>ERZ1026868.1394-NODE-1394-length-12580-cov-3.041677_pt1 | contig 12580 bp, 7 predicted proteins | sample MGYA00380164_ERZ1026868 | MGnify/ENA primary metagenome ERZ1026868 (study PRJEB33269, sample SAMEA4719800) | human gut metagenome | biome: human-associated habitat; feature: organic feature; material: feces | place: Cameroon | collected 2013-10 ... | reverse complement strand
AGGTTGGGGCGGAAGTTGTCGGGACAGTTCTCGTTCACGAACGAAATCCACGCGATGCCCGGCTCGTCCGCCCAGCGCCGCCCCGTGAACTCATTCGTATGCGTGAGCCAGTTCTTCGCGAAGGCGCACAGGTTCGAATAGGCCCGCTCATTCTCGCGCACAAGCATCTTGAACTCGCCCATGTCGATGTTCCCCGGCTTGTCCTCGCCAATTTCCTTCCATGGGACGGAACGCGAAACATAGAGGTCGGTCGTGATGTAGATGCCGCGCCGGATGAACGCCGCCGCGAGGGCATCGAGTTCACGCATACGTTGGGGATTGATTGTCGTTGAATCCCCCATCTTCTCAACTAGCATCCCGTCGTGGTGGTGAAGGCGAATCGCGTTGTAGCCGCGCCGCGCCATCTCCTCGGCAAAGCGATCCGCCGACTCGAGCGACTGGAAATAGTTCGCGCCGAAGCAGAGGTTGACCCCGTAGAAGCGCCGCGCCACGCCCGGAACATCGGCAAACTCGAAATGTCCGTTGCGCACGACCACACGGCCATGGCGGCCCGCAGGGGCATCAAGCCCACTTATAGCCGAGAAGTCGAGAGCGCTGCCCGGGATGACGCCTCCCTTTATGGAGACCGGCATCCACTCGTTTCCGGCATTGACGGCAAACGGGGCAGGTTCCACAAGCGTCAAAGGTTCAGTCTCCGACAGCACGAGTCCCCATTCTACGAACCTGCCGGGTGAAAGACTCCTCTCCGGCGCAACGATGCGTAGCTCCACTCCGCCGCCGAACTGGTGGTTGTCCTGGAACATTATCGAAGATGGCGCATCGAAGGCGATCTTCAGACGGATTCGCCCATCCTTGTCCTTCAGCACAAGCTCTCGTGCATCCTTCTTCCACCCGAAATGGAAATTTGTCCCGACCGCAGGAAACGGCTTCTCAACACCATCCACCACATACGAGCCCCCGATGCGGATATCGTCTGGAATGTCGGACGTGCCAAGATATATCTGCTCCACACACTCCTCGCCATCGGATGTCATAAACCATCGGGCCGAGACGCCTCCATCGCCTGTGGCGACGAACGACGCCCGGCCAGACGCCTTGGACGTACCAAGCCTGAATCCGAACGTCGATGTGCGACCTTTCGCCAAGCCGCCGTCAACGCCGGCATGCCTCCAGCCAGGGAGGAAAACGCACGGGCGGATCTCCAATCCCGTGTTCTCGAATCTGATCTTGCCATGTGTGCCTGTCCGCGCAACTCCGCCGCGCACCGGCGCGACCAGTGCCAACAAGGCCCCAACCGTAAAAAGCGCATTTCTCATCTGACTACCGATTCTTTCGCGTAGCCGCACTCTCATGCGGCGCAAACGACACCTTGCGCAAGCGTTCGCAAAGGTCAAAACCGTCCGGAGCCTTGAACGACGGCAACCCGTCGCGCAACCGCTCCATCCGTGCGGACAACGCACGATTCGGATGCTTCCGCAAGATGGATTGGATTGCCATTAGCGCATACGAAAGCGCCTGGAACCTGCACACAGCGTCGCCGCCGCCAAAGGCGTGTGCGGCGGCGAGCCCAGTGGTGAACGAACACGCCTGATCCTTCACGATATCCACGAGGAGCGGAATGCTCCTTTCGTCCGCAAAGCGCCCGAGCATATCCAGCGCCTTGATGCGGTTAGGATATGCCCGCTCAATTACAGGATCGGCCTCGCCGCCAGGATGCGCGACGATGCCCCGCAGCGTCGGCAATGCGCGGGCATCCTTCATGAGCGCAAGCGCAATGGCGAAGTTTCCGGCATGACGCGGGGTGCGTCCGAGTTCGGAAAACAGCCTGTCCGCGAGCGAAGCCCGGGCGGCAGCGCTCCCTGTCACGCCACGCCCCCATGCGGTCCACAGCGCATACGCGGCCTTTTCTGCGGCCGTTCCAGTCGCCTTGCCCTTCTCTCCCTGCCACCACTCCGCAGTACGCGTGATGTCCTGCCGAAGCGCCGCGACGACATCCTCATCGGAAAACGGATCGAACGATTTGCCATGGTATGTGTCAACGCGATCGGAACGGGCCGGCTTCAGGCATCCCGCCGCCGTCAGCAGCGGCTTCAGCGCCGGGTACGGCACATCCCTTGCGGCGCAATTCCTGGATAGCGCGATCGAAGCCGCCAATGCGGCCGCGACGCCCGTCTTGCGCATCTCCGGCTGCATGCGAAGGCTTCCGCCAAGGTCGTGGGCCACACCGAAATGCTTCGACGGGACAAAAAGGTTCTCCACGCCTTTCGCGACGATCGTTCCGTACGGTACGGACGACGGATAGCGAAACATCGGAAGTCCGCAATGGACTTTCCAGTTGCGGATCTCCTCCGACTCGAACGCATGGTCGTCATAGTACACCGGCAGATCCTCCGGCTCGCAAGCGAAGAACAGCGGATCGGGGAAGCGTTTCCCCGATATCGCATCGCGCATCGAGGCGGTTGCCTCCGTCTCCACCCGCGCCTCTTCCCTCGCGCCGACCATCTGGGACGGGCGAAGCATGCGGCCAAACTTCCTCTGCGCCTTCCAGAAGGCATGGCGTTCACGTGCGAGCTTCAGAACCGTCGCGGACATTTCTTCGACAGAACAGACCATGCCGTCGGGATAGTTCCGATAAATGGGACGCGAAGCCCCCTTTGCGTCATCAAACCAAGTCTCTCCCCGCGCACAAGGCGCCATGACCCCATCGAATCGGCGTCCCTTGCGCAATCGGCAGCCGCACATCTTCGCGACGGACGCATTCCCCGTTGCGTCTATGACCATGCGAGCCGTCACATCCCGGATGACGCCGTTTGACATCAACCGCACCCCGACTATTCTCCGGTCTTCCATCCATACGCCGATGGCGGCCGACATGTATGCCACATCTGCGCCAGAGGCATTCCGTTCGTAATCGCACAGGCTCCGCGTGAGGCCCTTCCCGAAACATACTATGCCGATCGTCGAAAGGCCACCCATGCCGTTCAGCCGCTCCACCCCAAGCGACTTCAGTCCCGAACGGACGCATTGCACAAGAGCTTCCGCACCTGCGGTGCCGAGGCCGACCACGACAACGTCGTAATGCGCAGCGAACGTCGGCGGCGCCTTCGGCCGCTTTCGCGCATGCCTACCATCCACCGTCAGACAGATTTCCATGCAAGCCCCTCCTCAAACGCCTCCATCAATGTCGTGAACTGTGCCGATGGCACCCAACGCCAGCCGTCTTTCACGCGACGCGATATCCGCCCGGCCCTGTAGATGCACCTCAACGCGTTGGCCTCGGCCAGCAACTCGTCCGGACGGTGCCCAGCCTTTTCCCAGGCATCGTACAGACACAGTCTTGCCGCATGCCAATCCGCATCGGGCGGCAAGTCAACCGAGAAAGGCCCGCCCGGCCCGATGCCGCCGAAGCGCTTTCCGGCAAGCGCTTCTTCACCGACATTCCCGAATCCGACATCCGTGGCATCCAGTACATTGCCGACGGTGAACGAGGAAAGCCCATTGGCGCCTCCGCCATATATGGCCAAGCGATATCCATGCGCAACCTTCTCGATTTCCGCAGGCTCGGCGTTCATGAACGCCCGTCCTCCATGGTCGGCAAAGAACGCACCCATGTAGTCGGCGAGCGGCGGAAGTTCAAGATGCTCTCCATTGAGGATGCCGCATGAGGCAAGGCCATCACGCAATTCGCGGCCAAGCGAAGTCTTCGGCGTTCCAAGCTTCTGAGGTCCGCACGTGCAGGCAAAGTCGGCCGCAAGATGGATGCCGCGCTCCAGCACCAAGGCATCTTCGCGGTGCGCGAGCGCATATCCAAGGGCAAACGCCCCGCCTCCCACCACGAGCGTCTTTGCACGGCCATCGGCGGCGAGCGCCGCCGCGAATGACTGTGCGTCAAAGAGCGCGACCGTACCGCCCGCAAGCGACATCTTGAGAAATTCACGCCTTTTCACTCTTCATTTCCTCATCTGTGTTTTACTGTACGGCATCGGCTCTCCGCTTGTCTGCCTCTGGACGGGTAAGGCCGCGCGCAAGGCAGTCCAACGTCTCCTTTGCGTGTCTATCGAAGTTGAAGATGACGAAGCCGCCAACGCCCTGCCGGCGCAGCGCCACTATCTGCTCGGCCGTGCGCAACGTGCGCGTATCGAGTTTGGCCCCATCGGACGAAAGGCCTATTCCGGGATAGAGGCGGACGTTCCCGACCATCGATTTCTGCCTGTCCACAAGCGATTCGAACGTCTTGGGTGAATCCACGTAATCCATCGGGCAGACGAAATCAAGCAGGCCTTCCGCGCACCAGACGGGCCAGTCCTGGGCGACGCCATCCCGCGACAGGACAGGATTGTTCACGACAGCGGCGGACAACTCAACGCCCGGAGCCTCCGTGCGCACACGCCGCGAGACATCGCGCACGAACGACGTAATCGTCTCGCGGCGGAATTCGTTCCACTGCTTCGACAATGTGGCATCAGTGCGAATGGCGCCCGGCCATCCATCCACTGTACGGCTGATACGCGCCTCAAAGAGTTTCCGGCAGCGGTCGCAAAAGCACCTGTTGGCATCCGGATAGCGTATGTAGTCGAAATGCACGCCATCCGGACCCCGCTTCGCCAGTTCAACGAACAGGTCGGCCTCGCTCTTTCGGTTTTCGGGATCATTCGGACACATCCAACGCTCACGGGAGCCATTTGCGCCGAGTGCGCACCGTCCGTCGCGCTCGATCTTGCCGAGCGCATCCTCCGGTCCACCCCACCACATGTGCCAGCACACCTTCCAAACGTGCATCTTTACGCCATGCCGACGGCAAGCCGCCTTCACCTCATCGAACTTGTCGAACCTTGCCCAGCCGCCCCATGCCAAATTCACCAGCAATGCGTTGAATCCGCAATCCTTCAGGTACTTGACCGCCTCGTCCCAAGTCATCCCCGGCATCCCATTGGGGCTATGGCACCAGAATGCGCGGAATTCGCCGGGAGGCCCCGGCGGCAATGTCGCGACATAGGCATTCTCGCGAAGCCTCCGCATCTGCGACCGCTTCTTGCGCATCGTAGCCGATCCCATCTCGTCAAGACGATATGGACGGATGTTGTCGATGACCATCACGGTGTCATTCGTTCCTACGCGCCATCCGCATATCCGTATTGCCTCGACCTTGTCAAATCCGGCAAAAGGCCCCTCCTTGAATCCACCATCCTTCGAGACGAACACCGTTCCGCGTTCGTCACGCATCTCAAAGCCCTTCGAGAGCCAGCCATCCCCCGCCTTGTAATAGAAGTTGAAACCCGAAAACTGGCGCAAATCGCCCACGCCGATATCGAACCTCACACCGTCGTACGATGTAAGGTCATGTCTGAACGGCACATCCCTCATCGCGCGATAGTCTGGCTTGGCGCCGGAGAAACGAGCCTTCACATGCATGGGCGGCTCCCTCTCCAACGCCTCGGCGATCCGCTCGCGCCATGCGAGAAGCGCCGTGCCTTTGCGATCGAATTGCGCAGTCCCGTTAGCGACGTCTTGCGGGACTTCCGGCATTCTCCCGAACTTGCGTTCATACAATTTCGCGTAGGCATAATCCTCAAGGCCGTCACGAAGATTCTCAAGCCTGACCGTCGGCAGTGGAGAGCCGTCCTCCGCCACACGAGCGAGGCTCCCGTCACCGTTGTAGCATTCCCAACTCTGGGCCGTCCATTCCGTCTTCGGCCGCCGGCCGACCGCCTTAAGCGAATTCCACATTGACGTCTGATAGTAGAGGAAGCCATCTGCGCCAGACTGCACCGACATCGCCCCGGCAAGCAAACGGCCCTCGATCGGCCGCGATTCGAGAAATAGGTTCGCCTCATCACCGTGCGGCCAGCAACAGACGTACCACCACACTTCGCGGCCCTCCGCCCTGGCGCGGACAGCCTGCGCCGGATCGTACTTGTCCGTAAGCGGCACACAGGCATCCGCAGCCGCAAGCGGCGTACCGCACCCGTATGCGCGGCCCCCATCCGGGCGGACATCCTTTGCCGTAGTCATAATCGGCACCCCCGGCAATTCCCGCTTGAGGACTGCGCAGGCGCGAGCGACCGCAGCGGCGTGATTGGTGCCAACCTCGTCACACCCGTATATGTAGGCGTGACCGAGAATGTTATCACGCAAAGCACGGTCATATGCACGGCGGATAGGGCGGAGATACCGGGTACGCCACGCGGCTTCATTCGTCTCGCCCCCGTCCAGCGGCGCAAAGTATCCGAGATTGAATCGGCCCAGCCTACCCGCGCCCCTTAGCCTGCGGAATGCCGCCCATCGTCCATCCTGATCGGCGAGCGCAGGATCTCCCGGCACATTGTTCCAGTAGAGGTTGTCCGGCGTAATCCCGTAGTCGGCAAGGAATCCGTACCATTCGGCCTCTTTCTTCCGCCAAAGGTTCAGCGGCGACGATGGCGAATCCTCTACCGCCTTGCGCATGGCGCTTCCTCGCGGAAGCGAAGTCTGCGGATTGAAAGTGACGGCCAGCGGGAGGAACGCATCGTGCGGAAGCGTGAAGTTGCGCACCCTCACCGTAAACGGAATCGTCTTCAGCGCCCCGGCTGACGACTGGACGCGAAGGGCTCCAGCGTATGTACCAGGCACGGCTGACACATCGGCATATACCCTAATCCAAAAGCTCTGCCGGAAACCCTTGCGCACGCGAAGACCATCCTTGGGTACAGGCACCAGCGCATCTGGATACCATGCCGGACGGCCGACGCTTCCGCCTGTGTACGACGCCGCATTGGTAGTATGCGTGTAGGCGACCATGTCGCAGTCTACCCGCAGAGGAATGCCCTCAACGCCCACCTTCACACCATTCAGGTCGGCCTCCGCATCGACCACCACCTGTACGCTCTCGCGTTCATTCCTCGCAAGGGATACCTCAATTCGCTCAGCAGCGTTGCCGACGAATGGAAACCGCCCCTCCGGCATCACGCGCTCGGTAGGAAGGGCCGTCAGCACAGAGGCAAGGGCTATCGCTATCACCATCGCCGTTGCCTCACCGAATGATTACCATGCCGCCGACCGGCGCGAACCTCACTAAATCCTCAGGCGCAAGCGCACCCCACGAAAAGCGGATCTCGTCCATCCAGCCCTCGAACCCATCAGTGGGGGACATGCGCGAAAAGTAGTATCCGCAAGGCCTGTCGAGAAGGCCACTCTCACCGACCGTGGCCGCCATCACCACATTGTAATCGACATACAGGCGGAAAGTCCTCGTCGGCTTGTCATACGAAAGCGCAACATGGCGCCATTTCTTTCCGAGGCAGTCTTCCGACGTCTCCACGTATCGCTCGAAAGATTCCGCCTCATCCTGACTGTACTCCCCGCTCTCCGTAACTTCAGTCCAGGAAAGGCGAAGCACACCGTTGTTCCGCCGCGTGAGCATCCAGCAGAATTGCGGATATACGTTGTTCTTGTGCCAATCGTATGTGTATTTTCCGAACAGCAGCGAGCCGACGCCATTCGGTCGCCAATCCTGGTCGTACTCCACCTTGACAAACGCCTCCATGGTCCAGCTCGACGGATGGCACAGGAAATGGCTCGGTCCGGAAACGACCATTTCGGTACCCGCATACTGACGATAGTCCGTGCCGCTTGCGAGGCTCGAATAACCGAGGAAGCGGCATCCGCCTCCGTTCTTCCACACCTTCTTCGAACCCCACTGGACATCGTACCCTATGCGCCTAATGCCCTTGTCATACTGCGGGAATGTCTCGGGGTGCAAACCATAGCCAAATTTCGCCGTCAGCGCAAGGCCGAGATCGGAATGTATCGAAAGGCCCAAAGTCTGGTTCAGCGCATCGCCGATCTTGGCGCCCGATGTTGCGGACTCGTCGTTGAAGCCAATCGCAAAGACCGCAGCCCCGAATGGCGAGACGATCTCGAAATCCTCTGTCGAGAGCGCACTAGAAGAAACGCGCAGACACGAAAGGGAAGCGTTGAGCGGTTCTGTCGAGGTCTTCACCGCTCCCGCCCCGTCCTTGTACCCGGTGCCGAGACGGAACTTCAGGCCCGACGCCTCCGATGTGCTGTTCCTATAGGCGACTGGACTGCCTATGGGACTGTAATCGACATAATAGGTCAACGTACCGGTCTGCTCAGTGGCGTTCGTCTCACTGTACACAAGCGCGAGATGATGCCATTTGCCGTCGCTGGCGATTCCCGCAGAGTTGTACGCGGCCGCATTGACTCCGTCACGCCTATACGTCTCAAATCCAAAACCGCGGGCCGCGCCGGCATAATCTCCTTCCTTGACTACAGACGACGGAGCGATCACCTTGAAGCCGCCGACATCCTTCTGCGCCTCAAGATAAAGCGCCGTCTTCGAGATCTGATCGTAGTTCGCGTCATTGGGCATCCAGTAGACATAGTCCACATTCATCTTTATGAAGCATTCGATGGTGAAGCCCCCCTTGCCGACGATGGCATTCGCAAGCCCATCCATGTCGATCAGGCCGCCCTGCCTGTCCTCACGGCTGACATAGCGGAAGTCGATCGACTGCGGCGCTTCGGAAAGAGGCGTAAGGTCGCGGGATGACGCGACGACTTTCCCCGGCGAATCTGACGAAAACCTCGGCATGACACCGCCATTTACGCTCGTCCTGTCCGCCGTGCCACGAAAAGTGGCTGTGCCGCCGGTGCTGTAGACCTCTGAAACATCCGTACCGGGTGCTCCATCCCGAAAATCCCAAAAGCCTATAGTATCAGCCCTGAGCTGTGCGGCAAACGCCGTACAAAGTGACATCGCGATTTTCGGCACCATTGATTTCATGCCACAATCCTCCGTAATGAAATGTCATGATAATACCATTATCATTTTTTTTTTCAACAGGAAAACGCTGCGGCGGGGCGCATTTTCGGTGGTACTATATCAAAAAAAAAGCAAGGGGAGGGATTCGATTAGAACCCATCCCCTTGGCTCCAGTTCCTTCTGGGAAACGGCTTAGGCGCCGAGCTGGAGGCGCACGAAACGCTTTACCTCTATCGGTGCGCCGCAAGCCTTCGAGACGCCCTCAAGGTATTTCTCGACCGTGAGATCTCCATTCGCGACATAATCCTGCTTGAGCAGGCACACCTGGGTGCAATACTTCGCCGCCATGCCCTTCTTGATGCCGGCAAGGGCCTGTTCCGGGGGAAGCTTGCCCTTCTGCTCCTTGAGCGCATTGAGCTTGATCTCGAGCTCCGCGTCGATCTCAGCCTGGGGGACATCCTCGGGCTTGATGTACTTCGGCGCGTTGGCGGCGATCTGGAGACACACCATGTGGGCCGCCTCGGCAAGCTCTGCGGAAGCCGCGCACTTCTCGCACGGAGTGGCAAGCTCTACGAGTACGCCGATCTTGCCGCCCATGTGGATGTAGCTGGAGAGGATGCCGGTACCCTCAAGCTGATAGCGCTCGGTGCGGCGGATCTTCACGTTCTCGCCAGTCTTCGTAAGGAGCATCTGGTAGTCGTCCTTGAGGGTCTCGGCGACATCCTTGCCCTCAAGCGCAACCTGCGCCGCCTTGTTGCAGAAATCCTTGTAGGCATCCGTCTTCGCGACGAAGTCCGTCTCGCAGTTAACCTCGGCGAGGGACATCGCCTTCCCGGCCGCCGCCACGGCAGCGGCGATGATGCCTTCCTTGGACTCCTTGTCGACGCGCTTGGCGGCAACCGCCAGACCCTTCTCGCGAAGGTATTTGACGGCCTCCTTCATGTCGCCGCCAGCGGCCTGAAGAGCCTCCTTGCACGCGCCCATCCCTGCGGCGGTAGCCTCACGGAGCTCCTTGATCATTGCAATCGTGATTTCCATCTCGAAATTCCTTTCTTTTTATGTGACCTTGCAAACGGCAAGCCGCTTATTCTGCGGCAGGAGCCTCCGCCGCGACAGCGGCCTCGGCGGCCGTGGGAGTCTCAGCCGCGACAGCGGCCTCGGCGGCCGCAACGCCAGCCGCGCGCTTGGCGGCGAGCTCGGCCTTGGCCTTGGACTCGGCGGCCTCCTTGGCGGCGCGGGCGGCCTGCTTCACAGCATTGGAAAGCGTCCCCGCCTTCTTGCCGCGGACGGCGGTCTTCACGGCAGCCTCGCCTTTGGCCGCGCGATCCTCGAAAGCCTTGGCCTTGCGCTCGGCACGGGCCGCCTTCTCGGCATCCTCGCGCGCCTTGCGCTCCTGGTTGCGCTTGGCGGCCTCTTCGGCGGCCTTTGCGGAGTATTCGTCGTTCGCCTGCTTGATCACCTTCACGATGCCGTTCACGACGAGCTCAACGCCCTTAACGGTGTCGTCGTTGCCGGGGATCACGTAGTCGATCGGATCGGGGTTGGCGTTGGTATCGACAAGGGCCACGACCGGGATGCCGAGGCGCACCGCCTCCTTGACCGCATTGATCTCGCGGCAGACATCGATCACGAACACCGCGCCGGGACGATCAGCCATGTCGGCAATGCCGGTGAGGTTCTTCTCGAGCTTGGCGAGCTCGCGGCGGAGCATGGAAGCCTCCTGCTTGTGCTTGGAGAGTTCGCCGTTGTTCTGGCGGGCAATGGCCTGAATCTGGCGCATGCGCTTCACGGAGCCGCGGATCGTCTTGGAGTTGGTGAGCGTGCCGCCGAGCCAGCGCTCGGTCATGTAGTACTGGCCGCAATCCTCTGCGGCGGCCTTGACAAGCTCCTGCACCTGCTTCTTTGTGGCGACGAAAAGCACCTTTTTGCCGTCGAGGACCGTCTTCTTGAGGAACTCCGCCGCTTCGTCGAGCAGCGAAACCGTCTGCGTAAGGTCGATGATGTGGATGCCGTTGCGCTTATCGAAGATATATGGTTTCATCTTCGGATTCCAGCGCTTGGTCTGATGGCCGAAATGCAGACCGGCATCGAAGAGATCCTTGAGTGTGAGACCCGTGAGGGCAGACGTAGGCATATCCATTTTTTGATTCCTTTCAGTTCAAGTTATGCAACTAATCCGCTTTGACGTAGAGTTGGATGTCTCTGCGCCGTTCGCTTCATTTTTCCAACCACTGGAAAAAACGGGGCGTAAGATACCAAAACGCCCGTCAGATGTCAAGCATCGGACTCAGGTTCCAGCAAATGGACTCAGGTTCCAGCCAGCGCGAAAAGAGCGCCAAAGGCCCTGCCACCGAAAGGCGAAGCCGCTTTCGTGCCACACTCTGTCGACGCATACTCCTGAACATGCACCATATTCTGACCTTCCCGCTCGAGCCTTGCGCTCAACCTGCCCGTTTTGGGACGCGGATTATACCAAAATGGCGTGCATCGCGACTGCCGCCCGTTCCTGCCCAACTGTGGTATAATCCGCCCATGAAAAGCGAAATGACGATGGATAGCCTAATCGGTGCGATCCGTAATGCGAAGTGCGTTGGATGTCTGACCGGCGCGGGTGTCTCGACACTCTGCGGCATCCCCGACTTCCGGGGGCCGAATGGACTCTACCGCCAGCCGGATGCCGAGCGAATCTTCGACATAGACTGGTTCGACCGCGACCCGACCATCTACTATCGCGGATGCGCAGATCTCGTCTATGGGCTGGGCCGATTCAGGCCTGGGCCTGTCCATCTTGCACTCAAGCATCTAGAGGACATCGGCCTCCTCAAGGGCATTGCAACGCAGAATATCGACATGCTCCATCAGAAGGCCGGCTCGTCGCATGTCTACGAAGTGCATGGTTCGCCTATTCGCCACCACTGCCGACGCTGCGGCAACGGGAAGAGCTTCGCCGAAATCGTGGGAATGCTTGCCGACCTGAAAGCGCGTTTCCCGAACGACGCCACCGCCCAGGTGCCGCGCTGCGCATGCGGCGGCGTCTACAAGCCGGACATCACCTTCTTTGGCGAGATGCTGCCCGAAGCGGCACTTGCCTCCGCACAGGAGCTTGCGGCGCAGTCGGACGTATTCCTCGTCCTTGGCACGTCGCTTACGGTCTTCCCCGCCGCCGACATTCCGCGCTATGCCCTGCAGTCCGGCGGACGCATCTTCATCGTAAACGCCCAGAATACCGCACTCGACGGCTACGTCGAAGGCGTCTTCCGCGATCTCGAAACCTTCGCCAAAACCGCCTTGGCGCTCTGAACTCCTCTCACTTTTTGCAAAAAGTGAGAGGAGTGTCACGGGGAGACTCCGCCGCCCGGGACAGCGCACCCGCACAGCTTCCCGACATATATGTGTGGTATAATACACGGCAATCCAAATCGAAAGGTCAAGGTCAAGGAATATGAGTCTTTCCGTAGGCATCGTCGGTCTCCCGAACGTCGGCAAGAGCACGCTTTTCAACGCTCTCACCAAGAAGCAGCAGGCCGCCGCAGAGAACTACCCGTTCTGCACCATCGAGCCAAACTCCGCAATCGTGGAGGTGCAGGACGGCCGCCTCAACGAGCTCGCGAAGATAGTCAACCCTGCCCAGATAATCCGGGCTACGGTGGAGTTCACCGATATCGCGGGCCTCGTGAAGGGTGCGTCCAAGGGTGAAGGCCTCGGAAACAAGTTTCTCGCGAACATCCGCGAATGCGACGCTATCCTGCATGTGGTGCGCTGCTTCGAGAACGACGACATAATCCATGTGCAGGAGGGCGGCAACAAGTCCGCGCC
>ERZ1026868.1391-NODE-1391-length-12593-cov-3.330116_pt1 | contig 12593 bp, 12 predicted proteins | sample MGYA00380164_ERZ1026868 | MGnify/ENA primary metagenome ERZ1026868 (study PRJEB33269, sample SAMEA4719800) | human gut metagenome | biome: human-associated habitat; feature: organic feature; material: feces | place: Cameroon | collected 2013-10 ... | reverse complement strand
CTGCAGCGGCGCGTCCGTGCCGAACACCACGTGGTCGGCCCCGGCGAGATCGACCATCTTCTGGAGGATCGTCGGATAGCAGTACAGGAGGTAGTGCGCCGTGTCGATCCAGATGTTCTTCGGCAGCCCCTTCGCCGTCTCGCGCTCCAGCGAGTCGAGGTTCGGGAAGAACGGGTAGCTGCCGTTCTGGAAGAGCCCCGCGCCATGCGCCGCGACGACCTTCGTCTTCGGATTGCGCCGCGCAAGCTCGACGATCGTCGCGAACGGCGACTTGCCGCTGCCCGGCATGCAGGAGCAGTGGAAGAGCGCCATAGGGACCTTCTTCAGCACATTGTCGACGAACGTGAAGTTCGACGGCACCGAAAGGTCGTAGCCGTGGTAGTCGGGGTGGATCTTGACGCCCCTGAACCTCCGGTTCGTCCTGAGGTACTTCAGGTCCTCAAGCGAATCCGGGAACGTAGGGGAAACCACTACGTAGCCGTAGAACTCGTCGTGCCTCTTCAGGCAGGCGTCGAGTTCGGCATTGCCCTCGCGGATGTCGTACATGATCGCCCGCGAAGCCGAGAGGCAGAGCTTGTCTACGCCAGATTCCTTCAGGTATGAGACGAGCCTATCGCCATCCGCCGCCCAGAAAGGCGCGAAGTTGATGTTGCCAAGATGCCCGTGTATGTCGATTATCATAAGCGTCCTCATTTATGCGATGGTGATTCACGCAAGCCCACGTCAGCCGAATTTCCTTATTATCGGCTCCACAATCTCAAAGAATTCACGATGCTTGTCCAAGCACGACTTGTACGCGGCGGTGCGCTCCCAGGTTTCGAACAGGAATCCGAGCAACCTGTCGGGATTGATTCGCCGTGTGCAGTATTCCGCCACCTGATACATGTTCTCGCGGCTGTTCCAGTTCGTCGCGCTCGGCAACTGGTCGAACCCCGCCCGGTCAAGCTCAAGGAACGTGCGGAGCTCGACGGTCGGGTTCTGCCCGGCGTAGCGCGGACGCTTCTCGTCCTTTGGCCTTGGGAGGTCTGCCTTCGGCTCTATCTCGGCGACGTTCTTCCAGTAGTACCAGTTCGACTGCACTACGCTCTTGGGCATCCTCGCCACGAAATCATCCATGTACCAGTTGCCATCGCTCCAGACTATGGCGCGAGATCCGTGCTTCTCCACTTCCCCTACAAGGAAATTGAGGTCGTGCCACCACAGTTCGCCCTGCCGCCCATGCGCATAGTCGTAGGCCTTGTTAAGCTCCACGACTTCCTCGTCCATCCCAAGATGGATGAAGCGCGGAGACTCGAAAAGCCGCAGGGCATCGCGTATCAGGTCTGCGCACACCCGGTAGTAGATGGACGTCGACGTCATCTTCCTGTACTCGCCAAGCCAGGCATCGTGGCAACACGAGAAGTTCATCTTGGGGATTGGCTCGAGTCCAAGGCCGCGCAGCCGAGCGAGTTCCCGCTTCAGCCTGTCCGGCGACCAGCTTCCGCGTATTGCCAACTCCGGATGGCTCGGATACTCCAGCCCCTCGCCGAGATCGATGACGATCATGTTCATGCCGATCGATGCGGATTTGGCGGTAAGGTCCTCCCACACGCGGTCATCGAAACGCATAACGTCCGTACGGCCAAAAGCATACGTGTCCTTGACGTTCTTCGGTATCGTCTTGCACGGATGCTCAGGCGTGTTCAGCCGGTCGCTCCACATGTTGGTGCCAAGATGCAGAAGGTTCGCCCAGATTCTCTTTCGTCCCATGGCCAACTTCCTCTATCGGTCAAGAATGTTGATCCTGCGCCCGTAGCTCGACAGCATCTCGGCCGGCCCATTCGCCTTGACGAGCAGGCCATCCTCCCAGCGGAAGCCCTGGTTGCCGCGATGCAGGAACATGTCCTGCATGAACGTCATGCCGGCCTCGAGCGTGTAGGTCGAGCTTGTCTCCAGGAACGGGTATTCGCACTCCATCTGCCCCGTGCCGTGGCATGGCCCGTAGAGGATGGCGTCGCCGTAGCCCCTGTCGATGACGAACTGGTGGATCTTCCTCGCGACGTCGCCCGCCTGGCGCCCCGCCCGCATCTCGTCGAAGGTCATGTTCGCGGCGTCAAGCCCCACCTGCAGGAATTCGAGCGTGGCCTTCGGGCACTTGCCGAGCACCACCGGCCGCCCGATTGACGCCGAGTAGCCCTCGACCTTCGCGCCGATCGAGAAGTGGATGATCTCGCCGCGCCTCACCTTGCGCATCGTCGGGCGCGAGATCGCCTGGTTCGAGTTGGGTCCCGAGCAGCACCAGATCGGGTAGCCCGTCGATTCCGCCCCGGCGGCGGTCATGGCCCGCGTGGCGATGCCGCAAAGCTCCGCCTCCGTCATGCCGGGCCTGATCGCCTCGAGTATCGCCTTGAATCCGGCCTCGCTCGCCTTCGCCGCCGCCTTGAGACACTTCACCTCGGCAGGCGACTTCTTCATGTAGAGCGGACGCATCATATCGTCCGCCGGAACGACGTTCCTCATTCCGCCCATCGCCTTCGCGAGAGGCGCCATCATCGCATACGGGAAGAGGAAGTAGCCCGAGAGGCCGATCTTCTTGAGGCTGTAGCGCTTCACCACGTCCGCCCACTTCGGGAGCCTCGATCCGGGGTAGTCCGGCTGCGAAGATTCGCGGAAGTCCATGAGCTGGATCACGTTCGGGATCTTCGTGCGCGCCGATGCGTACGTGAGGGACTCGGGACCTATCAGCAAGGCTGCATCGCCCTTTGCCGGAACCAGCACCGCCGCCGTCTCGAAACTCGGCCAGTAATCAGAGAAATACCGCACCTGAGCCGGCTCGCACTCGGTGGAGAAAACCATTATCGCGTCAAGGCCGTTCTTCTTCACGATCTCTCGCGCAGCCTCTATTCGAGCATTGAAATCAGCCAGTTTTAGAATACCCATTTTATGCACTCCTTTCAAATGTCCGCAATTGTACCATTGAACATCTTGCTTTGGAATGCAAAAATCAACTATTCATTTGCTCTTTTCGCCTGTATATGACCGTAATCAATCGCTAAATAGGGCCGAGGGATTGGCAAAGGGAAAAAATGGAGCGGGCGATGGGAATCGAACCCACGTAAGAAGCTTGGGAAGCTCCTATTCTGCCATTGAATTACGCCCGCTCTTGGCGGAGAGGGAGGGATTCGAACCCCCGATACCCTTGCGGGTATGCATGATTTCGAGTCATGTGCATTCAACCAGGCTCTGCCACCTCTCCCCTCGAAACAGGCGCGTAAGATATCAAATCGCGTCCGCAAAGTCAAGCGAATGCCGACTTTTTTTCACACGAAGCGTCCGCCATCGAGGCGGAGCGTGCGGTCGCACATTGCGGCGGCCCCGGAAGAGTGCGTAACCATGACAAGGGCGAACGGCTTCCCGCTGAACTCGAAGAGCAGCCGCAGAATGTCGGCGCCCGTCATCGCGTCAAGGTTTCCGGTCGGCTCATCGGCGAATATTATCTCCGGCTGGCATATGAGAGCCCTGGCGATCGCCACCCGCTGCTGTTCGCCGCCGGACAACTCCGCAGGAAGGTGATCGGCCCTTTCCGACAGACCGACCTTAAGCAGAAGCTCTTTTGCCATATCCACCGCATTGGGCAAATGGACAGAGCCGGACATCGATGGCAGCACCACGTTCTCTAGAACCGTCAGTTCCGGCATGAGGCGAAAGCTCTGGAACACGAATCCGGTGTTCTTTGCGCAACGCACCTTCCCCGACGTAGGCCGATCCAGACCGCCGAGGACATTCAGAAGCGTAGTCTTCCCCGCGCCGCTGCGGCCCATTACCGCGACATGCTCCCCCTCCGCCACGCTGAACGTAACGCCATCAAGCACCCGGATCGGCGGCTGCCCCGGTATCCGGTATTCCTTGACAAGGTTCTCGACCTCAAGCACATTCACAGGCAATCCTCTCAAATCACGAGGCGAAGCTCTTCACCAAAGGACGGTTCAGCATCCTTTCGTAGAGCTCGATGTATTTCTGGGCGCACGCCTCATGGCTGAACCTGCGAACCGATTCCTCCATTATGCGTGTCACCTCGGCTTCACGGATTTCGACCGGCAGTTTCCAGAAATCCATGGCACGATCCATCGCCCAGAAAAGGCCGTTGGAGTCGTACGTGTCGAACACGAACCCGTTCCCCCTGTGGTTCGCCACGTCAATCATCTCAACAGTGTCGTGAAGTCCGCCTGTATTGTGGGCAACAGCAAGCGAACCGTATATCGGGGCCTGCATCTGCGGAAGGCCGCATGGCTCGAACAGGGACGGCATGACCATGAAATCAGACCCCGCGAAGCCGAGCTGCGAGAGGCGTCCGTCAAAATTGTGCACGCCAAGCCGCCCCTGGATCCCATGGAACGACCTTATGTCCCAGAACGGCTGCTGGTACGCTCCGTTTGCGACGATTGCGATCTGCGCGCCTTCATCCCAGTACTTGCTGATGAACCGGTATGCGATGTCCGTCAGGAGTTGGGGCCCCTTCTGCGCCGGATCCAGTCGGGACGGCCAGAAGAACAGCGGAGCATTGGGGTTCTCCTCGAGTCCAAGCGCCCGCTGGAGCAGAACCTTGTTCTTGCGCTTGTTCTCCGCATGGTCTGCGGGAGTGTACTTGAACGGGATCTTGTCGTCTATGGCAGGGTTGTCCGTCGGATCCGGGGCGTTCAGGATGCCCTCGGCGCAGCCTGCGTAGTACTTGTTGCGGATCTCGTTGCGTATGGAATCCGGGATGAAGCCGTGCCATCCATTCACGATCTCCTGGAGGAACGTAGGCGAGACGGTGTTGATGTAGTGGGCCGCAAACACGCCGGATGCCTGAAGATCGACCTGGTTCGTGTTGCGGGACTCTTCGTAATTGTACGGAGGCCGGGAATAGTAGAGATTGCTCCAGAATTCGGCGGCGTCGATGCCGGAATCCTCGATCTGGGCGAGCGTCATCTTGTGCGTATGTATGTTGTGCACAGTGAAGAGACAAGGGATGCCTTCGCGCCTGGCAGCAGCCGGTATCAGTCCCGTCATCCAGTCGTTGCAGTGGATGAGGTCTGGCTGAACCGTGTTCATGATGTTGTTTATCACCTCGCGCTGAAACGCAAGGGAAAGCTTTGCGTTCCCGTCGCCCTGCGCATACACATGGTCTCGGTAGTAGAAGCAGCGGTCTTCCGCAAGGTGGATGCGCTCATTCGGCATACGGCTCTTGTACACGCGAAGCTCGTCCGCCACAAGCTTCGCGGTCTCCTCATGGAACATGCGCCTGTAGTGCGGAAGCGCCACATGCACATCCGCGCCGAGATCGAAGAGCGCCGCCACGAGGGATGCGGACACATCGGCCATCCCCCCCGCCTTGGCGCTCATCTGGCCGGCAAGGTTCCCCATCCCCTCTGGAAGATAGGTAATCTCCGGCGTAACGATCAGGATGCGTGGTTTCTTCGCACCCGAACACCTTCCTTTTCTCGTCTGTCGAACGTTCATAAGACCTCCCCAAATGCCATCTTTTTCGCCACGGGCGCAGCAAAGAACGTCTGCAGCTCATCAAGATTCGGAATACGGGTCTTGAGAAAGCCGCGCACATGGTCATAAATCTCCTTCGATCCGGCCGTCGCGCAAAGCTCCCTGACCTCGCAGGCGAGTCCCGCCGCATCGTCCGGGGTCACCGAAGCGAGCGTCTTGCGGATCACAGGGATATAGCTTGCGCTCATCGAAAGCTCCTTGACGCCAATGGCCGCCCACAGGCAGGCCAGCACAGGGTCGCTTGCGGACTCGCCGCACACGGCACAGGGTATGCCGGCGCCATTCGCCGCCTCAACGGTCATGTTCACAAGGCGAAGGACCGATGGGTTTGTGGGCTGGTACAGGTAGGACACCTGCTCGTTGCCGCGATCCGCCGCCATCGTGTACTGTACGAGGTCGTTTGTCCCGATCGAGAAGAACGACACCTCTCTGGCGAACAGGGCGGCATTCAGCGCGGCCGAAGGGATCTCTATCATGCAGCCGACGGGCAGATGCTCGTCAAATGGGATGTTCGCCATGCGAAGCTGTTCCATCGCACTTATGAGTTCGGCGTTCGCCTGCCTAAGCTCCTCGATGGTTGCGACCATCGGATACATGATGGCGGAAGGCCCATACGCGCTCGCCTTCAGCATGGCGCGCAGCTGGGCGCGGAACACGTCACGCCGCGAAAGCAGGAACCTTATCGACCTGTTTCCGAGGAATGGGTTCGCCTCCTTTGCCTTTGCCCCCTTCATCATTTTGTCGCCACCGATGTCAAGGACGCGGAAAACGGTACGCGCACCATGACCGAGCGACGACGCGGCCACGGCCGCCTCCTTGTAGGCGAGCATCTGCTCGTTCTCCGTAGGCTCATCGGTGCCGCCAAGCCAAAGGTACTCGCTGCGGTACAGACCTATCCCCTCCGCACCATATGTAGATAGTGCCGGGAAGGACATTCCGGGGTGGACATTGGCGAGAAGCCTTACGTTCAAGCCCCGGCTTTTATGCCCGACAGGCGCCCCAAGCTCAGCCAGCAGTTCGCGCTCCCGCCAGATCAGCCGGGCGAACTGTTCCCTCGCCTCTTGGTCGGCGTTTATTGTGACAGTCCCGCTTGTGCCGTCAAGAAGTATGTGGTCGCCCGCCTTCACGCGGGACGTTATGTCTCCCAGCCCAGTGACGGCCGGAATCCCCATCGCCCTGGCAAGCAGCGCGACATGGCTTGTGACAGACCCGCGATTTGTCGCGAAGCCCAGGATCAGCTTGCGCGGCATCGTGACCGTTTCGGATGGCGTGAGGTCGTCCGCCACGATTATGCAGGCCGTCTTGATGCTTGAGAGGGCGGTCTCCGCCTTGCCGTCGAGCGTCCGCAAGAGCCGCTTCTCCACATCGTCAAGATCCTGCGAACGCTCGCGAAGGTACGGGTCGTTCATCCTGGCGAACTTTGCGCGGAAATCCGACATCACCCTGTGCACGGCGGCCTCTACGTTCAGTCGGCTTTCCCTTATCAGCTTCTCGACGGAAGTGATTATCACCTCGTCCTCAAGGATCACGAGATGGTTCTCGAAGATGTCCGCCTCGGAGCCGGTCAGCCGCGCCGAGACATCGACGGCCACCCCCTCAAGCTGTCTGCGCGTCTCCGCCCGCGCCTCCCTGAATCGCGCAAGCTCCGCGCCGACCCTATCGGCCTGAAGCGTGTATTCGGGGATCGGGAGAGCGCGGTCGCCGACATAAAGGAACACGGGGCCTGAGACCAAGCCGCGGCTGGTCGCCGTGCCTGACACGGTGACCATGCACTTTGTCTCCTGTTCCGCCCCGCTCACTGTTCGTCTGGTATGTCGAACTTGCGGCCGATCAACCCCTCAAGGTCGTCAAGCACCTCTTTGGACTGCGGGCCGTCGGCGGTCACCTTGAGGACGGACCCATTGACGGCCTCAAGCGTCATGAGCGCCATTATGGACTTGCCCGAAACAGTGTTCCCGTCCTTCTCCACCTGCACATCGGCATCGTAGCGCGAGGCTATCTTGGCAAAGAGTCCGGCAGGCCTCACGTGAAGCCCGTACTTGTTTATCAATGTGAATTCCCTGGTTTCCGTCATGTGTGAGCTCTCCTTTTCAAATGTTCATCAAGTTCATACGCGGCATCGTACCCTGCGCGGCGGAGCTTCTGCTGCTGGGCCGCGACCTCGACGAGATTCACGAGATCCCGCCCGGCCGAGACCGGTATGACAACCTCCGGTATCTCCACGCCAAGTATGCTGGTGGTGAGCCTGTCGACTCCGGCACGGTCCAGTTCCCCGTTGACCTCCTCCATGCTCTTCAGCGTGATCACCATGTCGAGGCGTTTCTCGTCGCAAACCGCAGTGACGCCAAAGACGCTCTGCACGTTTATGATGCCTATGCCCCGTATTTCCATGTAGTTGCGCGTGGCGCTCGATGCCGATGCAAACAGCGTGTTGTTCGCGACGTCCTTCCGGACGCAGGTGAAGTCGTCCGCGACCAGCGCGTTTCCGCGCTTGATCAGCCCCATGGCGGTCTCTGACTTCCCGAGCCCGGGGGCTCCGCGCATCATCACGCCGAGGCCGAAGACGTCAACCGTGGTTGCGTACATCTTTACCGTCGGCGCCGACAGCGCCTCAAGCACAAACGTGCTTGCATGTATGAGGTTTCTGGTGAGCAGAGGCGAGGACAGGATCGCGCATCCGGCCTGGACGGCGATCCCCCTCACCTCATCCGGCACCTCCATGCCTGCGGCGAACACGACGCAGTACGCACCATTGTCAAACAGCGCGCGCAGCCGATTGACCCGCTCGCACTTGTCAAGGCTGAGGAGGTACGCCTGCTCGGCCTTGCCGACCACCTGTATGCGGTTTTTCGCAAAGTTTCCGAAAAAGCCGGTGAGGGCCAGCCCCGAACGGTACATCATCGGTTCCACGACCGGATGATCCAGACCGGAATCGACGATAACGGAAAGCTTAAGGCGATCACGCCCCGCTTCGACGAACTGCCGAAGCGTGAAGCGCGTAGCCGCACCGTTGCCGTTCTCGATTGCCGTACCCATGCACCGACCTTTCTGCCATTCGGTCAGTTGCGCACCGACCCCTTACGGGCCGCGCGAACGTTGCCCTTGCGGGCCTTGACGCGCATCTTCAGCAGCTGACGCTCCGCGCGCGACGCCGCCGTGTCGATCACGCTCTTTGCGGACTCGGAGAACTCCTTGGCGCCAACTGCGGTGGTGCCAAGGCGGTTCGCGACGACTTCCGCCATGTACATGTGCCTCTTGACGTCAATGTCAATGACGCAGACCGCCTTCGTGACCTTGGGATATGCCTTGCAAAGCTTTTCCATGCGCAGCTGCGCGTATTCCTTAAGGGCCTCGATCCGCACGTCAGAATGACGCATCGCTATTTCTATGCTTGCCATACTGTTTTCCTCCTTATTTTGTTTCTACATGTGGAAATCCGCACCAAGATACTTGGCCCGGACCTCCGGATCATTTACCAGCTCATTCGATGTGCCTTCCTTGAGAAGGCGACCGTTATATACAAGATACGCCCTATCCACAACGCTCAGGGTCTCGCGCACGTTGTGGTCCGTGATGATTATCCCCAGCCCCTGGTCGCGCAGGCGGCGAACTATGTCCTGTATGTCGTTCACCGCAAGCGGATCGACGCCGGCAAACGGCTCGTCGAGCATCAGTATGGACGGACGCCGCACCAGTGCGCGGGCGATCTCAAGCTTCCTGCGCTCACCTCCGGAGAGCGTATACGCCGGCTGCTTTGCCACCTTCATCAGGTCGAACGTGGAAAGGAGCTCCTCGCAGCGGGCCTTCCGCTCCCTGGACGACAGCTTTAGCGTCTCAAGGATCGCCATCACGTTGTTCCATACGGAAAGCTTGCGGAATATGGACGCCTCCTGCGCCAGGTATCCGATCCCACGACGGGCCCGCAGGAACACGGGCATGTTCGTGAGGTCGCGCCCGCGAAACGTCACCTTGCCCTCGTTTGGCTTCACAAGCCCGACTATCATGTAGAACGTGGTGGTCTTGCCGGCGCCGTTCGGACCGAGAAGCCCCACTATCTCGCCGCACCGGCAGTTCACGTTCATGCCGTTGACCACAGTGCGGTCACCGTACACCTTCACGAGTCCCGTGGCCTCGAGATCCGGTTCTCCCAGCTCCGACACCATCTGGTTCATCGCATCTATGACAGGATCACCCATTTCCTACTTTCCGATAAGTTTCTTTACGCTGCCCTGACCGCCAATGCCTCCGGGCATCGTGATGACGGGATTCTCCACCTCAACCTGCTCGGAATCCAGCCAGAACGTGATCTTCTCGCCCTTGACGTTCGACCCCTTCTTGCCGTCTTCGCACAGCTCCGCAGTGATTTCGTCGCTTGAGTACATCACTATCCTTCCGAGCTTCTTGCTGAACGTCGCCCGCGCACAGTAGGCCCGCTTGTCCTCGTTCGTTATCGCCACATGCCCTATGGCGACAAGGCGCTTCAGCTCGTTCGTGCCCTCAAGGAACAGAAAGAGCCGGTCCGCATGCATCTGGTACTGGGTGTCATCGACATGCACGTTGCGGTCAAACAGCACAACCCCCTCCTTGCGGTCGTAATCCGTGCGGTCTGCCGTTATGATCGCGTCCCGCTCCGGCTGCTTGACGGCCTTCGCCTTCTTTTCAGGCTTGGAGGCGCCGGCTTTCTTTTCTACGGTCTCCTTCACGGCAGGGTCTGCCACCTCTTCCGCCGGCGCCTGCTTGACAACGGAAACCTCCATCGGCTTGGACAGTTCCGATGGCTTTTCTGCCTTCGGCTGCTCTACCGGCCTCCCGGATGCCATGTCTTCCACATTCCCCGTGGACTTTGAAGGCGCGTCCGAAAGGAACGAGCCCGAAGGCGCCGCCGCAGCCGACTTCCTGAACATTATGGCGTCGGCGGACGCATCGGCAAGCACGACCGACGCCAGCACGCCGCAGAGCGGAAGCGCCATGATCGCCATCAGTCTCGCGGCGGTCATGCGATTAAACGTAAGACTATCTCTCATTTGCCCAAAACCTCCCCCGCGTTAAGCTTCAACGCCTTGGTGCGTATCTCCGTCTGCGAGAATATCTTGATGAATTCGCGGTCGAACGAAAAGTATATGCCTCGCCCGCTTATGCTCGTGCCTTCCCAATCCATGTGGGCGTTCCCCTCAACCCATCCTGATTGTGTCTTGCGGTCCACGATGCAGTTGTCCGCCGTGAGGTAGGCCTCGACTGTCCTGCCATCCTCCTTGTACTGCTCCACCCTTATGTTCTCGCCCCATATGAAGCCGGTATCCATGAACATGAAGGCCTTGCGAGCCTTCAGGCGGCTTTTCACGACCCCGTTCGTGTAATATTCAAGCGGCAGCGCGACATTCTCCGCCGGCACCTCGATGTTCTTTACGCACTTCGCGTACTCCGACTGCAGACGGAGCATGTCGGAATCGTCCCCGCGCTCCGCCAGCCATTTGCCGGAATCGAAGGCCAGCAGACCCATGACTGCCAGGACGGAAGATATGAGCGCAAGCGTGAACTTCACGTCTTCCCTCCCGCCTTTGAACCGGAGACGATGCCGTGAATGGCGATCAGCGTGCGCCAAAGGCCCTCCAACTCCCTGAAGGCGATCGCATTCGCCGCATCGGAAAGCGCCTTGCCGGGGTTCATGTGCGTCTCCATGAACACACCGTCCACGCCGGTGGCGACAGCAGCCCGCGCAAGGGCCGGCGCGAAACGACCATCTCCGCCGGAACCTGTGCCAAGCCCGCCCGGACGCTGGACGGAATGCGTGGCATCCATCACCACGGGATAGCCAAGCTCGCGCATTATCAGGAGAGAGCGCATGTCGGCTACAAGATTGCGGTAGCCAAAGCTCGCGCCTCGCTCGCACAGCACTATCCGCCTGTTCCCGGTGGACTCTATCTTCCGAATCACCTGCGCCATGTCCTCCGGCGCCATGAACTGGCCCTTCTTGACATTCACGACGGCCCCTGTCTCCCCCGCCGCGACCACAAGGTCTGTCTGCCGCGCGAGGAACGCCGGAATCTGCAGCACATCGCACACCTGCGCAACCCTGGCGCACTGCCAAGGCTCGTGCACGTCGGTCAATACAGGCACGCCGAACCTCTCGCGCACCTCGGCAAGGATGTCAAGCCCCTTGTCTATGCCTGGGCCGCGAAACGAATCCACGCTCGTGCGGTTCGCCTTGTCGAAGCTGGCCTTGAAGATATAGGCCACCCCCAACCTGGACGACAGGGAAGAGAGGCGCGCAGCGAGATCGAGAGCCATCCTACGGCTCTCAATCACACACGGCCCCGCTATGAACGTCAAGCCACCGTTTCCGAACGCGACCCCACGGTCAACGTCGATTTTTCGAACCTTCATGAAAATTACATCATCTCCAGTGCGCAATTATACCAAAAACCGGGCGTTTGCGCGGAATGCATTTTTGTCAAAAACTATCTTTTGCGCAACACCTTCATGAAATCCATGTCCGGAGCGGCCCCATAGGGGTTCACGAGCCGAACCTCGTGGCTACCTTTGGCAAGATCAGCGGGAAGGACCATGTCCGAGAATCCGTCAACGAGGTTCTGGTAATACAGCCTATGGCGCTTGCCGCCATCTATCTGCACGTAGAACGTCCTGTTCTCCTTGGCCGTACACCTGAACACGAGGTCGTAGCTTCCGGATTCGGAGACGCGCACATCCTTCCATACGAGGTCGTTTGTCTCGCGTCCGCCAAGGTTCATCACAACCACCCCGCCGGACGCACCCTGAACCTCATCGTAGTACGCCCTCCCCTGCTTCCTGCTGCTGGCGTTGGAGCCGTACGAGGTCTCGTCCACCTCGCTATAGTCGGATAGATACGCCGTCTCGGCCTCGTACACCACGCGGTCGCGACGGATCCCGGCATCGAACCTGTAGAACTTCGCGGCGTGCGGACGCACCTTGACGCACACCTCTCCCTCGAACTCTCCAATGTCGGCCTTCTCGACAAGGTCGAAGGCTGCGATCCTGCCGCCAAGGTCAAGGGCGTCCGCACGATTGCTCTGACGGGCAAGACGGGCGGCAAG
>ERZ1026868.1388-NODE-1388-length-12611-cov-4.322077_pt1 | contig 12611 bp, 10 predicted proteins | sample MGYA00380164_ERZ1026868 | MGnify/ENA primary metagenome ERZ1026868 (study PRJEB33269, sample SAMEA4719800) | human gut metagenome | biome: human-associated habitat; feature: organic feature; material: feces | place: Cameroon | collected 2013-10 ... | reverse complement strand
CATGAATATTTTAACCCAAACCTTATAAAATAATTAATACTATGGCTGACAACAAGAACGAACAGCAAAATCAAGTACAAATACAACTGAAGCCCGAGGTGGCTGATGGACAGTATGCCAACCTTGCCATGATTAACCATTCAAGCTCGGAGTTCGTAATCGACTTCGCGCACATGCTTCCCATTGCGCCTCCACAGATTTTCTCTCGCGTCATAATGGCCCCAGAGCATGCAAAGCGTTTGCTCTTTGCCTTGCAAGAAAATCTTCTTCGCTATGAGAAGGAGTTTGGCGAGATTAAGTTGCCTACGGCTCCTCAGGAGCCACAAGGCGATGGCCGCACAGCTATGCCTTTCGGCACTGGCAACGCTTAATGTCTTGTTTGAGATTTGAATTTTAACATAAAGGGATGCTTCGCAATGAAGTATCCCTTTGCTTATTAATGGTCTATGCTGATTCGTGTGGTCGTTTAGATTCTTTGCAAAACTTGAATATTTTTTACGTTTTTCTTTTGCGGTATTAAACCATTTTTATATCTTTGCACTCAATTTTTACGATAAAAAACATTTGGCGTTATTGCCGGTTGCAGAATCGAACTTTCATAAAAGCGTATATTAACACATTTTTTTACTTATGGTTAAACACATGAAGACAAACTCCATGGGTGTATGCTTGAGTCGTAGACTTGTCTCGCGGGGTATGCACGGTCTTGTTTTGGGATGTGCCATGGCCTCTCTGTTCCTATTGGACGGGGTGGAATCGCGAGCCCAAAGCACCAACGGAATCCAACAGTCGCAGCCTACCCCAAAAGGACAGGTCTATCGCGGCGTAGTAGTCGACGACGAGGATTTGCCCCTGCTTGGCGTGAGTGTCAAGGACAGGCACGGCAAGACCATCACCTTGACCGACCAGACCGGCGAGTTCCGCGTGATGTTGCCCGAAGGCCAAACCACGCTCACCTTCACCTATGTGGGCATGAAGACGCAGAAGGTTCGCATGTCCTCCGGCAAGAAAAACGTGATTCGCCTGCAGGCCGACGCCAACTCCATCGGCGAGACCGTCGTCACGGGTATCTATTCGCGCAAGAAGGAGAGCTTCACGGGTTCGGCTGCATCCTACCGCAGCGAGGACCTCAAGCAGATAGGCAACCAGAACGTGCTGCAGAGCCTTTCCGCCCTTGACCCGTCGTTTGTCATCATGGAGAACAACCTGGCCGGTTCTGACCCGAATGCCAAGCTCAACATCAACATCAACGGTACGACGAGCATCAACGGCCATTCCGACAAGTACGGCAACGATCCCGACCAGCCGCTTTTCATCCTCGACGGTTTCGAGACGACCCTCCAGCGCATATCCGACATGAGCATGGACCGCATAGAGAGCATCACCATCCTCAAGGATGCCGCATCCACGGCCATCTATGGCTCCAAGGCCGCCAACGGCGTGGTGGTGGTGGAAACGAAGAAGCCGGAGGCCGGCAAACTGCGCTTCACCTACAACGGCAACTACAACCTCAGCTGGGCCGACCTGAGCGACTACAACCTCATGAACGCGGCTGAGAAGCTTCAGTTTGAGAAACTCTCAGGCTATTATGGCTCGCTCGACGCCAATGGCGAGATACTCGATGACCTCAACCGCGCCACATACTACAACAGATACAAGAATGTAGTGGCAGGACTCGATTCCTACTGGATGAGTGAGCCACTGCGCACAGGATTCTCTCACGACCATAGCTTCAATGCCGAGGGCGGTGATTCTGCCTTCCGTTATGGTCTGACCATGCGCTATCGTGACAATGGTGGTGTGATGAAGAACTCTGACCGCCAGAACATCGATGGTTCGGTAGACCTTTCTTATCGTATCGACAAATTCAACTTCAGCAACCAGACAAACATCTATTACACCAAGACCGACAACAACACCGTGGCCTTCAGCCAGTTTGCCCAGGCCAACCCATATTATTCCAAGCGCGACGCCGACGGCGAGGTGTATAAGGTGCTCGAGAGCTATGAGACCATCAACGGCACTCAGTATGTCTACAACCCGCTGTGGAACTTCCAGCAGAAGAACTTCAACCGCGGCGACGAGCTTCAGTTCAACAACAACTTCAACGTGGAGTATCGCCCGATAGCCGCCTTGCGCCTCAACGCGCGATTGGGTTTCACGACCACGCGCGGCAAGTCTGAAGTGTTCCGCTCGCCTTACGACACCTCGTTTGCAGCAACCGAGGAGGTGAACCGCGGCAACTACACACGCTCCGACAACAACAATACAAGTTGGGACGGCAGCTTTATTGCAAGCTATGGCGGTATGACCGGACGTCACACCTACAACCTCGTAGGCGGTGCACAGCTGTCAGAGCGCAATGCTACAAGCGCATCCAACACTACACGTGGCTATATCAGCGACAAGTTCTGGAATCCTAACTTCTCTAATGGCTATGCCGAGAACAGCCGTCCGTCGTCATCAATTACCAAGACACGCTCAGCCAGCTTCTATTTCAACGGCAACTATGCCTACGACATGCGCTATCTGCTCGATTTCAACGCCCGTACCGACGGTGCTTCGGTATATGGTATCAACAATCCGTTCTCAACCACCTACTCGGTAGGTGTGGCATGGAACATCCATAACGAGCACTTCTTCAAGCGCAACAAGTATGTGAACAACCTCAAGGTGCGTTATACATTCGGTAATCCAGGCAACCAGAATGTCGACGCTAAGCTTGCCAACAATGTTTACAATTACTACACCAGTTATCCCAACCCGTTTGGTCTTGCAGCTATGGTTTCGAAGTGGGGCAACAACGACCTGAAGTGGAAGCGCACGCAGACACACAACTTCGGTTTGAACGCACTTATGTTCAACAATCGCCTGTCGCTCACTCTCGACTACAACATCCGCAAGTCCGACCCTGAACTCATCTCGGTAGAGCAGCCAACATCTACAGGTGTATCGTCTATACCTATGAACATCGGTGCTACCGACAACCGTAGCTTCACCATAACCGTTGGTCTTGATGTCATCAAGCGCAAGGACTTCATATGGCGTTTGACAGCCAATATGCTGCACACCACAACCAAGTACTACAACATCGGCAATACACTTGAGAAGCTCAATGCTGACGGCCGTGCCTCGCAGTCGCTCATACGCTACTACGACGGAGCCAGCACCACAGCATTATGGGCTGTACGCTCACTTGGTATCGACCCGATGAGCGGTAATGAGATATTCCTCTACAAGGACGGTTCGTATTCGTACAAGTGGGATTCCAATCAGGAAGTCAAGGTTGGCGATACAACACCTGACGCACAGGGCAATTTCGGCACAACAGTACGTTGGAAGGGATTCTCATTGGGCATGAACTTCCAGTATCGCGTAGGCGGACAGACAACGCTCAGCACACTGCTGTCAAAGGTAGAGAACATCAGCGACGAAGCTATAAAGTATAATCAGGACCGCCGTGCTTTGCACGACCGTTGGCAGAAGCCGGGCGACCGTGCTAAGTTCAAGCGCATCAACGACACCTCGACAACCAACATGTCAACCCGCTTCATCGCTACAGAGAACACGCTACAGTGTACCAGTATCTCGCTTGGCTATGAGGACACCACATCGCAGTGGCTCAAGATTGTAGGTCTGTCATCGTTCTACTGCCGCTTGTACACCAACAACATATTCCGTCTCTCTACCATCAAGGAAGAGCGCGGTCTTGACTATCCGTTCTCGAGAAGTGTGTCAGCTTCCATAGGACTGAGATTCTAATCAACCAGTTATTTCCCAATCAAGTGTAATTAGCAATGAAATTATCAAAGATATTCAAACTCGGTATCGTGTCGATGGCGTTTGTCGCCACTGCCACATCGTGCAACGACTGGTTGCAAGTAGACACCGAAGACTCAATCATGGAAGGCTTGCTGTTTGAAAACGACGAGGGCTACATGTCGGCACTCAACGGCATCTATTCGGAAATGAATGAGCTATACGGCTCTACACTCTCCATGGGTATGCTTGATGTCATGGCACAATATTATAATGTTGAGGCCAACTCCAACCATTCATTCTACAATTCAGCCGCATTCAAGTACGACCAGGCAGGCTTCAAGAGTACGTCCAATTCGGTATGGACATCGCTCTATCTGTACATAGCCAACATCAACACTTTGCTCAGCCACTGTGATGATTCCGATTCAAAGCTCTCCAAGCTCTATCGTCCGTATGTCAAGGGCGAGGCGTTGGCTTTGCGTGCTTTCTTCCATTTCGACCTGCTGCGTCTCTATGGTCCGATATATTCGGCAGAAACTGAGAATACCATTGTGATGCCTTATCAGGAGACAACGTCGAAAGAGATACAGCCGTTGCTTTCTGCTAAGGACGTGGCAGCTAAGATAATGCGCGACCTCAATGAAGCAGAGAATTTGCTTAAGGACGACCGTATACGCAAGGATGGTGTGATGAACGGCGACTCTGACGATCCTAACGACAAGACAGCATTCCGCTATCGCAACTTCCGCTTCAACTACTATGCTGTTAAGGCACTTAAGGCTCGCCTCTATCTGTGGCTTGGCGACAAGGAGAATGCTTACAACGAGGCTACTTCTATCATCAAGCTCAATAAGGAGGAGGGCGTATTCCCATGGACAAAGAAGAACGCTGTGACCAGTACAAGCAATCCCGATCTTGTATTCTCGTCAGAAGTGATATTCTCGCTCTACAATCAGAGCCGCAAGACACTATACGACGGAATGTTCAGTTCGAAGGGTGAGGTCAACAACATGCTTGTATTCAAGGGCTCGTCGATGGAAGACGGCAACCTCTTCTCAAAGCTCACCTACTTCTACGACGACTTCGGCGACCTTCGTCGCAACAACCAGTGGTCGGTAGAGACCATCAAGGTGAAGAGCGACAAGGAAGGCGAGGAAGACAAGAAGCAAGACATTCTGTGCTTCAATAAGTATAAGGACGTGCAGGCTTCGTCGTTCCGATATATGATTCCGCTCATACGTCTCAGCGAGGTTTACCTCATTGCAGCCGAATGTGCCAAGACCAATGAGGAAGCATTGGGATACATCAATGATATCCGTACGGCACGCAACTGTGTCAAGCTCGAACTCAAGGACGGACAGGGCGACGACGCTGTCCAGGATTATATCTATCGCGAGTTTATGCGTGAGGAGATAGGCGAGGGCCAGATGTACTTCTTCTACAAGCGCAAGGCCATGAAGCAGATGATGTCGGGCACCGAGTTCGGACAGGAAGGTTCTTATTGGAATCCTGAGGACAAGCCGCTTGAGGGTCAGTACAAGATGGATGTTAACAAATACGTATGGCCATTGCCTGAGGTTGAGGCCAACAAACGCTTACTTTCTAAATAAGGAGGACAAACAATGAAGAAGATATATTCAATACTGATGCTGACCATGGCTCTCTTCTCTCTTACCGGTTGCGAAAAGGAGCTGATGGACTACGAGGGCAAGGATTGTCTGTATTTCGATGTGCGTCGTGGTGCATCGTGGATAGAGCCCGACCTTTGGGCGCACTGGAACTATTCGGAGGTGACATTCGGCAATATTCTTTCCAATGACACCACCATTGCCGTGAAGATTTCCGCCACGGGCCAGACCAAGGACTTCGACCGCTCGTTCCAGATCATAGTCACCAAGGACAGCACCGACCTTGAGGAGGGCACCGAATATGAGCCGCTGAAGCCAGAGTATACCATAAAGGCGGGCCAGACCCACACCTTCGTCGACGTGACCTTCCACCGCACGGCACGCATGACTAACGACACGCTGAGGTTCCAGCTGCAAATAGTGCCAAACGAGCATTTCCATACCATGTTCGACGACTACAAGGACTATCCCGGCCCCTATGAGGAATCGCAGCCCAAGGTGGAGTTCAACTTCAACCACGACGCCCGCTTCCACAACATGTTTGTCGACGACGTGCTCATACAGCCAGATGGATGGATGGGCTCCGACGCCGGCGGCGGACTGTTCGGCAAGTTCTCCGACGTGAAATTCAGGTTCATGATGCAGGTCTCCGGCACCACCATCTTCGACTATACACGCGAGAAGATGTCATCGGCACGTGCCACAGCCATCGGTCAGCAGGTGGCTGAGGAACTGGTGCGTCGCGCCCGTGCCAAGGACCCCGTAATCGATAAGGACGGCACTATGATGTGGGTGATGGCTGTGCAGAGCGGTAAGTATGGCAAGGATGCATGGTCACCGTTCACCAAACCAGAAGATTATCTAAAGAAACATGAAAATGACAAATAATATGAAAAAGACATATTGCTTACTATACATGCTTGGTTTGCTGGTTTTCACGTCGTGTGTCGACGATGAGGGCAACAACAACATGAGCGATGTTAATGAGGCCAAGATAGAAGGCATTGAAGACAGCTACTACAAGGTGGCAGACATGGAGAACCTTGAGATACCTGTCAAGGTGACCGGTACACTCTCGGGCGACGACCAGAACAGCTTCGACTATATGTGGTATCTGTGTGCTAAGGACATTGGTGGTACGCAGCACTCTCACACGGTTATAAGCAACGAGAAAGACCTGTCTTATCCTCTCACGAATATTCGTCCTGGCACTTATAGCATCTACTTCCGTGCCACCGACAAGGCAACCAAGCTCATCTACGAGAAGAACTGCCTGCTTAAGGTAATCAGCCCTTACGTACGTGGATTCTATCTGTATGGCGACAAGGAGGATGGCACTGTAGGCATCGACTTTGTGAGCATGCTTGAGGAGCGCGACACCACCGTCATAGCCGACATGTTCGAAAATACCCGTGGCATCAAGCATGCCAAGAATCTATTCTTTACGGGATGTACAGGAATGGGAGCTGACAAGGCCAACTTGGAGTACCTATATGCCGTAACCGACGACGGATCCTATCCGCTCACACACTCCTCGTCCGAGTCGAAAATAGCATTTGCCGAAACCGACTTCAACGAAATGGCATGGCCCACCATCAGCACTATAAAGAAGCCGCTGAAGGTGCTCGACATATGGCCCCACGCCTATGGCTCTGGCAACAATATGCGCTCGCGCACTTCGCGCTTTGTCCTGACCGACCAAGCCATGTTCTTCGGTTCGCTCTATCAGGGCGAGAGCTATGGCAACCCTGCCAACTGTTATGTGCAGGGCGATGACAAACTGGTAGAGCTTGCGCCTTACGGATTCTATCCCGACAACTCGAGCTATACAAGTACAGTGTACTTATTCGACCGCACCAACCACAAGTTTGTAAAACTTGCCAACACCTACAGTGCCAACACCAATCTGGCAAAAATCACCGATACTAAGGAGGGTGCCTTCTGGCTTGACCAGACCGAGTATACCCCCGTGCGCGACCTCGTATACGGCGAGAACGGCAAGGGTAACAACGGAGCCTCGTATGCACTGATGAACGATGCCGACGGCAAGTACTATGTGTACATATTCCGTGCCGCCAGTGCCTATCAATTCGTGAAGATGACATCCAAGAACATCGACCTCAGCGTAGCCACCGACTTCACCAAGGCAAGCCACTATGCCTTCTACTCTAACCAGTACGTGATACTCTACTCGGTAGGTAAAGACCTCTGGGCTTACAACTACAACTCAAACAAGGCGCAGAAGCTTAAGACCTTTGACGGTGAGATTACCTACATGGCGTTCGACGTCCACTCTGACGACAATCCCGACGACATCATTGTAGCCACATGGTCGGATGCAGAGAAGGGCATCGTATACAAATACGAGATGGAGGACAGCCCCAACGAACTTAAGATTAACGAGAAGGAGTATGCCACAAAGAACTATCCTTGGAAGACCAACCTGAAGGTGGTGAAGGTGGAATATCGCAACTGCTCTGACTAAACCATACAAACAAGAATCTATAACAGAATATGAACATAGCAAAACTAATGGCAAGCCTGCTCATCGGGCTTTGCACATTGCCTGCCGCAGCACAGACCGACTTCCGACATATATCGTTCGATGAAGCGCTACAGGCAGCCAAGAAGGAGAAGAAACATGTATTCATCGACTTCTATACCGACTGGTGCGGACCATGCAAGCGAATGTCGCGCGAGGTGTTCCCACAGAAGAGTGTGGGCGACTTTATGAATGCACGTTTCGTGTGCTTGAAACTCAACGCCGAGAAGGAAGGCGTTGAGTTGGCAAAGAAATATGGAGTAAAGGCTTATCCTACATATTATGTGATAGACGCTCAAGGCAAGCAGCTCATGACTGCAAGCGGCTCGATGCCTCCCGACGATTTCATAGCCAAGATAGAGTCGGGGCTCAATCCCGACCATTCGCCTGAGCGTATGAAGCAGTTGTATGCCGAGGGCAAGCGCACCCCTGACCTTATCAACAACTATGCGCTCTACCTCATGGAGCAACGCAAGGAGGACGAGGGTTTCAAGGTCATAGCCGACTACTTCAACAGCCTCTCCGACAAGAAGCGACTCAGCGCCGACAATGCCTTCCTCTTCACACGCTACACTCTCAATCTTGACAACGACCGTGCACGCTTCATGGTGGCAAATCACGACCGCTTCGACAAGAAGGTGCAGGAGGCTATATACACACGCATACAGAATCTGTATCACAACGCTCTCACTACCTACTTCTCGGGCTATCAGATGCGCGAGAAGAAGTACGTGGAGGCCGACTATCAGAAGCTTAAGAGCGAGATGCTTGCCATGCATCTCGACCAGAAGTATGAGTATGCGCCCATGTTCCGCCTCATCGAGAGTCGCGTAGCTGATGACGACAATACCTTCCTCAACAACTGCGACCGCGAGTATGACAATCTGAATCCTCGCGACCGCACGTTGCTCATACTTAATCTCACACGCCTCATTGAGCCTAAAGACCAGGCTATGAAGCAGAAGCTCTCTACCTTCATCCGCTCGCGGCTTGCCAAGATGGACGGCAACACCATCTCGCTTGCCGGACGACTGCTCGACAGCATAGAGGCAAAAGACTGAATCGCGCGCTATCGGTCATGCGCCATGCGCGTGGACTGAAAGAAACAAAAGACGGCAAGAAGAATGATTGATTCCTCTTGCCGTCTTTTGTTTATAACCAAGCGTACTATGCTTATCGCCTGCTTGTCAAGGCTTGCTTGCCAGTGCTTATCGTGGATATGATGTTGGAGCCAAAGCTGCGGCTCGCGCCTGTCGTGGCCCTCGTGGCCTTCTTTGCCTCGTTGTTCTTCACGGGGCTGAGGTCTATGTAAATCATGTCCTTGTTGTTAGTGCCAATCATGTAGCCTTGGAAGCATTTGTTCTCTTCCAGCCAGAAGCCGTGCTCCTTTGCCGAGGCGTCCATGACGAAAGTGGTCTTGTTTTGCGTGAGATACTTGATGTATATGTCGCCCGTCTTTTCCTCTATGTACCAGTTGAATTTCAGAGGCGCGTTTTGCTTGTCCACGTTGCCTTTGCTGTCGAGCGTGTAGTCTATCTCCGTGCCTGTGCCCTTTATGGCGTTGCTGTTGTTTCTCACGAAAGTCATGTTGGCATAGAAGGAGCTTTGCTCCCCGGTGTCGCCGTTGGTGTATGTCATCTTGCCGTCCCATTCGCCTTGCAGCACCTCGGCCTCGTCTATCATCGAGCTTCCGCTGTTGTCGCCGCCCTGATTGTAGTCGTTGTCGTTCCATCCCCAGTTGCTGCCGTCGTAGTCGTACCACCACGGCTCGTTGTCGCCATACCAGTACCAAGGGTCATCGTCGCAGCTCGTGAAAAGCGTAGGTACCGCCATCATTATCGCTGCTGCCATAAGGATAAGATTCTTTTTCATAGCGTTGTCTTTTTTTTATGTTTCTTTCTGTTTGCAAAGATATACAGAGTTGACGTATTCAAAGGTATGTTTTTCCTATTGCTTTTGGGAAAATCCCTAAAAATACTTAGGCTATTAATCTAATGTGGCATTTTTTTTGTAAGTTTGCAACCACAAACACTAAAACAAGACAAAAAAGGAAATAAAGAAAATGAGAACCGTTTATGAATTCTCCGTGAAAGATCGCAAAGGCAAGGACGTATCTCTACGGGAGTATGCTAATGAAGTGTTGCTTATCGTCAACACCGCCACTAAATGCGGATTCACGCCACAATATGAAGAGCTTGAGAAACTTTACGAGAAGTATCATGCCCAAGGCTTTGAGATTCTCGACTTCCCTTGCAACCAGTTTGCCCAGCAGGCACCAGGCACGGATGAGAGCATCCATGAGTTTTGCAAGCTCACCTATGGCACGGAGTTCCCACAGTTCAAGAAGATAAAGGTCAACGGCGACGATGCCGCGCCTCTCTATAAGTTCCTCAAGGAGCAGAAAGGCTTCGCCGGCTGGGACGAGACGCATCCCATCTATCCCATCCTGGAGAAGATGCTTTCGGAGGCCGACCCCGACTATAAGCAGAAAGCCGACATCAAGTGGAACTTCACCAAGTTCCTCGTCAACAGGAAAGGCCAAGTGGTGAAACGCTACGAGCCGACAGAGAAGATAGAGCATATAGTGAGCGACATTGAGGAGCTGCTGAAATAAAAAACATTCATCCCAATCCCTACATCCTTATTTTATGGAAAGAACAAAGTGTCTTATCATAGGCAGTGGCCCGGCTGGTTACACTGCGGCCATATATGCCGGGCGAGCCAACCTCAAGCCTGTGGAATACGCGGGCTTGCAAGTGGGAGGACAGCTCACCCAGACCACTATCGTCGAGAATTTCCCTGGTTATCCTGATGGCGTCGACGCCAACCAGATGATGATGGAGCTTCGTCAGCAGGCGGAGCGTTTCGGGGCCGACGTGCGCGACGGAATAGTCACCGACGTCGACTTCTCCAAGAAGCCTTACGTCGTGACCATCGACAATGGCTCACAGGTTGAGGCCGACACCATCATCGTGGCGACGGGAGCCTCGGCCAAGTACCTTGGACTGCCCGATGAGAAGAAATACAACGGGCAGGGCGTCTCGGCCTGCGCCACGTGCGACGGCTTCTTCTATCGCAAGAAGGTGGTGGCCGTCGTTGGCGGTGGTGACACGGCTTGCGAGGAGGCCAACTATCTCGCGCAGCTGGCAAGCAAGGTCTACATGATTGTTCGCAAGCCTTATCTCCGTGCCTCCGACATCATGAAGCGCCGCGTGGAGGACAATCCGAAGATAGAGATTCTCTATGAGACCAACACCCTTGGCCTGTATGGTGAGAATGGGGTGGAGGGTGCCCACCTCGTTTGGAGGAAGGGCGAGGCCGACGAGAAGAAATACGACTTGCCCATCGATGGCTTCTTCCTTGCCATTGGCCACAAGCCCAACACGGACATCTTCCGCGGCAAGCTCGACATGGACAGCGTTGGCTACATCAAGACCCAAGGCGACACGCCACGCACGAGCGTGGAGGGAGTGTTCGCCGCCGGCGATTGCGCTGACCCCAATTATCGTCAGGCCATTGTAGCCGCCGGCAGCGGTTGCAAGGCGGCTATGGAGGCAGAACGCTATTTGGCTAAGTAAAACACAAGCCTTATATACATAACAGAAAGCCCATTGGCAGAATCAAGCTCCTATGAAGCTTGGCCTACCAATGGGCTTTTTGTTATGTTTAATTTATGGTTCAAATGGATAACCTTCTTCTTTGATAATCTCTTTGAGAACATTTACCTTTACCGAAGAAGCATCCTCTTTGTCATAAATGAGAAGAAGAACGATTTGCCCTTCCATTTCTTTTGCGATGAAATTGTAGGTAATCACTCTTGCGCCACCTATTTGCCTTTACCTTTTGACTTAATAGCCATTCGTATTTTGCGGATGCCAGGATATAACTCGACACCTTGTAGTGGATTTTTCAAGAGTTCATCACGAAACTTTAGGATGTCTTGCTTAAAACTCGGATATTTTTTTGCAAGTCTTTTGGCCGCTACATCAAAATAGTCCGATGTCGTTATATTATAATTCACCGATCAAACTATCAAGTGGCTTAAATTTCTTTTTACCTGCAATGACCTCCTTCAACTCACGAAGCGCTCCTCTAAGTTCCATAGCAACATTTTGAGTTTCATCAGACATTGTATTGTCTGAAGCCACTGGTATAAGGCGGAAGTTGCCGTTACGCGATTTAAGTATCACGTTTTCACCAGAGTTCACCATTGATAAGTATTTACCTTGGTTGGCTCTAAAATCTCTTGCGCTAACAATAGTCATAATTGTATGTTTTTGATTATGTCGCAAAGATACACGTTATTTTTGATTTGGCAACCATTTTGGTACCATTTTTTGCGTATATACCTCTATTCCATTGATTTCAAATATGCACACATCCCTTAACTGCCGGATTTGATTGGAGTCCAGCAGTTTCATTTGTCTTGAGCCTTTATAGAAGTCGTATTTGATTGAGATGCAACGAGTCCATTGCTGGATTTCGCCGCTTCGGGTCCAGAGGCGGATTTCGCCTGGTTCGGGGGAGTCGAGGATTTTGCGGAGAGTGGAAATGTGAATAGCTTGATTGAGCATACGGATAATTACGAGGATGATTTGTATAATTGGATAATTGTAAACAATATAATAATCTCAGAAAAATAAACATGAATGTTGCGGCATGATTCTAAAAACACTATC
>ERZ1026868.1375-NODE-1375-length-12695-cov-3.453006_pt1 | contig 12695 bp, 10 predicted proteins | sample MGYA00380164_ERZ1026868 | MGnify/ENA primary metagenome ERZ1026868 (study PRJEB33269, sample SAMEA4719800) | human gut metagenome | biome: human-associated habitat; feature: organic feature; material: feces | place: Cameroon | collected 2013-10 ... | reverse complement strand
AATGAGCACTGTATCGTGTTCAATGGCCAGCATATCCCAATGAAGATCGAGCGGGCTACATTCAGAAAGCTGTTTGATTTTATCAGCCAGTTTCCGCATTATTTCCTGGGATCCAATGCAGATCTTCCTATTGTAGGCGGATCTATTTTAAGCCATGACCATTTCCAGGGCGGTCATTATACCTTTGCAATGGCAAAAGCACCCATCGAGAAGTATTATAAGGCAGAAGGATACGAGGATGTAGAAGCAGGTATTGTTTACTGGCCAATGTCCGTACTGCGTCTGCGTTCTAAGTCCTGCGACTCCCTGATCGATCTGGGGGATAAGGTGTTAAAAGCATGGAGAGGCTATACGGATGAGGCAGCTTTCGTGTATGCAGAAACAGAGGGAGAACCTCATAACACCATTACCCCGATCGCAAGAAAAAACGGGGATATGTATGAACTGGATCTGGTGCTGCGAAATAACATTACTACAGAAGAGTTCCCACTGGGCGTTTACCATCCACATCAGGAACTGCACCACATTAAGAAAGAAAATATCGGTCTGATCGAAGTAATGGGACTGGCAGTGCTGCCATCCAGACTGAAAAAAGAACTGGCCGAACTGGCGGAGTACATAGTAGAAGGCAAAGATATCCGCAGCAATCCGGATATTGAAAAACATGCGGACTGGGTGGACAGCTTCCTGCCTGTATACAAAGAAAAAGGCATTGAGATCACAAAAGACAATGCGGAAGATATCTTAAAAGAAGAAGTGGGTCAGGTATTTGCCAAAGTTCTGGAAGATGCCGGTGTTTATAAGTGTACAACCGAAGGAAGAGAGGCTTTTGAGCGTTTCCTGAATACAGTTGATTTTCATAAAGAGTAGAGATAAAGGGTCCCGCCTGGTGGCGGGACCTGTTGTTTTGAGAAATACCGGTGATACGTCCGGAGATTGCCTTTGGGTGCAGTGCTGTTTTTTGGTGGTTAGTTTTCATCCTCTTCCAGCTTGTGAGGCAGCCGCCCGCGCAGGAACCGCTTCTTTAACTCATTTAAGTGAAATGGGATCAGAGGGTAAATATAACTTTTTCCTGCAATGGTCCTGTTAAAGATAATGGCGCAGAAAGAGAAGATAATACCGATCACAAAGCCCCAGATATTGAAAATGGCAGTGCAGATCAGTATGATGATGCGCATAAATTTCATGGCGTAGCCAAGTTCAAAGCTGGCCTGGGAATAGTTGGCAATGGTGACAAAGGCCATATACAGCATGGTTTCGGAGTTGAACCACCCGGACTCTACCGCATATTCTCCCAGCACGATACCTGCGATAACGCTGAGTGGCGTAGTAAGCATGTTGGGAGTGTTTACCGCTGCCAGGCGCAGACCGTCAATGGCAAATTCAAGGATGAGAAGCTGCCAGATGAGAGGAATATTACAGGGGTCAGACAGCCGTATAAACCGGAGCCAGTGGGGGATCAGCTCCGTATTTTGCATCAGCATTAGCCAGGTAGGTGTCAGGAGCATGGAGAGCAGGGAGATCAGCATGCGGCTTAAACGCAGATAGGTACCTGTAACCGGCGGAAAGTAATAATCGTCTGCTTCTTCAATAATATCGAATACAGAAGAGGGCAGGATCATGGCAGAAGGAGAATTGTCCACCAGGATCACGATATTTCCTTCTAAAATAGAGGCTGCAGAGGTATCCGGCCGTTCCGAAAACTTAAATTTGGGAAACGGATTAAACCATTTTCCCGGAAAAATACATTCTGCCAGACTTTCCTGGTTCATGGAAAGGGCGTCTACTTTTACATTCTGTATCCTCTTTTTGATCGTCTCGATCAGTTTTTTATCTGCCCGGCCTTCCATATAACACATGGCAATATCTGTGTGGGAGCTTTCTCCTGTAGTAAGGATCTCCATGGTCAGCTTGGGGTCCCGGATCCTGCGACGGATGAGAGCTGTATTAAATACCAGCGTTTCTACAAAACCATCTCTGGAACCACGCATGACCTTGTCTTTTTCCGGTTCACTGACTCCTCTGGCGGGATAAGTACGGCAGTCGATGGTAAGACACTTGTCATAGCCGTCAATAAAAAGACAGGAAACACCGGAAAGCAGCTGTATGATCATTTCACGGCTGTCAGATAAAAGACCGATCTCACCATAGGGCAGATATTTTTTTGAAAAGCTGTGGGCATCTTCCGGCATATCGTCAGTCTTGATGGAAGAAAAGCCCTGTAATATTTTTAAGAGAGAGTCATCTTTTGTAAAACCGTCAATAAAGTATAAGCAGGCTTTTTTATCTGCAATAGTAAGGACGCGGTAGACAACGTCAAAATTTTTATCCACATGAAGGGCCTGGTTCAGCCAGGTCATATTTTCTTCCAGCTGGTCCGTAAAATACATGGAAAACTCCTTTCTGCTGACAAAACCACAAAAGGACAAATGTCTGCCATACAAAGACAAAATGTGAATAACTTGGCAATTATGTGAAATAACACACAAACATTTCCGTAATTGTCAGACTTGTAGAGTAGTATATCCGGAAGTCAGAAAACTATGTAAGGTCTTTAAGGGATATGTTACATCTGCCAGTGGGGAACAAAACAAAAATCGACAAAAACCGACGAATTTCATAGGATACTACCTAAAAAAATAAAAGGTATTTGCTAAAATGTACAAAAAGATTGACAAAACTGTGAAACGATGCTATAGTAACATTCGTAAGCAGCACAAAGGAGTGCCTTACAGGTTTTTGTTTGGTATGGGGATGCCAGCAATATTTTATAGTGTGACGGTTTTTGATCGTGACTAAGAGCTGCCTTCTGTGGGGGAAGGGCAGCTCTTCTTGTATCTGTGAGAAATACAAACAGAGTGGCGGGAGGACGGGATAATATGGGAAAAACAAGCAGTTTGAAAACGATACTTGAACAGATAAAACTTCTGCAAAAAGATAAGAAAATACGCCTGGTGATCACTATGGCTGCAGTGCTTCTCTCTGCTTTTATCCAGGCCTGGGCCATCCAGGTGTTTGTAAGACCGGCAGAGATCATTTCCGGTGGTTTTTCCGGTGCGGCCATGCTGATCGAACGTGTGGGAAGCTTAAAAGGACTGACTATTCCCATGCAGGTGACAATGATCCTTTTAAATATCCCGGTAGCTCTTATGTGCTGTCGTGGGATCAGTGTCCGGTTTACAGTGGTGTCACTGCTTCAGGTCGTATTTGGAAGTATATTTTTGCAGATATTTTCATTTCAGCCTATTTTTACAGATGAGATCTTAAATGTGATCTTCGGGGGCGTGATCTATGGTACATCCATTGTGATCGCACTGAGGGGCAATGCATCTACCGGTGGTACGGACTTTATCGCGCTGTATGTATCCAATAAAACAGGAAAGTCCATCTGGAGTTATGTATTCTTTGGAAATGCCTTAATGTACTGTGTATACGGTGTGATCTTTGGATGGAAATTTGCGGGATATTCCATTATTTTCCAGTTTATATCCACGCATATGATCTCAGCTTTCCACCACCGCTACGATCTGGTGACACTTCAGGCAACAACAGAAAAGGGACCGGAAGTGGTAGCGCTTTATATCAAACATTTTCGCCATGGTATTTCCTGTGTGGAAGCAGTAGGGGGATACAGCGGAAGAAAGATGTATCTTTTAAATACGGTGATCTCCTCTTATGAAATAGCAGATGCCGTTCATGTGATGCAGGAGGCAGATGAGCATGTGATCATCAATGTGTTGAAAACAGAACAGTTTGTTGGACATTTTTACAGGGCGCCTATGGAGTAGGCGTCCTTTTTTGGACCCAAAATAACTGCAAAAGCAGGTGAAACAGGCGTTTAAGGCAAAAAAATAAAGCCCTGGCAAGTGTGGTAGTAGTGGTGCAGGGCTTTATAAAATGTACAGAACAGGCGTTCTGAACACTCTGAGTATACAGCAGATTGAACAAATAGTCAAGAAGAATTTGTGCTGGCAGCGCCAGCGACTATGTTTTTGTGGAGAATTGTGCTATAATGAGCGCAAAAGAAAAGCAAGCGCTGCACAATGCAGCATTTGCTTTTCTTGCGCCATTAACGAACGGATCGCCTGCGGCAGCAGGCAGTAGAGCACGTCAGTGCGGGATCCGTGAGTGACCCGGTAACGAAGGAATACACGGAGGACACAATGAAAGACGGATTTATAAGGGTAGCAGCGGCAACGCCAGACATCCATGTGGCAGACCCGCAGTATAACAGCGAACAGATCATAGAATTAATGGAACAGGGAAGCGCCAGAGGTGTAAAGGTTATGGCGTTTCCGGAGCTGTGTTTAACAGCGTATACCTGTTCTGATTTATTTTTACAGGAGTCTCTGTTAAGAGAAGCTAAAAAAGAATTAAAGCGCATTTTACAGGCATCTAAAAGCAAGGACATGATCCTTTTTGTAGGAATGCCCTGGATGCATAAAGGAAAACTTTACAATGTGGCAGCTGTGTTAAACAGAGGCCGTATCTTAGGTATCGTTCCTAAAAAACATCTGCCAAATTATTCTGAATTTTACGAACTGCGCCATTTTAATCCGGGAATGGAAAAAGTGGAGATGACAGACTGGGAAGGCGTTCAGGTACCTATGGGCATGAACCTGCTGTTTGCCTGCCGCACCATGCCGGAACTAGTGCTGGCAGCAGAACTTTGCGAGGATGTATGGGTACCATGCCCGCCAAGTATTTCCCATGCTTTGGCAGGTGCAACAGTGATCGCCAACTGCTCTGCCAGTGATGAAACGACAGGAAAGGACCAGTATCGTTATAACCTGATCTGCGGACAGTCTGCAAGGCTGGTGTGCGGTTATATTTATGCAAATGCAGGAGAAGGGGAGTCATCCCAGGATCTGGTATTTGGCGGACAGAATATCATTGCGGAAAACGGCACCTGTCTGGTACAGTCTGACCGGTTTAAAAATGCCTGCATCTGTGCAGACCTGGATCTTGGAAGGATCATCAGCGAGCGCCGCCGTATGACTACTTTCAGGGATGAGGAAAACAGATCCGCATCCTACGAAACCGTATATTTTGAATTAAATACAGAAGACAGTGCAAAGAAAGACAGTAAAAAAGCAGGACAGAAGAGGGACGAACTTCTCCGTTATATTGATCCGGCTCCATTTGTGCCTCATGATGCAGGCCAGAGAGAGCGCCGCTGCGAAGAGATCCTTTCGATCCAGGCAATGGGACTGAAAAAGCGTCTGGCACATACAAACTGCAAACATGCAGTGATCGGTCTTTCCGGCGGTCTGGACTCCACACTGGCACTTCTTGTAACAGTACGTGCTTTTGATATGCTGCAGATCCCAAGAGAGAATATCCACTGCATCACTATGCCATGTTTCGGAACAACAGACCGTACTTATACCAATGCATGTACCATGGCAAAGAAAACAGGAGCATCTTTAACTGAGATCAATATCCGTGATGCGGTTACCGGCCATTTTAAGGATATTAACCATGATATTGAAAAGCACGACGTAACTTACGAAAACGGACAGGCAAGGGAGCGTACCCAGATCTTAATGGATATTGCAAACGAGGTAGGCGGTATGGTCATCGGTACCGGTGATATGTCTGAGCTGGCTCTTGGCTGGGCAACCTACAACGGCGATCATATGTCCATGTACGGTGTCAATGCATCTGTGCCGAAAACATTAGTCCGCCATCTGGTACGTTATTATGCAGATACCTGCGGCGAAAAGGAACTTTCCGATGTGCTTTTAGATGTCCTTGATACACCGGTAAGCCCGGAACTTCTGCCTCCGGAAGATGGAAAAATTTCCCAGAAAACAGAGGACCTGGTAGGTCCTTACGAGTTACATGATTTCTATCTGTATTATGTACTCCGTTTTGGCTACAGCCCTGCAAAGATCTTCCGTCTGGCGCTTCAGGCATTTGAGGGAAGTTATGACAGAGAGACGATTTTAAAGTGGCTGAAAACATTTTACCGCAGATTTTTTGCACAGCAGTTTAAGCGTTCCTGTCTGCCGGATGGCCCAAAGGTAGGTTCTGTAGCTGTTTCCCCAAGAGGTGATCTGCGTATGCCAAGTGATGCCTGCAGCCGTCTGTGGTTAAAAGAGCTGGAGATGATAGAAAAAGGAGAAAGATAATATGATAAACAGTACCTCCAATAAGCAGGTAAAACGGGTCATCAACCTGAGGGATAAGGCCAAAGCCCGCAGGGAAGAAGGCTTATATGTAGCGGAAGGACTGCGCATGTGCCGGGAATATAAGCCGGATGATGTGGAGATCTTATATATTACAGAAAACTTTGGAAAACAGGAAGAAAATAAAAAATGGCTGCGGGGCTTTAAGTTTGAGTTTGTTACAGATGAAGTAATGCATTATATGGCAGATACAAAGACCCCGCAGGGCGTTTTAGCAGTTGCAAAGCAGAAAAAGTGTACCCTGGAAGATATCTTAAAGAAGACAAAGACACAGAAACTTTTAATGATCCTGGAAAATATCCAGGATCCGGGAAATCTGGGTACCATTATCCGCGCTGGAGAAGGCGCAGGTATTACCGGTGTGGTCATGAGCAGCGATACAGCGGATATCTACAATCCAAAGGTGATCCGTTCTACTATGGGATCTGTGCTGCGTGTACCATTTGTGTATGCCTCTGATCTGAAAGAAGCCTGTGAGCAGATGAAAAAAGCAGGGATCAGTCTGTATGCAGCTCATTTAAAAGGCATGCATAATTATGACCAGGAAGACTATACTAAGGATACAGGGTTCCTGATCGGAAATGAAGCCAAGGGGCTGACCGATGAGATGGCGGCTGTTGCCGATACCTACATCAAGATCCCGATGGCAGGCCAGGTAGAGTCTTTAAACGCAGCAGTGGCTTCTTCTGTTTTAATGTTTGAGGCCGCAAGACAGAGACGGAATTCATAGAGTACATCTTAAAGAAGGGAGTGCAGGAAAATGACAGGTATTTGTGGCTGGTTTCTTGCATTTCTCTTCTTTTTAGGTGCAGAATGTATCTGCCGGTGCCTGGTATCCTTGTGGTTTGCTTGCGGGGCAGTAGCTGCCTTTGTTCTGGCTGCTTTGGGAAGACAGATAGAGGAACAGCTTCTTATGTTTGTCCTGGCTTCCCTGGCAGCATTTCTGCTTATAAGGCCGTTGGCGTTTCTGGGAAATTTTTTGAAAAACTTAAAAACAGGGGATTTTCCTGCAAAAACAAAAAAGAAGGTGGGCGGACATGGAGCTGAAGCTGGATACAAATAAGGAATATGGTCTTGTACTGGAAGGCGGTGGCGCCAAGGGGGCTTACCAGATCGGTGCATGGAAAGCGTTAAAAGAAGCGGGGATCCATGTAAAAGGGATCGCAGGAACTTCTGTAGGAGCCTTAAATGGCGCTCTCATAGCCATGGATGACTTTGAAAAGGCGGAAAGAATATGGGAGACCATCCGCTATTCCAGAGTTATGGATGTAGATGATGAACTGGTGGAACAGTTAAAGACCTCCGGTTTAAAGGATATTGCGGCCCTGGGGCTGTCAGAACTGATCCCTGCTGCTAAAAAGGTATTAAAGGACAGAGGTTTTGATATTGCACCCCTGCACAGCCTCATTGAAGAAGTGGTTGATGAGGAAAAAATACGAAACTCTGAAAAAGAGCTGTATGTAGTTACTTACTCCTTAAGTGACAGAAAGCCCATGGTAGTCAATGTAAAAGAAGTGCCGGATGGCGAGATCGCAGATATGCTGATGGCAAGTGCGTATCTCATCGGCTTTCGTCGGGAAAAGCTGGGCGGCAAATATTATATGGACGGCGGTGGGGTGAATAATGTTCCTATTGATGTTTTAATAGAAAAGGGATACAAGGACATCCTGGTATTTCGCATCTATGGATATGGTGTTGATACGGAGCGCCGCCTGAAAGTACCGGATGATGTGCATCTTTATCACGTAGCCCCCAGACAGGACTTGGGCGGTCTTTTGGAATTTGACAGAAGACGGGCAAGGAAAAACATGGTTCTTGGTTATTTTGATGCCAAACGGATGCTTTATGGACTGGAAGGAAGAGTTTTTTATCTGGATGCCCCGGAAAGCGAGATCTACTATTTTAACAGGCTTTTGGCAGAGGCGCCGGAACTGTTGGCAGATATCTGGCCGCAGCTTTCCGAAACAGAACTTTTTACAGCCCAGATGGCTTCCTGCCGCAGATATACAGAGGAGTGGTTTCCCAAGCTGGCAAAGGCATTACACTTAAAAGAGGACTGGGATTACAGGGAATTATATTTAAGTTTGCTGGAGCATCTGGCAAGGCAGTATAAGATCAGCCGCTTTAAAATATACACACCCCAGGAACTGCTTCTGATCATACAGAGAAAAAGAAAGCGGATTTTTCTTGACAGGTAAAAACACAAGTGGTATATTATGCATAAAAGTTGCATAAATATAAATTTTTAAAATATTTCAAAAGAGGAAACGATTATGAATTTAGAGGGAAGAAATTTTTTAACACTGAAAGATTATACAGAAGAAGAGATCACATACCTGCTTGACCTTGCAGCAGAATTAAAGGAAAAAAAGAAAAAAGGCATTTTAGTAGATACCTTAAAGGGAAAAAATGTAGCTCTGATCTTTGAAAAGACCAGTACCAGAACAAGATGTGCCTTTGAAGTAGCTGCACATGACCTTGGAATGGGTTCTACCTATCTGGATCCATCAGGTTCCCAGATCGGAAAGAAAGAGAGCATCGCTGATACAGCAAGAGTATTAGGCCGTATGTATGAGGGAATCGAATACAGAGGTTTTGGCCAGGAGATCGTAGAAGAACTGGCTAAATATGCAGGCGTACCTGTATGGAACGGTCTGACCAACGAAGATCATCCAACCCAGATGTTAGCAGATCTTTTAACCATCAGAGAGCATTTAGGACACCTTAAGGGAGTTAAGCTTGTGTATATGGGCGATGCGCGTTATAATATGGGTAACTCCCTGATGATCGCCTGCGCAAAGATGGGTATGCACTTTGTTGCCTGCGCACCAAAGAAGTATTTCCCAGATGAAGCATTAGTAAAAGAATGCCAGGAATTTGCAGCCATCAGCGGCGCTACCATTACTCTTACTGAGGATGTGGCAGAGGCTGTTAAGGGAGCTGATGTTGTTGATACAGACGTATGGGTATCCATGGGTGAGCCAGATGAAGTATGGACCGAGAGAATTAAAGACCTGACTCCTTACAAGGTAACAAAAGAAGTAATGGATGCAGCTGGTCCTCAGGCTATTTTCCTTCACTGCCTGCCATCCTTCCATGACTTAAAGACCAAAATCGGCAAGGAAATGGGAGAACGTTTTGGTGTATCAGAACTGGAAGTAACAGATGAAGTATTTGAATCCAGCCAGTCTGTTGTATTTGATGAGGCTGAGAACAGGATGCATACCATCAAGGCAGTTATGTTAGCTACTTTAAGCGAATGATCTGAGCAATAGGGCGCAAAAAGCCGAAAGAAGCATCCTGGAAAACAGGAGATTGAGATATGCAGGGCCAGAGAGGAAGAAATGAGCGTCGCGCCGGTGTGTTTTTAGATGTGGCGCACTTGATCCTGGGAATCGCGATCGTAATATTTGCAGTGCTGTCTATTATTAATCCGGAGGGAAATGAAATGCTTTTCCCTCTGGTATTTTTACTGGCAGCTTTGTTAAATGGAATAAACGGAGTCTTCGAGCTTAAGACTTGTGGCAGGGACAAGAAACGTTTCCGCATAGGGGCGTTTCAGATGGTACTCTGTGCAGGCCTTGGGCTTCTTGGCGTGTTAAGCGCTCTCAGTTTATGGTTTTAGACGATTTTCAGCGATTTTAAAGAACAGGATCAGAAAGAGAATGAAAGCGGAGATTTTAAAGATATTAAAAAAAGAAAAAGATTATGTATCAGGACAGGAACTTTGTGAAAGCCTGGGAGTTTCCAGGACTGCTGTATGGAAAGCCATCCGGCAGCTGGAAGAACAGGGCTATGTGATCGAGGCAGTGCGCAACAAAGGCTACCGCCTTGTGGAGGAAGCAGATGTGCTTACAGTGGCAGAGCTTCATTCGGTCCTTGATACAAAGTGGCTTGGAAAAGAGCTGGAATATTATTATGAAACAGATTCCACCAACAACCGGGCAAGGGATGCAGCAGAAAAAGGTGCTTCCCACGGCTTTCTTGCAGTGGCAGACTGCCAGACAGCAGGAAAGGGCCGCAGGGGAAGAGTGTGGAATTCCCCTCATGGAACAGATATTTATATGAGTTTCGTCCTGCGTCCTACATTTACCCCATCCCAGGCGTCTATGCTGACGCTGGTAGCGGGAATGGCAGTGGTAAAAGGGGTACAGAAAGCCACGGGCTTAAGTGCCATGATCAAATGGCCTAATGACGCAGTAGTAAATGGAAAGAAGATCTGTGGTATTTTAACAGAAATGAGCACAGAGGAAGATGCCATCCGCTATGTAGTGCCCGGGATCGGTATCAATGTAAATGCAACGGAATTTCCGGAAGAGATCCGGGACAAGGCAACTTCCCTGAAACTGGAACTGGGAAGAAGCGTAAAACGCAGTGATGTGATCTGTGCAGTAGCAGAAAGTTTTGAAGAATATTATGAGATATTTGAAAAGACTTGTGATATGTCAGGACTTCTTTCTGCATACGATGAAATGTTAGTCAATATGGAAAAGACAGTCTGCGTTTTAGATCCAAAGGGTGAATATCGGGGAAAAGCCCTTGGGATCGATGAAGAAGGCTGCCTTTTAGTAGAAAAGGAGAATGGGGAAGTCGTTCATGTTCTTTCAGGGGAAGTATCTGTAAGAGGGATCTACGGATATGTGTAAGGAAAAACAGTATGGGGGCAGTCTGCATTTTTATGATGATCTGCAGATCCTGGAACGGGAGGATGAACCTTTAAGCAGGAAAGAACGCTTACAGGCAGTGGAAAAACCGCTGCTTTCATGGTATCATTCCAGAGCCCGTATCCTGCCCTGGAGAGAGGATCCGAAGCCTTATAAAGTATGGATATCAGAGATCATGCTCCAGCAGACCAGAGTAGAGGCTGTAAAGCCTTATTTTGAACGGTTTATGGCAGCATTTCCCGATGTGGCATCTTTGGCAGAGGCGCAGGATGATCATTTAATGAAAATGTGGGAAGGCCTTGGTTACTATAACCGGGCCAGAAATTTAAAAGCAGCGGCCATTCAGATCATGGATCAGTTTGACGGCTGCATTCCATCTTCTAAGGAAGAACTTTTAACACTTCCAGGAATTGGCAGCTACACAGCCGGGGCAATCTCTTCCATTGCCTACGGGGTTCCCAATCCGGCAGTGGATGGAAATGTGCTCCGTGTGATCTCAAGATTACAGGGTGACTATTCTGATATAAAAAAGGCGTCTGTAAAAACTGCCATGGAACAGGAAATAGCGGCTGTTATGCCAAAAGATGCAGCCAGCAGCTATAATCAGGGACTGATCGAGATCGGTGCCCTGGTGTGTATTCCGGGAGGAGAGCCAAAATGCAGGGAATGTCCATTGGAGTCTTTATGTATTACAAAGAAAAAGGGACTGTGGAAGGAGATACCTGTAAAATCGGTTCCCAAGCCTAAAAGAATGGAAGAAAAAACGGTCTTTTTAGTAGAATGGAATGAAAAAGTAGCTATCCACAAACGGCCGCCGAAGGGCCTTCTGGCTTCCCTTTATGAACTTCCCAATATAGAAGGGCATCTGACAAAAGAGGAAGCAGCAGAGCAGATAAAAAGCTGGATCTGGGAAGGTGATGGGAAACAGGAGGAGAAAACCACCGGCATTACAGTGGAACCTTTGGGGACAGCAAAACATATCTTTTCCCATGTACAGTGGGATATGGTGGGGTACAGAGTAAAGATCGCCTGGGAAAATGAAAAAGAACCAGGGGAACTTTTAGAAAACACGCATTTTTTTATGGTTGATAGGGCAGCGTTAAAGGAAGAGTATTCCGTTCCGTCTGCTTTTGGAGCTTACGTAAGACTACTTGGATAAAATACAGAAAGAATGGACACAATGAAAGCGAGGGATGCAGGATGAAAAAAATGCTGTTTCTTTTTAATCCACGTTCCGGGAAGGAGCAGATCAAAAGTCATTTGCTGCGAATTCTGGATATTTTTTCAAAAGCCGGGTACGATATTCATGTACATGTGACCCAGTGCCAGTTAGATGCAAGAAAGACAGTGGAGCACCTTGGAAAAAATGTAGATGTGATCGTCTGCAGCGGTGGAGACGGTACTTTAAATGAAACTATATCAGGAATGTTACAGCTGAAAAAGACCCCTTCTTTAGGCTATATTCCTGCCGGATCTACCAATGATTTTGCCTCCAGTTTAAAAATTTCCAAAAATATGGAAAAAGCAGCCCGGGAGATCGTAAATGGTTTCCCGGTACCGGTGGATGCAGGAATGTTTTGTGGCGACCGCAGTTTTATTTATATTGCGGCATTTGGCGCATTTACGGAGGTATCTTACCAGACGCCCCAGGACCGGAAAAATCTGTTAGGGCATCAGGCGTATATGATCGAAAGCGTAAAGAGTCTGGCTTCCATCAAGCCTTATCACATGCGGGTAGAGTGGGACGATCATGTTTTAGAAGAGGATTTTGTATTCGGAATGGTGACTAATACAAGAAGCGTAGGCGGCTTTAAAGGGCTGGTAAATCAGTCCGTATCCT
>ERZ1026868.1373-NODE-1373-length-12703-cov-11.342347_pt1 | contig 12703 bp, 10 predicted proteins | sample MGYA00380164_ERZ1026868 | MGnify/ENA primary metagenome ERZ1026868 (study PRJEB33269, sample SAMEA4719800) | human gut metagenome | biome: human-associated habitat; feature: organic feature; material: feces | place: Cameroon | collected 2013-10 ... | reverse complement strand
ATTACAAACTATGGAGGACCAAGAGTTTGAAATGGTGCGGTCCATTTCAAATCAATCTTATTATAGTGCAAGTTGCATAATATGTCAAGCAAAATGTTAAAATTATTTGATATATGTTACATATAATGTATAAAATTGTCGAATTATGCGATGTATTAAAAAAAGAGAAAAAATATGTACTGTATAGTCATATTTTGTTGACATAGAACGAATGTTTGTATAATATCGAACTCAAAGGTATGGTCCTTTTGCCACTCAGGTTTCTGTTTCACCCGCCAGTACCTAATAGGGCGACACCTAATAATTTTTCTGTAAAGGCAGGTCGATTTTGATGAATATTGACGAACTCGCTTATGAGTATGATAAGCAGTACAAAGTGCTTTGTGCCAAGGTTGACGGACTTAAACCGCTGCTTAGCGTATATCGCGGTGAAGATTTGGTTAGGCTTAGAAGAAAGATAAAAATTTATTATGATATGGCTTGTGAATGCAGGCGTGTATTTTTTATGTTGTCCCATTATTATGAGGAGGAAGATTTATGATTCGGTTTTTTGAAGAATATATGGGTTCATATAATCCGTTTGAAGACAGGGGATGTGACGAGCAAAGAATTTTGCGTAACTCTTTATACGCTGTTCTTCCTAAAATTGTAAAAAATGAGTTAACTCAAAAGCAGAGGCTTTGTTTTGAAATGTTTTACATAGATAAGAAAAATCAAAAAGAAATTGCAAGTATTTTACGCCTGTCACAACCTACTGTGAGCAGGCATATCAAAAGTGCCGAAGCTATTATTGAAAAAATCGGCAGTTATTGTATTTTCAGTATAAGTAAAACAAATGAACAATGGATAAATCTTCAATAAACGCACAAATGAAGCGATACCGCAAAGCACCGCTTCTATGTGAACGGCTGATACGGCTAAGGCTGTTTTAAAGATGCTTTGCACCACCTAAGCTAACAGCCGAAAAGCAAAAAGAAAAATCCCAAGCGTACTTTGCAGTGCGTTTGGGATTTAATTATATCAGTACCGCACCTGTTTATACTATGAAGCGGTGCGTATTTTTGTGAAGCATTATGCGATTATAAATGCTATAATCAACATTATTAAATATATTGCAGGCTGGTGCAAAATGTAAATCCAAAGGCTGTTTTTGCCTACCGTGCAGAGAAATTTGCTCCTTTGTTTATACATAAATTTCGGCAAATTTTCATCTTTTGCAAGTTTGCCGATAAATGCGCCAAAAAGGAATACGAACAGCCACGGAATAATTGAAAAATAGTCAGCGCTTTTAAAATTATTTGAATAAATGCCGATAGGCGCTAAAAAATCGTATTGATATAAAGCGTCAGGCAATTTGATTAAACCGAAAAGCATAGTTCTTGTGTTAATGCCGTATGTGAAAATGAATAAAAAGGCTGAAATCACGGCGCCGAGTTTGTAATTTATTTTGTTAATGATTGGCATTAAAAGCCCTGTGATAATCATACAACTTCCCAAGCAATGCAGTATGCCGAAATAAATTTTGCTCCCCTCAAAGCCGAAAAGCGGCATAATTACTGCTGTAAAAAGAGTTATAATCAAGCCTGCACCCAAAACTATAAATCCGCGCTTTATCGTATTTCTCGAAAGTCTTGAGCATATTCCCGAAATAATAATAAATACAGCCCAAAACAGCGGTTGAACGGTGCAAAGCGCATTAAAAATTTTATATCCCCAAGTAAGTCCCAATACATCGCCTACATCAAGAAAAGCGTGATGAATTATCATACATAAAATTGCAAATCCCCTTAATTCATCAAGGAAATATATTCTTTTTCGTTTTGATTTTTCTGCCATAGTGTACTCCTAAAATGTACAGATTGTGTTAATAAAAGTATAACATAAATTATTTGTATTGTATACACTGAAATTTTGTGATATAATGTTCAAGATTTTAAAGATATAATTCTGTTTTATTTTAAAAGAGGTGTACTTTATGAAAGAATTTCACGGCGAATATAAGGGCGAAGCTCTTGTAACGGTCAATTCAACAAATACGGCTGCGGCTGTCGGTTCAGGTTCACTCCCTGTTTATGCAACTCCGATGATGCTTGCCCTTATGGAAGAAGCGACTTGCCAGGCAGTTTCACCGCTTCTTGATGACGGGGAAACCACAGTCGGCACAAAGATTGATATTACGCACGATAAAGCAAGTTCAATGGGAACTACCGTATCTGCTGTGGCCAAGCTTGAAGAAGTTGACGGCAGGCGACTTGTTTTTTCAGTCAGTGCTAAGGATAATGACGGCAATGTAATAGGCAAAGGCACAATTGAAAGATTTGTTGTTTTGGCTGATAAATTTATGAAAAAGGTAAACGGATAATGAAATATAAGGCAGTAATATTTGATTTTGACGGTACGATTTGCGATACCGGCGAAGGTATACTTAAAAGTGCAAAATATGCGCTTGATTATTATAATATTGAGGCTCCGGAATATACAGAACTTACATTTTTTATCGGCCCTCCGCTTCTTGTTACTTTTCAGGAAAAATTCGGCGTTGACGCTAATATGGCAGATAAGCTTGTAAAAAAGTACAGGGAGCGTTATACAAATAAAGGCCTTCTTGAAAGTAAACTTTATGACGGAATAAAGGAACTTCTTTCAAAGCTCAAAAAGGAAAATATCAAGCTTGGTATTGCTTCTTCAAAACCACAGGATTATGTGGAAGCTTTGCTTGACCATTATGGTGTGAAATCATATTTTGATGTTATCTGCGGCGTTACTTTTTCTGCCGATTGCGAGTCAAAAGCCAATATTATTTCACGCTGTATTAAGGAGCTTGACACCCAGGGTAACGAAACCTTAATGGTGGGCGATAAAAAGTATGATATTGACGGTGCAAAGGCTAATATGATTGACAGCGTAGGTGTAATGTGGGGATACGGAAGCCGCGTTGAATTTGCTTCTGCCGGTGCAAAATTTATTGCAGAAAAGATTGATGATGTTTTTGCCATTGCTCTCGGCTATTTTGAGCAGACTCAAGATGTGCAAGGTATATTCAGCGGCAGAATTATTGATGTGCATAAGGATACCGTTATGCTCGTTGATGGGGATATTGCGGACAGGGAAGTTGTTGACCACCCGGGCGGTGTGGGAATCATCGGCTTGACGGAAGATAATGAAATCCTGCTTGTAAGGCAATTCAGGTATCCTTATAAAGAAACTATTTATGAAATTCCTGCCGGTAAGCTCGAAAAAGGCGAAGACCCTAAAGAAGCGGGTATCAGGGAATTTTCAGAGGAATGCGGAGCCGAAGCGGAGATTTTTGAATCCCTCGGCGAAATTTATCCGTCACCGGGTTACTGCGGTGAAATCATCAGGCTTTTTTATGCCAAAGGTATTACTTACGGAAAGCAGCATCTTGATGATGATGAATTTTTAGATGTAATTAAAATGCCGATTAAAGAAGTTATAACTAAAATTATGACTAATGAAATTAAAGATTCAAAAACTATTGCGGCAGTATTTAAGTTAAAGGAACTAATGAATTTATGAGTGCGTATTTAGATAATTCGGCAACAACTAAGCCTTGCGAGGAATGTGTAAGTGCTGTTGTGAATATGCTTACGGATAATTTCGGCAATGCGTCAAGCTTGCACGATTTGGGCATTAAAGCTATGAAAGAAATTATCTTGGCAAGGGGTGCTGTGGCAGATTCCCTCGGCGTTGATAAAGATGAAATCATATTCACTTCCGGTGCAACGGAGGCTAATAATATGGCTTTGTTTGGTTCAACCCGTGCAAAAGGGAGGCTTGGCAAAAGGATTGTTACAACTGCTATTGAGCATGAAAGTGTGCTTCAGTCCGCACAGCAACTTGAAAAACAGGGTTTTGAAGTGATTTATTTAGAGCCTGACAGTCGCGGTAATATTACCGAAAAGCAGCTTTTTGACGCTGTAAATAAAGATACAATTTTGGTTTCAATGATGTATATAAATAACGAAGTCGGAACGGTAATGCCTGTTAAATCCATTGCAAAAGCAGTTAAAGCGGCAGGTGCGCCCGCACTTGTGCATATAGACTGTGTTCAGGCTTACGGTAAGGTTAATATTAACCCCAAAAAGCTTGGGGCTGACCTTGTTTCAATCACGGCACATAAAATTCACGGGCCAAAGGGTATAGGTGCTTTGTATGTTAATAAAAATGCAAATTTGACCGACCAAAATTTTGCCAGAACTTTTGGCGGAGAGCAGGAAAAAAGGCTCAGGCCGGGAACGGAAAGTTCACCGCTTATTGCCGGTTTCGGTGCGGCGGTAAAGGCACTTCCTAATGTGAATGAACAGAAGAAGAAAATTAAAGAACTTAATTTGTACGCAAGGCAAAAGCTTGCTGAAATAGACGGAATTAAGTTTAATAATGATGAGGATACATCACCTTATATTTTGAATGTTTATATTCCTACTTTTATGAGAAGCCAAACTGTTTTGCAGGAACTTTCGGCAAAATACGGTGTTTATGTGAGCAACGGTTCTGCCTGCGCCAAAGGTAAAAAAAGCCATGTGCTTACCGCTATGGGCCTGCCGAATGAGATTATAGATAAAAGCATCAGGGTTAGTTTTTCAAGGTATAATACAAAAGATGATGTTGACTTGCTTGCATCTTCACTTGGTGAACTTGTTAAAACCCACCCATTAAAATAGAAACGGAAAATAGTAATGAAAGAAATTATACTTGTAAAAAACGGTGAACTTGCACTTAAAGGGCTTAACCGTTCAAGCTTTGAAGACAAGCTTGTTAAAAATATCAAACACAGAATATCAGACCTCGGCGATTTTGAATATACAAAAAGCCAGTCAACCATTATGGTTGAGCCGCTTGATGATGATATTGACCTTGACGAAGCGGCAGACAGAATTTCACGCGTTTTCGGTATTGCCGCATTTTCACGCGCGTGTGAATGTGAAAAGAATTTTGATGATATTAAAAATAAAGCTTGCGATTATCTTTATGATGAACTTTCAAGCGTTAAAACTTTTAAGGTCGAAGCTAAACGCTCGGATAAAAAATTCCCTATGAAATCGCCTGAAATCAGCAGGGAACTCGGCGGCTATATCCTTTCAAAATTCAATAATTTAAAAGTTGATGTGCATAATCCCGATATTATCGTTACAGTTGAAGTTAGGGAAAAATACGCTTTTGTAAGGGGTAATAATATCAGGGGCGCAGGCGGTATGCCAACCGGCACTAACGGCAGGGCAGCTATACTTATCAGCGGCGGTATTGATTCTCCTGTTGCGGCATATATGATGGCAAAAAGGGGAATTGAACTTTGCGCTGTTCATTTTGCATCTCCGCCTTATACATCGGAACTTGCAGAGATGAAAGTTATGGACTTGCTTAAAAAAGTAGCACGCTATTCGGGTGTTATCACAACTTATGTTGTACCTTTTACCGAACTTCAGGAAGCTATAAGGGATTACTGCCCTGAGGAGTATTTTACAATTATTATGCGCCGCCTTATGATGAAGCTTTCGCAGAAAATTGCCGAAATGCAAAATTGCACCGCCCTTATTACCGGTGAGAGCGTGGGCCAGGTTGCAAGCCAAACTATGTATGCACTTGCTTGTACTGATTGTGCGGCAGATATGCCTGTTTTCAGGCCTTGTATCGGTATGGATAAAGAAGAAATTATCGCAGTTTCACGCAAGATTGATACTTTTGATATTTCCATTCAGCCTTATGAAGATTGCTGTACGGTATTTACACCTAAGCACCCTAAAACAAGGCCGCATATTGATGATGTAATTAAAGCAGAACAAAAGATACCTAATCTTGATGAAATGCTTGAAAAAGCAATAAATGATGTTAAAAAGGTTATTATTAAATAATTATGAGTGAAGATAATAAAGATTTTGGAGCAAACAGCATTGATGAAATTTTAAAGGAATTTCAGGCAAAGCGTGATAATAATTTGCCCGGCGAAAGGCATATTGATGAACCTCTTGCTCCGCCTAAGCCACATACCGATTTTTCAAATGAAAAATCATTGCAGAAAGAACCCGAAGCTAAAAAAACCAAAGCAAAAAAGCCAAGCTTTGATTTTAAAAAGTTTGATTATTCAAAGCTTAAAAAAATACTTAAACCTACTATTATAATAGTAATAGTTATAGCACTGTTTTTTGCATGCGTTTTCGGTATAGGCGGTGCAATTAAATCATCAAAAACCGCTTATATCCATAAGTATGAAAAGAAATATACAGATGTTTCTTTTCCGTCGGGTATTATGGAAAAATATTGTGACCTTTACGGGCAAAACCCTAATATGGCGGGGTATATAACTATCAGTGATATTAAGCTTAAATCGCCTGTTTTGGTAAAAGCAGACGGTAAAAACCCGTATGCCGAAGCATCACAAAAAGGTGCTAAAACCACAAATTTTGTGGTTTACCTTAATGATGATTCGCTTGAAAAATATTATTCATCTATTGATGCATATAATCATTCGGCGTCAGGCTTTGTGTCTTATTCCGATTTAAAGCAGGATTATAATTTCAAAATTATCGGCGCTTTTTATATCAATACCAAAGAGAGTGATGATAACGGTTATATTTTCCCGTATAATGTAACCGAACAGCAAACCCCGTCAAGTTCACTTGAATTTTTTGAAAGATTGCATTATAGATTTATTTATAATACAGATGTTTCGCCTACCAGGGATGATACCCTTATCACTATTTCCTGCCCAACCTCTTATCACCAAGATTTCAGATTTGTAATAGTAGGCGTGGCAAGGGATGATAATAATAAGCTTAAAGCTATGCCTAAAAATTTGGTGCGTTATCCGCAGGTCATTTGTAATGAAAAGGGAATAGCAAATAACTTTTTAGGCGCATCAAAATGGTATCCGCAAATTGTGATTTCATCTAACGGCAAGAAGAATGAAACCACTACCAAAATAATTAAACAAAGTATAAAAGACTACAAATAGAAAAACAGCAGAAGCAGAAGCTTCTGCTGTTTTTTTGCGATATTTTGTAAATAAATGTTAAAAAATTGTAAACATTTTCGGGCTTGAAATCGCCTAAATCTATTGACATATAATTTAATAAATGCTATAATTATGCCAAATATCAGTGTAAAAGGTGTTACTATGCCTTTTTGCGCTTGTAAGGGCATTTTTGCTTGCCGGTATCGTGTGTTTTTGGTCAGGTTAACAGCGATGTTTGGTGAACAAAAAGTACCTGCAAATTTTAAGGAGGAACGAAAATGAAAAAAAGGCTTTCAAAAAAGGTTTTGGCTATTTTCCTTGCTGCATTGATGGTGGCAACTTCAATTCCGCTTTCTGTTTTGCATGTTTTTGCGGCAGATGCGTGGACTGACGCAGCACAGGATGCCGAAGTTATAAAAATTGAAAATAAAATGTCCGAATTTGAAAGTAAACTTTATGAAAAAGATGTTGTTTACTGCAATGTTGAGCCTGCATACGCAGCGTATGTAGCATGCCGTGAAGCTCTTGACGCTTATATCTACGGCGGCGAAACAAACGCACTTAACGGTAAGTGTGATGCACTTGATTCGGCTATAAAAGCTATGACTGAATTTACAGGCAAAGTAACTATAAGCAATACTTATGATAAAGTATTCGCCACAGAAAGCACAGGTGGCGCAGGATACCTTTCTAATGTTATTTGGGCAGGCACTGTGGCTGATACTTCAAGTAACAGCGGTAAAGCTACTTGTTCAGACAGCCGTAATGCTTTGACTCTCTATTATCCTGAAGTGACGATGCTTTATGACGGCAGTGGCACTCCGCTTGTAACCAAAATAATGGTAAATGCAGGTGGTGAAAAAGGGGGTAAAAACAGATATGTTTTCGCTATTTCTTCTACAGCGAGTGACTTAACTCTTAATTCCGAATGGAAAGGCAGAACCGGCAAAACTAACTACCTTGACTGGAACTGGGCTTGGGCAAGAAGTGACGCTGATAAGCTCTCTAATTCTCCTGCTTCTATTACATCTAATTATCAAGTAACAAGGAGTGGTATTGGGACAACGACATACCAAAACTTCTTTGCAAATCAGCTTGTTTACAGCGGCACCCTTGCGAGTGACCCTGTAAGCAACCCTGTTTATAATGTTGATTTAACACCTTCATTTAAAGCTTATGTCTCCGGCAATCAAAGTGAAGTAAGTGAAACCAATGGTGCGAATGTTACGGTATCAGGCTCAACCCCTATCCATGTAGTTAACTATGCAGTAATTAAAAATGCTGTTAAGGTTGACGGCAAGAAGATTGAAACCGTTCAGTTTAAAGATTACTCACAGGGCGGACTTAAAGCTTACTTCACCGCTATGGATAGCCTTACTTCATTTAACCCTAATGATTATTTCACTTCATCAAATGATTACAGCGGTTATGCTACCGAAGCTGAAAACAGAGTAAGCTCTGCTAACAATGCTCCGTTTACTGTTACAGATAAAGCTGGTTACGCGGCTATTCGTAATGCTATGAGTGCCGATGTAAGAAAAAAATATGATAATGCTATTGAAAATGACGGTGCTGCGTATAAGCCTGAATCATGGAAAAATTTCAAGGCTATTTATGAAAAATGCAAAGAAATTATGGCTAAAGTTAATGACAGCGGTTTTAACTATGAATCAGGTAAGCCTTATTCTACAAGCGAAGCTGAATTAGAGCAATGGGCACAAAGTTTAACAGAAGCTGTACTTGAGGATAGAGTTGATAGGGCAGATACAACACAGCTTGTTAACCTTATAAATGATTTTGCATCATATGACGGTGGTGATTTCACTAAAACTTCATATGACACTTTCGCAGGTGTTGTAAAAGAAATCAAGGAAGCTGTTTGGGGTTCAGAGACAAACTGGGGCGATTCATCATTTGCACCGAAAGCCGATGAAGCCGGAAATAAGCTTGTTGCAGATAATGAAGCAAGGTTCAAAGAGGAAATTAAGAATCTTCGTTTATCACCTGATGCATATGCTACTACAGTAGAAGGCAGAACAACACTTAAACAAGTGCTTGAACTTGAAGCTAAAGCCGGCAATGCATCAAATTATACCAATTATTCACAGTTTAGTGATGCTCTTGTTGATGCAAAGACATATCTTGCAAAGCTTGATTTAATTCCGTTTACTGATTATGAAGCTCAAATGACTGAGTACAGAAAGTATGTTAATAAAGTTGTAGATGCATACAAAGCTTTGGAACACGGATTTATTGCAACACCGAACGGTACAGCAATAAATAATTCAGATACTACCGGTACAGGTTCAACAGGCATTATGAATTCAAATGACCACAGAACCCAATCTGTTCAGGCTGATTATTCAAGCAAAGGTATCATCCTCAGAACTACTCATGATGCAGTAAATGCTAAGTATGGCCATTTTGATGTAACATTTGGTACTAATGTTGACGGTAAAGATAATAACGCACTTGATTCTATCTCAATCAATGCTACTGCAGCTAAAATCGGTGATAACGGTTCAGCATTGCATATCAATAAAGAAAAGAGAAGTGAAACGCCGACAGCATTGTCAGAAGAACAAAAGAAAACTTATGCAGGTTGCTTATCATATAACAACTTTAATGTAAATAATATTAAACTTGAAAGTTATAATACCAATACTAATACATCAGGTTTATTTGTAACCGATAAAAGCGGTAATAAGACTGCAACAGGCACAGAACTTTATAATACCGACCTTACAGATGTTTTATCAACAACCGAAGGTCAGAGCATGACTCCTATTGCCGGCGGTGTATTCCTTAGATCATCAAACAGCGATTCAGAAGCAAAATACACTCTCAGGGGTGATTTGAACTATTACCTTGGTGAAACGCAAAAGCAAACCCTTACCGAATCTACTGTTCCTACTTTAACATCATATACGCTCGGTACAAACTTCGGCGCAGTTTCAGTATGGACTGTTAATAATGTGGGTACTTATTCAGCGTATAACTACTATACATCAGCGCAAAACAGCAAAACACTTGATACAACTGTTCAGGTACTTGATGTTACACCTCTTAAAGACCTTGCTGATGAATGCAACGCAATGCTTGAACAAAAGAATAAGTATACCGATGCTTCATGGCAAGCATTTACCGATGCACTTAAAGCTGCACAGAATTTCCCTGGTTATGCTACAATGTCGGCAGATGCAATCCTTTCAACAGTAGTTGGCAAGTATACAAACTTATTTAACGCAAGGAAAAACCTTGAAATAAGAGATATTACATATACATTTAAGTATAAAGTAAATGAATTTGATACAGACGGTAACATTGTTAAAGACAGCAACGGCAAAAATGTAATTAAGGATGAAACTCGTAATATTACACTTAAATATGGCGAAGTATTCCAGGAAAATGCAACAGCATTTGAGCAGTTTAATAAGGAATTCCCTACTTATGTAAGTGAAGACGGATTAAACACATGCACAGTTGATAACACTACTTGGGTATCATCACTTGGCATTGCGTTTAACCCTGAAGCAGCAGTAACTGAAGATACTACATTTACTTGTAGCTATACTCAAACTCCAAACAGTGCAAATTGGACTGATTATAATGCTGCACAAAGCACACTTAATGCAAAGCTTTTGCAGGATGAAACTTATACTTATGATTCATTGGCAAATGCTGTAAAAGCAGTTAACGATTCATCAATTAAGTTCTATTATCTTGATGCAGATACTAAAAATGCAATGATGTCTGACCGCCAGGCAGAAATCACTGCTGAAACACAAACACTTAAAAATATTGCTGACAGCTTGGTAGAAGTTAATGCTGACTTATCAGTAGCTAAAGCAGTAGAGAAAGTAAAAGAAACACAAAAAGCAGACGACACCAAGAAAGACTTGGATATGTATCGTGATGCTTCACAGGAATTTGTATTTACAAAAACCGTAAGCTACACAGATGTAAGCACAAACGAAGTATTTGAAGTTAAGGGACTTCTTTACAGCGATGCAGCTGCTCTTGACACCGCTATTAAGAATTACTTAAATAACGATCTTCAGTTAAGAACATATGATATTTACCTTAATGGCAATAAGCTTACAGGTATATATGAATACGGTACAGCTGTAACAGTTTATGCTGACGGTACAGTTAAGACCGGTGAGCAGGCAGCTGCACCTACCGGCTCAAATTACGCTTGGACTTACAGTTTCTCTGCTCCGTCAAGAGATAACGATTTCGGCAAGGACGGACACAATAATAAAGTCAATGCTACACCTAAAAAGTATATGCTTACTGCACCTGCATTAAGCTTCATAGTAAACGGTGAAACATATCTTACAACTAAAGCTGTTGACAGCGCCGCACAAGGTTATATTGTAACTGTTAAGTCGGGTCTTAACGGCAGTGTACTTAATGTTATTCAAACTGAAAGCGACGGTTCATTCACATTGCCGGCAGCACCAAGCATTCCTTTCTACACATTTGCTTCTTACAGTGGCGGATTCACAGCCGGCTCACAAAAAGTCAGCGAGAATACCACAATCACTGCTAATTACACAAGTGAAGAAAAGTTGACAGTTGATATTTTCCATACAATGAGTCCTTGGGGCGAAGCAACACCGACTGAGCATAATACAGTTGATTATAACACAAGATTGAGTTATACTTATGATGATGCATATTGCTGGGCTTATGCAACATATATTGCCAGCGGAAATGTTGACAGAACAATATATCGTGTAATTCACTATGGTTCAAGTTACACTTTCTATGTAAGTAACACAATTTCAAATGCTGACGGACAGGGTATTGTAGCTCTTACAAAGGATGAATATCAAAGCCTTGTATTTGGCCAATCGGCATATGATGAAATTACAACGAAAGCAAAACCAAGCTACGGTGATAAAACAGACCTTATTGCTAATGCTAACAGCGTGGTAAGTGATGCCGGTGCTGTTGATGACAGTACTTTGATTCTTGCAAATGTTGATGTTAATGGCAATAAAACATTGAATCCTGCAGAACCTGCTGTTACATCACTTGAAACACCTGTTTATGCAAGCGATAAAACGCAGATGGCATTCATCGGCACATTTGTATTACCGGAAGGTTATACAATGGTTGAAAGCGGTTTCTTGTTCTCAGGTTACGCTGTTAACAGTACCACAAAGCCATCACAAGCACCTGACCTTAAATTAGAAAATGTAAATAATAAGTCGATTAGAAGACTTAAATCTACAAAGCATACAATCGGTAACCAATTTGTTATCAATGTAGCTATCAATTCTAAATCAGGCAGTTGCTATTACAGGCCATATACAATATTCAAAAAGGGTGACCAAAAGATTACTGTATACGGTGCACAGTTTGCCGTTGATGATATTCAGGCTGCATTAAGCAAATAAGAAGGGAGTTAATAGTTATGAAAAAAATATATGAAGAACCAGAGATTCAAATTCGTAATTATGTTCTCCCGGTTAGTGATGTAGTTATGACATCTGATAATCCTGATCTTACCGATGGTGATAACTACGGTGGCAAAGGCGACGGTAGTGGCGATTACTTTGGTTAAATAAAATAGACGAAAGACCGTGATTTAAAATCACGGTCTTTTTTATTACAATTTTATTAAATATCTTGAAAAAGTGAATTTCTTGTTTGACATATTATAAGTTATATATTATTATTAAAGTAATTAACTATGTCTGGAAGTGGGCTTATGAATATTCT
>ERZ1026868.1371-NODE-1371-length-12711-cov-3.558628_pt1 | contig 12711 bp, 10 predicted proteins | sample MGYA00380164_ERZ1026868 | MGnify/ENA primary metagenome ERZ1026868 (study PRJEB33269, sample SAMEA4719800) | human gut metagenome | biome: human-associated habitat; feature: organic feature; material: feces | place: Cameroon | collected 2013-10 ... | reverse complement strand
CCACGCTCAACGCGCCTTGGATACTCTCGCGGGCGATGTTGCTTCTTTCAAAAACTTCGCTGAGGCTTCCCTGATTTCCACTTCGGGAGAAACAAGCATCATGTATTCGTTGCGCCTGTTTGCCTTTCGCCCCCAACCGATGTCGCGTTCGGGCATAAGGTAGTCGCTCGCGCCTATCGTGCACAAGTTCCAAAACGGCATTTTCTTTGTAGGTCGGAACACATAGGTGGTTATGGGGTTCAGCCCTTCTGGCAATATAGATTTCTTTAATTGCAGGCTGAACGTAGGCGTTTGTCGGAAAATACTCGTGTAGTGGGCGTATAGCTTTTGATATTTTAAATTCTTCATTTAAATTTGTAAATATACCTATCGTTTCCCGATTTTTTGACAAGCCGAGTTCTTTATATGCGGGTAAGATTGCAGGACGGCGAGGTGTGTTTTTTACGGGATTCAGGCGAGCGGGTTGTATCGGAAGCATAATGCTCACCGCATTTAATGGGCTGTCATTCAATTTTGAAAACTAAGTTGTGTGCACTGATATTGAGGAGATGAATCAATGCCGTAAAAAAATCAGAAGAAAAATATTGACAAACGCAAGTTTTAAACCACAGTTTAAAACCTATGTTTAACAAAAATAGCATTACCTCAATTTTGGGTGAAGAGACATTGAATGCCCGCGAACGTATTATTAAAGCGGCAATCGAAGAGTTTGCCCTCAGATCCGTGGAGTTTGCCCACGTTAGAACCATAACCAAAAAAGCGGAGGTAAACGTTGCTTCCGTCAACTACTATTTTCATAATAAGGAGAATCTCTACATAGAAATTTTAAAAGATTTCTCGGAATTTATAGAACAAACATTCTGCGGTTTTTACGAAGAAGCGGAACGCATCATACGCGAAAATAACAAGGCAAACGCGCGGAAGGCCATTTCGGATTTCATAATAGGTTGCATTTCAAAATTCAGGGCATCGCAGGTAATATCCAGCCTTATAATGATTTTTATACGCGAGCAGATCTCCCCGAGCGGTAATTTCAAATATGTATGCGACGCCGTATATAAAAAACCGATACTTACCATCGCCAAACTTATGTCGGTTGCCGGTCGGAGAAGGACAAGCGAGGCAAACTATATCGTGTTCGCACAATCGTTGTGGAGCAATCTCCATTCCTATTGTTCTCCGAACGCCGCTTTGCTTGTCGTGCATGGTTGGAAGGAAATCGGCGACGGAGAAATAAAAATAGTGGAGGAAGCCCTGAATGAAGCTCTGGAAAAAACTTTGGGAAAATAGAATGAAAACGAATAGAACATTTGTAACGCCAATGATTTTCGGGTTGACGGTATTACTGTCCGCTTGTTCAGACAACTCGAAGATAACTAAAATAAACCCTTTCCCGTCGGATGTGGAAGTGGCGAATCCGATCGTAAAGGATGTCGAGCTTTGGAATGACTATGCCGCAAGAATTGCGCCGTATGAAGAAGTCGAAGTCCGTTCGCGCATTAGTGGATACTTGGATGGCGTGGCCTTCAAGAAGGGCGATACGGTGAAAAAAGGCGAATTGCTTTTCGAAATTGACGACAGACCTTTTTCAATAGCAGCCGATGCCGCGCAAGCCTTGGTCAAGGCTACGGAATCGAAATGCTTTCTTGCCGAAAACAACAACCGGCGCGCGGAGGGTCTGTATAAAAAGAATGCCGTTTCGGAAGAGATGATGCAGACCCGTTCGACAGAGTTGCTTGTTGCCAAAGCTAAATTTCTCGAAGCAAAAGCGAATGAACGCAATGCAAAACTGAATCTTGAATACACGAAGATATCGGCACCAATCTCGGGGCAAATTAGCGAAACATTCGTCGATGAGGGCAATTTGGTAAACGCCAATTCTACAATACTTGCCCGCATAGTAAACAGCGATACGGTAAAGGCCTATTTCTTTTTAAACGAAAACGATGCGCAACGCTATAATAACGCGGGGATACTTTCCTCCATAAAAAAGGGAAACGGGCCGAAAGTGGAGCTTTGGACGGATAATTCTCCCAAAAGATTCAATGGCAATGTCGGATATTTTGCGCCAACACTCGGTCGAAAGACATCATCGCTGAAGATGTGTGCTGATATTCCGAACGCAGACGGAGCTCTGCTAGCCGGAATGTTCGCGACAATACGGGTTTATGAAGGAAAGATAAAAAACGCCATTCTTATACCGGAAGATGCAATCGGAACGGATCTTGCCGGAAGGTACGTATTAAAAGTCGGGAAAGACTCTGTTGTCAAATATGTCCCTGTAAAAGTCGGTCGCCTTTACGGGAAGATGCGCATTGTCGAGGGCGGTATTTCGCCCGAAGACAACATAGTGATAGTCGGGCTTCAGCGGGCGGTTCCGGGAAGAAAAGTTTCGGCAAAACAGGTTGATATAAGGTAAAAACATGAAAAATTTTTCGCAATTTTTCATCACCAGACCGATTTTCGCGACGGTTATTTCGATAATAATCATCATTCTCGGCGCAATAGGATATTCGCGGCTGTCGGTGTCCCAATATCCGGATATTGTTCCGCCCACCATAGTCGTGGAAACAGCCTATCCGGGAGCGTCGCCTGAAGTTCTTGTCGAAAATGTTGTCACGCCGCTGGAACAGGAGATTAACGGCGTCGACAATATGATGTATATTTCGAGCAAATGCAATTTCGACAATACAATAAGCATTGAAATCACCTTTGAGCTCGGGACGGATGTGGATACCGCGCAGGTTCTTGTTCAAAATCGTGTCGAGGCGGCAAAACCCAGACTTCCGGAGGAGGTCCGCAACATAGGAGTGCGCGTAAGAAAGCGTTCTCCCAGTATGCTGCTCGGCATGGCATTGTTTTCTCCGGACGGTTCAAGGGACAATCTATATGTAACTAATTATCTCCTGACCCAGATAAAAGATAAAATTCTGCGAGTCAAAGGCGTCGGCGACATATATATTTTTGGGGCACGCGAATACAGTATGCGCATATGGCTAAACCCCGACAAACTTGCCAATTTGAACCTGAGTTCAAGAGCCGTGTTGGCCGCCATAAAGGAGCAAAACAAACAGGTTGCCGCCGGAAGGCTCAACCAGTCCCCGATGGAAGGCAGCAAATCGCCGTACGAACTTTTGGTCAGCGCAAAGGGGCGTCTCAAAACCCCCGATGAATTTGGCGAAATAATAGTAAAACGTTCGTCGGACGGAGAAATCGTAAGGCTCAAAGATATCGCGAAAATCGAACTTGGAGCATATTCCTATGCCGATAAATCCTATTATAACGGAATGGATGCCGTGGGTTTTATCGTCTACCAGCAGCCCGGCTCCAACGCGGTGGAAACAGCTGCCGAGGTAAAAAAACTTTTTGAGGAATTGAAAAAAGATTTCCCTACGGGGCTGGACTATAAAATCGGAGTAGACAATACAACATACATCTCCGAATCCGTATCTGCCGTATACCGTACCATTTTCGAGGCGCTCGTGCTTGTTGTAATTGTAATGATGGTGTTTTTGCAGGATTGGAGAGCCACGATTATTCCGATATTCGCCATACCGGTTTCTTTGGTGGGAACATTCTTTTTTATGTCCCTGTTCGGGTTTTCAATAAACAACCTTTCTTTGTTCGGGCTTGTGTTGGCAATAGGCATAGTTGTTGACGACGCGATTGTCGTCATAGAAAATGTCGACCGAAACATGATGGAGGGGCTCTCCGCAATGGAGGCCACAAAAAAGGCGATGAGCCAGGTTCAGACGGCAATCGTTGCGATTGTCCTCGTTCTGACTTCGGTGTTTATCCCAACCGCGTTTATAAAGGGAATTTCGGGAGAATTTTACAGGCAGTTTGCACTTACGATTGCCGCGTCGACTATAATTTCTGGACTCGTATCGCTGACTCTTACTCCCGCCCTTTCGGCGTTAATGTTGAAGCGCGAGGAAAATCCTGATAAATTTTCGCGCATTTGGAATTTCTGTTTCGGACGCTTTTTTTCTTTGTTCAACAAGTCGTTCAGCCTTTTCTCGGAAAAATACTGCGGATTGGTGAAAAAATGCGTCGGATATTGGCCCGTATTTTTGGCGGCTTTTGCTGGGCTCATAGGGGTTGCTGCGTGGCTTTTTATCGAAACGCCAAAAGGATTTATTCCGAGTCAGGATACCTGCTATTTCTTCGTGACCGCGCAGTTGCCGGACGGAGCTACGCTTTACAGAACCGACGCCGTTATGAAAAAGGCAGAAGCTGTCGTCCGCAAAACTCTTCCGGAACTTGACTGCTATATGACTGTTTCCGGCATAAATGCGGCAACATTCGGACGCTCCCCGAATGCGGGAGCCATGTTCATCAGATTAAAATCCCAACGCGAACGCGGAAAGCTCGGAATCCCGCTAAACGATTCGATTGCTCGTCTTACAAACGCTTTTTACAGGGAAATTCCGGAAGCGTTGCTGTTTATAATAAAACCTCCAACGGTTGAGGGAATCGGCTTTGGCAGCGACTTCAAGGGCTTTATACAGGACAAGTCGGGACGCGGGCTCGCGGCAATAGAGACGGCGACAAAACAGGTAGTCGGGAAGGCTCGCGGCGCGGAACCGATTGCTTCCGCCCTGACGATGTTCCGCATAGGAAATCCGCAAATTTTTGCGGATATAGACAGGGAACGCGCAGAACGGCTCAATGTAAACATCGGCTCGGTTTTCGATACCCTGCAATTCAACATAGGATCCGTCTATGTTAACGACTTCAACATACTCGACCGCTCGTATAAAGTCGTTGTCCAGGCGGAGGGAGCCAAGCGCGAAACGCCCGAGGACATTCTAAATTTGAAGGTTCAAAACGATTTCGGCGAAAATGTTCCTTTGGGAAGTTTTACAACTCTTTCCCGCACGACGGGCCCGGAGGTTGTAAACCGTTTCAACCTTTATCCATGCGGAGATATTATGGGCAACTTAAAGGCGGGATATAGCACGGGACAGGCAATCGATTCCATAGAATCCATATGTCGGCAAACATTGCCTTCGGGAATGGATATTGAATGGACAGACTTGGCTTTTCAGGAAAAACGGGCGGGCAATTCTTCCATGTATATATTCGTTCTGTGCACGACTTTTGTTTTTCTGCTGCTGGCGGCTATGTATGAGAGTTGGAGACTTCCGCTTTCGGTAATTCTGATTGTTCCCCTTGTGCTTTTATTTTCGATTGCGGGACTCGTCATTACCGGATCCGACAACAACCTTATGGCGCAAATTGGATTTATTGTGCTTATCGGTTTGGCATGCAAGAACGCCATATTGATTGTGGAGTTTGCAAAACAAAGACAGGAACGGGGCGAAGATGTGCTGACGGCGGTTAGCTTGGCGGCAAAAAACCGTTTGCGCCCCATATTGATGACGTCTTTTGCTTTTATCCTCGGAGTTTTGCCGCTTGTTTATGCCAGCGGTGCCGGTGCGGAATTGCGCCGTCCATTGGGGGCTTCCGTATTTTTCGGCATGCTTGGCGTAACCATCTTCGGTCTCGTTTTTACTCCCGTATTTTTCTATATCATAAGAAGAAGATATGTCTGCTCGGAGGAAAATCAATGAGAATGAAAAATTTTTGCATTTTAATAATGCCTATTGCCTTTTGTGGCTGTATGGTTGGGCCTGATTACAAGAATCCCAACGATACCATAGGTATTGATGAGACGTCGTTTCCGTCGTTTGCGTGCGAATATCGGGAATGGAGGGAAGCCCGCCCCGCCGACAATCTTCCGCGCGGAGAGTGGTGGCGGATTTTCGGCGACGCAAATCTCGATAAACTGATGCTCGATTGCCGCGATAAAAATCCGGATTTGAAGTCACTTTTTTTTAGGGTCGAACAGGCGCGCGAACGGGCGTGCATGACCGAAAGTCGACTCTATCCCTGGGTTTCCGGCAATGCCGAATATTTGAGATTTCAGCAAAGCGAGAACGGTGCTCTGCCCGTATTCGGGGTGAATGACGATTGGCTGGCCGGTGCATCGCTGACTTGGGATGCCGATCTGTTCGGGCGTGTCAGAAGTATGTTGCGGGCGGAAAAGGCGAACGCGGAATCGATGCTTGCAGAATACGAAAATATGCTCTTGGCGTTGAGAACGCATGTTGCTCAAACGTATTTTTCTCTGAAACAGTTCGAAAGCGAACGTATCCTGCTTGAAAAAACAGTAAAAATTAGAAGGGAGGAAACTGATTTCGTGAGAACCAAGGTCGGAATGCGTGTTTCAAACGATATTGATCTGCAACGCGCATTGCAACAGGAACATCGGACTCGCGACGAACTTGTGGTCGTAAAAAATAAAATATCGCTGACCAGAAATCTTCTTGCAAATCTCTTGGGCACAAGTTCGGACAAAATAAAAGGTTCATTCGGAAGCCTTACGTCCGCCGTCCCCGATGTTCCAAAATCCGTTCCATCAGATCTGCTTGAATGCCGTCCGGATATCGCCGCCGCAGAGCGCAGGGTTTGTGCGGCGAACTGGAAAATTGGCGCGGCTCAAGCCGCATTTTTTCCGACGATTACGATAACCGGAGCACTCGGAACGGAATCGTCCGCGTTTTCCAAGTTGATAGAAGCGAGTACATTTTCCTGGGGAGTTAGTCCGCAAATCTACATTCCCATATTTCAGGCGGGAAGACTTGTCGCTCAAAAACGCGTGGCATTGGCAAAGCATAAGGAGATGCTCGAAGACTATAGATCCACCGTTCTTAGGGCTATACGCGAAACAGAAAATGCGCTTTCAAACTCGGAATGCCTAAAACACAGATTTTGCGAATCCTCTTCCGCCGCGGCGGCGGCAAAAAAAGTGGAATTGTATGCCTCCGAACAGTATGAGGCCGGCTTGATTGACTATTTTGCGGCAAGCGAATCGCATCGGCATGCTCTTGAAGCGGAGCTTGCATGTATACGAATTAGGGGCGAACAATTCCGCAATTGCGTTGCGCTGATAAAATCATTGGGCGGAAATTGGCGCAATCCCAGTGAATATGAATCGGACGGCAAAATATTATCGGTTGCGGGGGATTCCGTGAAAATCGCGCTGCCATAATTCAATAAAATCCGAAAGGGCCGAAGATGTTGTATATTCCATTCCGTGTGTTCTGCAGACAGTGGAGGGTTGTGTCCTCGTTATCGTCTTTGCATTTACTATCATTGCTTCGGCTAAATTACTAGAAAATATGATAATCTGCCGCAAAATCTATTTCCTTTTAAAAATTCGCGCACATTGATACTGGTAAAAGAAGATGAAATGTACGGAGTATCCAAAAAATACAGTTTTATATATTGGATGATGTTATCTGCTTTGCTGGAAACATCTTCGTATGCCGCCGGAGATTCCGCAGCAAACTTAAAATATGCGCCCGTGAAATTTACACTCTCCACTGGGGAGGTTTTAATCGGGAATGTAATTTCACGCGGCGATGATACGGTAGAGATTGCCAACGAGTATACAAATATAACATTTCCGTCGAAATTGATTCTGGAAGAAACCGAACTGGGCGAAAGCAAACACGGCAAGATGCCGGCATCCGAAATAGTCATGGCGGAAAATACGGAAGACGAGTGGCGGCCTTTCTTCGGGTCCGAAAAATCCGTGATCGGCAGAAACGATCCTTTATACGGATATTTAAAACATACCAGGGAAACATATAGAAACTTTATGGATTCGATAGTTCCGGAAGGTTTGAGCGCAAAAATAAGCATAGGAGTAAGCAGTGAAACAACAAGCCTCACCAAGGAAAAATTTTATTTATACTTTAACGGAAGTAGACAATGGGATTCGATAACATTTTCTCTTTCCTCGTTTTATAATTACGAATGGCAAAAGGAGGACGATGGCGTTGAGACGGTTACTAATGACAAATACGGAGCTTCCGGAAACTTGAAGTGGAATTTTGCGGGAGAAGAATCCGGGTTTTTTCTGCATTTTATTTCATCTTACAGACATGACAGTATAAAAGAAATAGACAGCCAGTTCGACGAGATCATTGGCGTGGGCTACGGGTTCAAGGTTCCGAAATGGGGGCTTAAATGGGAGATTTCCTCCGGTCCGGGAATACGTTGCATAGATGCAAAAAATTTTGACAGGCATAATATCCCCATGGCTTTTTTTCAGGAAAAGTTATTGTGGGACATAACCGAACTTCTGCGCTTTGAACACACGGGAGAATTCGGTTTCGATTTTGAGACGGGGCGGTATGGAACGGCATATGTTATGGCCGGATTTGTATTTGCGCCCGACGGAATCGTATCAGTGGCATTGCGGTTTACAAACGACTATGACGACGTAAATTCCGAGGTAATAAACGAACACAAGGTAATTCTTTCTCTTGAAATTCCAATAAGGAACAGTTCGACAAAATAGGAGGGCAATGATATGCAAGCCGAAAGAACATTTATCGTCCCGAACAAGGAAGGCGTTCATGCGCGTCCGGCCGCACAAATAGTGAGGGTCGCAAACAAATATCCCGAATGCAATTTAACAGTCGAAAACGGAAACGGAGTTAGAGCCAACGCAAAGAGCATCATTAGTGTCATGATGCTTGCGGCCGGCAAAGGAGCAATTCTAAAATTTTTTGCGGACGGGGAGAACGTCGAATGCCTATTGAGCGACATTGAAGCTCTTTTTAAAAACAATATAGGAGAAAAAAATGAAAAATAGCAAATATATAATAAGCTCGTTATTGACGCTTTCTACTGCGTGTGTTGTGCTCTACAGCCTGTTTATGGCGGTTGTATATGGAGATTATTCTCCGGTGGATGAAAACGCCCTTGTCGAAAACTTTCAGGTTTTCCTGCTGGCGATTACATGTCTTGTGTTTTTGTGTTATGTTTTCAGGGGAGACTCGAAAGACAGAGCCATATTCGCATTTTTCGCTTTCCTATTTTATTCCTTCATAATGCGCGAAGTAGACTTTGAGAAGTTCGGATTAGACGAACGCTTGGTATTCATGTTCCACGGGGTAGGCCGTAATACGCTGGCAGTGGTCGTGTTCTGCGCCATTTTCCTTTGGGCGGGAATAAGCGATTTCTGGGGATACTTTGATGAAAGCGTAAAAATTATATTTTCCAAATGGGGAGCATTTATGATTTGTTCTCTGTTGTTCGTTGCTGTCGGGCAAATTTTTGAAAAAACATTAAACGGAGGCTTCGCAAATTTATGCGAAGAAATATGCGAAATAATAGGCTATCTTGGCTTTTGTGTCTGCACAATAGATCCGTTAGGGTTCATGAGGGGAACTACTCCTATTGCAAAGGAGCGCAAATAGATGATTACATATAACGACAGACTTTCAGAGGGACTTTCCTCGGGAAAATACACCTATCGCGGAATCCTGTATTTTTTTACGTGTTTTCTCATTATAACTTTTGGAGCCGCGATTCTCACATATCCGTCGTATGCGGTCGTCGGGTATATAAACAAAGTAATCCCCAATCCCACCACCGATTGGCTTGTCCACAAGCGTATTGATATTTATTTCGACAGGTGTAGACTTGTCCTTACGGCAATATCCTTGCCAATTCTCCTGAAAATCTGCGGATTGCTCTCTTTTAGAAACCTGCAACTCGAATTTGACATTCACGGGAAAAGGTGTTTCGCAAAAATGTTCGTGTTGGGTTTTATGCTTTCGGGCGCTATAATAATACTGCAAAACATTTTCATAGGTCTAGAAGCGAGGGAAACCGACGCAATTGGAGTGTTAATAGATTTGTCATCGGCAATACTGGGAACTCTCATCATTGCATTTTTGGAGGAAATAATCTTTCGCGGACTGATTTTGCGGTGTTTCTGCGCGGCAATGCGCGCACCGTTGGCCGTAGTTTTAACATCTCTGTTTTTTGCCTACAAACACTTTAAGGTTCCGTCTGTCGTATTTAAAACGATGCCGACGGCGAAAACTCCAGACTTTTTTTCGGGGTTTTACTCGGCTTGGTTTGATACAATAGGGATTTCTTATAATTTTAATTTGATTACGTTTTTGGCATTGTTCGCACTTGGCGTTTTGTTGTCTGTGGTATATCTTAAAAATAGGTCTTTATGCGCTTCAATAGGACTACATGCTGGAATAATTTTTGCAATTTTCCTATTGCGGAAATTTCTAGAATACAAATCAGTCCCATCGCCAACTGAATCTATGTGGCTTGGGTCAAACGGATTGTCCGATGGGATAGTCGCGATGTCTGGTTTGCTTCTGTTGTGTATATTTTTTATCTTCAAGAAATATAAAAATGCATAAAGATATTTTTGTCAGCATTTAGATGCGCAGACTGTGCGTCTTACACGTAGAATATTGCTAAGTTAATGCGCTTATCTTGGTTGGCGGGTATTTCATTCTTTCGTAAGTATATGCCCATTCGCATATCTTGAAAATCCCGAACAATCTAAGAAGATGCCCCATTGCATGTCTTTCGGTTAATTTATAGCAACGCTTCAAATTAGCCGAATATATGCTTGCATTTTGTCGGGGCTTCATTCAAACTGTCGCCATGTATTTAGAAAGAACGCTATCTCCATATATTGCAAAGGCTTCAAATTTTTTCCCGGTTGTGCTGATAACAGGGCCGAGGCAGGTCGGCAAAACAACCATATTTGAGTCGGCAAAAAGCGAACAGAGAACCTACATTACCCTCGACGATCCGATGCTGCGAACGTTGGCTCAAAATGACCCGCAGCTTTTTCTTTCAACCTACAAGGCTCCGATATTGATAGACGAAGTTCAATATGCTCCGCAGCTGTTTCCCTACATAAAAATGATTGTGGACAAAGAAAAAAAGCCTGGGGCTTTTTGGCTGACAGGTTCGCAAGTTTTCACTCTCATGAAAAACGTAACCGAAAGCCTTGCGGGACGAGTTGGAATTCTCGAATTGCAGGGTTTGTCGCAATCCGAAAAAGCGAAAATGCCCAATCGAAAACCGTTTTTGCCAGCCACCGACTCAACCAGCAAAATTCCGCCGTTCGACCTCAATTCGCTTTACGATACGATATTCAAGGGGTCGTACCCAGCCGTTGTTGTAAATAAAGATGCCGAATGGCAATCCTTCTACCGCTCCTATGTTTCGACGTATATCGAAAGAGACGTAAAGCAAATTCTGAACATTACGCAGGAGGGAAATTTCATAAAATTCCTTTCGGTTGCCGCAGCAAGGACGGGACAGCTGTTAAATTATAGCGATATGGCACGCGATTGCGACGTATCGGTAGCTACTATAAAATCGTGGATATCCGTATTGAATACATCTGGAATCATCTATTTATTGTATCCATACTCGAACAACATCACAAAACGTGCAATAAAAACGCCAAAACTTTATTTTTATGATACGGGGCTTGTTTGCTATCTTTGCCGTATAATGGATTCCGTTTCGGCGCGAGACGGAATAATGTCGGGCGCATTGATGGAAACCTATTCTATTTCGGAAATCATAAAAAGCTATATCCACAACGGGTTGTCGCCGAACATGTTTTTTTATAGGGACAAGGACGGAAAGGAAATCGATCTTATCTTGGAGGAGAATATGACGCTTTACCCGATTGAAATAAAGCGGACCGCAACACCGACCGCAAACGATATGAAAAATTTCGACATTTTGGAATCGATAAAAGGCAATAAGCAAATAGGTGAGGGAGCCATCGTTTGCCTACATCCGCAGTTGGTTCCAATGAATAGAAACGTCGCGGCAATTCCCGTTTCGTATATTTAAAATGCCGACAATATAAACCTAGTTTAAGCGAGAAAAATCTTTACTTGTTCGCAAAAAATATGCTTGCAAAAACTGCCTTTTGACAGTTATCATTCATCCATAATTTGGCGAGAATACTTGGAATTTGCTTTGAACACTGACCCTTTCGCGACGCGTTAATAAAAGTTGCGCGACCACCAAAGAATGCTGTAACTTGCTGTCACGCAGGAGGTCGCGAGTTCGAGTCTAGTCCATCCAATACACCCACTTTCTTTCAAGGATGAGTTTCCTCTGTAGTAGGACATTGGAAATCCTTTTATGCAAGTTGCATCAAATCTTTTATCTGTTTCTTGGCAACGTTTACATATTTGACGCTTAGCATCGTTTGCAGCTTTTGTTAAAGGCTGAAAATCTTCGAGTTTTTGAGTAGAAATATTTGAGACGCGTTGAGAATTTTTAGTTCCTTCCTTATGGTCGATTTCAATTTTTGTATTTTCTGACGTTCCAATAATGCCCAGCATCACACAAGGTTTATCCTTGTAGTATTTTTTTATTTCACTGCAGATCGCTTGATTGAAAGTTTCATTTTCATTGAATCCGTTTAATCGAATTGCGTCGATTGAATTTCCCGTCGATTGGGTTTTGTCAAATTCTACGACATATTTCTTCGCAAGGGCTGAACTTTTTCTGCACCAACTTCCCCCGTTCCCAAGCTTGAGTTCCTTGAACTCGCCTACAAATTCATCAACCGAAACCCAACGACTTACTCCGTTCTCATTGGGTTTTGCCAACTTTAAGAAAAGTTCAATTTTGGTCATAATGTCGCGTCAAAACCTAAACATCGTAGAAAGTCAATCCTTAGAATGGTGAATTTGTTCAGTGCAATAATCTCTAAACGTTATATAGGAGGGAAAAGAATCATATCTGGGAAGGGAATCGAAATTCATTTAATGATTTTTTTATCTCGCGAACGAGATCTTCGATCTGTTCGGATATGGATATATTTGTAGATAACTTACC
>ERZ1026868.1368-NODE-1368-length-12726-cov-6.603899_pt1 | contig 12726 bp, 7 predicted proteins | sample MGYA00380164_ERZ1026868 | MGnify/ENA primary metagenome ERZ1026868 (study PRJEB33269, sample SAMEA4719800) | human gut metagenome | biome: human-associated habitat; feature: organic feature; material: feces | place: Cameroon | collected 2013-10 ... | reverse complement strand
GACTCCCGTGCCGTGAACGCTCCCTTGAGGTAATCCCTCACGATCCTCCGCAGCAGGCGGTTGTCGCTTGTCGGGATACAGTTGTGGCAGTCCAGCGAGATGGAGGTGATGGTGTTTATGAATATCCTGAATTTTTCCTTCTCCGGGACTTTCTCGGTCAGCCGAGGATTCAGAGCGTGCAGACCTTCGATCAGCAGCACAGACCTTTCGCCAAGCCTTAGGTTCTTGCCGTTGAACTCCCGGCGACCTGTGACGAAGTTATACTCAGGAACCTCAACCTCTTCGCCGTCAAGTAGTTTGACAAGGTCTTTCTGGAGATATTCATGATCCACGGTGTCGAAATTGTCGAAGTCGTAGCTTCCGTCCGGCAGTTTTGGCGTGTCCACCCTGTTGACGAAGTAGTCGTCCGTGGAGAACGAGATCGGATGCAGGCCTTCAGCTGGACGCTGAGCCTTTTGCATACCGCGCTTTTTCCGCTGCTGCTCGGCCCGGTGATCAGGACCAGCTTCACCGGATTATCCGGGTCGTTATGCCTCCTTTCAATCTCCTCTGCGATCTGTACTATCTTCTTCTCCTGCAATGCCTCCGAGATCTGGATCAGGTCCGAGGCGTTGCCTTTCAGGATCGACTCATTGACATCCCCGACATTCGCCAGCCCCATTATCCAGTTCCATTTGTGAGTCTCGGCGAAGACCTCGAAGGTCTTCGGCTGCTCGATGGACGGCGCCAGATCCTCCGGATGGTGGCGGTCAGGGACACGCAGCAATATTCCTCCGTGGCAGAGCCTCACACCGAAGGTCTTAAGGTAGCCGGTGCTAGGAACCAGCTCGTCGTAGTAATAGTCCGTCACATCCTCAAGGGAGTAGCAGGTGATGTAGACCTCGCCGCACGTCTCCAGCAGCTTCACCTTGTCGTGGTCGCCGGACTCTTTGAATATCCTGATGGCTTCCTCGATCTGTATCTCCTTGCGCCTGAACGGAATGTCGGCCTCGACAATCTCTCTCATCCTCGCTCCGATGGCATCCACGTCGGCCTCCGTCAGTCCTGACCCGTCATTCTTGAAGACCGAGCAGTAATAGCCCTTGGAGATCGGGCGGCGGATTGTCATCCGGCTTTCCGGGAACAAATCCCTTGTGGCCTTGTAGAGGAGAAAGCACAGCGACCTGCTGTAGAAGTTGCGTCCGATGTAGGTGCGGTAGTCCAAAAACTCCACGTCCCTGTTGTGGAACACTCTGAACCTCAGCCCTTCGGCCACGTTGTTCACCTTGGCGGCGAGTATGTCGTACGGTTTGTCGAACTCGAACTGTGGCGCGATGTCCTGTAAGGTGGTGCCTTCGGGAAACTCCTTGAAGGTTCCGGTGTTTTTGCAGAATATTCTTACCATAAGACCAAAAATATGTGATTTGACAAATATAAGAACAAAATGCCGCTTGGCAAAGAGGCGGCATGTCCAAAACACAATTCAAAAGGTACTGTCCAACTGTCCAAAACACCTTCCGCTCGTTGCACGAAGTGGAAAAATTGTTATCTTTGCGTTTTCGGAAACATCAGTAATATTCTTATAATGAAAAAAGCAATCGTTTTCGCAGCAGCCATGCTGCTTTCCGTCGGAGCCTTCGCCCAGAATGATCTGAAGAAGGTGAATGACGTGATTGAGCCGCTTCCCGGTGGAAGTGTGACCTTCAACGGCTATTTCGCCGATGACATCCAGAGTTCAATTGACCGTTGGGTCAAAGGCGTGATGCCTTACGACAAGGTCATCGACTTCTTTGTCAAGGGCCGTCCGCAGTTCGCTCTCGGCGAGATGCCGGGAAAGAGCATCCGCACGAACTCTCTTCTCTACCGCTACACCCAGGATCCTGAACTCAAGGAATTGACCAAGGAACTGGTCTACAAGCTGATGGCGACAGAGAGAAGCAACGGAAGCATCAGCTGCACCACGGTTGACGATCAGCCTGGAGACCGCGACGGCGACATCTGGGAGAGGAAGTACGTCATGCTTGGCCTGCTTCAGTACTATGCTGACGTGGAGCAGGATCCGAGGGTTCTTTCGGCGGTGGAGAAGGAGGCGAAGAGCGTTATCGACCAGGTCGGTCCGGCTCCTAAGAAGGGCATCACGCAGCTCGGATGGAGCGCCACCAAGATCGAGTCTTCATCGATCCTTGAGCCTATGATGAGGCTTTACTTCATCACCGGCAAGCAGGAGTACCTTGATTTCTCTGAATATATCGTCAGGACCGGAGCCTCCAAGGGCAGCAACATATTCCAGCAGGTCTATGAAGGCACGCCTCTCTACCAGGTGGGAAAGCCTTATCCGAAGGCCTACGAGATGACCTCCGTCTGGGAGGGTCTTGCTGAATATTACCGCGCGACCGGCGATCCTAAATGGAAGGTGTGCCTCGACAATTTCTTCAACGACGTGAAGGATCACGAGGTTACGATCATCGGCAACGCCGGCTCGGATGTCTACTGGCCTAAGCTTTACGGTGAAGGCTGGAGCAACACCGCCGTAGAGCAGACCAATCCTGACATCAAGAGGATGATGGAGACCTGCGTCGGCGTGACGTGGATGAAGTACTGCTCACAGTACCTTCGTCTCACGGGCGACCCTGCCGCCGTTGACTACATCGAGAAATATGCCTACAACGGCCTTCTCGGCGCCATGAAGCCGGATGGCAAGGGATTCAGCTACGTGAACCTTCTCAATGGATCGAAGGTCACCAACAGCGGCTGGGGAACCAACATTGACGGCCAGCCTGTCACCTGCTGCAACCTCAGCGGCCCTTGCGGACTGTCCTACCTGCCTTACGTCGCGGCTATGCAGTCAAAGGAAGGTCCGGTGCTGAATCTCTACAACGCCGGGACCGTCACCGCCAGGACAGCCGCCGGCAACGAGGTGAAGCTTGGAATCGTCACTGAATATCCTCGCGCGAACGAGGTGAGGATCTCCGTCGATCCGGCCTCCAAGGAGAAGTTCACGGTGAAACTGCACATTCCTTCGTGGAGTGAGAACACCTACGTGGCCGTGAATGGCAGACATGTGGGCAAGGTTGAGGCCGGCAAGTACCTCTCGCTTGACCGCAAGTGGCAGGCCGGCGACAGCATCTACATCATCTTCGACATGAAGGCCAGGCTCATCAACGCCCCTGAGAACGGACGCAACCCTGAAGGCAAGTACTTCCAGGCCCGTGACGAGAACCTTGATCCGGACTACGACAAGCCTGTGAGGATTGTCGCCGACTCCAAGGGTGAGGTGAAGGTCAAGATCGTTGACCCGGAGCGCCCTGGCACAAGGATGCAGTTCCTCGTTCCTACCACCGAGGGCGACATCAAGATGGTGGACTACTCCTCTGTGGACTGCTGGAAAGGCTCCCACATCCAGACCTGGCTGCCTATGATCAGGTAACCGGTCGGCAACACTGAAAAGACAATGGGAGGCTGAAAATGACTTTCGGCCTCCCTTATTCGTTAAGTAATCCTTAAAAGATTACCAACTTATTATTTAACACTTACTAAGGCATTCCTGATTCAGATTATTTCTTTGTCAATGTCCTTTCGATGGCATCGGCCCAGCCGGCCTTGGCGGCCTTGACGGCGGCCTCGTCCATCGATGGGGTGAACAGGCGGTCGGCCTGCCACTGCTTCTTGACCTCCTCGATGTCTTTCCAGAACCCTACCGCCAGACCTGCGAGACAGGCGGCTCCCAGGGCGGTGGTCTCCGTGACCTTAGGCCTGATGACCTTCGCTCCGAGGATGTCGGACTGGAACTGCATCATAAGATTGTTTCTGGAAGCGCCACCGTCGACCTTGAGCTCGCCCAGACGTATTCCCGAATCCTTTTCCATCGCCGTGACGATGTCCATCGTCTGGAATGCGATCCCCTCAAGAGCCGCGCGTGCGATGTGTGCCGCCGTTGTCCCGCGTGTGATGCCGAGGATGCTGCCCTTGGCGTACTGATCCCAGTACGGGGCTCCCAGACCGGTCAGTGCCGGAACCATGTACACGCCGCCGTTGTCCGGCACCGAGGCCGCCAGCGCCTCGACCTCGGAGGAACTCTTGATGATGCCGAGTCCGTCACGGAGCCACTGCACGACGGAGCCGGCGACGAAGATCGAGCCTTCAAGCGCGTAATTGACCTTGTCTCCGATCTTCCAGGCTATCGTGGCCAGAAGATTGTTCTTTGACAGTATCGGTTTCTCGCCCGTGTTCATCAGAAGGAAGCATCCGGTTCCGTAGGTGTTCTTCACGGAGCCGGGTTCCGTGCACATCTGGCCGAACAGGGCGGCCTGCTGGTCACCGGCGATTCCCGCCACAGGGACATCGCCTCCAAGGAGATCGGTCTGGCCGTAGACCTCGGACGAAGACTTGACCTCCGGCATCATGGAGATCGGAATGTTCAGCAGGTCAAGCAGTTCCTTGTCCCATTCAAGTGTGTTGATGTTGAACAGCATCGTGCGGGACGCGTTGCTCACGTCGGTGACGTGTTCGTGGCCTCCGGTAAGGTTCCACACCAGCCAGCAGTCCACGGTTCCGAAACGTAGCTTACCTTGCTCCGCCTTTTCCCTCGCTCCCGGAACGTTCTCCAGGATCCAGCGGATCTTCGTGCCGGAGAAGTAGGCGTCGATGATCAGTCCGGTCTTTTGGCGGATCATCCCGGTCATCCCCGCCGCCTTGAGCGAGTCGCAATACTCAGAAGTCCTCCTGTCCTGCCAGACGATGGCGTTGTAGACCGGTTTCCCCGTCTCGGCATCCCACACGATGGTGGTCTCGCGCTGGTTGGTGATGCCGATCGCGGCGATGTCCGCGCCCCCAAGCCCCAGCGAGGTGACCGCCTCCGTCATCATGGCGTACTCTGTCGCCCAGATCTCCATAGGATTATGCTCGACCATCCCCGGCTTAGGGAAATGCTGTGTGAACTCTTTCTGGCGCACGGCCTGGGCCTCGCCGTTTCTGTTGAAGACTATCGCTCTGGAGGAGCTGGTGCCCTGATCAAGGGCGATGATGTAATCCCTCATATTCAGTGATTGATAATTATCTGTTTCGGGCAGACGGTCGCCTGCTGTAGGCCACAAATATACTCATTTTGCGGATTCTTTGTCCCGCTGCATTCTGCCTTGCCGGCAACTTTTGCGGCGATTCCGAAATAAAATCATTATCTTGCGGTGTCAAAAGAAAAAACCTACGGGTATGAAACGTAATATTCAGATTCTGTCCTGTTTGGCTGTCATGGTGATAATGAGCATGTTTGCCATGACGGTTGACGCTTTCGCCCAGCAGGCGTTATGGAGCGGGGCAAAAGTGACCTCTCCTGAGGTCAACAATGACAATTCGGTGACTTTCAGGTATTCTGCACCGAATGTGATCAGGGTGCAGGTGACCGGAGATTTCCTGCCGCCTCAAAAAATAAGCACGCCTGACGGCGTTTTTGAGATTCCGGGAGTCGCCGAGCTGACCCAGGATCAGAACGGGGTCTGGGAATATACCAGCGCGCCCCTCGAACCTGAACTCTACGGCTACTCGTTCATCGTCAACGGCCAGCGTATGAACGACCCGTCGAATGTCTATCAGATAAGGGATGTGGCCACGGTCACGAGCATATTCATTGTCGGCGGCGGACAGGCTGACCTTTACAAAGTCAGTGACGTGCCGCACGGGACGGTGTCGAAGGTCTGGTATGACAGCCCTTCGCTTGGAATGAGGCGCAGGATGACGGTCTACACTCCGGCAGGTTATGAAAACAACGGAAAGGCCAGATACCCTGTGCTTTACCTTTTGCACGGAATGGGCGGGGACGAACAGGCGTGGATGGAACTCGGCCGCGCCTCCCAAATCCTTGACAACCTCATCGCGCAAGGCAAGGCGAAACCGATGATCGTGGTGATGCCGAACGGCAACGCCTCGCAGGAAGCCGCCCCGGGCGAGACTTCCAACGGCCTCGTCCAGCCACAGTTCAACCTTCCGAAGACAATGGACGGCACCTACGAAACCTCCTTCCCTGAAATCATTGAATATGTTGACTCCCACTATCGTACAATCCGCAAAAAGGAGGGACGAGCGATAGCCGGACTGTCGATGGGCGGGTTCCATTCCCTCCACATCTCAAAGGAATATCCCGGCACATTCTCGTACATAGGCCTGTTCTCCGCCGCTATATTCCCGGAAAAGAAATCTCCTGTCTATGAGGACTTTGACGGCAAACTGGCGAGACTTTTCGCCACCAAGCCATCACTTTTCTGGATCGGCATCGGAAAGGATGACTTTCTCTATCAGGCCAACTCCGACTTCCGCAAGAAACTCGATGACGCTGGTTATGAATATTCCTACGTAGAGTCCGACGGCGGCCACATCTGGCGCAACTGGCGCATCTATCTCAGCCGGTTCGTCCCGCTGCTGTTCCGATGACAAACCGGCTTGAAGTGAATCACGCCTATGGACTCAGCCATAGAAATCAGGTTGAGCCTCTATATTGCTGAAATGTAACAAACAACGAATATGAGCGCACTTTCAGTTCTCTTTATAGTTCTCCCGATCCTTGCTGTTTCCCTTTGCCATACCCTTGAGGTGCTGTTCACCGCCAAGCGATGGGCAGGGCGGCATTGGGTGTCCTTGATGAATGAACACCCAAATTTATTGAATGTCCTCTTCCGGCTTTCCGGAATGAATATGAATTCATTCCTCATAGCCGCCGGAGCCTGTTTCCTTGCTGTTCTCCTCTCAACCGCCGCATTGTTCGTAGGCGGCTTATGGACCGAACGCATCTGGGCGACAATCTTTATGGCATATTCAGTGTGCACCCTGATCAGCATTGTCCGTGCTGTAACCCTCAAAGGCTATGTTCCCGGACTTGTGACCAGCATTATCTCCGTCCCACTCATCGCGTACGCGGCATATTCATTATCCCTCGTCTGGCCCTGGTGGGAAATGCTGCTCTTCGCCATCCTCGGCCTTGTCCTCGCTGTAGCTGGTCATTTCATCGCTCAGCGTATAGGGCGGTATTCAACCACTATTTCTGCATCACTGTGAGAAGGTCATCGTAGCTCTTAACACAGTCGTAACGAACATCGGCACCACTCAAGTTATTGAAAAGAGCTCTGGCGCAGTTTATCTTTGCCGTCTCAATCGGCCTGAGTTCCATAGTACTCATATTCCCTTTGGTCTCTGCGATGAAGAAAACGTGCTTCACTGTTCCCTCGTTGAACGCTATCGCCCAATCGGGTGAGTAATTTCCTACCGGAGTCGGAATCTGGAAGCCACGTGGCAGTTTCGCATAGACGCAAACCTCTGTGGCCTGGTCAAGAGACCTTGCGAACTTTTTCTCGTTGTTGTCGTCAGCGATGCCGTCGGTGAATACATAGTCTTGGATGCTCTTTGTAGCCCGGTACGCTTTGCCTATGTCCTGACTGCGTTTCTCTTTTGTGAATATGTCGCTGTCATAGGTCTCCTCAAGTTTGTCGTACCTGATATGCTCCACAATGATTGTCGCTTTTTCTTCTTTGATCAGCCGGCTGACCTTGGTAATGAACTCCTCCGGATTGCCGCGGAACATCGCCAGTTTCTGGGGACTGATACTACGTAGAATCGAAGCTGCTGTCCTTCTGGTCAATGTGCTTCTCTTTGAGATTTCACCGACAAGATCATATGGAACGGTCGATGTGCTGACAGTCGTTATGCTTTTTGTCGTGGTCTGTTCTCCACCAAAACTGTCCACATCATTTTGGTCACCAATGGTCATCACATACTTTAGCTCTGAGACGAACAGATTGGAGTTGATTGAACAAACGGCGTGATCAATCAGTTCTTTACTGTCATAATGAACGGTATAGACATACTTATGGTTAATCAGTTTCCAAAGTTCCTGAAACTCTTTCTTGCCGAAATTGGCGTTGAGGGCATTGTCCGAAGTCTTTGTGCTGTAGCCATTCTCAACCATATTCACAAGTTCAACTCTCTCATCATAGATTGATTGAATAAGTTTGTGGACTTCCGCTTCCACTGGCTGAAGACCAGGGAACATCGGTTTCAATGTCTTGTCTTTCAGGTCCTCTTTGTATCTCTGTGTGATGTTGTTGTTCTCATCCACGTATCCGCATCCAAGCAGATAACCGACAATCATCATAGCATCCTGGACATTAAGAGTCTGCCGGCCTCCGTCAGCACGAGTGACAACTTTCCCTTCAAAGAATTTGATGTCAGCTTTGGTAGGCCTCTCCCGAAGAGCTTCCTTTGTCTCTTTTTGAAGTCCATCCACGAAATCCGTGTAACTCTCATTGGTGATGACTGTCAGCTTGTTAACCTCTTGGACATCTTCTCCGAGTTCTTGATAATCCATTCGGTTTCCCTGCTGGTCCACGCAGATACGCAGGCCACGACCTACCTCCTGTCTCTTGGCTATGGCTGAGTTTGCGTGACGAAGGGTACATATCTGGAACACATTCGGATTGTCCCAACCTTCGCGGAGTGCCGAATGTGAGAATATGAATCGGCAAGGTTCCTCAAAACTCAACAGACGCTCCTTGTTCTTAAGAATTAGATCGTAGGCCGATATGTCATCGGATGTGTCGCTGCCGCGCTTCGTCTCACTGTCAATGCTGTGTCCGGTCTTTTTGTCAATGGAAAAATAGCCTCTGTGCACTTGTGATACATCGAAATGTCTTAGATAGCGTTGGTAGTCATCGTCGAATAGAGAAAGGTTATCATCCAGATAATGTAAATATTCTTCTTCGAATATATTCCATAATCGACCTTTAATCTCCGCACCTTCCTCGTTGTAGCTTTTGTAGTTAGCTACTTCATCAAGAAAGAACAATGACAATGTTTTGATCCCTTTGCCAAACAATTCTTGTTCCTTTTCAAAGTGAGAGGCTATTGTCTCACGGATCTGGACCCTTTGCATTGTTTCCTGACTGCTGTCGCCATAGACTTCTCCTTTGTGGACTGTTACACCGTTCGTGAAAGTGACCGAGTCATTGCAGGCATTGATTTCTGAAATGGTGAACCCTTCATATTCCCGAAGTGCTGACACCGCATAAAGACTGTCGTGGAGCTCGAACTTTTGGGATTCTTTCCTGATGCCGGCCGCACCCTTGATCTCCAATTCAATCTTCACTATTGGCGGCCTGTTCTTAGACAGAATAATGCTGTCAAGGTATAGGTATGAGCTTGTCCCCTTAAGATTTTTGACCTCGAAGCCTTTCACCTGGATTTTCTTGACAAGTTTCTGTTTGTAGGCATCAAGCGCGTCAAGAGCGTAGATGCAGTTATGGTTGGTCTTATGCGTAGCGGAATAATACAGTACAAACAATGGCTTGAATCTCCTCAACGCTGTCTGCGTGGCGGTGCCTTCCATCTTCTGAGGTTCGTCCATAATGATGATCGGCCTGTTGGCGGCGATCACATCAATTGGCTTCCTGCTTCCGAAATCATCTCTTTCAGAATATATGATGCGGCTTTCCTTGTTCTTTGCCCCCTCTTTCAGTGACGACGCGAATGCCTGGGTGTTGATGATCATAACATTGATGCTGGCATCGCTTGAAAAAGAGTCGAGTTGCTGAAGGTTGGAACTATTATAAATGAAATATCTTGCCTTTTTGCCATAATACTCCATAAAATGATCCTCAAGCATCTTGAAACTCTTGGCTACACCCTCTCTGATAGCGATGCTCGGCACTACGACAATGAACTTGCTCCAACCGTAACGCCTGTTCAGCTCGAACATCGTTTTGATGTAAACGTATGTCTTTCCGGTTCCGGTTTCCATTTCTATGTCAAGGCCGACTTTTCCGAGATCGTGCGATAGAGCCTTGGACAGAGGAATATTATTGGATTCCTGAATATTACGGATGTTGGCAAGCATATTCTGGTCGGACAGTTCTACGTCGGCGTTTCTGAAGCCGGCATAGTCATCTTCATAAGTGATCCTTCCGGCATCATTCTTTCCTAAATCCCTGCGGTATAAGAATCCTCCTTGTGTTGGCTGTCCGGCAAAAACCGCCACTGTGCTTTCCACGGCGTCCGTCTGGTACTGTTGTATCTTGAAGTTGAATTTCATCTTCTTTTCTGATTATTTCAATATAATCCAAATACCTCGTGTTGTCCCTTGGCGTTTTAGTACCCCAGATTCCTGCAAATCTTTAAGTATCTCTCTGGCTCTACGGTCACTAATATTTAGTCTATCAGATAATTCCTTTCTGGAAATTGATGGATTTGACTTTATGAGAAATAATAATTGACTATTCAAATCAATTTGGATCGCATTTGGATCATTTGGATCATTTGGATCACTTGACACAAGTGGATTCGCTATGAGGCTGACCCTGAACATAAAATCATCCTGTTTGAAAATAGGATTTGGCCATCCGCCTTCTTCCAATTCCCTATACATTCTGTCAATACCCTCCCCAAACTCACGAATGAATTCATATTCTTTCATAAATGAGGCAATCTTAGGATTTCGTGAGAAATGAGTTGTCCGCATATTATGCAGCCGAACTCTTCCGGGAAGGATTCCTGGGCTTTCCACCGTGAAATGATTGTCAAACAACTTTACTTGAATGTCCGTCCCGAGGATGGAATAGTCTCTATGTGCAACCGCATTCACGATTAGTTCAGTCCAACAAAATTCCGGATATTCGGGTTTTGTCACGAACAGAGCGTTTGAGGCAAGATAAGTCCTCTCTTTTATTTGCGTCTTTACATAAGCTATGGCAGATTGAGTCATTTCGAGGATCCTTCCTTTGAATGTAACGTCTTTGACAACATTCATTTCGCGGCCAACTTTCTCCTCGTTGCCATCATATCTGATAAACCGTATGTGGGCACGTTGAAAGAAACGCTGTGGATTCTTGCCGAAGAGGAGGATAGCAGCCCCACTTACTTGTTCATTCCCATCCTTTACGATAATATAATCTCCATTTGAACGCAAAAATGATAAAGCATCTCTCTTATAACCAATCCTTTTACAATAACTTGAAACGAAGTCCAAGTCAATATCGTCAACAGTCGCACGAGGAACAGGATAATCTTCAAAGTATTGGACTCCCTTAGCCAACATTATCTGCATTCTGTCATCGAAGGACAACTTTTTTGATTTGTCACCAACCCTATAGTAAGAATCATCAGCTGTTGTTGAGTGCATAGAGGAGCTTTGCTCAACATCGAGTATCAGAATATGATTTTCTTTTCCTTCCTTGTCTGTACACGCGATTCTTTGCGGATGCACATTTATGGAAGGTATGCAATAATCAAACGGTACACGTAACAAGTCGTTAATATGGGTGCTATACCTATCTATGCCTGACACACTTCCATCGTCTTCAATACCGATAGCAATGGTTCCACCATCGGCATTGGCCATTGCAACCATAATGACTGCCAATGCTTTAGGCTCTATTCGCGCACTTTTTCTGTCAAAAGTCTGACCTTCCGGAAGAGTTCTGTAATCTTCTATTGTTTTCATAATCCGTTAAATTACAAAATTCTTCTGATGGTGTCTTTGCTGTAGGCGTTGAAAATCTGCTCGAAGTTATCTGCGACCTGGTCGGAGGAGAGGGAACTGTCGCGCATAATGAAATAGAGCGGCTTGCGTTTGGCGACTTCTGTGATCACGGTCTCGTTTACGTTCTCATCGAAGCAGGCGATCAAGTAATCATCATTCACGCTGAACACTTCCTTACCGGCAATGGTTTTCCTCTCGATTTTTGCGGAGAGTGGAAGGTTGTACTCAAGCATCACCTGGAAGAGGAGGTCTTCCGGTGTGCGGTCAGGCTTCACGTTATCATCGAAGAGTGTGGCGGCGGAAGAATCCTCAGGAGTGTAATAGACATCCTGCATATTTGATGTGTCAAGCTTCAGGACACGGAAACCCACATCGAGGCGTGTCGGTTCGGACTCTTTGTCAAACAATCCATTCTCGGCTTTCTTGGTCGCCAGCTCCTCCAGAATCTTCTTCCCTGCTCTGCGGATGCGTTCCTTGCCGATTTCGCAGATAGTACCGTAACCCTGATCCTTTTTCTTGTCGCTTACTTTCTCTGGTAGTTGCACAAGAATGAATTTTCTGTCAGTACCCTTTTCTAAATTGGTTTTCATCAATGCGTGAGCTGTAGTGGCGCTTCCGGAGAAGAAATCCAGAACTATGGAATCATCCTTCAAATTGGCAAGAGTGATCAGACGTTGAAGCAGGCGAACGGGTTTAGGACCATCAAATACTCCTTTGTCTCCAAATAACGACACTACCTCTTGTGCTCCTTCTTGACTATGCCCTACATCCTTGTAAAACAGGATAGACGTAGGAGCCATCCCGTCAAATTTCAGTTCTGATAAAAAACGTTTTATGCGGGGTGTGTTGTCCCCATTAGGACCGAACCATATTCTGTTATCCTGGAGTCTCTCGAAAAATGCTTTTTTCGAGAGACTCCAGCAGCGTCCTGCTGGAGGCTCTATAATTTTTCCTGACGGGGTTGTTATAGGGTAATCGCACGCGGCATTGTATGTCTTAACAGAAATGTCACTTGACATCCACACTCCACGAGGATCATTATCCGGATTTGAATATCTGGCATTTGCTTCAGCTGTTCTGTCCAAACGGCCAATTACAAAGCTGTCAATATTCCTTGTGAACATTAAGACATAATCGTGGCTGTTGGATACAAAGCGTGCATCATTCTTTGGAGAGAATGCTCTTTCCCATATCAGTTGCGCGATGAAATTTCTTTCCCCAAACACCTCATC
>ERZ1026868.1366-NODE-1366-length-12728-cov-4.252032_pt1 | contig 12728 bp, 19 predicted proteins | sample MGYA00380164_ERZ1026868 | MGnify/ENA primary metagenome ERZ1026868 (study PRJEB33269, sample SAMEA4719800) | human gut metagenome | biome: human-associated habitat; feature: organic feature; material: feces | place: Cameroon | collected 2013-10 ... | reverse complement strand
ACATCGGGGTAGCGCTTATCATCATAAGTCCTTGTTCTCAGCTCACCCTCCACAAGGATAAGTCTGCCTTTGTTGAAATAACGGCACACAAATTCCGCTGTCTGCCTCCAGGCAACAACGTTAATGAAATCTGACTGCCTTTCGCCGTTCTGGTCAGCCCTTGCCCTTGTTACCGCAACGGTAAACTGGCACACCGAAACGCCGCTCTGTGTCTGTTTAAGCTCCGGGTCAGCCGTCAGCCTTCCCATAAGAATAACTCTGTTGATCGAACACGCTCCTAACATAGAAGCAACCTCCTTTTAGTCCGCCTGAGCTTTCAGCCCAAGCTTTTTGCAAAGCCACTCGTCAAGTTCAATGCCGTAGATGTGATATTTTTCATCAAAGGTCTTTTGCCCCTCTGAATGGCATTCTTCATGATGCTCTCGGCATAAGGCTTCCGCCTGCATACCGATGTGAATAATGGTTTTGCGGTCACGACCCATGCCTACATGGTCAACATGGTGCAGATCAGCTCTTTTGCCGCATACAGCACATACACGGTGTTCTATGCAGAAATACAGATATCGTCCTATATCGTCCGTTCTGCTTATGGCGCTTTCCGAAAGCGGTATGCCCCAAGAGATCGCAAATTCCAGTATATAGGAAATAAACTCTCTCGCTGTACTCATGTCGCAGTCGGAAAGTGAAAAGCCTTCAATGCCGTTTTCCGCACAGAACATCCATTTCAGATGCTCTTTTATGTATTCGGGAACATCGCCGCTGTAAACCGCAATATCCCTTATAGTGGCATAAGCCTTTTTTCTCTGTTGAGCCGATATGCTCCTGCCGTCTGTAAGCGTTATCTCGCATTGCGTAATACCCTGCTTCAAAAGCTTCCGTTCATCATTGTAGGGCGCTATGACGGTAAGAGCCTCGCCGTCATAGTCGTGCAGATACCCCACAAAATGCTCAATCATGATGCGCCTGCTCCTGCTTGTAGCAGCTCAGACACATTCCGTTGCAGTTCTGATATACCGTTTCAGCAGAAACAATAGTGCCGTCAGACTTTTTCACGTTGGATATCTTCTTTCCGCACTTGGAGCAGGTAAAAGTCGGCGCACTCTGCTTCTTTTCACGCCCCTGCGGTCTGTTCTGCTGCTCTCTGTATTCGTCAGTGTCAGCGTCCTTTGTATCATCAATAAGGAATAAACCGTTAAGAGCGTACTTTCTTGCATACGAACTCGCCGTGCCTGTTACCTGGCTTTCGTCCATGCCCTTTTTGTCATCAGGTTCTCTGGCGAATGCTGTTGTGCAAAGACCCGTGCCGCTGCCGCTCACATCACACAGACGGGCGGTAGCCTTGATATATATTCTTGCACCTATCATAACAGGCTCGTCCGATAACATCAGCATTATGCCATACTTTGCGCACAACGGCTTGACCGCATTGAGAATATCCTCGCATGACCTGTAGTTGTACTTGCCGAAGCTGTTGTACTGCCCTTTGGGGGCTTTAAGCTCCGCCTGGATCATGGTCACACGTTCCAGGAAAGATAAAGAAGCTTTGCTTTCTTCCATCACGTCTCGCTCCTTTCGTCACGTATCATAAATTCGCCCGGGGTCTCTTCCACATCAAGACAGCTTACGACCTCACCGTTGCTGTCAACGACCACATCACCCGATACCGTCAGCGTTTTCTTAAACCCTGCCCAGTCAACAGCTTCAGTATGCTTTACGTATTCAGGGGAATGCTCCTTTACGTATTCCAGAAGCTTTGTATCGTCCTTGACAATCTTGACTACGGGCTTTTTGTAAATAAGGGAGCCGCTTAAAAGCCTGTAACTCTCCTGTGTCTTGGTTTTCTTGCACTGCTCACTGACGATCAGCATATATTCTCCAAGAGCTTTTTTGAGATACCCCGTGCGTGAAGTAAAGCGCTTATTTGCCGCCTCGACCTTATCCATAATAGCAGCGATCTGGCTGTCTGCCAGAGCTTTCAGCCTTTCAAGCTCTGCCTTTTCGTCAAATATCTTCTGCAAAGCCCATTCGGCAGCGTTATCATCTCTGATAACAAAGCCTTCCTTGATTTCTTCCTCCATTATCTTCACTCCTTGTTAATCTTCGGGAAACTCGTCATCAAGCTCCCTGTCATCTTCATCATCGGTCAGCCATCTCTCTTCGGCACGCCTGAGAGCGGCTTCGTTGCGGAGATAATCAGAAACTGAGATCTCCATCTGTGATATCCTCCTTCTTGTCTGCGGTCTTGTCTGCGGTCTCCGCCGCAGAAGGTTTGCCTACAATAGCGAATATGTCATCCTTTGATACAGAATATGGGCTTGAACTTACGTATCTGAGAATACAGTCAAGCTGTGTAGCCTTTACGGTAAGCTCGTTGTTCTTCTTGATAAGATCCGTGATCATCTTTGATGTTTCAAACTTCATAATAATTTTCTTCCTTCCGTTATTCTTCATCATCAGGTGTGTCCATAGCCGTTCTGATGTTATCAAAAAACTGCCACAGCATAAATATTGTCAGAATAACTACTATGCCGATGGCTGAAATATGATATATCAGCTCAAAAAGCACGTCCATGTTTTCACACCCCTTCAATCCGCTGACCGCACTTGATACAATATCTCATATCATATTCGTTCAGCAGTTCGCTGTTAAATTCCGTTCCGCAGCACCGGCATTTGCCGAAAGCACCGTCATCTGTAGCCTCTTTCGGAAGCTGCTTTTCAAGTGCCGCAAGAATGCACTGCCGCTTGTCATCGGGCATCTGTCTTGATTCGATGTATCCGATGCTTGACTTTACAAGAGCTGGTCTGAGAATGCTCATTTTTACCACCTCTTTTCTTTTTGCAGCGGTATTCGTAGGACTTGACTATCTTCTTGCCCTGTTCGTACCGTGTGCAAAGGTCATCGGGCGGACAGTTCCGCTTTTCTCCCGTGTTAAGGATATAGTCGCATGACCACTGCCCGAAAACCGAAAAATAGGTACCACGATGTATGCAGCTTTCGCACTTCATTGTCTCACCTCATTTCAGCTTGTCCCCGTAAACATTCTTTATCTGACTGAGTTCTTCGCAGAGCTTGTCAATATTGCGCTTGCCTATGGGAAGAGCAATGACCTTCTTTTCGCCCACAATATCCACCAGAGTGAGCTTGCCTTCTTTGATACCCCACAGTGTGGAAGCCGATACGGCGCTTTCAATAACAAAGAAGCCTGCTTTCTCCATGCTTTTCGCCACTGAATGGGCGTTGACCGTTCCGCTCATTTCTCCTTCACCTCAACACTGCACCCCGAGCGTTCAAGCCTCTGAATGGATTTTATGCAGTCATCAAGCCGCATTTCATATGCGCTGTCAATAGAAGAAAGCTTCCATGTCCTGCCGTTATCTTCCGATGTGTAGTCAGCTACCGTTATGCGGTCACTGTCTTTCTTTCTGCGAAAAGCAGCTCTGAAAATCCGAGGAGCGCTTTCATTGTCTATCGCCGTAACTGTCATTCCGCTTTCGAGAATGATCTTGAGCTGTTCTGCACTCAGCATTTCAGATACCACCTTCCATTATCAGCTTCACCTATGAACACCCACGCACCGGGTACAAAGAAAATAGGTCTCTTCGGGTGGTTCAAAGCGCTGTTGTAGATAACTGTTGCCGTTTCAACAGGTTCATCATCGCTGTTGTATTTGCAGATGACTTTCCCTTGCTTGTCCTTGCACATAACACTTATCATGACTTACACCCCCTTAGAAACTTGCCTTGCAGTACCAGCGGACAAAAAGCCCTGTCGGTATAAGAAAAGTGTTTCTTGATTTGCTTCCTTCTCTCCAGAACAGTCCGAATGTCTGGTTTTGTACGATCGCTGATCGAACGCTTGCAGCTGTACAGCCAAAATGCTCGGCAAGATGTTCTACAGGGATCTTCTCAGGATATTTCTCAATGGTGTCACTAAGCCACTGATTATCCTTTTCGATGAAGTTGGAAAGTATATCATTATTCATCTTCATCATCACTCCGTATATCAACATTCTGTGCCGCATAAAGAACCATCTGAGTTGCTATATACGTCATAGACAGCCCAGTCTCTGCCTCTATGGCAGATATGGCGTTGTAGGCTTTTGCGCTTACCTTGACCGTCTGCGCCTGCGCTTTTTTTGAAGGTTTGCGAAATATCAGTTTTTCCATTGCCCAAGAGCCTCCTCTCTTTGAATTTTACAACGACTGTAAAATGTAATCGGGGGAAACGTTGAAAAGTTCGGCGATCTGCTTAACTGTTGAAGCTTTAAGGGAAGCTCCGTTTGAACGTATCCATCCATAATATGCTGAACGGCTTACACCGAGCTTATCGCACATTTCGTCTATGCTCATGTTGCCGTTTTTGGCACGTTCTACCGTTAAAACTTTTTCAAGGCTCATAATTTCATCTCCTATTCTATCGTTCATATTGTGTATTATTTGCGGGGTATGCTCTAATTATAACACAAAATGTGGATTTGTCAATACCTTTTGACCACAAAATCGGACAAAATGTGGATTTTGGCTTTGTCAATTATATACAAACCTACAAAAATGTAAATACAGCCACTTTTTGCAGCAAATGTATTGACAAATACACAAAATGTGTTATAATTAGTACATGGGAGGTGATTAAAACGTTTGATGACAGACTAAAAAATTTGCGAAACGCCAAAGGTGTTAAACAAGCAGACGTTGCAAAGGCACTTGGTATAGGTAAAAGCGCATATAGCAATTATGAAAAAGATCTGAGAGAGCCAAATGCAGTGATACTTAAAGCTATGTCCCAATATTTCGGAGTTACGATTGATTATCTTCTTGATTGTCATACCGATTTCGCTACATCTGATGCTGAAAGAAAGCACATAAAAAAATACCGAGTGCTTGATGAACACGGTAAAAAGATGGTTGATTTTGTGACCGATACGGAATATGAGCGAATGTGTGAGCAAAAGAATACAGACACACATTCCGATTATACCCAAAGTATCGCAGCAGGCGAAGGCTCGCAGGGCTTCAAAAAGACAAAGGTGGTTGGTAAATTTGCAGACCAAGTCGCAGAAATCGAAGAAACCGCAGAAGATGACCCTGAACGACCTTTATCAATTTGCAGAAAATGATAACGATATTACAGTTATCTCCGCCGAATGTGATGAATACAAGGCACTTTCCCTGCTTACGCCTCGGGGAAAGTGCTACATCGGCATGGACTACAATGAGATAAAGACCGAAAGGGAAGAACGCCAGTATCTCGCCCATGAGATAGGGCATTGTGTCAAGGGGGCTTTTTACAGTCCCGAGACGGATATCAGCACCATTTTAAAACAGGAACACAGGGCAGATGCGGAAGCTATAAAATATCTCGTCCCGAAAGAAGAGCTTATAGAAGCTCTCAAAAGCGGACTTACAGAGATATGGCAGCTCTGCGAATATTTCGATGTAGATGTGAAATATATCCGCCTTGCATACTGGGAATATTTCGATAAGATCATATGATACAGTTATATAATAGACAGTAAAGGAGAAATTATTATGGGAGTTTGGAATTGTCCTAATTGTGACTACAAGAACAGCGATTCGAGTAAGACCTGCGCTTCCTGCGGAGCATCACGCCCGGGAGCTTACAGAGTAAATGCCAGTGCCACTACATGGAAATGCCCTAAGTGCAATACCTCCAACAGTACAAACGTCAGCAAATGCTCCAAGTGCGGTGCATCAAGATACGGCGATACCGTCCGCACCCAGCAAGAAGAACCCGAAGAGCGCAAAGGCTTTCAGGTAAACAGCAAAGTGGCAGCGGTTTGTATAGCCGTTGCGGTTGTGGTCGCAGTAGGCTCTGCCATCAACAGAGCTTCTACAAGCAGACCTTCGGTTCAGTCGAGCACAACTTCCGTGACCACCGAAGCGACCACAAAGCAAGAAAAAAAGAACTCAGCTTCAAAACCGAGTTCTTCCTCAAAGCCATCTGCCCTGATTAAATACGCCGCTGACGAAAATAATATATCTGTCGATGATATTTCCGAAACAGAGGCAACCGGCGATGGTAAATATATGGTTACTGTCTATATCAGCCAAAATTCCACGCTTTCCAAAAAGCTTGCAGTAAGAGCAATGCACAACGATATATGTTCCTTGATAAAACCGCTCCAGAATTGCAGCAAGCTTGATACCCTTACGATCTTTGTTCAGGGAAGCTTCGTTGACAGCTACGGAAAAGAGTCCAAAGATACCGTAATGCGTGTTAACTTCAACGCTTCTACTATAAACAAGATAGATTTTTCAAGTGATTATTGGGATAGCAGCAATATCCCCGATGTTGCCGATGGATATTGGCTTCATAAATCATTACAAGAATAAAAAAATCCCCGCTCGGCGCTGGAACACCGAACGGGGAGCAGGATATGTAAAATACACACCCAAAGCAAGTATATTTTACCATATCCTCCCGAAAATGTCAAGGAGGAATTTTTATGCCAAGACCCAAAAAACAAGCCCCAAACCATGCAGATGGAATGTACGAGTACAAGGCAACTGTCGGCAAGAGCTTTGATGGCAGATCTATCCGAAAAAGCTTTTACAGCTCCAAAAGCCTTGCTGATGCCAAGGCAAAAGCTCAGGAGTATATTATTTCCAAAGAAACAGCCCTGCGAACAGGAGAAGTATTTATCCAAAAGAACTACACGTTTGCCGAATGGGCGCTGAAATGGCTTGAAGTATATAAGCGTCCGACTGTTACAGAAAATACATTTATAACCACTTATCAAATACCAGTCAAAAATCACCTTATACCATATTTTGGAAAAGCAGAGTTACAAGATATCAAAAACGTAGATATCCGCAACTTTTTTTCCAAAAAGCAGCGGACTGCATCAGCTTCATTGCTTCATAAACTGAAAATAACCTTGTCAGCCATCTTTGAAGCCGCCATTGAAAATGATATGTGCGTGAAAAATCCTGCAAAGAATATTGAATACCGAAGCGCTGTTGAAAAGAACGAAAAGAAGGTCTATTCCGATGAGCAGATACGTCAGGCAAAGGATTTCTTCTTTAACGATATGCCCGAAGCCTTCTTGCTTCTTGATACAGGGTTGAGACGTGGCGAAATGCTGGGGCTTATGTGGAAGGATATCAACATAGAAAACAAAACTTTATCCGTCAACAGATCTATTGCAGATAAAAAGGGTGGAGGCATAGCCATAATGCCGCCAAAGTGGGAAAGCTACAGAACTATTCCTATATCGGAAGAACTGATACGGCTTCTTGAAACCATTCCCCACAATTCAATGTATGTATTCCCGAACGTTAACGGTCAGATCGCCTGCCCTCATAACTGGTCACAGAAACTGAAAAGGCATATGGCAGCACTGAATGCTCAGTATCCTTCAATCCCCGTGCTTACAGCCCATGAATTGAGACACACCAGAGGAACGGAGCTGCGCCGTAGTGGAGTTGACATATACACAATTCAGAAGTTAATGGGTCATAGAGACGTGAATGTCACGGCAAACATCTATGTCCATGATGATACCGAGACAACTCGCAGGGCAGCAAAGATAGTTTAGATTAAACTACGACAAAACTACGACAACTAAGTGCAACTAAGTGCAACTAAGTAGCACTTAATATTTTACGGAAATCATTCTAATGCGGTGTTTGTGGCTATAATTCGGTGATTTTTGCATTGCTGATTTTTTGACTTTTAATCAAAGGGTCTGGGGTTCAAATCCCCAATGGCTCACCAATGTATCCGCAAGCCTTTTCGGTTTGCGGATCTTTTGTTTTATATGATATAAAAACAGCGCTTTGCCTTATAAAAGACAGAGCGCTTATTTATTGAGTGGTTGTTCGCTTTCCTTTATCGCTGCTTTAGTATCCTCATTGGGAACATCTGATATGCCGAAGCTCTTTAAAAGCATCATAAGTGCTTCGAGCTGTTCATCGTTAAGCTGGTCGATCATGAAATGAACACGTTCTCTTGTACTCATAAAATCAGCTCCCTTCTACCTATATTATATTACAGTTTGGCACAAAAATCAATAGCCGATTTTATTTTGCTCCCAACAAACGGTTACAAAACCATTTCCATTGCCTACATTTGATTACAGGTATTCTTTTCCTCTTGATACTTTTTGATGCAGATGATATAATCAGAATATAAGAACCTGTCTTCACAAGCATATGCGCACGTCTTTTCGGCAAATTTTGCCGCAGACTGCGTTAAAAATCCTTGCCGGGCGAAAGCCCGCCTGCGGATTTTTGCCTACTCTGCAACAAAATTATGCTCGAAAATCCGCACACATTTCTTATGAAGACAGGTTCTAACATAAACTCAGTCATAAAGAAAGGATACCGATATGAAAAAATTCAGACTTATTGCCGCTGCAATGGCGGCTGTTATGTGCATATCCGCAGTGCCCGTGTCCGCAGTGCAGCACGGCTGGGAAAGCGGCGAGGGAACAGGCAGATATATCCTCCATGACGGAGCGGCTGCCACAGGCGTTATGAACATTGACGGCGTGGTATATCGCTTTGATTCTTACGGCAGCTGCCTTGGCAGATACACCGGCATCGGCAGGAAAAACGGAGTTATCCGCTATTACCGGGACGGCATTATGTTCACAGGCGGCTGGCTGAAGCTTTCGGGCGGCACATATTACTTTGACCAGAACGGCGTGGGAGCTGTGGGCATTGTGACCATAGACGGAAAGCAGTACAATTTCGGCTCCGACGGCAGGCTTACCGATTCCGTCAACCCCTTTTCCGTGACAGCCGACAAGCAGCTTATCGTTATGGGAAACCGTGATAAGATAAAGTTCACATTCACCGCAGAAAATATCAGCGGCACTGCCTATATGGGCGAGATAACCGAGCTGCAAAGATATTCCGACGGCAAGTGGTACAAGGTAAAGCCCTCGGACAGCTATGCCGTTGATGATATAGCATATGAGCTGGGAAATGTGGGCGACCCTTACTATTACAATGGTTCAGCCGAAGTGTACTTCACTCCCGAAGCATATTCCAATAACCTTACCGCAGGCAAATACCGCATTGCCCAGACTATCTATACCGATAACGGTCAGAAGAGGCTTTTCTGTGAGTTCAGCATCGCAGATCGGGCAGCGGTAAGCACCTCTCAGCCAAGCTACGATATCATGTCAACCGAGAGAATAGATATCAGCGGATATGCCGTCAATGCAGGGGAGTATTATGCCGAGGCGCAGGGGCGTTATGTGTATAATGATGACACCGATGAATGGGACAGAGTAGAGCCTAAAGAGACCGACCGTCCCTTCGTTTCCAATGTGCTTTTATCATCGGGTGACAAGATAAACTGCTTCCTTGACCTTACCCGCTACAGCCGCACAAGGCTGAAATCGGGCAAATACCGTGCGCTTATCGCCGACAATATTTCCTGCGAGTTTGAGATGACAAATCCCTATGACGTTTATGCGGAGCAGTTTGAGCCTGAGAAAAGGGGCAAGAAGCAAATCGTCATAACCTTTGTGAACACCACCGACAGCGACATCACCGTGAAGGGCTATGGCAAGCTTATGCGCCAGGTAAGGGGCAAGTGGATAACTGTCACAGCAGGAAAGGCTCTGGATACCGAGGTTACCGTTCCTGCCATGCACAAGTGGGAAAAGACCATGGTGCTCAATAAATATTACAGTGCTTCCGACCTTAAAAGCGGCAGCTACTGCATGAAATTCCCCACCGCAAGCGGCGGATATGTGTATGCTTATTTTGAGCTGAAGTGATGAGTGAAATAGAAAAGCCGTCCTCGTGGGCGGCTTTTTTCATATTCTTATGCAGGAAGTCATGACAAAATTAACCATTAGTTCTTGCAATCGATACCATAATATGTTATAATTAAACAAATATGCGAAAATTACCGTATAAGGCAATTTTCACCGAAAGGAACGAAGATCATGATAAGATCAGGAAAAGATTTCTGGCTCTCCTTTCTGCCGCTGTGATATCACTGGGTTCGGTAACGGCATTCGGCTCGGATATCACCGTTGAGGCAGCAATGAACACGTCGGAATTTGCTTCGGGGTACTCATATCCCACTCAGATGAGAGGGCTTACCGCTTTCCAGTTAGTCTCCGATATGGGCGCAGGCTGGAATCTGGGAAATTCCCTTGAATCGTCCGACAGCGAGACCAACTGGGGCAATCCCAAGACCACCAAGTCCATGATAGACGCTATCGCCGCAAAGGGCTTTACCACCCTGCGTGTACCCGTAAGATGGGACGACCACTACTCCGACTCATCTAAGTACATAATCAGCGCCGAGTATATGGACAGAGTTGAGACCGTGGTAAACTACGGCCTTGCAAACGGAATGTATGTTATCCTTAACGTTCACCACAACGACCTCCAGACCGCCGTTTCATCGAGCACATCGGCTCAGAACAAGATATCCGAGGAGCTGGCTGCTATCTGGAAGCAGATAGGCACACGCTTTAAGGACTACGGCGACAAGCTCATTTTCGAGGTAAACAACGAGCCACGCTGCGGCGAGGACTGGACAGGCAACGCAAGCTATTACAAGTGCGTCAATGCCAACAATGAGGCTGCCCGTGCAGCTATCAGAGCCACAGGCGGCAATAACGCCAAGCGCCTTATCATGCTCCCCACCTACTGCGCATCGGGCGATGCTGCCAAGGCAGAGGCATGGTCGAACACATCGGGCGACAGCATGATCGCCGCTTCTATCCACGCATATCTTCCCTTTGACTTTGCGTTCTCGGGCGACGGTCACAAGGACTGGCAGGCTTCCGACCTTGCCGAGCTGAGCGGCTTCTTTACACGTATGTACAACACCTTTATCAGCAAGGGCGTTCCCGTTGTTATCGGCGAGTTCGGCGCCGCAAACAAGAGCAACACCGCTTACAGAGAAAAGTATGCAGGCATATATGCTTCGCTGGCAAGGCAGTTCGCCGCACAGGATATCCCCTGCGTATGGTGGGACAACAACTGCTTCGGCACAGGCAGCGAGAACTTCGGCATCTTCAACAGAGGAAGCAGAAGCTTCACCTACGGCGGCATTGCCGATGCGCTTGTTGCCGCATACAACGGCGACCCTCAGTATGAAACTGCCACAGGCGGAGAAAATGTGCTTTTCTCGGGCACAGGCACAAGCTCAAATTACGGTCAGGCAGTATCCTTTGACCCCAGCGCAATAACAAGCCTTTCAAGCAGCGACAAGATATACTGCTCATATTCATCTTATGGGGATATCGAATTTATCCTCCAGAGCTTTACCGACAGCAGCAGAGGCTGGATACAGGTAGCTCCCGACAGCGCATCGAACGGCACAGCTGTATGGTCCGTATCAAGGCTCAAGAGCGCATTCGGCGGCTCCTTCTCAGGTCTCGGCAAGGCATACATCGGCGACAGAGGCTCTTCCCTCACCGTTACAAAGGTGTATGTTCCCGGCGGCACTGCCCACACTCATGTTTATAACGGAAAGTCGGCAGTCACCCTTGAAGCCACCGCCTACACAAAGGGCAGAAAGCAGATATACTGCTCCGTAAGCGGCTGCACAGCCTACAGGATAGTTACCGTTCCCAAGCTTGACTCCACAAGACCCGTTATCACAAGCGTTACCGCAGGCACCGAGCAGGCGACCGTTACATGGTCAGCTGTCAGCGGAGCCACCAAGTACGAGGTATTTACATATCTTAACGACAAGTGGACTTCCCACGGAACCACCACAGCCTGCAATATGACTGTCAGGAACCTTACAGGCGGCACAAGCTACGGCTTTGCCGTAAAGGCGTATGCAAACGGCAGCTGGTCGGGCATTTCCAACATGGTATATGCAACTCCCGTCAAGGCAGCTGTTCCCAGACCTGTTATCACAAGCGCAAATGCAGGCACTGAGGAAGTCGCTCTCACATGGAGCGCAGTTCAGGGAGCTTCACAGTATGCAGTCTATACCTATCTCAACAGCCGGTGGGAGCTTAAAGGAACCACCACAGCCTGCAATATGACTGTCAAGAACCTTACAGGCGGTACAAACTATGGCTTTGCGGTAAAGGCATATGTTAACGGCGAATGGTCAGACCCCTCCGACAAGGTATATGCAACACCTAAGGCTTATGAGATACCAAAGCCCGCAATAACATCTGCAAAGGCACAGAACGGCTCAGTTTCACTCAGCTGGAGCACCGTCAGCGGAGCTTCACAGTACGCAGTTTATTACATCACAGGCGGCAAATGGTACAATGCAGGAACAACCACCGCCACTGCAATGACCGTTTCGGGACTTACAAACGGCACAAAATACGGCTTTGCTGTAAAGGCATACGTCAGCGGAAAGTGGTCGGCGATCACCACCGCAGATATTGTTTATGCAACACCTGAGGCTGCGGTAACAAAGCCCGTTATAACCAAGGCACAGGGTCAGGACGGCAGAGTTGCCCTGAACTGGACTTCCGTTAACGGTGCAACAAACTATGCAGTTTACACCTACCTCAACGGCAAGTGGTCAGTAGCAGGCTACAGGACAGCAAACGGAATGTATGTAACAGGACTTACAAACGGCGTTAAGTACGGCTTTGCGGTAAAGGCTTACGTAAACGGCAGCTGGTCGGGCATAACCTCCGCAGATATTGTTTATGCAACACCTGTCGGAGCATCTGTAAAACCCGTTATCACCAAGGCGCAGGGTCAGGACGGCAGAGTTGCCCTGAACTGGACTTCCGTTAACGGTGCAACAA
>ERZ1026868.1364-NODE-1364-length-12742-cov-11.739655_pt1 | contig 12742 bp, 16 predicted proteins | sample MGYA00380164_ERZ1026868 | MGnify/ENA primary metagenome ERZ1026868 (study PRJEB33269, sample SAMEA4719800) | human gut metagenome | biome: human-associated habitat; feature: organic feature; material: feces | place: Cameroon | collected 2013-10 ... | reverse complement strand
CATCATTGATGACGAGCACAGCACCAGATTTGAGAACCTTATCTATCGTGCCCTGTCAAGTGGCTTGATTACAGAATCCAAGGCTGCCGTCTTACTCAACAAAACGACAGAGGAAGTGTTACATAATTTCGTTCTTGCCTAATGGAAATAGTAATCAGCGACACCAATATATTCATAGACTTATGGAATATTGGACTTTTGGAACGTTTCTATGAACTTCCTTTGTCTATCCACACCACCGACTTTATTATCGGTGAGCTAAAGACACAAGGAATTAAAGATGCGATTGCTCAATTACACCAAGAAGGAAAAATCACAATCAAAACTTTCAAAAGCAATGAGTATGCAGAGATTATGTCACTTCAAGATAAGAATCTCTCTTTCCAAGACTGCACTGTTTTATATTACGCATTGAACGGTGATTATAAACTCTTGACTGGCGATCGTAACCTTCGAGTAATAGCAGAACGGCATGGGCTTCAAGTTTCAGGAATAATATTTGTGATGGACGAACTTCTTCACCATGATATTCTACCGAAAGAAGAATATATAACCAAGCTTAAATCCTTGCTGGAGTCCAACCATCCCCTTCCGACCAAGGAGATTATGAAACGAATTGAGGATTCTCTTTGAGAATGCCATGATAACATAGAAAACACTCTATAACATACAAATTCTGAAAACTCCAGCTCTGTGCAACGTCAATATCATACTCACCTATAGCTTTTTCGAAATCCATCCAAATTGTTTACTTTTAAACACGCTCTGAAACTCCTCAATAATATCAAAACGTCCATTCATTATAAGCCATTTTTTGAAGTCAGAATATCTGGTTTTCATATGCTGCATTAAATAAAAGCCGTTACCGATAATGTAGAGTTTCATATATCTATATGATTTTTGAATATCTATTCCCAAAAACTTTGATTTCATCCTTAAATTTGTATAGTTGCTCTATCACTGCATCTATACCATGGAAAGGCTTTTGAGTCCTAAGTTTCTGAATCTCTTTTGTTGTTAATAAATTGATAATTCGTACAAGTTGGTCAACTGTTTCACTATTTTCCACAGCATAATATATGGAATATTTTATTATCTTTATTATTTTTCCTTTGTATATAGCTATACACCTTTTTGAAAAAGTCTCCCCTTCTATATAATCCGTTGGTATATTTCCAAAACCTACAAAAGATTCAATACCACAAGACTTTGACAATCTTGCAAGGCTTTTAGTGCTGTTTTTATTTGAATTACAAGAGAAACAAAAGAAAATCTTCCCTCTAAAAGAGGATAGATTACCAGCATCAATGAAAACTTCTTTATCGTAAAAATCACTATTCTCTTGAGCTGCTATATTATTCATTGCCATCTCTCCGAATCGACCACAAGCACCATGTAGCTGAGTCTCTCCTCCATGTCCCATAAATAGTACAAAATGACTATCAGAGGACTCTGCAATACATTTTTGATGATCATCATCAGAAAAATGAACTTTATAACAATGCCATGCATCTTTCAACATTCTTGTCTCAAATGTATGAATACGATTGAGGAACGATGTTGAATTACTTTTATCCAAAGGATATATAGCAAAGACTTTACTCATAATTCTTTATATCTGTTATATAAGCTACGATATGATCCGTTATACTTTGTTTTAGTTTAGCAGATTCAGGCCCTTTATGGAGAAGAAGTTCTCCAATTTCATTTATATTCAATTTTGTGTATCCTGGAATAGAACATCTGAAATTTTCAAGAGTCAATGATCGCAACGATTCGCTTAAATGGTCGTCTATTGATTTTTCAGGGTCATTTTTTATTAAATTCTTAAATTTATTTTCAAACTCACCTTCGCTTTTTAGGTAGCTAATTTCATTTTGTGCAAGCAATTTAAGCTTTGAAACTTGTTGATCAAAATCTGTAGCTCTTTTCAACATAATATTGTTTATCACATCATCAATCTGAGCAGAGTAAATAACAACATGATTCCTATAGTGAGGCAGGATATCATAAAGAATCTCTATTACATCAATACCTTTCAGATCTTCCTCTATAAGGTTATAGTCGGTAGCAAATACATCCAAGTGTGACAATAAAGGAACAGATTTAAGTTCTCTCTTTAATCTGTCCTTGTTAAATATCGAATCTCCATTTTCTTGTCTTTCTGTAAATTGAGTTGGATCTATCTCTTGATATATTAGCTCAATTCCATCATTCTTAAGACTTTCTTTTATTCGCTCAAGACGATCCTTTTGAGATTGTTCGTCAACAAGAAGTAAATGTCTTTGTTCCATTATTTAAATATTAATTTAAAGTGCATACCTTTTTCGTTTATTGGTGTTTCAATCATTATTGAAGCACGCATAGATTTCAAAGTTTCTTTTATTAAATACATTCCGAAACCAGTTCCATCAGCTTTTCCCGACTTCGCAAAATCAAATATTTGATTAGGATTATCAGAAAAAAAATCCGTTAAACCATCTCCGTCATCATATATATCAAGAACCAAATCATTGCCCTGTCTACTACATTCAAACCAAATATTTTTTGCATGCCAATCCTCGGAATTTTTGACAAAGTTATCAATAAGCAACGCCAAATCCAGTTTACTACCAAAAATCGCAAACAAGTCAACAGTTGACTTAAAATGACACTTAACAAAACTCTTAAGTTCTTCCGCCAAATATCCTTTGATAAACAAAGGTAGGTTTATTTTTTGACTGTCCGCTTTTGCCAAATCACAATTAAGAATGAGATCCGTAGCCACTAATGTTTTTTGAGAAAGTTTCTTGATTTTAGATAGCGACTCAAGCATTGGATATTTAATGCTTTCTGGAAACGCTGCCTTTCTTAATAGTCTTATGACATCATCTACTTCATCTTTTATTCTACCATTGTTATTTTTCACATGATGAATAAGGGCATCAGTATCAGGATTAGAAGCTTTCTTGTAAAACTCTACTTTCAAACTTTCCAAATGTTTTTCTTTCTCAGCCTGCTTACGTTTCCCTTCTTCCTCTTTAGCTTTTTTTTCTGCATAAAGACGGGCATTTTCAGCTTTTAGTTTCTCGTTTTCTGCCAGTATTTTCGCTTGCTCCGCATTTCTTCTACGTTCTTCTTCTTCACGAGCTTTTACTTCTGCTGCACGACGTTCAATCTCAGCTTTAAGCACTTTTTCTTCTGCTTCACGTTGTAGACGCTCTGCTTCCGCTGCCTTTTGTTCTGCCTTTTCTTTCTGGCGGGCCAACTCTTCTATACGTTTTTGGGCTTCTTCTATTTTACTGATGAGTTCAACATTTCCTGTACGTTTTGCTATTATTTCCAAATCGGAAATAAACTGTGGTTTAATATCCTCTGGCACAATATCAGATGATACAAAATTTGCAAGATCTGTATTGTAGTACAATACTTTTACGTTGCTATCAGACGTAAGAACTTTTATCAGACGGACAAAGTCTATCTTACTTCCTAAACTTGCCCCTAATACATATGATGGATCTTCAGAGTCTTTATCAATTCTCTGCAATTCGGTCCTGGCTTCACGTCCTACAATTTCATCTTTATAATACTCGTTCTTCAAGAAGTTTTCACCCCATAATATACCTGCCACATAACGTTCCAATCTCTTATGGCATTTCCAATAGAGCGAAATAACCTGACGAGCCATTGGAGTATCCAACAACCCACTATCACGACTTGTTGCCTCTCTTAGTTCGCTTATATCTTCTACAAAAATATCAACACGCCCCAATAAATCACGACTACCAATAAATCTAGCACGACCCTGCTGAGCTCTAAAATCTATACCCCAACTATCATCACCAGTTTCTCCAAATGGCATTATTCTGAATCCATTTCTAAAGAGGAATATCGAACCATAATTCTTGGAGTCAACACCCATTATTCTATGAAAATTATATTTCGCAGCCCGATTTAAGAACGAAATAGAAACTGATCCATCCTTGATTAAAGGACATTCATCATTTATTTCCTTGATTCTATATATATCCACTCCTCGGTCAGACAATGTAGTATAGATATAACCATCCTTAATACAGACATCAATTTGAGTTGTTTTCAACTTAATGATATCAGTAAGACTGTTTTTAAGTGGCCCATTTACAATATCCCGATCATAGCCCGTTCCTTCGCCAATCAACCGATTGTCACTATCTTTTTCTCTATCACAAACAATTTCTATCATAAAATCGTTTGCTTCTGAAAAAGGATTGATTAGTTTCTGTAAAGAGCGCTTTAATTCCAGAATATGCTTTCTTGTCCATGGGGTTTCTTCGTCATGTAAATCAGTGATCTCTATGATTGTACCATGAGACTTTCTGTTAGGAAATACATATGAATTCTTTACAGTACGATGTAAAACATCAATGCTGGCAAATTCAATCTTTTGATCCACTTCAAATTTAGACCAGTCGACAGAAATCTGCTCTGCATAATTGGCAGTCTCAGTTTTGGTAGTAATAGTAAGTAAACTACCTAAACGATCACATGAGAAGCGGCCAATACCTTTTGCACCGGCATAATATCTTTTGATTTTATCTCGATACGACTTCTGTTTATCATCTTCAGAATCTTCAGAACCATCTTTCTTCGCAGAAAATCCAAGAAACAACCACTTGTCTTTCAAATCTGCAAACGACATACCCTTACCATTGTCTGCAATGATAATTTTATCATTTGCAAAGGTTATTACAACATGATCTGCATAAGCATCGTATGAGTTCTTAACCAACTCAAAAATTGCAATGTTATCACTTGTAATCAAATCCTTGCCTACAAGATCTTTTAAGGCTGAACTTATTTTAAATTGTAATTTATCATCCATTGTTACAACATTTCTTTAAGCACCAAACCTGCTTGTTGAGCAAAAAGTGGAGGAATGGCATTTCCTACTTGACTATACCTTGGTACCTCTTTCTTACGCATTTGCCCACCTGTAGTATATTTACTTTTAAACTCAAACCAATCTGGAAAAGACTGAATTCTAGCACATTCACGAACTGTCATTATACGAGGCTCTTGATAATGCAGATAGTCATCCGGCATATTCGTTATAGTAGGAGCAATAGATTGAGCATCAAGAATTGTCAATCCTCTCTGATGGATACCCCATTTCTCACGTTCTGTTCCACTAATGCGCTTATTACGTACTGGATATTCAATAAGTAAACGTTCAAAACATTTTATCTTTTCCTCACAGTGATGAGCAAAACTATGACTCTGAGGAATAATATTATCTATATTATGACGCATTAAAACCTGATATCCGTTTGATGTCTTAGCATAAAGACCTGAATGAAATCCTTTACGATCAGGAGTTTCCACTTCTCCATTACTACGAAGAAGGTCTGAAATAGCATCAGCTATTGTTGGATGTTCAGGAATCTTGTATCTTTTAAAAAATCTTTCTCTATTAGCCTTTAATTTCTTTTCGAAATTTTCAGCTTCACCAGACTTGCCATTCAATACTCCTACAAGTATAAATCGCTTACGACGCTGCGGAACTCCATAGTCAGAAAAATCAATAACCAGAGGACACACATCATATCCTAACTCTTTTAGTTTCTTTATAACAAGAGTTGAATAAGGCAAGGCATTTGGATTCTTTCTTTTATCAAAAGCGTATGTAAAGCCTTTAACATTCTCAAATAAAAGCATCTTTGGCATTACCATAGAAATGAAATCAATATAAGCAAACACAAGCTGGTTTCTGATATCATTTTCTATTCTGCGTCCTGCCATGGAAAATCCCTGACAAGGAGGTCCTCCTGCCACCAAATCAATGGTTCCACGCAGACCTTTTAGTTGTTCTGCATATATTTCATTTACTTCAAGAATATCAAGCGGTTTTTGAGGAAGCCACTTAGGCCATTTAAAATGACGCTTTTTCTCTATTAAATTATGACAAAGTGTAGCATATGCACATGGATTCTTTTCTATTGCAAACACTCCGTTCCACCCAGCCTGATAAAGACCGAGGGACAGACCTCCGCAACCAGCAAAAAGATCTATAACCGTATATGCTCCATTCTTTCTTGCCATATTTATGCAAAGTTAATCGTTTTTTTTGATATCATTGTAGTTTTGTCGTTAAAAAGGTATAATCTTAACCTGTTGGCAGAATTAAGTATGCACTAAATTAATTCCGCCAACAGGTTAAGTATTCAATTTGTAATAGAGCTGCTATATTTAACAAAATCAAATCATCGATGCTACCTTTCTCAAATACTCTACACACTTGCTTAATTTCTCAAAAGGCGTACTTGGAGAATTCAATACTTGGCATGCAAACGAAGAATACTGATATACAGATAGTTCACCAGGAGATTGACATTAGCAGCAATCTTGTAGTTCTCATCATAGAGACCACTTTTCATCATCACCTTACGATTGATATAGCAAGCAGGATACAATGTGCAGCCAGTTAATTTCTTACCATCGGCCTACAAATATCTCTTGTCATAAAAATACGTATTAAGATAATATACTCCCGTATCAGGATTTCTATAGAAAACAGCATGACCAGTACCTGCTTGTAATTTTTGCAAAGCTTCATATTTACAAGAATTACCTTTGACTGTTTTTTTCTGTCTAAATGCCATTGCTATCAAATAAATTATATGACTGACATCGAAAACATCATTTTTATCTGTTCCTGTTGCAAGATTCTTTCCATCCAAAGAAAAATGTTTTAAAACATGAAGAAGACCGCCAACAACATCATTTTTCCCAGGAGTGCTTTTATTGGGCTTGATAGCTCGGAGCAAATCTATTCGTAACACATCACCGAACTCACCATTAACTCGATACACGACATAACAGCAACAATGATCCACCAAATAATCCAGATACGCATTCTTATCACCTAAACCCTTATAATTGCTAACCTGATAAAGTGCATCCATGACATCATCTGCGTTACCAGTCCCAAAATTTTCAGGATATTGAGTTTGTCCTTGTTTTATCTGGTCAGAAATCATACTAAAAAAGCTAACATTAAAAATAACATAAAACTTTTCTCCATTTTTTCGGTCAGATAAAGCCATATATTATTAAATGGAAAGCCAAATTGGAAAGCATCCAAACTTTTACCAACTTTTTGCCTTTCATCATTCTCATGCGCCCAAATTTTCTTAAATACGGGCTTAAGATATGACATCAATTCATCATATTCTTGTCTATCAAGCATTTTCATAAACTACACTTTAGAAACCAACTACATTTTCTAAGCTGAAAGTATTTCTGACTCCACAATACAGAAGCTTCAGTTCGTTGCGTAAAGCAGCTGGCGATAATATTTTTAAAAGACATCACTATGAGAACCCGTATTAGTCATCACCAATACTAGTTCATCATCATCTTGTTTCCATATCAACAACCAATCTGGCATAATATGACATTCCCAACTACCAGCATATTGCCCTGATAGTTTATGCGGTTTATATTCAGAAGGCAATTTACCAGTCTCTTCAAGTAAGAGAATAACCTTCTTCAGCTTATCCATTGGGAGATTTCGTTTTTTACAACGTTTTACATCTTTCTCAAATCGTTTGGTTGCTACAATCTTGTATTTCATATTCCCAACTTATCAAACATATCATCAGCATTTTTATACTCAGTCACTCTACCATGACGAATATCATCCATAGCTTCCTCTATGCCTGTCTTCTTATGATTAGGAACAATCACAACACCTTTCATTGACTCAAGCACCTTTTTGAGCTCTGCCAAAACGCTTCTATCCTCCACCTGTATAGTTAATGTTGCCATAATCTTTAATTTTAAACGTCTAATTTACAGTCGCAAAAATACATTATTTCCTCTAAACTACCAAGAAAATCGCGAGTTATCAACAAATTACCATCGCTCTCATTGGCTTAAAAACACCTAATCTGTGTTCAACTCAAACATTAAACACTAAACATTAAACACTACACATTAAATATTAATGTTCTTCCTCTAAGCGCCCTCAAGTCTAATCACTCCCATCTCTTTTGGAGAGGGGTTGGGGGTGGGGCTTCTGTTTTATCCCTGTTTATCGCCTAACGATATTCCTGTGGTGTCAACCACAGTTGCTACAGTTTGAGCAGACTGTCGAGAGTTTGCGCTATCGTAAAGGCTGCTTAAACAGTAGCAACACGAAGTAAAGAATATCGTTAGGGGTTTATATGGTTTTTGTTTATTTTCTCCAGCAGCAAAGCCCACAGGGCTATTCGCTTAGAGTGTAGATTCGGATTATTTGTGTTCTTTTAACCTCTCAAGCAGCATAGCCGAGTTAGACACCCCGGCGGTCCCAGCCCGCACAATTTGGCGCAGGCCTTTGATGGTCCGCCAACCTTAGAGCGAAGCGGTTACGAGCACCGAGTAGGGCGGTTACATCCCTTGTCCTTTTGGAAAGAGCGAGGGCTTGGGAGTGGGTTAAGGACCCTCCCGCAGGGGAGGGACATGTGGGGCTTACTTACTATACATATTCTCATAATACTTCTGATACTCCCCGGAAGTAACATGATCCATCCATTCCTGGTTATCGAGATACCATTTTACGGTCTCCTCGATACCCTCCTCAAACTGCAGAGATGGCTCCCAACCCAATTCCTTCTGCAACTTTCTAGAGTCGATGGCGTAACGCATATCATGACCCTTTCTGTCTGTTACGTAAGTAATGAGGTCCATATCCTCGCCTTCCTTTCTGCCGAGCAATCTATCAACAGTCTTGATAACCACCTTGATGATATCGATGTTCTTCCACTCGTTGAAACCGCCGATGTTGTAAGTCTCGGCAATCTTACCCTTGTGGAAAATCATATCGATGGCACGGGCATGATCTACTACATACAACCAGTCGCGCACATTCTCACCCTTACCATATACTGGCAATGGCTTGCGATGACGGATGTTGTTGATGAACAACGGAATCAACTTCTCTGGGAACTGGTATGGACCATAGTTGTTAGAGCAGTTGGTCACGATGGTAGGCATACCGTATGTATCGTGGAAAGCACGCACGAAGTGGTCTGAGCTTGCCTTAGATGCTGAGTATGGAGAGTGAGGATTGTACTTGGTTGTCTCTACGAAGAACTCCTCGCCGTAAGCCTCATGGTTCTTACCGCTGGATGCCTTGGTAGTGAAAGGAGCAGGAATGCCCTCAGGGTGAGTCATCTGCAATGCACCATACACCTCATCGGTAGAGATGTGGTAGAAACGCTTGCCCTCATATCCCTCTGGAAGGCTCTCCCAGTAAATCTTTGCCGCCTGGAGCAGAGACAGGGTACCCATCACGTTGGTATGAGCGAAAGTGAATGGATCCTTGATACTTCTATCTACATGGCTCTCGGCAGCGAGATGGATGATGCCATCCACCTTGTAGTCCTGCATCAGCTTCAACATCAGGTCGAAATCGCAGATATCGCCCTTAACGAAAGTATAGTTAGGCTTGTCCTCTATGTCCTTGAGGTTAGCCAGGTTACCTGCGTATGTCAACTTGTCGAGGTTGATGATGTGATACTCAGGATATTTGTTCACGAAAAGTCTTACTACGTGTGAGCCGATGAAACCAGCACCGCCCGTGATAATGATATTCTTCACCTTCTTAATATTCTAAATTCTTCTTTAAAGTTTGATCTTTCTCTTCAAGGATTGAAAGAAGATACTTGCCGTAGTCATTCTTCAACATTGGCTGAGCATTCTCACGCAACGTATCACTATCTATCCATCCTTGGCGATAAGCAATACCTTCCAAGCAAGCCACCTTCAAGCCCTGGCGCTTTTCCAAGACTTCGATAAAGGTAGATGCCTCTGAAAGGGAATCATGGGTTCCGGTATCAAGCCAGGCGAAACCTCTTGCCATAGTCTGCACCTTCAGCTGCTTGTCCTTCAGGAACTCCTGGTTCACCGTTGTGATTTCCAACTCACCACGAGCAGATGGTTTGATATGCTTAGCCACTTCCACCACCTTATTAGGATAGAAGTATAAGCCCACTACAGCATAATTGCTCTTTGGATGCTCAGGCTTCTCCTCGATACTCAGGCAATTGCCTTGGTCATCAAACTCTGCCACGCCATAGCGTTCAGGATCGCTTACTCGATAACCAAATACAGTAGCTTTGTTATTCTGCTCTGCATCCACTACAGCCTGATGCAACATCTGATTCAATCCTGCACCATAGAAGATATTATCACCCAACACAAGGCAAGCAGAATCATCACCTATAAACTCTTCACCTATGATAAAAGCCTGAGCCAATCCATCAGGAGAAGGCTGCTCAGCATATTCAAACTTCACACCCAGTTGGCTACCATCACCAAGCAATCTCTTGAAACCAGGCAAATCATACGGAGTAGAGATTATCAATATCTCACGTATGCCAGCCAACATCAACACCGAGATAGGATAATATATCATCGGTTTATCAAAGATAGGAATCAGCTGCTTGCTGATACCCTTTGTGATAGGATACAAACGTGTACCACTACCACCAGCTAATACGATTCCTTTCATAGATATAATCATATAGATGAGTTTTTAGGATTCTACAACAGAACCCTAAAAACCAGAGATTTACTTATTGCAGAATTCCACTATCAACTTCACAATCTTGTCGATTTCCCAATCTGTCAATTCATAGAACAATGGCAATCTTACCAAAGTATCACCATATCTGTCACAATTTGGCAGCTCTCTTCCATCATGCTTATCCTCATAATACTTGCTGCTATGCAATGGCAGGTAATGGAATGTAGTCTGCACATCATTCTCCTTCAAGAACTTCATCAAAGCAGTACGATACTCCAAACTTGGACAGAGCAGATAGAACATGTGAGCATTGTTGGTAGCATACTCTGGGATATAAGGCAACTTCACTTCATTGCCAATCTTACCATTCAAGCCCTCGAAATAACGATTCCAGATATGTTTGCGCTTACCCTGAATATCATCAAGCTGCTCCAACTGAGCCCAAAGATATGCCGCATTGAACTCTGATGGCAAGAATGAAGAACCCATATCTACCCAACCATACTTGTTGACCATACCACGATAGAACTCGGCACGGTTGGTACCCTTCTCCCAGATAATCTCCCACGACGAACAAAACGCTCGTCATTGATAACGCACATACCACCTTCACCACTGCTGATGTTCTTGGTCTCATGGAAAGAGAAAGCAACCAAATGACCAATGCTACCCAATGGACGACCTTTATAGAATGAATCGATGCAATGAGCCGCATCCTCAACTACCAGCAAATTATGCTTCTCAGCAAGAGCCATAATAGCATCCATATCACAAGCAACACCTGCATAGTGAACCACAGTAATCACCTTAGTCTTTTCATTGATCAATGGCTCAATCTGCTCAACCTCCATATTAGGATTTTCAGCAGAACTATCTGCAAATACGACCTTTGCACCTTCACGAAGGAAAGCCAAAGCTGTTGATACGAATGTATAGGAAGGTACTATCACCTCATCATCAGGCTTCAAGTTACAAAGCATAGCGCACATTTCCAAGGCATCAGTACCAGATGTAGCAAGAAGACACTTCTTGAAGCCATACTTCTGCTCAAAGAAAGTATGGCACTTCTTCGTAAAATCACCATTGCAACTCATGGTTGTTGAATGACAAACTTCCACCAAACTTCAATTCTCTTCCTGAGAAATAGGGTTTGTTAAATGGAATCATATTATTTAAATTTAAAACTTTAATTATATTATTACGAACATCCGTTTGTTTACTTCAAACTCTCCTGATACCAGTCGAAGAGCTTCTTCACACCATCCTCGATATCTACCTTGTGAGTCCAGCCGAGGCTATGGAGCTTATCTACGGAGATGAGCTTGCGCATGGTTCCATCTGGCTTGCCGGCGTCAAACTCTACCTCTCCTTCGAAACCTACTGCCTTTACTACAAGTTCTGAAAGTTCACGGATGGTGAGCTCCTTGCCGGTACCCACGTTGATGTGACAGTTGCGAATCTCACCGAGAGATGGGATAGCACCACTACGACCCTCAGAATTGTTTCTATCCACAGCACCATCTACCTTGGCACCATAGAATACTGAACTGTACTTCTCGATACCGATGATGTCCTTGAAATCTACATTCAGGAGCACGTGAACGCTGGCATCTGCCATATCCTCGCTCCAGAGGAACTCACGCAATGGCTTACCTGTTCCCCAAAGCACTACCTTGTTGTCGTAGATGCCATAGAACTCCAGCGCCTTCAGAATGCGCTCGGGAGAGTTGCTGCCGTCTACGTTACCCTCGCCGATGATTTCGCGGAGCTTATCAGTAGGGTTGATAGGGCGCTTGTTCATATCCACCTCGATGCTGTGCCAGTCGCCATCGTGGATGAGTTTGGCAAGATAAATCTTGCGCATCATCGCAGGCATTACGTGGCTGTTCTCCAGATGGAAGTTATCGTTAGGGCCATAGAGGTTGGTTGGCATCACAGCGATATAGTTGGTACCATACTGAAGGTTGTAGCTCTCGCACATCTTCAGTCCGGCAATCTTGGCGATGGCATATTCCTCGTTGGTATATTCCAGCGGAGAAGTAAGGAGCACATCTTCGCTCATAGGCTGCGGTGCATTCTTAGGATAGATGCAGGTAGAGCCCAGGAAGAGGAGCTTCTTCACGCCATGAGAATAAGCGTTGCTGATTACGTTGCATTGCATCTTCATGTTCTGCATGATGAAGTCTGCACGATACAATGAATTCGCCATGA
>ERZ1026868.1362-NODE-1362-length-12743-cov-8.232897_pt1 | contig 12743 bp, 9 predicted proteins | sample MGYA00380164_ERZ1026868 | MGnify/ENA primary metagenome ERZ1026868 (study PRJEB33269, sample SAMEA4719800) | human gut metagenome | biome: human-associated habitat; feature: organic feature; material: feces | place: Cameroon | collected 2013-10 ... | reverse complement strand
CACCGCATTGCCGTATGCAAAAGGAAGGAGGTATTTTGATGCGGTTGCCCTGCTAATGTGAGCCCTTCGCTGTGTTCCGCTGTTGAGGAAGCGTTGATTGTGGGTAGGTCTCTGAAGAGATCGGTGGTCAAGGTCTGCTCCGACAGCCGAATAACGGACGAAAGCATCCGGGCGTTTGTAGTCACGAGTAAGGATGAGCATAGAAATGCAAGGTAGCTTCGGCGGTGCTAAGATATAGCGTGGCGGGTAACGCAATATAATGCTGCCGTCGTATGCATTTTTGTCGTCGACAGGAGCAAGATTGCCTGTTTGTATTGTACTTTCTAATACAAGAACCCGAACAGCCATAGTGGGATTCTTGCTCCGTAACCTGTCTCAATGCCGTCTATGGCGAGGAAACTGTCGGGAATATCGGCTATTTGTGAGAAGTCCTTTGATGGCCCGCCAACTTCCACTCTCAGCTTACCGTCTATCAGAAAATCTCCGATATGGCTTGAGCGGACATCGTGTGTGTTGCCGACTTGGTTGAAGAAAAATGTTTCCCGGAGATTGCCCTCATTGACGTTGGAACCGAGAGCATACATCAGATTTGTGTTGTCAAGATAGATTTTCTCTGGATTCACGAGCCTTTTGTAACTCTTCAACTCGGTGGTTAGAAGCCGTAGTATGGCTGCCTTGTCAAGCAGATACATCATTTTAAGGCACGAGTCGCGTGTCGAACTTATTGCGGCTGCGAGCTTCTCGGTGGTCGGTTGCAGCGGTACGTGTTCCGCAATGATCATAAGAAGTCTCTGCGTCTTCTCGATTGTCGCGTAATTCACATCAAGAACAGCTGGCAAGTCGTTTTCAATCACCAGTTTGGCTGTCTCTGCCAATCTTATCAGAAAATCATTCTTCGCATCAGTGAAGTATGGATAATATCCTGTTTTCAGGTATTTGTCAAACATTTTGAGAATCTTTGTCTTTCCGCTGATGTCCATAGCCGTGGCAACGTGGTCTTGAAGAATGTCAGAAAGTTGAAGTGGTTCATATTCAAGGACACCTGTGTATTTAAGATATTCCCTGAAAGACAGTCCGTCAAGACGGTATGGTGTCTGCCTTCTTGCAAGGTCTGTGCTTGTTTTTTCTATCTCAAGCATAGATGAACCGGTATATACGATTCTCAGGTCAGCGAACTCGTCGTAGAAAGTTTTCAGAGACTGACTCCAGTCCTTATACTTGTGAACTTCGTCAATGTAGATTTCCGTGATGCCGTGGGTGTAAAGGTATTCAACCAGCTCTTCAAGAGAATGGTTCCTGAACCATAGATGATCCAGTGTGATGTAAAATGTGTCATCAATGTCTTTGTATTTCTCCAATATCCGTTGAAGAAGAAGTGTGGTTTTTCCAACACCTCTGGCCCCCTTTATCCCGATAATTCTGGCATCCCAGTTGATTTGGCTGAAAAGGTATCTTCTGAAATTCAGATTTACTTGTTTTATTTTTCGGTGGTAATAGTTTACCAATGGCTGTATATCAGAACTTTGCATAATATTACTAATGTTTTTGCAAATATACAAAATCACTTTTGTAAAAGCGAATTTATTAGAGAAAATCACTTTTATTAAAGTGAATATTATTGAGCGTTGGCCAAAACTCGACTTTTATCTGGCTGCCGGGAAATGGCAGTGAGAGATTGTACTTTTGTAATGGCAGAACCGTCGGAGCCGGGTTTCCGTGAACCTCCGCCGGTCGAAAACAGGAGAGAAAATAGAAGAGAAAACAGATAAGCGGCAGCCTTGTATATTCAAAAAAGTTATGTACCTTAGCAAGACATACTTGAGAACACGGAAGTGTAAGTTTATTCTCGAATACGAATCTGGAAAATTCACTTGGAAGGGAGTAAGCGGACATTTTCCCTCGTCATATCCCCTATGCGGGATTGCGCGTGGGACTGCTGCTTATTTTATTCCAACGGTCTTCCAGAACCGGTATTCTAAAATGAGCGACGGTGCCACGCTTTGGGAATAGGGCTGCATTTCTGACGACACGAATGACTGATGAATATACGACAAATTATAGAATGCTATGACTACAAATTTATCATTTACCTTAAAAGAGATCTCATCGTGGACGATGGATGATTCTAATGTGAAGATTCCTGAACTCCAACGTGGACTTGTCTGGAAACCGGCTCAGGTTGAACTCTTATGGGATTCGATCCTGCGAGGTTTCCCTATAGGTTCGTTTATGCTCTCTGATATTCCTGATGATAAAGATAAGTATTATCTGATGGATGGGCAGCAACGGTTTAATGCGATATCGATCGGTTTCGGTTCAGTTGAAAACTCCCGTGCGATCTTATGGCTTGACATTAACCCTGAAAATACGCAGAATAGCTCCAGAACATTCTGGGTAAAATCTACAACAATAGCACATCCGTGGGGATTCACAAACAATGATGAGTGTGGTACCCTTTCCGCGGCAGACAGGCGTTCCGCATTAGATGAATTTGGCCTTCACGGGCAGAATATATACAATGAAGTCGTTGATTTGCATAGCGCTTGGCCAGTTAAAGCATCAAGACCTATTCCACTTCAGTTTTTCTTGAATGCCCCTATCAAAGACAAGGATGCCTTCACAAAATATATAATAAGTAAATGCCGGGAAAAAAGTAATTTTCGCTGCTTGGAAAAAAATCCTGTTACTGAAGCTGATTCTGAAAGAATATCTTCATTCTACGATGCCTTTTATAGACTGGTAGATTACCGGATTTGCTGCAATCATCTAACTCGAGATGTAGTGGATAATGAAAGTTCAGTGGCAAATAATGATAGAGGAGTAACAACCTTGGAGACTTTGTTTACAAGGCTAAACACAGGTGGCACAAGGATTACACAGGAGGATCTCAGCTATTCTGCTATAAAGGCATATTGGCCAGAAATCAAGGACAAAAATGATCGCATTGCCGAAAGATATATGCCTCCGGCAAAACTCGTTATGCTTGCATTTCGTCTTGCGCTGACGGATCCATCACAGGACAAAACATTCAAAGGAACGATGTCTGTGAAACAAATACGTTCGTTGGCGAAAGACAAGATATCAAGGCGAAGGATTGATGACTTGTATAGCAGTGACAAATTGGAGAGGATAATGAAGGTCATTGATGAATGGCTGTATGTTTTCAATGCGGAAACGAATCCTTCTCCTGATGCCACACCGGCAGTACTTCGCACAAGTATAGCGAGAAACTCTACGGATATATATTTGTTGTTGATGTATTTCGCATCTGAGTCTCTTGAGGGAAAAACGGATCTTTCTGTAAAGGCGATTATGGCATTGGCCTTTTATCTTCATTGGTTCAGTAATGATGCGGCTAAGGTGGCCACTGAAGTTTACAGTCAGTGCTGTAAGGGCATTACTATAGATGCCATTAGGCGCGCCATATCCCTATCATCTGTGAATAAATGGCTTGTCGCACCTTACACACCAGATGAGATGAGGCATTTCTTCACGATAAAACCAGATCCTAAATGGCGAGTATGGTCTGAAGATTATTACCCTTGGAATGACTTCTTTTTAAGGGTATCTGGATTTGGCAATCAGAAGACTAACGAAATGCTTCTTTTTGCTCAGAGGATGTTTATCAATACTTATTTTAAGATGTATGATCCGGCTCGTCAGGATATGTGGGATAGCCACAACAGTCCGTGGGATTATGACCACATCATACCACAAGAATGGATAGCAAATAAAAGAGGTGCTTTCAGAGACTATTGCAAGTACTGGCTTTGGAACATAGGGAATATTGCTGCTATTCCATTTGAAGAGAATAGGTCCAAAAGAAATAGGGAAGACTATGACTTCTACCTGAATAATGAAGAGACTCTTCTTTTCGATAAGTCATCAATTGATTTCAAGAATGACATCGTTTGGAATCAAGAGGAAAGTTGTTCGTTCGCATCTGTAACTTTCGAGAGGTGTTGTAAGATTTACAAATGCTGCTATAATATATTTGCTCCGTTATTCGAAAGTATTGAACTGTCAGATGATTTACAGGAACGCAAAGACATTTTGCTGAAGGTAGCCGATGGTGTTGAAGGATCGAAATGCTATTTTACAGCTGGAACCAAGGATTATCCCCTTGAACGTGATCTTGATTGGACAAGAGAATGGATTTGTGTTGGAGTCCCTTATGGGAAATACTTGGCTTGCGTATGTTGGGGGTATGGGCAAACAACATTGGAATTCGGCTTAAGAAAACTTCCGGGAACACTGATCGACAAAGAACGAAATGATATGCCTAATCTTGATGATTCATACAATGTATATGAAGATAACCAATGGTGGTATGCTTGGAAAGAACTGACTATAAAAGAACAGACTGTTGGAAACACCATAGAGATTATTATCACTGAATTAAGGACTTTGGTGGGCTTCCTACAGGAATAACAGCATATAGCACAAACTCATATTATGCATAAAATCATCTTTCTATTATTAGTCATCTTGGGCGGTTCTCTCAATTATGAGATATGCGCTCAGACGAAATTCGAAGAGCAGGAAAACAAGGTCTCTTTGTGGGTTTCAGATGCTTATCAGCCAATTGAACCCCAAGGGAAGGTCAAGACTAAAACAATCAAGTACTCCTCTTGGGGGTATAGTATCGAAATTGATCTTTCTAAAAAAAAGATGTTTCCAGGCAGCCGCTTAAAGATATTCAACGCGGATAAAAAACTCACCTTTGATGGTGTTGTTACATCAGTAGAAAGTCCTCTTTCGCTCAAGGGGCGTATGTTAGGTGAGAATGGAATTGAATTCTTGGGATCTTTTGTTGTTTCCAATACTCCGGAGGGTTGGCTTGAGCTTAAACCTAACAAAGCTGGGAATATTACAATCTCCGCATCCGCCGTTGATTATATTCTTGCGTCTGATTTCGGGAATCCAGTCATCGTCAACCTGACTGAAAAAATCATAGTTGTTGAGGGAAAATCCTCGGATTGTGACTTTTCCTGCATCTCGGCTCCGGTGTATGAAGTTAAACCTCAAGCTGTTTTGGATGTTGATATTAGGGCGATGCTCGATTCGATATCAAACAATGTTACGGTGTTCTACGAGGGCCGAACATTCTATGGCTCTGTTACGACCGAGGCGATGGATTTAAATCCTGTGACTTATTTAAGAGGAACAGGAATATTGACGTATGATGATGGAAAGACCGTAAGCATTAAGAGATCCGCAGGTAATTATGTAATGACAATATCAGGTGATCCGCAAGTTAACTCTGGAAATGAGACTTGTTATACGGTGCCTGTTTTTTTAATGTCAGAAGAGGACCTGTGGTCAGAGAAAGAATTTATCCAACGTGCTGTCGCATATCAAGAACAACAGGAGGAAGCACGTTCCGTTTCTGAGTCAGTTTCTTCATCGCAAGTAAAAGCCTTAGAGGATAGCGAAGGCGGCAAATCTTCTTCTGGGGGATCATCTGGAGGTTCGACTTTTGAGGGCCTAATGGCTCTTTTATTGGTATTCCTATTCATCTACTATCTTATTCACCTTCGTGATTGTCCTAGATGTGGTAGAAAGCACGCTATGGAGGATGTCGATAAGCAATTTATGGGGCATTCTTATAAAAAGAAGGAACTACAGTCAGATGGAAAATATGCGGACATTTATTATAATAATTATAAGATTGTTCGTAGGTGTAAATACTGCGGGTATAAAGACTATAAGATGACAAAAGAAAAAGGTTAGGTTAATCTTTCCCTCTTGCCAATTAGTCTAACAATAGAGGTCGCGGAAGCTTATATGCGCATCTATGGCTATGACTACAGAAAGTCTTGCTGCTGCAAGGCGGACTTTGACTGTGTGTTGCTGGGGTAGTTTGAGCCTTGAGAAACCACAACTGTTGAATTTGTTAAAACGGAGGCAGAACGGCCTTGCTTGAAAGTGTTGAAGCCTTGTGGCTGGAATAATGTTCAATTTAGAAGTATAAAGAAAGATGAGTGATTCAATCAATTGCGGATTCTCGAATATTGATGAGATTGTCGGTGGATTTCAAGCGTCCGACCTTGTTGTCATCGGGTCTCGACCAGGCAAAGGGAAATCGACATTTGCGAAACAGATCGCCTTGAATGTCGCTGTGGACAATCAAACTCCTACGATGTTCTTTTCCCCTGCTGAATCTGGAATGAGATTCGCCATTGACCTTCTTTGTTTGGAATGCGACCGGACACAATCTTGGATGGAGGATCATCCCGATATGGTCGATGAAGTAACAAAGGATGCGACGGAAAGGTTTTCTTGTGCTCCCTTGTTCATAGATGACACTCCCGATCTCAAAATCGAGGATTTCTTATTCAAGGCAAAGAAGATGGTAAAAGCAAAAGGCATCCGGTTGATAATTATTGATTATGTCCAATTTCTGCGCGGTCCTCAGCCTTTTCGGACAAATGGGACACGAGAGGAAGAAATGGATTGTGTCGCTAAAAGTTTGAAGAAGGCTGCGGAAGAACTGAAGATCCCTATAATTGTTCTGTCACAATTGCAGCGTGGACCGGATCGTCCCAAAATGGACGATATCACAGATTCCAAGGAACTTAAGGTGCAGGCGGATGTCGTCATTCTGATGCACAATGGGATAGGTTGGGACAAGATTGACGGACAGATAACCGGCGAATTTATTATAGCAAAAAACACACACGGTAATATTGGTACAGTAGAGTTGACTTGCGATCTTGAACAAGGCAAGTTTTACGAAGAGATAAAAAACGATAGAGTTGCAAAGAAAGCATTCAGAATCACTCCCCAAAAAATCAGGCGTTCAAACGGTCAGGTGCTGACACCGGAGATGTCAGTGGTGGTCTCGACCAACTTGTCCAATCCGTTCAACAATGGAGCGACGGAAGTGGCGGAGGCGTATATGCGCATCTACGGCTTTGACTACAAGCGGTCTTGCTGCTGCAAGGCGGACTTTGACTGTGTGTTGCTGGGGTAGTTTGAGCCTTGAGAAACCACAACTGTTGAATTTGTTAAAACGGTGGCAGAACGGCCTTGTTTGAAAGTGTTGAGAGCAGGGATGTTATGCCGCTTATGGGTTTTGATTGGGTAGGCGGCATACAATACCCAATTGTGGCACTATCAGATGCGTTGTTCTTGCCGCCGTTTTACAAAACGCTTTCGGCTATGTTGTCTATTATATATGTAGCGGTTAATATTGATAGGCAATCGAAAAGAGGTAAGTCTGGGTTAGAGTAAGAACTGCCGCAAAATGGCAATATTGATGGCGATCTTTGCGAAAAACAGACTTATGGAAGCCGCTCTTGGGAAAGTCCGGGCGATGTTCAAAGACCAAGGAATATGAGAATAGTTCACATTTCGGACACTCACAATATGCACCGGCTGCTGACGAATCTGCCGGAGGGCGATGTGATTGTGCATTCCGGGGACTTCACGATGATGGGGACCGAGGCGGAGGCGCTGGACTTTATGGAATGGTTCTGCGATCTGCCTTACAGGCATAAGGTGTTTATCGCTGGCAACCACGACTTTTGTCTGCGGGGAGCGACGCTTGAGGGCCTTGACGAGAACTGCCACTATCTCTGCAATTCCGGAGTCCTGATTGACGGGGTCAAGTTCTACGGGGTGCCGATGTTCTTTGAGGATGCGGTCAACAGACGTATGGAAGATGATTTTTTGAATATCCCTACGGACACGGACGTTCTTGTCACCCATCAGCCGCCCGAGGATATTCTTGACCTTTCCGATGAGATCCACTACGGTGAACCTCTTTTGAGGCAGCGCGTGATGCAGATCCATCCGAAACTTCATCTGTTCGGGCATATTCATAAAGCAGCTGGAGTGGAGGAGCGGAACGGGATTGTCTTCTCCAACGGGGCGGTCCTCGATGAGGTCTATGACCTTGCGAACACGACTATTAACGTCCTGACGATCGGAGACGGCCCGTAAACGGCGGTGCCATTTAGGATTTTTTGCTTGTAATATATTAATATTTAATAATATGGGAAAAGAAAACACTTCTGCTGACTACCAGCTGCCCCCTTTGGATTTGCTGGATGAATATATTCCCGAAGGCGGAGTTCCGGAAGAGAAGATCGCAAATGGCCGCCGAGCGGTAGTGCTGTTACGTTCGGTTTTGGGTGATGACGCGTTCCGAAACTGCGAGGCGGAACTGCCGGTGGCCATCGGGCGGACTTTCGGGAACAAAGTCAAGGTCTTTGATCTGGCTGAGGCTTCAAATCTGCTTATCGCTGGTGCTACTAAGCAGGGCAAGACAGTGGCGATCAATGCTATAGTCGCCTCGCTGCTATATTCAAAGCACCCGTCGGAACTGAAATTTGTGTTCATCGATCCCAAAGGTTTCGAGTATTCGTCATATCGTCGCATCAAAGATAGTTATCTGGCTATGGTGCCGGGTGGGGAGCCTGTCGTGAAGACCCCAAATCAAGCAGAGAAGGTGCTGACATCCCTCTGCCGGGAAATGGAGCACCGCTGTGAACTCCTCCGGAACACAGGCTCCACCAACATCCGCACATACAACTCAAGTGCCTCCGAACCACTGCCTTACATTGTGGCCATAATTGATGAATATGCTGATCTGGCCATTCCCGCACGCCGCGATAAGGTGTCCAGGAATATGTCGCATAACATCACGGAATCAATCATCAGTTTGGCGCAGAAGGGCAGTGCCGTAGGCATACACATCATCCTTGCCACCCAGCGACCATCCAAGAAAGTCATCACGGATTCTCTCAAGGCAACTTTCCCGATCAGAATCGCTGTCAGGACAATGACTAGAACTGACTCCAGAGTAATCCTTGACTCCCCGGGGGCGGAGAACCTTGCCGGTGGTGGAGATATGATTTTCAAGGTCGGCACAGAGACCGAGCGCATCCAGGGCTCGTACATCAGTCCCGAGGAGATCAACCACCTGACCTCCTACGTGGAGTCGAATGCCGCTTCCTGCACGCCATATTACCTTCCGGCACCGGATCCTGACCAAGAAGCCTGATCTTGCCGATCTTGAAATATTCATAAAAACAACAGCGAGGCGGATGTCCCGACCTCGCTGCTGTCATTCTGGTGAATATGTCTTAACACAGGCAGATTTGTTTCTTGATCTCTTTCTCCTTCTTCTCGACCAGTTCCCTCCAGAGGCACGAGTCTTTGAAGTCGCAGGCCGGGATCCTGTCGGAATATTTCCGGATGAACTCCTCGGTGGCCAGTTTCTCACAGCAGTTCCAGTTGTTGATCAGCGCCTTCCAGTTGATGTAGTCGGCGAACTGGTCGATGAGCTCAGGAGTGAGGCAGTTGTTGTCCGAAAGCTCCTCCCAGTTCCAGTTGTCCTTGAACTTCCCCAGCAGCTCAGCCGAAACGTTCTCCTCCTGAAGGCAGCGGGACAGGGCCGTCCAGTCGATTCTTCTCTTGAACTTCTCCAACATCTGGACGCTCCAGAAAATGTTGGTGTTGCCTGAAACTTCCTTCCAGTCGAGCTTGTCTGCGTACTTCTCCAGCTGTGCCTCGCTGAACGGGAAGTCCCCTGAAACATTACCCCACGCCTCTGTGTCCATCATCTGGGCGACCACGCCCTCGCATAAATTGATCTTTTCCATACTCGTTTTGTTTTGATGATGCAAAGTAACAACCTTTCGCTGCAAAAATATGGCAGTTAAATGTGGCTGACGTTAAATGAATATTCCGGGAGGCGTGCGATGCCGGACGTGGCGGGAATATCTCACCCTTGGCGAACGATCATCTCACAGTTGGCGCAGTCGAAGGCGAGGCGGTAGCGTTTGCCGTTGTTGATCAGAGAAAGGTTTTTTAGGTTGGCGGTTGTCAGACCGTGCGGACTGCCTTTGCCTTGCGGTTTGCCGGATTGCAGGTGGACCGGGCAGAGACCGAGCTCATAACGGATGCAGTACTTTGTACGCATCAGTTCGGCATCTGGGCGGTGTGAAATCTCGAAAGCGTCATCGGTCTGAGTGGCTCCAAGCGACTGGTAGGTCTCACGGGCGACGTGGTTCGCGATGTTGGCCTTGTACGAAAGGTGGATGCCGTCCGATGCCGTTTCTTGAATATCCGAAACTTGAGAAAGAATCGGCTTCTGGCTTTGACATTTGCCCAGATAAGTAGGAGCATCTATGGCGTTTTTCCGGTTGTCAAGGACTTTGACGATTCCGGGGGCGTTGACCGCTTGGCCTGTCGGCAGTGGAACCGCCTTGCAAGGCATATCTTCCAGGGTGGCGGCGAGGTCTCGTCTGATTGTGTTGAGGGCTGATGTCGGAAGGAACGGCAGCGAGCCGTCCGGAGTCTCCACTTCAAGCGAGCGGAGGGTGAATGAATATATTCCCGTGGCCTTTGAGATTTGGGTGGCGAACATTCCACGCATCCTTTCGGCGTTCTCCGCGGCGTTGTCTCCTGCGTCACGTTCCAGTTCAACGCTCCTCCCATCCTGACTTACCGCATTGATTTTCAGTGAGTATGTCGGTTCGTTCGGTCGATTTGATGGTTGGTGATCTTTATTCAGCAGCTTCGGCAGGCTCTGCGATCGTGCGTCTTCAGTCACAGAACCTGTCGAGGTGACCGGAACCACAATGACCGAAATATCCACCGAAACAGGAATCGTCCTGACTGGCAGGTTAGACTCCAGCTCTTTCTCGAATGCGTTGCTGAGGTTCCGGTACAGTTTGGCTCCGGGATAGAGTCCAGTGACATTTCTGCACGTTATCCAGTTCCCTTGACAGACATCGCCACGGAAGCCGACAATCTCCCCACGGCCTTTGGAGAGGAAAGAGAATCCGTCTCCGTTCTGAAGCCTGTCATCCGGATTTTTCATCCGCACAGTTATCGTGACATACTCCTCGCTCGGCCTCTTTCCGTTTGAATAGTTCTGGCGCATTGGGGCGATGGAAACCACCGTTCCGACCTCCTCTCCGATTGATTTCGGCGCGTCCATCGAGGACCAGTTCCCAGACCGTTTTCCGTCCAAAAACAATTGCGTGTACCCCCGGTTGAAAGTCTTGGCCAGATCCGGTGTGAACCCGCCTTCACTCCGCCCGAACGAAACTCTGCGTAACTTCTCCGGATTCGCCGCGACCAACTCATCCAATGCCAATGAATATGCCCTCACGACATTCCGCACGTAGGAGATGTTCTTCAACCGTCCCTCGATCTTGAACGAACATATTCCCGCTTCCGCAAGATCCGCCAGCCTGTCTTTGAGGTTGTAGTCCTTGAGTGACAGCAAGGCTTTGTTTCGCACAAGAACGTTCCCGGCCTCGTCCACAAGGTCGTAGAGTGACCGGCACGCCTGGATGCATTCCCCTCGGTTGGCGCTCCGCCCGGCAATCCGCTCGGACATATAGCATTGACCACTATAGCATACACACAAGGCCCCGTGCACGAAAAACTCCAGCTCGCAATCCACGGATGACCTTATCGCACGGATCTGGTCCAGAGACATCTCCCGTTCAAGAACAAGCCGGGAGGCTCCGATGCCCTCGTAAAGCCGTGCCTTCTCCGGAGTCCTTATCGCACATTGGGTCGATGCGTGGACCGGCAGGTCGGTCAGTTCCCAGACCGCAAGGTCCTGCGCGATGATGGCGTCCACTCCCGCGTCCTTCGCCCCGGCAAGCAGCCTTTCCGCCTCCGCGAGCTCATTGTCAAAAAGAATGGTGTTGAGTGTCAGGAATATGCGCGCTCCGAATCTGTGGGCATATTCAGTGAGCCTCCGGATGTCATCCATCGAGTTTCCGGCGGCTTGGCGCGCCCCGAACGCAGGCCCGGCGATATACACGGCATCGGCACCGCAGTCGATCGCCGCGATGCCGATGTCCATATTCCTTGCCGGAGCAAGAAGTTCGAGATAATCAGGCATTTCCCTCGCTGAAATTAATTATAGGGACATCCCACGTTGCAAGATGGTTGCCCATCTCGAACTTCCCTTCACGTTACCCCTTCCCTAAATCCCTCCCCTCGGGGGAGGGACTTTCTTCCACCGCAAGCGGTGGATAGGGAAGTTCAAAAAAATTACTTGCTGAGGGAAGCGATCATCTGCTTGGCCTGTGCGCCGAACTTAGGATCGTCCTGTACCTTCTTGTAGAACTCAAGAGCCTTGGCGTTGTTCTTCGCGCCCTGATAGAGAGCCGCAACAGTGAAGGTGATGGCTGAGGCATTCTTGGCGTCTGGTTTCAATTCAAGATACTTCTCGAAGTACTTGATCGCATCAGCGTTCTTGCTGAGCTTCTGGGAACTCTGCCCAGCGATGAGGTAAGCGGTGGCGTTCTCAACGTAGCTGTTGGCCTTTTCTGCAGCCTTGACCGCGTCAGCATATTTCTGCCCCTTGAGAGCCGCGTTGGCCTGCCTTACATAAATGTTGGAAACCTGCTCCTTGGCTTCAGCCTCCTCACCGTTCCAAGCTGCGTGCTTGAAAGCCTCGATGGCCTCTTCAGCCTTGCCCTGCGCTCCAAGAGCCTGACCAAGGTAAAGTGCTGTCTTACCGGCTGTTGTGTCGATGGCGTAAGACTTTGCGAAACCGTCGGCGGCGGTGGCGAAATCCTTCAGTTTGAGAGCGTCAACACCCTTCTGCATCCACATCTGAGGAACGAGCTCCTTAGCCTTCTCTGCAACCTCGGCGTTCTCATATTCCTCGGCTATTTTGGCGACTTCTTCAAGTTTGGCGGCGGCCTCGTCGTACTTCGCGTCCTTGATCAGGTCCTTTGCGATCTCAAGGGAGACTCCAGGGA
>ERZ1026868.1361-NODE-1361-length-12748-cov-7.977704_pt1 | contig 12748 bp, 8 predicted proteins | sample MGYA00380164_ERZ1026868 | MGnify/ENA primary metagenome ERZ1026868 (study PRJEB33269, sample SAMEA4719800) | human gut metagenome | biome: human-associated habitat; feature: organic feature; material: feces | place: Cameroon | collected 2013-10 ... | reverse complement strand
GATATCTGCAAGGCCTTTGGCTTTGACATCCCTGAAGGTTGCGGAACTGAATACAAATCCAGAGAGGTCTCCCCGAAGCGCCGCGGGCGCCCTGCAAAGGCAAAGACCGTCAAACTTGAGAGTTAATTATACAAAAATGTGTTAAATTCACGTTGATAGAGGTCGCTGAACTCATCCTTCAGTTCAGCGTTGGAGGAAAAGAAAAGAGAGTCGATGTTTTGCGCAAGGCTCTTTGACCGATCCATCATCGACATGTAGTAAGGTATGCCGCCCATTACCATATAGCATTCGGCGATCTGTTTTCGGGAATATGAGAAACCATATTCCTTGAAATACGCTTCGCACTCCTTGAGGCAGAATGGCTCAAGGAACAAATGGTGCGTGAGGCGGTTGTGAAGTCCTCCGCGGCTGTGGATCAGGTTGTTGATCATCCAGGAAGTCGCAGAGCCACAGACTATCAGCTTCACATCATCTCGCAGTGCGGCCCAACTGTTCCAGAAGTTCTCCAAAGCTGCGATGAACCCGGACTTCGGGTGTCCATCCAAGGCAGTTCGTCAATGAATATCACCTTCTTCCCTTCCGGCAGTGTTTCCAGATAGCGCGAAAGCTCATAGAATGCAAGAATCCAGTTTTTCTGAATATTAAGTTTCTCTGAACCTGAATATTTCTGCATGGCGATGGCGACAGACGGGTGAAGGTCACTGTCGGGGACAAGTTCCGCACTCCCGAGCAGATCGGCGAGCTCATCATCCAAGGTCACGAGGATGACCAGCTCAGGCTGAAGGACATCGCGACCGTGGAAAGCGGCTACGAGACCCCGCAGCGCAATTCTATGGAATATAACGGCGAGCGTGCCATCGGTATGGTCATCGCCGCCGGTTCCGGAACTGACATCGTGAAGGTCGGAAAACAGGTGGAGAAATGTCTGGAACAACTTGGCTCTGAGAGGCTTCCTGTCGGCGTCGAGTGCCACAAGGTTTTCTTCCAGCCGGACGAAGTGACATCCTCGCTGACGACATTCGCCATCAACCTGATCGAGTCCGTGCTGATCGTCATCGCCATCCTTATGATCACAATGGGCTTCAGGAGCGGACTTATGATCGGAATCAGTCTGGTTGTGATCGTGATAGGCTCGTTCCTGTTCCTCGGGTTTATGGACGGAACGATGCAGAGAGTTTCGCTGGCGTCCTTCATCTTCGCGATGGGTATGCTTGTGGATAACGCCATCGTGATCACGGACGGTATCTTGGTCGGTCTGAAAACCGGAAAACCTCGCCGTGAGGCTATGACAGAGATAGGTCGAAAGACAGCCATGCCGCTTCTCGGAGCGACCGTGATAGCGATTCTGTCCTTCCTTCCTGTGTTCCTTTATCCTGACTCCGCCGGAGTCTATGTCCGGGATTTGTTCATCGTCATCGCTGTCTCGCTGCTTCTCAGCTGGGTTCTGGCCCTTGTTCACGTGCCGCTTATGGCTGACAAGATGCTCAAAGGAGCCAAGTACGAGAAGGCTGACACGGACAAATCAATGTACGATGGCTGGCTTTACCGCTTCCTGAGAAAGGCCTGACATATTCAATAAAGCATAAGTTCGCTTCAATCGTGATTGCGCTTGCGTTGATAGGAAGTGTCTTCTGGGGGTATAAGTATATGAGGCAGGGCTTCTTCCCGGATATGACCTACAGCCAGCTTTACATGGAGTACAAGCTGCCGGAAGGTACGAGTCCTTCAAGGGTTGAGGCTGATCTGAAGGAGATCCGTGAGTGGCTGCAGACTCAGCTAGAGATCAAGGATGTGACCACTTCATTGGGAGGCACTCCGGCAAGGTACAATCTGGTGCGCAGCATTGCGACTCCATTCTTGTCCTACGGTGAGTTGATCATTGATTTCACTGATCCTAAGACACTTGAGAAGAGTGTTGACAGGCTTCAGGAGCAGTTGACGGCTAAGTACCCTGACGCTTACGTGAAGCTGAAACGCTACAACATCATGTACAAGAAGTATCCGATCGAGCTTGTGTTCACCGGCCCTGATCCGGCTGTCCTCCAGCATCTTGCCGATTCCGCCGAGTCGATAATGAACTCGATGCCGGAGATCTGCCTGATCACCACCGACCGCGAGCCTTACGTGCCTGTCCTGGATGTGGCCTACAACCAGCCGGCAGCCCGCAGCGCGGGAGTCAGCCGCAGCGATGTGTCGATGTCGATGCTGATGGCCAACGGGGGCCTTCCTGTCTCGACCTACTACGAAGGCAACAGACGCAACACCATCTACATCAAATGCTTGGATGACAATGGCGGCGTGATGGACAATCTGGAGAACGTGCCGATCATGCAGACTGTTCCGGATGTCGGCGGAGCCCTGACGGAAGAGAATATGCTCAAAATGAGAAACGGTACCTTGGCGAAGGGCGACCTCATTGAGTCGATGCTCGGAACCAAGCCTGTCAAGCAGGTCAGCGACGGAATCGACATAGAGTGGGAAACTCCTGTGGTACCGCGCTATAACGGCCAGAGGTCCCAGAAGGTGATGTGCTCGCCTGCGCCTGGAATCGAGACCGAGAACGCCCGCAAGGCCGAGGCCGCCGGAATGAGCGACAGGAATGACGTTCTGAAGGTTGAGGTTAAGGTCAATGAAGGGGCGTTGAATCTCAAACGTACTGAGAATGCTGTCCGTCTCGCGAAGATGAATCTCTGTCACTACAACGGTTATCCTCTTGACAGTGAGGTGGATGTAGCGGAATCCTCGTTACCTGAGTCCGGCTCTGCGTCTGGCTCGACTGACATCTCCGGCCGCCCTGAGTACCAGATGCTTGACAAGAAGGTCCAGGCAGCCGCCCAGCAGGTGCGTATGACAAGGGCCGACGCTCTCCCTCAGGCCGGGATATTCGCTGGCTATGGCTACACCCACGGCCTGACCGTCAACGATGAGACGTTCATCGACAAGGCCGGTTTCAGTGTCGGTGCCAAGGTCGGCATCCCGATCTTCCATTTCGGAGAACATTATTATAAGGTAAAGTCCGACAAGTCCAAGTACGAGCAGGCCGTCTCCGAGCGCGACAGCAACTACGAGCTGATGACCCTTGAGATGTCCAAGGCCGCCAACGAGTTGGATGAGTCTGAATATGAACGTGCTCTGGCCGCAAGCAACACCGCTTCCGCAGAGGAGAACGTCCGTGTCAGCCGCCTCCATTACGATGCCGGCACCGAGACCCTCTCCGATCTCCTTGAGGCCCAGACCATCTGGCAGGTGGCCAACCGTGACAGCGTCGAGGCCGACATCAACCACTTCCTCGCCTGGCTCTCATACCTCAAAACCACGGGCCAAATCTGTAATGAGTTTATTAAGAGATTATGAATGAATATATTCCGTGATTCTGCCAGGCATCGTGGAAGGGCAGGAATTTAGAATATGCTCATTTATAGATATATACGTTTTCATACAAAGTTTGCTCCTCCCATGGTGAATGATCACTATGAGAGGAGCATTTTGTGGCTTTTATGCTTCAGACAGAGTGAAAAAGTGACGTGACAGGCGCAAAAAATGGCATTATCGCACCAGAGCGTTGTGCGGAATTCAGGGTCCGATCCGCTAAAACCCGATCTTCCCTTTCTTGGAATCCCACTTGAATGTCTCGATGTCGGCGAGCTGGACCTGATGGGACTTTGGTGGGCGGGCCAGGCTGGATTCTCTGAGGATAACCTGCTGGTAAATGGTTCTGGACATGAGTTTCATTGTTCTGGCCGATGCTCCGATCGAGGAACTGAGCGAATATAGGAATTCTTTTATGTGTCTTTCGGCGGCTGGACTGAAACTTACCGAGTACTTTTCCAGACATCCGCAAAGGATCTGGAAGAGTTCTTCAGGAGTGAAATCCTTGAACACCAAAGTGTGGTCGAACTCATAGACTCCGCCGTCAGACAGTTGCTCGGCCACGTTCTTGTTCGGAGCGTCCAGCTCAGCGAGAATCAGAGCGCACTCACCACCGCTCTCGACAGTCAATTCCTTGACTTTTAGTCGTATCTGTTCCACGCCGCGGCCGTAACCAAGCCTCGCCTCGTTGAATTTTGAATCATCGACATCTATGAATATCAATCCGTTACATGATTTCTTTACGGCTTCCTGAAGCACGGCGTCACAGTCGGCCTCTGAAACATTGAATATTCGTTCGCCTTTTATCTCTGTTATGTGGCTGTTGGCGATTAGGCGCATACCCTTGAGAATTGTGGCCATTATTTCGGCTACCGTGCTCTTGCCCGTGCCGCTCTTGCCGATGAACCTCCAGGACAGAAGTCCTTTGCCGACGTAAGGTTCTCCGATTGAATGGAGGTAGCGGGCCGAGCGGACGAAGTTGTGGATCGCTTGCTTGACATTGCTTAGGCCGGCAAGGTTGTCAAGCCGTCTCAGAGCCGAGTCAATGGCGGCATCGTCAAAGACCACATCTTTCTGTTCCTTGCCGATCACGACATCCTCGGGGAGAATCGTGCTGAGATCTTCGGCTGTCGGGTTCTCCATTTTTGAGGTTCTTGCCCCAAGTGTCGCAAGTATCTCGTTCTGAAGTAAGTTCGACACGAATCGTCCATTGCCGAAACGTGGGGAAGGCTTCTCGGACTCAGTTTGGATGATGGTCATCAAGTTCTGTTCAGCTCCCTTGGTAAGATTGAATCCCTGCTTGCGGATCATTAGTTTTCCGATTTCCAAAAGTTCTTCGGTCGTGTAGTCCTCGAAATTGAAAACGTTCGGAAAACGACTCTCTATTCCTTCATTGCTTTCCAGAAGTTTCTTCATCGGAGCCGTGTATCCGGCGAGAATCACTACCATGTCCAGATTGTCCCTGCCAAGTTCCGTAAGAAGAGAGTTCATCACTATGCGCCCGAAATCCTTCTCGCCTCCCTCTACCAGTTGGTAGGCCTCGTCGATGAACAGGATGTTGCCCCGGGCCCTGGACAGCAAGTTGTTCATCTTGAATTCCGTCTCACCGATGTACTGACCGACCATCTGGCTTTTCTCCGTGCGTATCACCCTTCCACCGGACAGGATTCCCAATTCGGCGAACACCTTGCCGATTATCTCGGCCACGGTTGTCTTCCCGGTTCCCGGATTTCCGAGAAATGCCATGTGAAGGCGGGGCATGCTTGTCGGCAGTCCGAACTCCATCCGCTTGGATGCGAGTCTCACGGCGTTGAGGTAGTCCTTGACTTTTGTCTTGATCTTCGCCAGACCGATGAGGTCGTCAAGCTCGTTCATGGCGTCACCGGCGCGACCTCTGATCGAAGGAATGTCCTCTGGCAAGACCAAGCTCAGATCGTAGGCGTTGTCATTGCCGGATTCCCTTGAGAGACGACGGTACATCGCCGGAATGACGCGCTCATCGAAAAGCCGTTGGACAAACCTTGCGTTCTCGAAGTCCGGGCCGCGGAGATTGTACTTGTGCAGGATGAACATCTCCAGTTTTTTCCTTGCCTCGGAGGATAGGATTATGTCCCTGTCTCCACAACAATTGTCAGCGATACCGTACAGTTCCTCCGGTGTGAAATCCCCCATATAGATTGGCTCTTGGAAATGCTTTTTCAGTTCCGGGTAAGTGGCCAGAAGAGTCTCCATACCTTTGGGCTCTCCGCTCAGCACAAGCATCCAGGAGGATTGTTTCATAGGGTCTTCAAGTTCATCGATGAGGCTTCGTACAATCTGCTGCTCTGTGTCGATGGCTTTGTTCTCGCTATGATAGAGTTCATGGGCGTTCTCAAAGACAAGAATTCCCCCGACCGCACAATTCACCTCGCTGGAAACGGTGTTGTTGGATATTTTAGTGAGGGTTGTATACCTGATGATGTCACTGTCCAGCATACCGAGGCTTTTATATAGGTGCAACAGGTAGTGTACACAGTAACTTTTCCCGGTACCTGGATTTCCGATGAGAATGGTGTGCATCACCGGAAGGTTCTTCTTAAGATCCATGATGCCGCGGCGTTCACCGGTGGCGTGGCAGGTTATCACTTCCTCCATCCTCTTCTTTAGGTTGCCCCAGCCTGGCAGTCCGTTCACAATCTCCATGATCTCTTGTGGCGAGAGGGGGGCCGGATCTTCAGGCGCGGTCCCGGAGTCGGAATCATTGCCGGAACTCATCTCGGCTACCTTTTGTTCGAGAAGGGTGTCGAATTCCTTTTCACGATCTGATTCAAGTTTCCAAAGAGCATAGGACATGCAGAAGTGGAAAGGAGTTTCATCCATCATGTCTCCGATCAACGACTCCTCAATGTCGGACCGATCCATGCCGTCTTCTATCCTGCTGTCAATCAGATCCATCAACTCTTGTTGCGCTGGATTGGGGTTCTTGAATATTTCAGAAAAATCATTTGCCGGAGGTGTCATAATCAATGTGGCTTTTTGCAATCAGCCACAAAAATAGTAAATATTCACCGTGATTAGCAACATTCAATCAATGAATATATTCATGATTCCTGCCGGTCATTTTGGAAGGGCAGGAATCGGTAAGTGATTGAGGAACAAAGAGTGAATCCCCATCAATTGAGCATCAGACCGTTAATGATTTCAGCTGGATTCTGCGGAATGTGATAAGGTAGGCGGTCATGACCATTATGCCGGTGATGATCCAAGAGACAGGATAGACGAACATCAACGCATGGAAACCTTCCCAGACCGGACAGACGGTGTAAACCCAGGCGATGCGCAGGACACATGTTCCGAAGACCGTCAGCAGGGTCGGGAGCATCGACCGGCCCATGCCGCGCAGTGCTGACCCCGGGATCTCGTAGAGACATGCCAGTCCTTGGAACATCAGCACGGTCCGCATCCTGATCGTGCCGAAATCCTTCACCGTCTGGGAATCCGTGAACAGTCCGAGGAAAAAGTCGGACCATCCGGCGAACACCCAGTTGAGCAAGGCACAGGAAAGAGTGCCTAACCCCATGCAGATCAGGAATATTCTTTTGACTCTGTCCATATTCCCGGCTCCGTAGTTCTGCCCCACGAAGCTGATCGCCGCCCCGTTGAACGCCGCGATGACATAGTAGCAGTACTGCTCGAAGTTCAAAGCCGCCGCCGAGCCGGCGACCGCGTTGAAACCATAGCTGTTGATGCTGGCCTGGATGATCACGTTGGAGATGGAGAACACCACTCCTTGCAGTCCCGCCGGCACACCGATCTCCAGCATGTGCGAAAGTTCGTCCTTCTGGATGTGCATGTCGTCAAGGTGCAGCTTGTAAGGGTCTTGCTCCCGTAGCAGAATTTGGACCACCATCACCGCACTGAACAGGTTGGAGATGCCTGTAGCGATCGCCACACCTTCCACTCCCATGTGGAAGACGATGACAAACAACAGGTTGAGCACTGTGTTTATGATCCCGGCCCATATCAGGATGTAAAGAGGCCGCCGGGTGTCGCCGAGACTTCGCAGGATCGCAGACCCGAAATTGAAGATCATGATGAACGGCATGCCCAGAAAATAGATCCGGAGGTATGACACCGCCATCCTCGTGACCTCGACCGGTGTCCCCATCATCCTGTGCACCGGCCCCGCGACCGCCGTTCCCAACACCATCAGGAAAACGCCGCTGAGCAGCGCCACGACCGCTGAGGTGCTCACCGCACTGCGTATCTTTTCCCTGTCATTCTGCCCGATATGGTTGGAGATGACCGCGTTGGCACCCATCGATATGCCCACAAACAGATTGATCAGCAGATTGATAACCGGAGCGTTGCTCCCCACCGCCGCCAGCGCTTCGCTGCTTGCGAACCGTCCCACCACCGCCACATCCACCGAGTTGAACAGCTGCTGCAGCACACTGCTCGCAGCCAACGGCAGCGCGAACAAAAGAATCTTCATGAACAACGGTCCATGAAGCATGTCGATCTCATTATGCCCAATTTGTTTGGATGCCATTATTTTTTCATTTAATATTTAAGCCTATGCTTACACTATGATTTGCCGAACCTCTTGAGGTCACTGCGGTAGCGGGCGTAGAAGAATATGCCGGCGAGGGTGAGGCCGATGGGGAAGCCCAGCCATATTCCGTGGATGCCGAGACTGGTCTTGAAGCCGAGGACGTATGCTGACGGAATCGCTATGAGATAGTAACTTACGAACGCGGCGTACATAATCGGCCTGACATCCTGGATGCCACGCAGGACGTTGGCGAAGCAGAGCTGGAGACCGTCGCCGAACTGGTAGGCGAAGAGCAGGAAGAAAAGCGACACAGCCATCGCCGAGACCTCAGGGGAGTCTGTGAATATTCCGGCGGCCTGGTAGCGGAAGCAGTACAGCAGTGCTGAAAGCGTGGCGGAGATGCCTAGGGTCATGAAGTATCCTTTGCGGGCATATTCACGGACAGACCCTAAGTCCTTTCTGCCGAAAGCGTTGCTGACGAGGATCGAGACTGCGAACGAGAGCCCCTGCATCATCAGGAAGAAGAGCTGCGAGATGGTGATGACCACTTGGTGAGCCGCCAGTTGGATGACTCCCAGCCAGCCTGCCATCACCGCGGCGAATGTGAATGTGGAGGATTCCAAGGCCATCTGGATGCCGACCGGATAGCCCATCTTGAATACGGTTTTCATCTCGCCGCGGGAAAGGAGCGCCTCTTTGATCGCGCGGGCATATTCATTCATTTTCTTTGACTTGAATATGAATACGACGAACACGAGAAGAATCAGCGCTCTGGAGACGAGCGTGCTGATGCCGGCTCCGGTGAGCCCCATTTCCGGGAATCCGAGCTTGCCGTAGATCAGCACCCAGTTTCCGAATATATTCAGCAGGTTCCCGATCATCAGCAGGGTCATCGAGATCATCGGGCGGCATATTCCGTCCGTGAATTGCTTGAGGACATTGAATCCGAGGGCGAACAGGGTAGAGATTCCGATGATGGCGAAATAAGGCTTGATGTAAGGCATCAATTCAGGTGCCTGTCCGAAGTGATCAAGACAGAAGTAGATGATTGTGAGGAGAATGATGCTGATCCCTCCAATGATTCCGTTTGTCATGAGACCGTTTTTCACCGTGATCCCGATTCCTTTGATGTTGCCTGTCCCGTTGTCCGCACCTATCATCGGAGTCATCCCGGTCGCGAATCCCAATTCGGTGAGGATGAACAGGTTCATGACATTGTTCACGAACGATGACGCGGCGAGCTCGTCCACGCTGTGCCACCCGATCATGATGTTGTCGGCGAACGCCAGAATGATCACGCACGCCTGTCCGAGCATGATCGGCAGACCTATCTTGAGTATTTCCCTGATCTTCTTCATGCGGAGGCTTTCCCCTTGCTGAGGATGATTGTGATCACCGCCGTGAGGATCAGCAGGATGCCGACTACCAGGTTGACGGTCAGAGCCTCGTGGAAGACAGTGAGTCCGATCACGACCGCGGTGAGCGGCTCAAGGGCACCCATGATGGCTGTCGGTGTGGAACCGATGATGCGCACGGCGATTCCCATAGAGACGAGCGAGAATACGGTCGGGACGATGGCGAGCATCAATGAATATCCCCATTCGCGGCCGGTGACAAGCGGCATGAGATGCCTTTCCGCAGACGTGAACGAGAACAGGACCATCGACACGGCGCAGACGATAAGCACGTAGAAACTAAGCTTCATCGCCGACATGTCAAGCCTGTGGATTGTCACCCTGTGTGGCAAAGGAATATATTTGGATAACTTGCTGTGCCCGGTCCCCAGCTCGGATTCCGGTGCGGAGGCTCGGTTGGCCACGATGATGTAGAGTGCGTAGCTCAGGGCGGAGACCATGACCAGAAGCACTCCGACGGTACTGAGGACGGTTTCGCCGTCACCTTTATAAAGAAGAAGGACTCCTACCAGCGAGAGCGCTATGGCTGCCGCTGTGGCCTTCGTGATCTTCTCTCCATAGAGCATGGCCATCAGGACGGCTGTCATCACCGGGTAAACGAAGAGCAGGGAGCAGGCGACTCCGCTGTCCAAGTACAGGAAGCTACAGTACAGTGTCAGCGAGGAGATCACGAACAGCAGTCCGAGGGCGGTCAGCGTCGAGAGTTCACCACGGCTGACCTTGAATGACTCGTATCCGGTCACTTCGACAGGCTCAGTGACCGAAGAATGTGGCTCGGTGGCGGAATCTTTTCCAGTCGCTGAGCTTGTCGAAGCGACCTTCCTCCCGGCGATCATCTTTCCTGCCATGATCATTCCGATGATCAGCGCCGCAAGTCCGTACCTGTAAAACAGTACCGACTCCACATTCAACCCCTCCTCGTAAAGGTACTTCGCACCCAGAGGGTTCACACCATAACTGACAGCGGCCAATATCCCGAAAAAGAACCCTTTGGCCTTGCTTTCCTTTGTCCTAACCATATTCCTTTTTCAAAATAAGGCTGCAAAGATAGCATTTTTCTTTTTTGTATATGTTCCTAACCGTCACTCCGCTTCCTGGAATATTCATAGATGGTTTTCTTTTGCTATTTTTGCAGGGAAAATGAGACAATTCGTGATCAGGCCGCTGAACGCGGCGGGACATATTACGGCTCAGCCGATGCATAGGATGGTCAGGGAAGACTGGTCGTTTATCTATCTTATTTCCGGAGAGGTGCTTGCGGATGTCGATGGCCATCCCTATCTGTTGCGGGGGCAGGATTGCGCCTTGATCCCGCCGCAGTCGGCATATTCCGTGAAATATTTCAAGGATTCCATCGGGTATATGGGAGCGTTCTCTTCCGGGCTGCTGCGTAATTCCGGACATAGGGTCCTGAGACTCAGGGCGCCGAGTGTGATGACTGTTCCGATGGAGGACAAGGTTTTCTTCGATGAGCTTCTGATCAGAATGACCCGGTTCTCGGAAGATTTTCCTACGATTCAAGGATTGCTGGAAGTCCTGCTTGGAGAGTTTGACAACGTCATTCCTCAGAACAACGGAACCGCGTCAGCCAGACTTTGCTCCGCATATCTTGGCCGGGTCTTTGACACTTCACGTCCGTTCGGCGGAGTGTCCGGCTATGCGAAGGAACTGGGCGTGACTCCTAACCATCTGAACCGTGTGGTCAAGTCCGAGACAGGGCGCAGTGCGGGAGAGTGGATAGAGAACGCGCGTCTTGCTTTGGCCAGAACCCTTCTCCATGATCATGGCATCCCGATCTCAGAAGTATCCTACAGGCTTGGCTTCGAGGATCCAGCCTACTTTTCGCGCTTCTTCAGAAAACTGGTCGGAATGTCACCGACTGATTTCAGAGGCGTGTAATCAATCCTTTAAAACAGTGGGCGTCCGGTACCTGCAGGCCATGGCGGCCTACGCGCTTCGCGCGCCCTATCCGGGTGAATGGCCGCCATGACCTGCCGGCACCGGAACGCAGAGGCTGTGCTATGTATAAAAAATCCAAGTCGAAATCTGATTATCATAAGTTTGCAAACTGCGTTGGGACTATCTTTGCGCCCGAATTTGTCCGATATGCTTGCATCCTTATTGACATCCTTACTGATAGCGTCCACTCCGGTGACAGAGGTCAAAGATACGATCTCCGGTTCGGTCGTGACATCATCCGTGAAACGGTCGGCCTCAATCACAGGGGTGACCTCCGTCACTTCGTTGACTATGAGGAATATGGAAGAAAGAGGAATCTCGTCTCCCAAGGATCTTTCATCCGTGATTCCGGGGTTGAATATGCCGGACTATGGCACTTCGATGACCTCGACGATCTATGTCCGTGGCCTTGGTTCCAGGATGGACAATCCGGTCATCGGACTCTATGTGGATGACGTGCCGATTCTGGACAAGAACTGCTACGATTTCGCTTTCTCCGACATCCGCAGGATTGATTTTCTGCACGGACCTCAAGGAACCCTCTACGGACGCAACTCGATGCTCGGAGTCCTTTCCATCGAGACACTTTCTCCAACCGCATACCAAGGCACGAGAGGCACCATTGAATATGGCAGCGCATCCTCTTTGTCCGCGAAACTCTCGACCTACAAGGGCCGGTTCGGGTTCGCCGCCGCCTACGGACATACCGACGGTTTCTTTATCAATGAATATGACGGGAGTTCCTGCGGTCTTTCGGACACATTCTCTGCCCGCGCGAGATTCATCGGCGGAATCGGTAAGGTCTCCTTGGATAACATCTTGACAGTCTCGTACATAGATCAGTCAGGTTACCCTTATCGAAAATGGATGCCTGACACAGGAGAACTTCTCCCTGTGGATTACAACGACAAAAGCGGCTACCGTCGCTTCTTTCTTATGGACGGATTCCGTCTCAAGACCGAATGGCAGAACTGGAAAATCAGTTCCGTCACAAGCCTCCAGGCTCTTTTCGATTCTATGGATATGGATCAGGATTTTACACCGATGTCAATGTTCACCTTGAATCAGGATCAGAAACAAAGTGCTTTGACTCAGGAGTTTATATTCATACCAAAGGCGCATCCTGTTTGGTGGGATAGCCAGACCGGACTGTTCGCGATGGTGAAGCTGAACCGGATGTCCGCTCCTGTGCGTTTTCTGGAAGACGGCATAAAGTCGTTGATTCTGGACAACGCCAATTCCGGAATCCCGCAGGAATTGGGAAAATTGAATATTCAAGAAGAGAATTTCTTGATTTACAGTGATTTCAATATCGCTCTTGGCAATGTGGCGGCCTACCACGAGTCGTATTTCAAGACTGGCCGTTGGACATTCACTGCCGGATTGAGACTTGACTTTGAGGCCGGCCGGATGCGTTATGATTCCGGCTCGGACATCCATTTCATCGTCTCGCCTGCAATGTCTGAATATA
>ERZ1026868.1358-NODE-1358-length-12774-cov-4.393113_pt1 | contig 12774 bp, 9 predicted proteins | sample MGYA00380164_ERZ1026868 | MGnify/ENA primary metagenome ERZ1026868 (study PRJEB33269, sample SAMEA4719800) | human gut metagenome | biome: human-associated habitat; feature: organic feature; material: feces | place: Cameroon | collected 2013-10 ... | reverse complement strand
ATATGATGTTTTGATTGATGATAAGCGTTTCGAAGAGTGGGGAAACGCCTATAAGAATTGAAATCGAGTGCAAAGATAATTAAAAAATTCGTTTCTGCCAAATTTTTTCCTTATCTTTGCACAAAAAATTAATAAATGGCTACGCAGATACCCTATTTGGATGTTCAGAACCTCACCAAACGATTTGGTGCTCAGGTTCTTTTCGAGAATATTTCGTTTTCCATCGCTGAAGGACAAAAGGTGGGACTCGTTGCACGCAACGGCACGGGAAAGTCAACTCTTATGTCGGTACTGATGGACAAGGAAGGCTATGATTCAGGATCTATCATCTACCGACGTGACTTGAAACTGGGCTTTCTGGAACAGTCGCCCCAGTTTGATCCCGAGGAGAGTGTACTCGATGCCTGTTTCAACCACGAGGGCGATCCCGAGAAGGTGCTCAAGGCGCGACAGATACTCACACAGTTGCACATCACCAACCTGGAACAGCCCATGGGACAGTTGAGCGGTGGACAGCAGAAGCGTGTGGCGCTTGCCAACGTGCTGATTACCGAGCCCGACTTCCTGATGCTCGACGAGCCTACCAACCATCTCGACCTGGAAATGATAGAATGGCTGGAAGGCTATCTGAACAGGGGCAACAAGACCATCTTTATGGTGACCCACGACCGATTCTTCCTTGACAAGGTGTGCAACGTGATACTGGAGCTCGACGATCAGGGCATCTATACCTATCGCGGCAACTACGCCTACTACTTGGAGAAACGACAGGAGCGCATGGACAACCTTCGGGCTGAGATTCAGCACTCGAAGAACCTTTATCGCCGGGAGCTGGAATGGATGCGCCGTCAGCCACAAGCCCGTGGACATAAGGCGAAATACAGAGAGGATGCCTTTTACGAGCTTGAGAAAGTGGCAAAACAGCGCATTGAGGACCGACAGGTAAGATTGAAAGCTTCTACCGTTTACATAGGCTCGAAGATTTTCGAATGCCAGTATGTCAGCAAGGCCTTCGACGACCGCGGCGAGAAGAAAGTCATTCTGCGCGACTTCTATTACAACTTTGCACGCTTCGAGAAGATGGGCATCGTGGGTAATAACGGAACAGGAAAGTCCACCTTCATCAAGATGCTGCTGGGCGAGGTGAAACCTGACAGCGGACAGTTTGACATCGGCGAGACGGTGCGCTTCGGCTACTTCTCGCAGGAAGGTCTGAAGTTCAGGGAAGACCAGAAGGTGATAGACGTCATCACAGAGATAGCCGACTACATCGACCTGGGCGGCGGCCGACACATGACCGCCTCGCAGTTTCTGCAGTTCTTCCTCTTCACGCCCGAGGAACAGCACAACTACGTGTACAAGTTGAGCGGAGGCGAGAAGCGCAAGCTCTACCTCTGTACCGTGCTGATGCGCAACCCCAACTTCTTGGTGCTCGACGAGCCTACCAACGACCTCGATATACAGACGCTACAGGTGCTGGAGGAATATCTGCAAGACTTTGCCGGATGCGTGATTGTGGTGAGCCACGACCGATATTTCATGGATAAGGTGGTGGATCATCTGCTGGTCTTCAAGGGCGAAGGCGAGATACAGGATTTCCCTGGCAACTATACCCAGTATCGTGAATGGTGCCGACTTCAACCAAAAACCGAGGGCGAGGGAGCCGAGAAGAAAGCCACCAAGCCTACAGCCAAGGAACAGCCTTCGGCAACCCAGAAGAAAGAGGGCAAAAGAAAGATGACCTACAAGGAGAAGCGCGAGTACGAGCAGCTGACCAAGGAACTGGAACAGCTCGAAAACGAGCAGAAAACCCTGGAGGAAGCTCTCTGCAGCGGACAACTCTCGGTGGAGGAACTGACGGAGAAGAGCAAGCGTCTGCCAGAAATCAAGGACGAGATCGACGAGAAGGAAATGCGCTGGCTCGAACTCGCCGAGATAGAAGGGTAGCGGGAGAGTAAGCGAAAGTGCAGAACGAAAGAACGGAATAAAAAATTGAAATAACAACAATATGGAAATAAAGAAATCAGAATTCACCATATCTGCTCCACGAGTGAGCATGTGTCCTAAGGACAACAAGACGGAGTATGCCTTCATCGGCAGAAGTAACGTGGGAAAGTCGAGCCTCATCAACATGCTCTGCAACCACAAGGGACTCGCCAAGACATCGGCCACACCGGGAAAAACCCTGCTTATCAACCATTTCATCATCAACAACGAGTGGTATCTGGTCGACCTGCCGGGCTATGGCTTCGCCAAGCGTTCGAAGACCGTACAGAAACAGTTGGAGCAGATGATTTCCAGCTATATTCTGCAGCGTCCACAGTTGGCTAACGTCTTTGTACTTATCGACGTGCGCCACGACCAGCAGAAGATTGACCGTGAGTTCGTAGACTGGTTGGGCGAGAGTGGCGTGCCCTTCTGCATCGTCTTCACCAAGGCCGACAAGTTGGGCCCAGTTAAGGCCCGCATGAATGCCGAGAAGTGGATGCACGCGCTGGAAGACCGTTGGGTAGAACTGCCTCCTTACTTCATCACCAGCAGCGAGAAGAAGTTGGGTCGCGACGACGTGCTCGACTACATCGACCAAATCAACAAGAGTTTGGAGGAGGCTGAATAAGTCTGTAAAACTAAAGAGTTATACTTCAGAAACTTCAGAATCCAGCGAAAAGGGAGTAATATATAATAAGGTATAGAACTCTCGTAAGCGATGAAGTTGCGAGAAGACAGAGTAGTCAAAGATATTATGGGTAGCATCAAACAGATAAATTGGGGATTTATCGGTTGCGGAGAAGTGACCGAGAAGAAATCGGGTCCAGCCTTCAACGAGGTGGAGGGCTCGAAGGTAGTGGCTGTCATGAGCCGTAGTGAGGACAAAGCCCGCAGTTATGCCGAGCGCCACCATATACGTAAATGGTACACGGATGCCCAGGAGTTGATAGACGATCCCGACGTGAATGCCATTTACATCGCCACGCCACCATCGTCGCACGCCACCTTCGCCATCATGGCGATGAGGGCAGGCAAGCCGGTGTATGTGGAGAAACCTCTGGCTGCCAGCTATAACGACTGCATCCGCATCAACCGAGTGAGCGAACAGACGGGAGTGCCCTGCTTTGTGGCTTACTATCGTCGCTATCTGCCATACTTCCGCAAGGTGAAACAGATAGTGGAGCAGGGAGGCATAGGCAATGTGCTCAACGTACAGGTGAGATTCTCGGTGCCGCCACGCGACCTTGACTATACTTCGGGCAAGGAAATGCCCTGGCGACTGCAGCCCGACATTTCGGGAGGTGGCTATTTCTACGACCTGGCTCCACATCAGATAGACCTTCTGCAGGATATCTTCGGAGTCATCACCCGTGCCCACGGCTATCCCGCCAACCGTGCCCATCTGTATCCCGGCAGTGGAAGCTGGTGCTTTGTAGGACACGAGAGTGCCAAGGAAGACCGCATAGAGATCGTTGGCGACAAGGGGTCGCTGTCGTTCTCTGTTTTCGACTATGATCCCATCCTGCTTGTTACGAGTGCAGGCAAGACAAGCATCGTAGTGCCCAACCCTTCGTATGTACAGTTGCCTATCATCAAGACAGTGATAGAAGACCTGCAGGGAATCGGCACCTGCGAGAGCACTTGTGTGGCAGCCACTCCTACCAACTGGGTGCTCGACCGCATATTGTGGAAGAACTAAACCATGTCGCCTGCAGTCAGCCCAGGCCCCACGACTGAGAGTTCAGGCAGACTGCTGCATCAGCACGACCTGTAAAATATAAAGCAATGAAGAACAAGTTTGTTTACACCCTCATCGTTTTCTGCCTTGGCTTCGGCTCTCCTGCCTGGAGTGCCGAGGAGACGGCAGATTCCACTTTGCTGGGAACCTTGTTCAATGCTACGATGTTCCAGCCGAATTCCTCAGACAGTCTTACTTATGCCCGCCACAAGAAGACTTTTTTCCACAGAGTGGGCGATGTCTTCACCAAACTGTTCCGCGAGTTCAACACCACCGACGAGAACTATATCGAGTCGCAGCATTATAACTATACCGTGATGCTGCAGAACACCAACACCTACGAACGCTACACACTCTCGAGCAAGGAAGGGCAGAGCATCTCGTTTGCTCCCGACATCACCTACCGCTTAGGTCCTTATATTGGCTGGAGATGGGTGTTCTTAGGCTACGCCATCGATCTGAAGAATATCGGCTTTGGTTCTTCCCACTCACCCAAGAAGGGGTTCTCGATGAGCCTTTACAGCAGTCTGCTGGGCATCGACCTGTTCTGGCGACAGACAGGAAACGACTATCACATTAAGAGCTTCTATTTAGGCGACGGGATAGACACATCGCCCGTCAAAGGAGTAGACTTCGACGGCGTGAAATCGAGTGTAAAAGGTTTTAATCTTTACTACATATTTAACCACAGAAAATTCTCTTATCCAGCAGCTTATGCGCAGAGTACTGTTCAGCGAAGAAGCGCCGGTAGCTGGTTGGCAGGCATAGGTTACACCCGCCATACGCTGGAGGTGGACTGGGAGAAACTGGAAGATGTGGTAGTCGACAAGATGGGTGAAAAGTTTGGTGGCGACATCGACAACAAACTGCGTTTTGGTACGGTGAAGTATACCGACGTATCGGGCAGTTGTGGCTATGCATACAACTGGGTCTTCGCCAAGGACTTTCTCTTCAATGCCTCCCTTTCCATGGCTTTGGCCTACAACCAGTCGATGGCAGATGTGGAGCGCGAGGAGAACAAGAAAACCCGTGAGTTCAGTTTCCGCAACTTCAACCTCGACGGCATTGGCCGTTTTGCCTTGGTATGGAACAACACCCACTGGTATGTCGGTGCAAGCGCCATCCTACATACCTATAATTATAAGAAGGACCGTTTCTCAACCAACAACTCCTTCGGAGAGCTCAACCTCTATGTGGGAGTCAACTTTGGCAGAAAACGTTAGGTTCGTCTTTTGATACATAAAATGAATAGCATTATGAAAAAAACGATGATTCTTTTGTTGGCTTGCCTGTTGGTTTGTCACGTTTCGGCTTACAACCGTCAGGACAGTATGAAGATAGTGAGCCTGCTGCAGGAGGCGAAGTCGCTCAAACAGAAGCCCAAGAGCTGGATGCTTTGGTTTGGCAAGAAGTTTATCGGTGTGCCTTATGTGGCAGGAACCCTCGACCGCACAAAGGAAGAGCAGTTGGTTATCAATACTCGCCAGCTCGACTGCACCACCTATGTGGAGATGGTGACAGCACTGACCCTATGCGCCCAGAAGGGACAAACCTCCTTTGCGCAATATTGCGAGCATCTAAAACACGTGAGGTATATTGGCGGAAAGGTGGAGTACACCAAACGTCAGCATTATTTCACGGTGTGGATCAACGACAACGAGAAGGAGGGCATCGTGACCGACATACATCCCAATCCTCCCTTCACAGCTGTTCAGAAAGTGGCTGTCAACTGGATGAGCACACATTCCTCCAACTACAAGATGCTCACAGCTCATCCCGAGTGGATGGCAGGCATCAAGGCCATGGAACGAAGCATTACAGGTAAAAGCTACAGATACATCCCGAAAAACAAGATTGCGAACAACCAACTCTTCTGGTCGGCGATTCACGACGGCGACATCATTGTCATCATCACCAACAAGAAAGGACTTGACACCACTCACATCGGACTGGCGTCGTGGCATGCAGACGGTCTGCATCTGCTCAATGCCAGCAGCATACATCATCGGGTGATCGACGAACCGATGCTGCTCCGCACTTATATGAGCAAGCATCCGGTACAGACAGGAATCAGAGTTTGTCGCGTAACAGAACGCTAAAACAGCATAAATATACAGCTAAATCATAATAAATGCAGAAAAACAATATCAAAATGATAATTTTTCTGCATTTTGTACGACTAATTGCAAATTAATTAGTATATTTGCAAACAGATTTCTAAAAGTAGTGAATTTTTTATTTAAAAGTGAATAACGATGATACTGGACATTGAAATGCTGAGAAGCTTCTATGCTTCGTATTCAGATAGTGTAAAACAAGCCAAGGCTACAGTCAAACGACCTCTCACTTATGCTGAGAAGGTGCTCTTTGCTCACCTATATGATCCCACTCAGTTGCGACCATATAAAAGAGGTATAGAGTATGTTGACTTCCGTCCCAATCGTGTGGCGATGCAGGACGCTACAGCCCAGATGGCTCTCTTGCAGTTCATGAATGCCGGTAAGGACAAAGTGGCCGTACCCGCTTCGGTTCATTGTGACCACTTGATTCGTGCCGATGTAGGCGCTACTGCCGACCTCCCTGAGGCTTGCAAGACCAACAAGGAGGTGTACGACTTTCTGAAGTCAGTCTCACAGAAATATCATATTGGATTCTGGGGTCCAGGAGCCGGAATCATCCATCAGGTGGTGCTCGAGAATTATGCCTTCCCTGGTGGTATGATGGTAGGAACCGACTCGCATACGCCCAATGCCGGAGGTCTCGGTATGGTAGCAGTAGGTGTGGGCGGTGCAGATGCGGTAGACGTGCTGACCGGACAGCCATGGGAACTCAAGATGCCTCGTCTTATTGGTGTTCATCTTAAGGGCAAACTCTCTGGATGGGCAACTCCTAAAGACGTGATCCTCGAAATTCTCGGCATTCTGACCGTCAAGGGCGGCACAAATGCCATTCTTGAATACTTCGGCGAAGGTCTCGACAGCATCTCGACCACAGGCAAGGCCACCATCTGTAATATGGGAGCAGAACTGGGAGCCACTTGCTCCATCTTCCCCTTCGACGAGCACGCCGACGAATACCTGCGCAAGACGGGCCGTGAGGAGATTGCAGTTCTCGCCCAGCAGAATGCGGCAGAACTCCGCGCTGATGATGAGGTGATGGCTAATCCTTCGGCTTTCTATGACCAGATAGTAGAGATCGACCTTTCCAAGGTGGAGCCACACCTCAATGGTCCGTTTACTCCCGATGCCGCCACACCTATCTCGCACATGAAGGCGAAGGGCCCTGCCAACGATTATCCCATGGTGGTAGAGGTTGGACTGGTAGGCAGTTGCACCAACTCATCCTATCAGGATCTTGCACGTGCAGCCAGTGTGGCACGCCAGGCTTACGAGAAAGGCATCGAAGTGAAGGGACAGCTGATTATCAATCCAGGTTCGGAGCAGATTCGTTACACGGCAGAGCGCGACGGCATCCTCGACGACTTCAAGAAGATCGGTGCCTTGATTATGACCAACGCCTGCGGTCCTTGCATCGGACAATGGAAGCGTCATACTGACGACAATACACGTAAGAATGCCATCGTCACTTCATTCAACAGAAACTTCCGCCGCCGTGCTGACGGCAACCCCAATACTTACGCCTTCATCGGCAGCCCAGAGTTGACTGTGGCGCTGACCATTGCCGGCAGACTGGACTTCAATCCTGCCACAGACACCTTGTTGGACAAGGAAGGCAACAGTGTGAAACTGGATGCCCCAACAGGCTACACATTCCCTCCTAAGGGATTTGCCGTAGAGGACAAGGGATTCATCGCACCAAGCGCAGACAACGCTAATGTGGAGGTAGTGATCTCACCAGACAGCAACCGCTTGCAGAAGCTGGCTCCATTTGCAGCCTGGGACGGAAAGGATCTGACCGATATGCCGTTGCTCATCAAGACTGAAGGTAAGTGTACCACCGACCATATCTCTATGGCTGGTCCCTGGCTGAAGTTCCGCGGTCATCTGCAGAACATCTCCGACAACCTCCTGATGGGAGCCGTCAACGCCTTCAACGGTGAGAGCAACAAGGTGAAAAACCAGTTGGACGGCAAGTACGTGGAGGTTTCCACCGCAGCCAAGGCTTATAAGGCACAGGGTATCAGTAGTATCGTGGTGGCAGAAGACAACTATGGCGAGGGTTCTTCGCGTGAGCATGCAGCCATGGAGCCTCGCTTCCTCAATGTGAAGGTGATCCTCGCCAAGAGTTTCGCCCGCATTCACGAAACCAACCTGAAGAAGCAGGGTATGCTGGCGCTTACATTCTGCAACAAGGATGATTATAATAAGGTACAGGAAGACGACCGTATTTCGCTCACCGGTCTGAAGGAGTTTGCCCCAGGCAGCAAGCTGACGGTAACTCTGAAGCATCAGGATGGCAGCGAGGACAGTTTCCTGGTAGAACATACCTACAACGATACGCAGATAGCTTGGTTCAAGGCAGGTTCGGCTTTGAATTTTGCGGCAAAGAAATAGTGTTTTGCGATTACACTAAACATTACCCATTAAACATCAATAAAAATGAACAAGGAATATTTAATATATAAACTGAGCGATGAGGTAAAAAACTCATGCAAGATTGACAAGGAGGCTTTCACTAAGTTCAATGTGAAGCGTGGTCTTCGAAATGACGATGGCTCGGGTGTTCTCGTCGGTTTGACCAATATTGGTAATGTAGTGGGTTACGAGCGAGATGCAGACGGAAAGCTGACACCTACAGAGGGTAAACTCTATTACCGTGGCTATGAACTCGACGACCTGGTGAGTCCTCTGCTGAAGGAGAAGCGCTTCGGTTTCGAGGAAGTGGCTTTCCTGTTGCTTTCAGGTCAGTTGCCTGACAAGGAGGAGTTGGAAGCTTTTAAGGAACTGCTCAACGACAACATGCCACTCGACCACCGCACCATCACGCACATTATCGAATTGGAGGGCAGCAACATCATGAACATACTGGCGCGATGCGTGCTCGAGATGTACACATTCGATCCTAATCCTGATGACATCAGCCGCGACAACCTGATGCGTCAGAGCATAGAGTTGATAGCCAAGTTCCCAACCATTATCGCCTATGCCTACAACATCTACCGCCACTCAGTACAGGGCCGCAGTCTGCATATCCGTCATCCTCGTGAGAACCTCTCCATCGCAGAGAACTTTCTCTATATGATGAAGCACGAGAACTATTCGGAGCTCGATGCACGAATGCTCGACCTGCTGCTCATCATCCAGGCAGAGCATGGTGGTGGTAACAACTCTACCTTTACTGTGCGTGTCACCTCTTCCACCCGCACAGATACTTACAGCTCTATTGCCGCCGGTATCGGCAGCTTGAAAGGTCCGCTTCATGGTGGTGCCAACATCAAGGTGATCAATATGTTCCATCACCTGAAAGAGCAGATCAGAGACTGGAAGAATGTGAAGGAACTGGATGTTTATCTCACCCATATGCTCAACAAGGAGGCTTACGACAAGACTGGTCTTATCTATGGTATCGGTCATGCGGTCTACACATTGAGCGATCCTCGTGCCGTAGAGCTGAAACGTTTGGCTGGCGAATTGGCCAAGGAGAAAGGAAGAGAGGACGAGTATGAATTCCTAAAGCTCATAGAGCAGGAGGGTATCAAGTGCCTGCAGGAGCATCGTGGAGGCAGCAAACCTGCTTGTGCCAACCTCGACTTCTACAGCGGATTCATCTATGAGATGATAGGTTTGCCACAGGAGATCTATACACCAATATTCGCCATGGCCCGTATTGTGGGTTGGACAGCCCACCGTATCGAGGAGCTCAACTTTGAAGGCCGTCGCATCATCCGTCCTGCTTATAAGAACATTTTGGGTGAGTTGGAATACACTCCGCTCGACGAACGATAAACCCAAAAAGGTGTGCCATAATCTTATGACACACCTTTTTTATATAGTCAGCCTATAACCGAAGCTGAATTTTCTATAACCGAAGCAGAACTTTATATAAGCGAAGCAGAATTTTATATAAGCGAAACAGAACTTTCTATAACCGAAGTAGAAATTTCTATAACCGAAGCATAGACAAACAGTCAAGCGAAGGGCAGGAGAGAAGGAGGAAACCTCTCATTCTATGCTCCAAAAAGCAGGGTAATGAGAGGAATTGTGATGATGGAGAACAGGGTAGTGATGAATGTCGCTTCGGTCATGAGTGAGGGATTTCTGCCGTACTTCATACAGAACATTGTGCCGAAAGACGCCACAGGCATGGCTATTACTACCGTGTTGATGTTGTTGATGAGCGTGTTGACTCCGCATAGACGGAACAGAAAATACACGGACAGAGGCACTATCACCAGTCGGAGGAAGGAGGTGGCATAAACCTTGCCGGAACCTATAATCTCGCGAAGTGGAAGACGTGCCATCGAACTGCCTATAATCATCAGTGCTGCGGGCACAGTAATGTTGCCCACCATCGTAATCGGACGGGCTATCATCTCAGGAGTATGCACGCCAAAAGCTACCAATAAGGCTGCGATGAAGGCGCCTATGAGAGCCGGACTGAGCAATACTTTCGGATTGAACTGACGGATGCTGTATTCGCCCTTGACAAGCATCACACCCGCAGTAAAGATAAAGAAGGTATTGGGCACATTGAGCAAGGCTGCATAGAAGACAGCCTTCGGACCAAAGATGCTCGCCACTATAGGATAACCGATGAACCCCACGTTGGCAAACATCAGGGAAAAACCTATCATGCCCTGGTCGTCATGATTCTTGGATATGAATCGGGGAACCCAGAAACCAAACACCAACAAAATGATGTAGGTGAGGAATCCCACACCTACAAGCGGAAGAATCAACGAGCGGTCGGGCATTTCGTCGCCCATAACCGACGAGAGCACCAAGAGCGGACAAGTGATGTCTACTACGATGGAAGACAGCTTTTTGTCGAACTTGTCGCCCATATACCCCAACTTACAGGCGGTGTAACCCAATATAACCATGGTGAAAAGCATCACCATTACTTCTAAATTCTGCATTATCCTGAAAATTAAAGATTGTGTTTTAGTCGATGAAACGGCGAGTGATATTGCCGTAATGATCGATGCGACGGTCGCGAAGGAAAGGCCACCAGCGCCTTACGTCCTCGCTGTGCTTGAGGTCTACATCTACCACAAGGCTTTCTTCCTCGTTGTCGCTTGCCCTGTAATAGAGCTCGCCCTGCGGACCAGCCACGAAACTGCTGCCCCAGAACTGAATGCCTCCTGTCTGCTCACTTGGGTCGGGCTCGAAGCCTACGCGGTTGACAGCTACTACCGGCAGACCATTGGCCACGGCATGACCTCGCATCACGGTGGTCCAAGCCTCGCGCTGTCGCTGCTGTTCGTCCTCTGTATCATACTTGGCATAGCCGATGGCTGTAGGATAGATCAGGAGTTCGGCACCCTGAAGAGCCATCAGGCGGGCTGCTTCCGGGTACCACTGGTCCCAGCACACCAATACACCCAACTTACCCACTGAAGTCTGTATGGGCTGGAACCCCAGGTCGCCAGGAGTGAAATAGAACTTCTCATAGTAGGCAGGGTCATCGGGAATGTGCATCTTGCGGTATTTGCCGGCGATGCTGCCATCACGCTCTATGACAACTGCAGTGTTGTGATAGAGTCCGGGAGCACGACGCTCAAAGAGAGATGTCACTATGACGACATTCAAGTCCTTGGCCAACTTGCCGTAGAAGTCGGTGGATGGACCAGGAACAGGCTCTGCCAAATCGAAGTTGTCTACTGTCTCTATCTGGCAGAAATAGAGTGAGTTGTGTAGTTCTTGCAGAACTATCAGTTCAGCTCCACGGTGAGCCAAGTCTATGATGCCCTGTGCCAGGCGTGTTTTGTTGTCAGCCACATCGGCTGTATTGTGCTGCTGTAGTATTCCTATTTTCATCTGTATTGAATATTATTGTATTTTGTCTCCCTGATGGTTCCTTCTGGCAGTTGCATGGTGAGACAATGGATGCTGCCATGCTGACGGATAATGGTGCGCGAGTCTACTCCAATAATCTCCCTATCAGGGAAAGCTAACTGTATCTGTCGGCGTGCTTCCTCATCCTTCTCTGGCTGATTGTATGTGGGGTAAATCACAGCACCATTGATAATCAGGAAGTTGGCGTAAGTAGCCGGCAGTCTGTCGCCATCGTCGTAGATAGGGTCGGGCATAGGCAGGCGAAGCAGGCGATATGGGTAACCCTCGTAGGTAAGAACACTCTTAAGTTGCTTCTCCAAAGCCTGAAAGTCAGCATACTGCTCATCTGAGGCATCATCGCAACCCACATAAAGCAAGGTGTCGTGAGGCGCTACTCGCACAATGGTGTCGATGTGTCCATCGGTGTCGTCGCCAACCAAATTGCCATGATCGAGCCACACTATGCGCTTGGCATGAAAAAAGTTGAGCAATTGTTTCTCTATATCCATCCGGGTGAAAGGCTGGTTGCGGTGAGGCGCCAGCAGGCATTGGCTTGTGGTAAAGATGGTTCCCTTTCCATCGCTCTCTATGCTTCCACCTTCGAGGACAAAACCTGTATGGTTCTCGAGGGCAGCCTGAAAGGCTCCTTGATAGTAGAGCTGCAGGTTGATGGCATTGTCCTTTTGCCAGGCAAACTTCTCGCCCCATCCGTTGAATCGGAAGTCGAGCAGATGAATAGGAACGATTAGGCCGTTGTGACTGTTCTTGGAAACCAAGGTGACAGGGCCATGATCACGTGCCCAGGTGTCATTGGAATCAATATCATAAAGATGTACGCGATCCATCTGTTCTTTCGACAGACGGCTTGCCAACATTCGCCGAGTACTCTCAACAATGGGCGTGGCAATAAGCAACTGCTCATAGCGTGTGATGATTTCTGACAGTTCCAGATAGGTGTCGGTAATCTGACGCAGATAAGGTTTCCAGTCGGTACCTCCATGAGGCCATGTAAGCATGATTCCGCTCTGAGGTGACCATTCTGCCGGTAGCGAATAATCGCAAGGGTATGACTGATACATAGGCTTTAGA
>ERZ1026868.1353-NODE-1353-length-12792-cov-5.586245_pt1 | contig 12792 bp, 9 predicted proteins | sample MGYA00380164_ERZ1026868 | MGnify/ENA primary metagenome ERZ1026868 (study PRJEB33269, sample SAMEA4719800) | human gut metagenome | biome: human-associated habitat; feature: organic feature; material: feces | place: Cameroon | collected 2013-10 ... | reverse complement strand
GGGGGGGGTCTGTACATATAAGTGATAATTCGACAAAAAATGCAATAGCAATATTTATCGGCTTGCAATCACGGAAAAGCTGTGGTACGCTTTACTAGGATAGTATAAAGGAAAAGTGTATCCTTTTTAGAAAAAGACACCATGGTGTACCAATAGTGGTACATTTACTATGTTAAAATGAAAGAAAACAATGCGGAAATCCGCATTTGATGGAGGAAATAAAAATGGTAGACACCAAAAAAGAGCAGGAACGCGAAGAGCTGCACCGTGCAATCTGGGCGATTGCGGATGATCTGCGCGGCGCAGTGGACGGATGGGATTTCAAGAGCTACGTTCTCGGTACGATGTTCTACCGTTATATTTCGGAGAACATTGCCAGCTATATCAATCAGGGCGAAATTGATGCAGGCAACCCGGATTTCCGCTATGAAGATATGTCTGATGCAGAGGCAGAGCAGGCACGGGAAGGGCTGGTACAGGAAAAAGGGTTCTTCATCCTGCCCAGTGAGTTGTTCTGCAATGTGCGGGCAAAAGCAGCCAGTGATGAAAACCTCAACGAAACGCTGGAAACAGTCTTCCGGCACATTGAGGAATCCGCAAAGGGCAGCTCCTCCGAGGGGCAGTTTGCAGGGTTGTTCGATGATTACGATGTCAACAGCAATAAGCTGGGTGCGACTGTTGCCAAGCGCAATGAGAAGCTCGTGAAACTGCTGAACGGCGTGGCAGATATGAACCTTGGCGATGTGAAAGAGCATGACATTGATGCCTTTGGCGATGCCTATGAATACCTGATGACCATGTACGCCAGCAATGCAGGCAAGTCCGGTGGCGAGTTCTTTACGCCTGCCGATGTTTCGGAGCTGCTGACCCGGCTGGGTACCGTAGGCAAGAAGGAAATCAACAAGGTCTATGACCCGGCCTGCGGTTCCGGTTCGCTGCTGCTGAAGGCAGAAAAGGTGCTGGGACGGGATGCCGTGCGCAACGGCTTCTTTGGGCAGGAAATCAACATCACAACGTACAACCTGTGCCGCATCAATATGTTCCTGCACGACATCGAGTTTGACAAATTCGACATTGCCTGTGAGGATACGCTGACTAATCCGCAGCACTGGGACGATGAACCTTTCGAGTTGATCGTTTCAAATCCGCCGTACTCCATCAAGTGGGCGGGTGATGAAAATCCGTTGCTCATCAATGACCCACGCTTTGCCCCGGCTGGTGTTCTAGCTCCGAAAAGCAAGGCAGACTTGGCTTTTATCATGCACTCGCTGGCATGGCTGGCTTCCAACGGTACGGCTGCAATCGTCTGTTTTCCCGGCATCATGTACCGTGGCGGCGCAGAGCAGAAGATCCGCAAGTATCTGGTGGACAACAACTTCATTGACTGCATCATCCAGTTGCCGAGCAACCTGTTCTTTGGTACCAGTATTGCCACCTGCATCATGGTGCTGAAAAAGGGCAAAACGGACAATAAAGTGCTGTTCATTGATGCTTCTTCCGAGTGCGTCAAGGTGACGAACAACAACAAACTCACCCCGGAGAACATTAACAAAATAGTGGACACCTTTGCACAGCGGGCAGAAGAAGTACACTTCTCCCATCTGGCGGAGTATTCCGAGGTGCAGGAAAATGACTATAACCTGTCGGTTTCCACTTATGTGGAAGCCAAGGATACCCGCGAGAAGATCGACATTGTAAAGCTGAACGCTGAAATTGCGCAAATCGTAGCACGAGAAAACGAACTGCGGGCTGCTATTGACCAGATCGTGGCAGAAATCGAGGGCTGAGATGGAAAGCAAAAAGAAAGATTCTGCATTGGTACGTTCTTCTGCAGCGGAATACCTGACCTTTGTTGCCTCTACGGGCGAGGACAAGGACAGCATTGAGATGCGCTACGAGGATGAAAACATCTGGCTGACGCAAAAGATGATGGCGACCCTTTACGATGTGGGGCTTCCGACCATCAATGAGCATATCAAAAAGATTTATGCTGACCATGAGCAGGACGAAGCGGCAACTATTCGGAAATTCCGAATAGTTCAAAATGAGGGTGGCCGACAGGTTACTCGCAGCGTGAACCACTATAATCTGCAAATGATTATTGCGGTCGGCTTCAAGGTGAACAACCAGCGGGCGGTGCGGTTTCGTGTCTGGGCGAACCAGATCGTGGAGCAGTACACCATCAAGGGATGGGCAATGGACGAGGAACGCCTGAAAAACGGCGGCACAGTCCTGACCAAGAAATACTTTGAAGAGCAGTTGGAGCGTATCCGGGAAATTCGCATTTCGGAGCGCAACTTCTACCAGAAGCTTACCGATATTTACGCTACTTCGCTGGATTATGACCGCAATGCGCTGACCACAAAAGAGTTCTTTGCAAAGGTGCAGAACAAGATGCACTATGCCGTGCATCGCCATACGGCGGCAGAGCTGATCTATGAGCGTGCGGATGCTGAAAAGCCGCACATGGGGCTTCACACATGGAAGGACGCTCCCACCGGCAAAATCAAAAAGAGCGATGTTTCCGTGGCGAAAAACTACCTGACTGAAGATGAAATGAAATCCATGGAGCTGATCGTTTCGGCATACCTCGACCTTGCCGAGAACCGTGCCCGCCGTCATATCCCCATGACCATGGAGGATTGGGCCAAGCGGCTGGACATCTATTTGCAGGCAGATGATCTGGAAGTGCTGAAGGATGCAGGCAAAATCTCGGCACAGCTTGCAAAGATGCACGCCGAAACGGAGTTTGAAAAGTACCGTGTGGTGCAGGATCGGCTGTACCAGAGTGATTTTGACAGATATTTGGTGGAAAATAGTGAAACTTGACATAGAGGAATAAAAAATGCGCCTGTCAGATGTATTATCAAAGGAACCTAACTTGGAATTCCAACAAGTCGATGGATTTCTGAAAAAGAAACTCCCGTGTGGTGGACAGCAAAGATTAGACGTAGGCGTTGTTTGCAGGGCCTTTTACTGTAAAAACTGTGGAAGCGATTTAACCTTTTCAATGGGAGATAGAGCTAAAATAGCATGTATCGGTGTCACAAATTATTTGGTAAGTATCGATTGTGTGTTGAAATGCCCCCGATGTGCAACAACTGTTCCTATTTGGTATCTGGTGGAAAGTAGGAATGAAGTTACAGATACTACGGTTTGGGTAAGAATCTTGAAAAGGACAGAAAAACTTCCAGAGAATGTTTCAATTTCACATGGTGCATACGGAAAATATACGGAGTATTTGGATAAGGCGGATAGGGCCTTTAGTGATGGGCTTGGAGCAGGAGCAATTGTCTACTTAAGAGAAATCATGGAAGGCATTACATATCAAGTGGCGCAAAATGAAAATATAAACTTGATAGGGCAAAAAGGAAAAAGGCGCCCATTCAAACAGTCGCTGGAGGAAGTTGATAAAAAGTGTCATATCATTCCAAAAGAATTCTCAGAAAAGGGATATAGGCTGTTTAGCGAACTGAGTGAAGTCGTTCATGGGAATTCAGACGAAGAAACAAGCTTGAAAAAGTATAGTGCCTTGAAGAGATTAGTTATTGGAATATTGGATAATGTAAAAAATAACGAGACACTAATAAAAAACAGTGAAGAAATATTGCAAAAGATTCGTGAACTTGGATGGAATGATGAACTGGATGGAGAATAAAACAAATGAGTAAGCTGGACGATTTGATTCAAAATCTTTGCCCGGATGGTGTAGAGTACAAGCCATTGTCGGAGATATTCAATACACGTAATGGGTATACGCCATCAAAAAAAGAAAAGAACTTTTGGGAAAATGGAACAGTACCATGGTTTCGTATGGAAGACATTCGGGAGAATGGCGGTATTCTCGACCATGCTATGCAGTACGTTTCCATAAATGCGATAAAGGGTGACCCTTTCCCGGAAAACTCTATTATTGTTGCTACGTCAGCAACAATTGGTGAGCATGCGTTAATTACAGTGCCATCAATTGCAAATCAGAGATTTACATATTTGATGGTAAAGGAACAATATAAGGATGATTATGACCCTAAATTTCTTTATTACTACTGCTTTAAGTTGGACGAGTACTGTAAAGAGTGCTTAAATCAGGGAAATTTTGCATCAGTTGATATGAAGAAATTTGCAAAATTCCAGTTTCCACGACTCCCTATTGAGATTCAGCGTGAAATTGTTCGTATTTTGGACAATTTCACGGAGCTTACAGCGGAGCTTACAGCGGAGCTTACAGCGGAGCTTACAGCTCGCCAAAAGCAGTATGAGTATTATCGGGATAAGCTGCTGAACTTTAAGGAGTTGAACTGATTGGAATATTCTGAAATGAGAGTGGATTTTCTTGGAGCAGCTAGAGTGATTGACAACTTTATAGGTGGTGTGATGGAGCCATATTCGTATGAAGATTACTTGCGGGATTTTGTGAATTGTTCAAGCTACTTCCTGAAAAAATCCAATGGAAAGCCATATAAGAAGCCGGAGTCAGAAGCACACGGAGAATACGACTGCGCTTCAGATGAATACAAGCTTGATTTTAAGCTTTTCGCATCTCAATCAAGGCTGCAAGCGGCTAAAATCCTCTCACCATCAATCCAAGAATTCATGCCCGGTGTGATAGGCTTTGGACTGCCAGAAAAGCACGAAGGTGTTCCGGGGTATAAACCGATTACTTACAGCATTCCGTATGCAGTGTTTCGGAGCCTAAACTGGAATAAAATGATAGAAATTCGAGAGAAGAAAGAGAAAGAAGATGTATTGGAAAGGGATGTATCTCAAATTATAAAGATATTTGAGACAAAGAAAAATATAATGCTGTTCTTTCCATATGATTTCAATTTTGATTCAAATGACAATTTTGAACAGGGAAGAAAACTTGCAATTGATGGATTGAATGCGGATTTTAAGTATCTTTTTCAATATCGAATGGACAGGTTGCTAGAGTATGATACCTATGTTTCGTTCATCTACGAAAAAGAAAACTTTGTAATAACCAAATGGACAGGAGATAAACTTGAATTTGTTGAAATGATACCAGTTTATAGGAGTTCGCTATATTGCGAATTGTGGCATATAGCGGAAGGATAAATTGCAGGAGGAATTTGAAATGTCCTTTTTCAATATCGTTGCGGCTACCAATGAAGATACCGTTGTTGCTGCCTATGAACCCTCCAAGGTGCGCTCTGACAGCTACCAGAGTGAGGCAGAACTGGAGAAAGAATTTATCCGGCTGTTGTGCGAGCAGGGCTATACCTATCTGCCGCTGCATACCGAGGATGAACTGATTGCCAACCTCCGCAGTCAGTTGGAAGAGCTGAACCACTACCAGTTTTCCGATACGGAGTGGCGGCAGTTCTTTAGTGATGTGATTGCCAACCCCAACGAGCATATTCCCGAAAAGACCCGGAAGATTCAGGAAGATAATGTGCAGGTGCTGCACCGGGATGATGGCAGTTCCAAAAATATCACGCTGATCGACAAGAAGAACATCCACAACAACCGCCTGCAGGTCATCAACCAGTACGAGGTGAAGCAGGCAGACGGTGCGCGGCATGATAATCGCTACGATGTGACGATTTTGGTCAACGGCTTTCCGCTGGTTCATGTGGAACTGAAACGGCGCGGGGTGGCCATCCGGGAGGCGTTCAACCAAATCAACCGCTACCAGCGGGATTCGTTCTGGGCGGGCTGTGGTTTGTACGAGTATACGCAGATTTTTGTGATCTCCAACGGCACAAATACCAAGTACTACTCCAACAGCACCCGCTACAATGCCATCAAGGACGCCAAACACGGCAAGACGAAAAAGGAAAAGACCAGCAATAGCTTTGAATTTACCTCCTACTGGGCTGATGCGAACAACCGTGTGCTGACGGATCTGATCGACTTTACCCGGACATTCTTTGCAAAGCACACGATCCTGAGCGTGCTGACCCGGTATTGCATCTTTACCTCAGAAAAGATGCTGATGGTGATGCGCCCGTACCAGATCACGGCAACCGAGCGGATATTGAACCGCATCGAGATCGCCAACAACTACAAAAAGTATGGCACTATCGAGGGCAGCGGCTACATCTGGCACACCACTGGCTCCGGCAAGACGCTGACCTCCTTCAAAACGGCACGGCTGGCATCGCAGCTGCCCTACATCGACAAGGTGCTGTTTGTGGTAGACCGCAAGGACTTGGACTACCAGACTATGAAAGAGTATGACCGCTTCGAGAAGGGAGCGGCAAACTCCAACACCAGCACCACGATTCTGAAACGCCAGTTGGAAAACCCGGAAGCGCATATCATCATTACCACGATCCAGAAGTTGGCGACCTTCATCAAGAAGAATCCGGGGCATGAGGTCTACCAGAAGCACGTTGTGATCATCTTTGACGAGTGCCACCGCAGCCAGTTCGGTGATATGCACAAGGCCATTGTTCACAATTTCAAAAAGTACCACCTGTTCGGCTTTACAGGAACGCCGATTTTTGCAGTCAACGCAGGAAGCTCCACTGATCCACGCTATTTCACCACGGCGCAGACGTTCGGCGACCAACTGCACACCTACACCATCGTTGATGCCATCAACGACAAGAATGTGCTGCCGTTCCGGGTGGACTACATCAAGACGATGGACACAGAGCCAGACATGGACGACAAGCAGGTTTGGGACATTGACCGCGAAAAGGCGTTCATGGCACCCAAGCGTATTTCGCTGGTGACCAAGTACATCCTTGACCACTTCGACCAGAAAACCTATCGGGGAGACAAATCGTATGAATTTAATCTGCTGACGAATGTGGCAGAGGTGGCCTCTGCCCAGCGTGGTGCGGTGGAGGAAATTAAGCAAAAACAGCGCGTCAGCGGTTTTAATTCGATTTTCTGCGTGGCATCTGTGCCGATGGCAAAGCTGTATTATCAGGAGTTCAAAAAACAGATGGCGGCAGATCCAACCAAGCGGCTGCGCATTGCTACCATTTACAGCTATGGAGCCAATGAAGCAGAAACAGACGGTATTTTGGACGAGGAAAGCCCGGAAGATACCTCCAACCTCGACCAGAGCAGCCGGGATTTTCTGGATGCCGCCATTCAGGATTACAACGAGATGTTCCACACGAACTACTCGACCGATGGCGAACGGTTCCAGAATTACTATAAAGATGTATCGCTCCGCATGAAGAACAAGGAACTTGACCTGCTGATCGTGGTCAATATGTTCCTGACGGGCTTTGATGCCACCACGCTGAATACCCTTTGGGTGGACAAGAACCTGAAGATGCACGGTCTGATTCAGGCGTTCAGCCGGACAAACCGTATCTTGAACAGCATCAAGACCTTTGGCAATATCGTCTGCTTCCGCAACCTGCAAAAGCGGGTGGATGCGGCTATTTCTCTGTTTGGAGATAAAAATGCGGGCGGCATCGTTCTACTGCGCAAATATGCGGACTATTACCATGGTTATACGGATGAGCAGGGAAAATACCATCAGGGCTATACGGACATGATCGATGACCTGACGCAGAAGTTCCCGCTGACAGAGCCACAGATCGTCGGAGAGCAGAACCAGAAGGACTTTATTGTGCTGTTTGGTGCACTGCTGCGGATGCGGAACCTGCTGTCCTCCTTTGATGATTTCAAGGGCAACGAGCTCATCTCGGAACGGGATTTGCAGGACTACTTGGGTCGCTATCAGGACTTGCGGGATGAATGGCGTAACAAGAGGCACGATGAAATCAAAGAGGATATCACGGATGATGTGGTGTTCGAGGTGGAGCTGATTCGGCAGGTCGAAATTAACATTGACTACATCCTGATGCTGGTCAAAAAGTACCATGACACCCATTGCGATGACAAAGAGGTGCTCATCACGATTCGCAAGGCGATTGATGCCAGCCCGGAACTGCGTAGCAAAAAGCAGCTGATTGAAACCTTTATTGCAGGGGTCAACGATGTGGATGACGTGATGGCAGAGTGGAACACTTATGTGTCCGAACAGCGGGAGAAAGAGCTTGCAAAGATTATCCAAGAGGAAAAGCTGAAGGAGCCGGAGACACGCAAGTATCTGGCCAATGCGTTCCGTGATGGCGAAATCAAGACCGTGGGCACCGATATTGACAAGCTGATGCCGCCTGTTTCCCGCTTTGGCGGCGGTGGCCGTGCGCAAAAGAAGCAGGGTGTAATCGATAAGTTGAAGAGCTTCTTTGATAAGTTCTTTGGGATTGGTGGAAGTTCAATGGCAGAGGATGATAGCAAATAATATTTGATATTAGGAAAAATGTCTGCTATAATATTCACAGAGATCCCGCTGGTTGTGTGATACTATCCTGATACTAAAAAATCAGCAAGCCGCATCTACCACGGCAATCTCATGGAAAAGTGAACATCCAAAAACAGACAAACTAAACAAATTTGCTTAGTAAAGAAATAAACCTACCGAGCTCGAATAATGGAATGACGCGAAATTTTAACGTAGCATCAAATAAAATTTGCTAAAAATTTGCTCTGTGACATTAGTTTGACACTAAGCCGCGGAAAACTTCATTGTGGAGCCACCCGGATTACTGGTTCGGTTTAACATTTGAGAATAATTTGAAAGCCCCGGAAAGTTACGAGTTTACGTTTCTTTCCGGGGCTTTTTGACATTATTGACATTAAGAAAATGCCCTGACATTATCGAAAATAGATGATACTGAATCGACAGTAAGGTGGCATCATACATATACTCCTTTTATGATTTTTGTAAGTTTGCATTCAATGTCTTAATCCGCAAAATATAAACCTCTTATGAAATCCTCTTGACAAAGTTGGAACGGGCAGTATAATAAAAATGAACATTGTTCATATTGAGGGTGACCACATGAATACAATCGTAACCTCCAAGGAAGATATCTTAAAAAACAGCCGTGAGCTTATCCGGGAAAAGGGCTGGGCGGCGGTCAGTATCCGTTCTGTCGCCTCGGCATGCGGGGTCTCGGTCGGCTCGATCTACAACTATTATGACTCCAAGGCTGAGCTTATCAGCGCCACGGTCGAGAGCGTCTGGTGCGAAATTTTCCACCGCCCGCAGGACGAGGCCGTATTTCAGGACGTGCAGACCTGTGTCAAATGGATGTACGAGCGCATGGCCTACGGCTGTGAGCAGTATCCTGGATTCTTCACACTGCACTCTCTCGGCTTTATGCAGGAGGACAAGGCCGATGGCAAACGGCACATGCAGCAAATCTGGCACCATATCTTAAACGGTCTGTGCACGGTGCTGCAGCAGGATACCAAAATCCGTCCGGACGCTTTTAACGCGCAATTCACCGTTGAAAAATTTGCCGATGTTCTGTTTTCGCTTATGCTGTCTGCCTTGCTGCGGCAGGACTACGACCCCGCCGCTGTGCTGGAAATCGTGCGCAGAACCTTATATTGACCGCATTTTCTTCCCACACTGCTGTGGGAATTTTATAATGCCTAAAATGAACAATGTTCACTTAAAAGGGACACTCCTAGGAAAGTCCATCGCAATATCCTGCTGCTGTTCGCCTGCCTTGTGTGGAGCGCTGCCAGCTTCAACATCCTGCGCTTTGGATGCAACTTTGCCGAGCAAGCCCTTGATGACCGTAAAAACGAAGTCGGCCCTGCAAAAAATGCAGTGTTACAATCAATTTAATCTATCAACAAGGAGCAATCAACTATGCAAGCAATCGTAGAAACTGTTTTTGATGCTGTGTATCTGGTATCCGTCATCACCATCGGTATCCTGATGATTTGTGGCTGCAAGGGCAGCCACCAGTTCAAGCTGTTCGGTCTGATGGCTGTCGTTCTGGGTGCCGGCGACTCGTTCCATCTGATTCCCCGTGCTCTGGCTCTGTGCACCACGGGCTTTGAAAACTTTACCGTTCCTCTGGGTCTGGGTAAGTGGGTCACCTCTGTGACAATGACTGTCTTTTATGTGCTGCTGTACTATGTCTGGCGTGAGCGCTACCGGGTCAAGGGCAACAATGGCCTGACTGCTGCCGTCTACGGTCTGGCTGCCGTGCGTGTTATCCTGTGCATGATGCCGCAGAACCAGTGGCTGAGCGCCGAATCCCCGCTGTCCTGGGGCATTTACCGTAACATTCCTTTTGCACTGATGGGCCTGCTGATCATCGTGCTGTTCTACCGCAGCGCCAAGGAGCATAACGACGCGGCTTTCCGCTGGATGTGGCTGACCATCGTGCTGAGCTTCGGTTTCTACATTCCCGTTGTTCTTTGGGCCAATACCGTCCCCATGATCGGTATGCTGATGATCCCCAAGACCTGCGCCTATGTGTGGACCGTTCTCATCGGCTATTCTGCTATGAAGAAGGAATGTAAGTGATTTGTGCACAGCACCGATTTATGAAATAAATTGCTTCGTAAAGATCCAAGCTTACCGAATCGGAATGATCTTACTTGATAAAGCTGGATCAGGTAAACTTGTAAGCCCCCTGCCGGTGATGAACTGGCAGGGGGCTTTTTATGTGTGTACGGGTAGTTTAACAGGATACTTGATCTTTGCCGCGATTACGATGCATCCAGCAATTCGTCCGGGTCCTCGATGGCTTCTTCGATGGTCTCTTCCTCAGGAGTGGGTTCATCGACATCGGACGGAGCGAACAGGTCACGGATGAAGTCGCGCAGGAGGACGAGGCTGTTGTCAAGGTCGGCATCCTCGCTCAGCAGCTGCTGGATCATATCCGGCTTATCGGTGATCAGGTCGTCCACGCCGATGCTCAGCAGTTCGCTGGCATCCTCTTCGCGGTTGACGGTCCATGCGGAGATCGTCTTGCTGCGCTTATGGATCTGCTGCACCATACCGGAGGTGATAAAGGTGGACTGTACGCTGAAGAAATCTGCGGCAGGCAGATCGTAATAACTGCCCACGCCCAGTGCAAGGATATAGCCGGTCCGGATCTCCGGTGCCAGCTCCTTGACCTTGCAGAGGGTTTCATAACTCTGCGAGGTGATGGTGCAGTCCTGCGCAAAGCCTTTTTCGCGGATGATGCGGATGGTTTCCGCTTCCAGCTCCGGGGTGGCGGCATTGGGCTTGATCTCAATGTTCAGCTGGATCTTACCTTTGCACAGGTCCAGCACTTCTTCCAGTGTGGGAACTTTGGCACCAGTGTACTTCTGGCCGAACCAGCGCCCGGCATCCAGCTTGCGAACCTCGTTATAGGTCAGGTCGTAGATGTTCTCGTTGCGGCCGGTGCAGCGGCGCAGGCTGGTATCGTGGGTCACCATGACCACGCCGTCCCTAGTCATCTGCACATCCAGCTCGGCCCACTCGCAGCCCTGATCGATGGCCAGCTGGAAAGCGGGCAGGGTGTTTTCCGGTGCGGCAGCGGAGTAGCCGCGGTGCGCGGTGACTACCGGCGCAACGCCGCCCAGCATGGAGAGCAGCTCGTCGTCTCTGGGCAGGGCAAGGTAACAGAATGCCAGCGCAAAGGTGAGCAGAGTAGCACCCGCAACCGATGCACCCAGAAGCAGCCTGCCGGTGGAACGGTGATGCTTTCCGCTCTGGACCGGCTCCGACTCAGAGGGGAGAGATTCCCGCAGGCGGCAGTGCAGCATGGCGAGGATCGTGCACTGCGCCATGGTGATGGCGCAGTCGATCAGGAACTGGAAGAAAGGCATCTCAATGGCCAGCGCCGCGCGGGACAGTGCAAACATGGCCTGTGTGCTCTGCAGCCCGACCGCGATGATGATGCCGTACAGCGGCACGGCAACCGCTGCCGTCAGCAGCAGGGAACGCAGGACGACCGAGAGGTTCCAGCGCAGCAGCAAAAGAAAAGCACGGAAGACGCGCCTGCGGATGCAGCAAAAGCTTTCCTTTACCGACTGCCACAGGCTTTTGCGCTCCAGCACGAACAGCGGCAGCACCAGCACCCAGCTGACACAGAGGAACAGCAGGGCAGCACCGGCAGCCAGATAGAGCAGGTAATACCGGCTGTTTGCCCGGATGACACCCATGATGTATTCCGGCACGGCAAGCTGCGTGATATAGTTATAGGCGAGGAAAAAATTGGTGAACGGGATCAGCACGGCACTGTAGACCAGAACGAGCCAGTTCTGCGGCAGGAATGCGTGGCGGATATCTGCAAGAGAGGTGCGCAGCAGGGCAGGCAGGCGGATCGTTTCGCCCTTGCGGGCAAGATCCAGCCCATGCAGCAGGACGGAAAACTCATACAGCGCCCAGAACGCGGTCAGAATGGCAATGAGCGTGATGCACAGGATGATCGCGGGGGAGGAAAAGATATCGGAAGCGTTGTTGTTGCTCAGGTAGTGCATGGGTGCGAACCGCAGCGTGAGCGACCAGAGCTGCTGCATCAGGGGGACGAACAGCAGGTTCGTTGCAGCCTTATACAGGACGATGACCGCGAGCAGAGGAATCTCGGCGCGGCGGATGATAGCCCGGGCGGAGTGCTTCATGGAGTTGTAGGTTTCGTTGGAGGCGCGGAGTGAAGTGAGCAGATCTTTCAATTTGACATGGCCTTCCTTTTATATTCTGCAAAATGACCCGCCCCGAAGCTTCCCGGCGGGCTGTTCTGCGAAAAAAATTTACATATTAAATATAGTGTAACATAACTTCTTATAAAATAAAATGCAGCAGGGGCAGACAGAATCCACAAAATTAAAAGAGAATTTTTGGCAGCTGAGTGTGCGGTGCAAAATGCCCGCAAAAAGGTGAGAAAGCGGAGGAACGATGAATCGTTAAAAAATTGTAGAACTTTGCGCGACAGATGTTGATTCGCATGGACTTTTATAGAATCTCTTGCATTTTTATGGAAAATTCAGTATAATAAAACC
>ERZ1026868.1351-NODE-1351-length-12815-cov-4.435345_pt1 | contig 12815 bp, 16 predicted proteins | sample MGYA00380164_ERZ1026868 | MGnify/ENA primary metagenome ERZ1026868 (study PRJEB33269, sample SAMEA4719800) | human gut metagenome | biome: human-associated habitat; feature: organic feature; material: feces | place: Cameroon | collected 2013-10 ... | reverse complement strand
CGTGGGTGCGAACCTTGTCACAGGGATTCCGGTTCAGGACTTCCCAGTCCACAGCAGTTTTGAGAATGGAGGAGAGGACATTCGCAGTTTTTGTGATGGTTCCCTTGCTGTAGCCTCCCGGCTTTCCATCCCGCCGGACACCGTTTTTTGTCATGGAAACATAGAAGCCGTTTACATTGTGGGGCTTGATTTCCGTCAGGATCATATGCCCTAGCATGGGAAGAATCTTATCGTCGATTTCAGCGTTGTACTTTTCCAGTGTACCCGGTTCCAGATTCTGAGAGGCGTATTCCTCTCTCCATCTGTCAACAAACTCACGCAGGGTAGTTTTTTCTCCCGCAAGAACCAAACCGTTTTTTACGCGGTTCTCAAACTCGATGGCAAATCACATGATTGTGAATATGGGCTTTGTCGATGTGCGTACAGACGATGTAAGCATGATTGCCTTTTGTGAATCGCCGAGCCAACTCACAGCCTAAACGATTCGCTTCCTCCGGCGTAATCTCACCGGGGCGGAAAGATTGACGAAGGTGATAGGCAATTACATCATCGGAGCCACGAACACGCCCGGTGTTTCGGATGTACTGCTGCTTTGATAGCAGGAACTCCCTGTCGGCAACACGGCTGTCGCATTGCCAGCTTGCAATCAGATTCCCATAGTCGGTCTTTTCGGGATTCTCTACATAGTCAATGATGGCTTGGATTGCGGTACCAACTGTCCGCCCTTTGCCGATGTGCAGGGGCATCAAGCGTGTGGTTGCCATAAAATTCCACCTCTCACAAAAAAGCGGCCTGCCGAAGCAGACCGCTGTAACACTATTCTATTTCTTCAAATTCATTCTCATCAGGATTGTCGAAGTCATCGAGCGGAATTTCCTGATGCCTGCGCCCAAACCGCATATCGTATTGCTCTTGGGCAAGCGCCTTGACTTCCGGGCGGCGATCCTGCATTCTGTTTTTCAGCCATGCCTTCTGCTCCTTCGATAAATGCCAGGGAAGATTGAATAACCGGTTCAAGGCTTCCTGCTTGGCTTTTTCCTCTGGAGGCAGTTTGGCACAGTCTTTGCAGATATGCGTGGCATGACCTTTGCCGGTGAATTTCTCGTTTGCTCCGTATCTGCCACACACCTTACAATAGTGACCTTGTTTTTTCATGGGCTAAATTACCTTTCCTGCGTAGGGCGGTTCCTCTGTTTCTCACTGCATTTCCAGAGTGCCATGGGGTGTTGGCTGATTCGAGACAGAACTGCTTCATCACGGAACAGCAGCTCTGGCTGGTACTGTTCCTGACGGGACGCTGCCCAGAACGCCAGTTCATCGGGTTCCGGCACAAGCACATCACCTAAGTAATGACGAACATTCTCCTGCGCTTGGGTAACATCAAACCATGTGCCTTTGCGAAGTACCGGGATCAGGTCGGTTTTGACGCGCTGCTGGGATACTGCGGCGATCTTGTCTAAGTCAAATTGCTCCGGGCAGACTTCAGAGCCAATGGCACTGTAGAACATGACACACTTTCTTAGCATCGGTTCCTGAGATTCATCAAACAAACCGGCTTGCAGCATGGTATGGATATCATACAAATCTCTTGGTGCTGCCCGATTCAGAAGTGCAACGATTTTAGACCCATAAATTTCCAAAGGATCAACGCTCAAAACAGCGAGATCCTGTTGAAGCCACGGGAGATTCACGCTTCTATTTACCGGCGGTAAAACATGGCAGCGGAGCATATAGTTGATTTCAATTTTAATATTGTCTTTCATGCCACCCGCATTCTGATACTCATAAACAAAGGAATCCAGCGCATGATAGAATTTTGAGTTAAGTCCAAGGGTATACCCTCTTGCCGCCATATATTTCCTGACCTTTTCCGTTGCCTGTTTTCTTACAGCCAGCATCTCCTCTCGAGGAAGATCATCTGAAAAATCCAGATCAATGTCCACAGACAGGCGAGGAAGATTGAAAATGGTCAGATTGATTGCCGTACCGCCTTTCAATGCCATTTTCTCGGACAACAGAGAATCACTCTGGAAAAACATCAGAATATCAGCCAGGCGGCATACCTTTTCAAATGTATCCCTGACAAAACCCAATTCACAGGCCTGTTTGCCCAAGGTTATACGGTCAAATTGCATCATAGTCAGTCACTCCCTTGCTAATAAGCTGCATAAGATCCGCAGGGGCATAGAGCTTCCACTTTTCGTGCCACACAAAGTCCTGTCCATAATCATAGAAATAGTTCTTCCCTTTTGGGATGTGTGCTGCGCAGCTTTCAAAGAACGATTGAGACAATCCCATTGCCTCTGCAAAATGGGACAGGACATACCCTGCCTTTTGATAGAGGATACCGCTGTCATATTCTGACAGGCAGGCGATCAGCCCTTTTTCATCCAGAGTAGGAATCAAGGCAAGGCAGCGCAGGAGTTCTTCCAACCCGCCTGTTTTTTCAAACAGATTGATGCTGTCAATGACAGTACGTTCCAAGGAGGTTACACGGATACCATTGGGTAATTCCAATACACCGTCCTCAATTCGCTGACCGATGTGACGATAGGTAATTCCATCATAGTTGAACGCACGGAAACGGCTGACGCTTGTAACCTGAACCTCATAGAACACCTGATTGGCGTATCCATAGTATTCAAATGCGCTGTGGTAAGAAACGACGGCGTCATCACTGATGTGAGAGGCAATCTGATATCGGTTTGCAACACACTGACCTGTTTCCAGACTGATAACAGCATACAGATTCCGTTTGATTCGTTCCATGTATCCTTTCCGCTGATACTCCCGGCAAAGCCAGTCAGCGGCGGATGGGCTTCCCGTGACTTGTTCCAACTGGGAACGGGTCACACAGCCAAGGGCGAGCAACTTTTCGTAATGTTTCATGTTCCGCCTCCTCGTAGCAAGTATAGCACATTGACGTAGTTTTTACAACTACTATGTGCGGAAATTGCTACAAATAAATAACACGAAAGAGAGGTTACTTTTGCTGAAGGCGGAGCAGTATGAGGAAATCCGGTGCCGTTGGTTTGCACCGGATTTTACTCATAAGTTTTTGATAGCAGAGGAAATGTGCTGCACTCCCGCCAGAAGATGCGCTGCTATCATAGGGATGCCCATAGGACTGACCAGGAACGCAATGGTCAGGAGAATCAGGCCGTTCTTCACGGAATATGTAACCAGAACGAATATGCCGAGGATTCCCACAATTCCGCTGACTAGCCGGAGGAAGAATGCGGAAAAGGAAATCAGCCCAATACAGACAAGGGTGAACAGGTCAATGACCAAAATGATAGGAACGGAGAGTATTTTGAAAATCAGCTTCATGGGGGTGCCTCCTCTCTTTGTACCGCCATTATAAGCACTCGGATTACATACCGCAAGGATACGGCGGATCATTTGAGCTTTGAAAGAGAAGAGAGAATGTCCCGTACCGCATCCCACATCCGTTCGTGGGTCTGGCGGAGATCCTCCAAATCGGCATCGTATATTCTTCCGGTTTCATGGACACGCTTGGTAAGTTGATTCAGATTATTGCTGGAGTAACGGAGCAGAGATACCATTTCTTTCAGTTCCGGCAGCTCCAGCCTAACCACATACCCATCAATCGCCATTTTTCGGACGAAAGCAGAGAAATTTTGGGTGCCATACTGCTTCATTTTTTCCTGAATCATTTGCAGTTCCTCCGGGGTCAGGCGAATGGTTTTAATGACCTCTCGCTCTACCATAGATTTACCGCTCCTGTCCTTTTAAATTCGCCGAAATTTTCGGCGAATTTTTGGCTGGCTGGTTTTGCAGCTTGTCCAGTACAGAGGGTTTGACAGCTTTCTCCTGCTGTCGGCAAAGCTCTTTGCGAAAGGCATTCACAAATAAATCCGTCAACCCCGGATGACTGTTTACGATAAGATAGACATTCCGGTCTTCGCCCCAGGCATCTGGATTCTTCTGAATGGGGATTGATTTCGCCCAATCCTTATTGCTGGGAGAAATCCGCCCATCCCAGTCCTTTTGCCGGACGGTGTTGGCAAGGATGTACATGGTTCGCTCCGTTCCAAAGGCACGCACAACCTCTGCGACTGCTGCTTTTCCATCCAGACTGTACCCTCTGTAATGGTCACGGATGGCTCCTTCAATGGCTTTTTTACAGGCCATATTTGCTTCGTTGGAAGTCCGGTACTGATTAAGCTCCCCATGTTCATGGGCGTAGCTTGCAGGATAGGGATATACCGGCGTTTCCCTAAGTGTGCGGTGCTGTTCTTCCAGAAGCGTATCCGCTCTGCCTTCAAGACAGTCCCAAACCGTCTCCATGTGGCTCGTTTCCAGCTTTTCAAAATCTCTGAAAACATCTGCCAGTGGGCTGGGGGATTTCATCAGCGCATCCACCTGAGCATCTGACAGATCATGGTATTCCAGCGACAGCAGAATATCCTCCCGGACTGTGTATTCATAGGCGTGGTTCAGGATTTCCTCCGGGGACTGACCTTTTAGCCAGTCCCGGAATTTCTCCTGTTCGGCAAACATCTTCTGATACAATGCCGTGTTGCGTTCTTCGTTGGTCATCATCGTACCTCCTCATGGCGTTTTTGTTTTTTATCAGTCCTGCTGGGAGCGGGCTGGCTTCGCAGCTTATCCAGTACCGAGGGACGGGTAGCTTTTGCTGTACCGCTTCATGGAGCTGGTCGGCAAGGGAACTGTCCTCCAGCGGCTCCACTGTGTAATCCATGCCGTGGGCGGTGCTTTCGGAGCTATTCCTGCCCATCACCATTTCCGGGTGGTCGAGGAAGTAGCTGTTGATGGCATAACCGTCCTCGGTCTGCCCCAGATGCACCCAGTCAGGGTCAGCGTCGTCGCGGACTTCGTATCCCTCGCTTCCGGGCAAGCCCGAAAGCTCACTCACTCCGTCGCTCCTCCTTTCCCCAGCGAATCTTTGATTCGCCGGGGTCCCCAAAACAATGGGGCGATCCCGCTTTTGCAGGAAGATAATGTCCGACACTACCTCCGTTCCGGCGTTGGCTTTGAAGGCGGTGTTGGGGAGTCGGATGGCCCCCAGAAGCTCCGCTCTCTGGGCAAGATACCGGCGCACGGTAGAATCCTTGGCATCCAGGGTATAGCGACTGGTGACGAACGCCACCACACCGCCGGGACGTACCTGATCCAATTGTTGCAATACGGATGCCATTGTGGTTCTCCTTTCTGAGAAAATAAAAAAGACGACCAAAAGGCCGTCTAAAATGGGAAGTATTGCGGTCAAAGAAATGCGCCCTGGACATTGTGTGGTCCAGGGCGTGTTTGTCAGAACATATCAAGATTGGACAGCTGATGGCGCTGATCTCTGCAATCGTGGATAATTCTAGTCACTTGAACTTTCTTTCCGGCGTTTACTGCATCCTCTGTTTCAGGTCTGCAAATACATCAGAAGCGAGACGGGATTGATCTGCCTTTGCTTCTTTAAGGCTACGTTCCATCATAGCGTGAAAGGCGGCATCGTCCAATTCATCCCGTGCAGTTGGTGCGCTGGGAACAGAGCAAGAAACAGGAATGCCGAACATATCCATGGTTTCTTCGGCCTGCTCCTTTATATGGGACTCCACACGAGCCACTACGTTTGCGGTTTTTGCTGCCATAGTTTATACCACCTTTCACATTCTACTATTTCCAATTGTACGGCAATTTTCAGTACAAGATTAGAAAACCTACAAAAGGTGTGGAAAGAAAATATTACAGACAAATCGTCATATACGGTGGAATACAGAGAATATCATCATTTACAATCAGATTTCTGGGATGGATGATATAGCAGCCGCCGATCCTGGTTTTGTATTTCTCCCTGAATTTCAGCAGAGAGTCCGTTGTGTAGCGTGTGCCGGATTTGACCTCAATGGGGTACATTTTATATTTTGTCTTGCTGTTGTTGGAGATAATGAAGTCGATTTCAATGTCGTTGCGCTTTTTCTCCTCGCTGTAATGGGTGTAGAAGAACAGCCTGTGACCATTGGCTGTCAACATTTGCGCAATGACATTTTCGTAGAGCATTCCCTCGTTCAGACCCAGCTTGCCGTCCAGAATTTGTTTGTAGACTTCATCCTCCAACAGCTCGTTTTCATCGAAAGCGTGGCTGACAAGCAACCCCGTGTCGCCCAGGTAGCACTTGATATAGGTATCGGATTCTGTCAGGGACAGACCCACGTTGGGGTCGCTGGCTCGGCGGCATTCGTTGGCAACCATGGAATCGGTCAACCAGAAAAAGGTTTCCTCATACTGATCCGCAGAAGAACCGGCGGCAATCCGGTTGAACACGACCCGCTTTTCATGCCGGGAGAGCAGGCCGGGAATCTGGTCAAAAATCGCCAGCACCTTGGAGCGGTATTGTGCCTGAATCTTCATAATGTCGTTCCGATACAGTGCCAGAATGTCCCGTTTTTCCAGATCAGCCTTGCCAAAGTCCTTCCGCCCTTCCAGGAACGCAACAATACTCATGGGCATCCCACCCACAAGCATATATTGCTTGAACAGAAGCATGGCCTTATTGTGAAGCGTTCGCTCCAAAGGCTCCCGCTTATCAAAGCAAGTTCTGATATAAGTGACCATAGGTTTTTCGCCCAATGCCCAGCAGAATTCCTCAAAGTCCAGGGGATACATTTTCATCTGCCGTTCCTCGGAGGGAATCACAATATCCTTGACGTTTTCCTTAATGGAAATCAGCGAACCGGTTTCCATATAGTCATAGCGCCCATCGGCAACCAGGTACTTAATGGCCTCTCTGGCTTTGGGAAACAGCTGCACTTCATCGAAGATGATCACGCTGTCCCGTTCATGCAGTTGGACACCATACTGGACAGACAGCAGCATGAAGAATGTGTCCAGGTCATTCAAATACAGCTGGAAGTATTCCTTTACATCACTGGATGCTTTCGCAAAGTCAATCAGAATATAGCTTTTGTACTCGTTCTTTGCGAACTCCTCTACAACTGTGGACTTTCCGATTCGCCGCGCTCCCTCGACCAACAGTGCTTTCTTACCGGCACACTCTGTTTTCCAGGCCAGGAACTTGTCGTAAATCTTTCGTTTGAATAGCATACTGTTCACCTCTACGGGTATTCTAACACAGGTTCCAACAATACGCAATATTAGAATTGTAAGAAGTTTCGACAATACGCGGGTTTATAGCGGCGGGAATTTACAGCAATACGCAGGTTTATCACATTCAAAACTCCGGGATCAAATCCAGTTTTTCAAAGGCATCATCCGTAATCCGACTGAGTTTGTAGACAGCACTATCCGTGAGCGTTCTAAGTTCCTGCTCATCTTCATCCAGATAGGTACGCATTTCATTGAGCGCCTGAATCAGACCCAGGCGGGTGCCAGGGTTGTAGATTGCCATAAGCTCCTGTTCTTCAAAGGTAAAATCCATAGTCAAATCTCCTTTTCTATAGTTTTTCGTGGTTTTCGTTCGCTTGCCGACTGCGGTGGCTGCTCTTTCAGTTTTTTCAGGACAGAGGGCTTCTTCTCCCGCTGGACTGCCTCGGCCAAATCCATAAAGGAAATGGATTGCTCATTTTTCACCTGTTGCTCCAAATCAGATACTGTAGGCTTTTGCCCGTTGTTGATAATGCCGTCGATCATGCCGTAATCATCTTCTGTGGACATTTCAGCCGCCTTCAGATAATTTTCCGACATGAAACCGGGAAGCTCCTGGAAGCCAACGTTGTCACAGTAGTGGTAAGATACCACACCGTCCTGTTTCAGCGCAATGATGTCACTGACGGACAGGCTGTGGCCGGTAAAATCCCCAGGGCGGTTTATGTTGAAAATCTCAAACAGGTTCTCCAAAGTAGCCGACTGGTTCTGAGTGCAGGCAATCGGGCCGGTGTATAGGATATCGTAGTTGCTGGGAGAAGGGGGCTGGGAAAGATAGTTCAGTCCTGTATAACGCAGCTCGGCAGGCGCACTCCCTTTCAATTGCATCACGGCAAAGGCATCTCCGGGAGCTTCCAGAAAACGCCGGTGAACGTCACGGGCGGGAATGGTGTCATGGATATTTTGCCAATCCTCACAGGTAATGCCGAAAATACCGTCATGGTTCACAATGTCCTCGGCATCAAATACCATTTCAGCCGGTTTGTCCGGGTACAGCGTGAAAATCACCACATCCTTTTCCAGCAGCTCCATGGCCCGGTCTTTGGATAGCGGGTACATATCCGGGATGGTATACCCGCACTGTTCCGCCATGTGTGGGGTGATGGTCGGATCAGGAAGTGGAAGCCCGTACTCCGGCCTCTGCTCTTTCGGTAGTGCCGGAGATGGTACAGCCTCCGGTGCGGATTCCGGGGGTAAAACCTCTGGGCTGGTATCTTGCTCCTGTGTTTCTATCTGGATACCCCGTTCCTTACAGATTTCCCGGTAATGCTTTTCAATCCCGGCAATCAGCTCAGAGGAAGTCTTGTTTATGGTTTCCAGGCTGGCCCGCAGCTCTTTCAGTTCCTTGCCCTGGGACCATGTGGCGATGTAGCCGAAGCTGTTTTCGGCGGTTTCAATGCCGAAATACTGGCAGACGGCATAGGAAACGCTTTCCGCTTCAACTTCTTCGGTATTCCGACTCTTTTCCCCCGGAACAAGAATCGTCTCCCCATCGTCCGCAAGCTCTGTCATGTGTTCATAATCGTGGAGCTTGGAGTGGGCAATTTCATGGACGGCGGCACAAATGGTCTGTACCTGGCTCATGCCCTCTCGCAGAAAGATTTTCTGCTTCTTGGGGCAAAATAACCGTCCATCCCCGGCTCCATAGCCTGAAAAGAGATCGGCACGGGGGAGGTGCGGTGCAGGGCTTCCAGAAATACCTCGTATTCAGCTACATCCCCGGTCAGGGTAGAGCTGATCTGCGGTAGCGGCTTTCCGTCTGTCTGGGAGATGTCGAACACAGATACTACTTTGAACATGGGAATGGTGATTTCTTTTTCCTCGGTAACTGGTTCGCCGTTTTCATCCAGCAGCGGCAGCTTGGTATCCGGGTCCAGCTTCTGCTCCTCCTGTTTTATTTTATAGGGGGTGGGAGCCAATATCTGAATCCCTTTTTCACCCTTCTTGACATGACGGCCGAAGCTGTTTTTCCACTTGTTGAATCCGGCAACCAGGGTGGCATCCGGCTTCTGGGCGTGGATCAGCATGACATTGTTCAGAGAATAGCGATGAAACCGGCTCATGGTGGTCAGGTAATTCCGGTAACGGTCACTTTCAAAAAGTTCCTGGATGCCTTTCTCAATTCCGGCGGTGATCTCTTTGATCCGCTCTTTGTTGGTTTGCCTTTCGGACAAGTCTTTGCTCTCCTTTCTTTGATTTGACTACTCCCCATGTGACCGAGACAGGTCACATGGGGAGTTTTCTCCGCATATCAAGGCCAATTTTGGTGTTCCGAATGTAAATACACATACCCCTGCGGAAGTGGCTAAAAAGGTCGTTGGTATCAGCCGCTTTTTTGCCCCTTAAATGCGGAGATTCCAATACCGAATGCGCTTCCTTTCGGCATCCCGACGCCTGCGCTCCTGAATAGAACACGCAGGACAATACTTCGCCCGATGGGATTTGGACAGGACAGGCTTTCCGCAGATGACGCAGCGTTTCCTTGGCTGGGTATGGAGGATAGAGGCTTCCAGTGCCGGGTCATTGGGCAGCACTGCATTGCGGAACCACTTACAGTTCAGCGAGTAGGAGATCCACTGTGGGCAGATATTACAGAACGACCAGTCCAGAGTAAGACAGCTTCCATTGTCATAATTGCAGCAGCGGCTGTGTATCAGCTTTCGTGCCTGTTTGAGCTGCGCATCATTGCTTTTTCTTTCAGCTCAGCTCGTGTCAGTTTGTTTTTCTTTTTGGCTCGCTCCACCCGCTTACGCTCAGTTTCAAGCATCTTTTCACGCTTGATGCGCTCTTTTTCCTCTAACTGACTGAGATATTCCGGGCTGGCTTCTCTGGCTTCCTTTAGCTGCTGGCGGTGTTTCTGATTCCGTTCACGCTGGTATGCCAAATCCTTGAACCACGGCGTATGATAGTTCCTGATTTTTCCATAACGGCGATATTCCAGCAAGTTGCGAAGTGCGGCTCTTACCTCATACTGCCGTTTGGAAACATTGATGTTCCCACTCTGAATACCGTAGTTTTTCAGCAGAAACTCATCCATTGATGCTTCATCAATGTCGAGACTTCCATGGAAAAAGCAATACTCTTTCCAATAGCGTTGACGCATCCCGATGGTGCTGTCAGTGTACCCCAAATCACGCAATGCATCGGGTCAGCAAGCTCTGATTCTGTTACGCCTTCGGCATGGCGCAGTCCCTTGGCAGCACAGAACAGGGCATAGTTGTGCGGAGAAATGCCACGAAGAACGGCATAGGAAAAATCAATGCCGCCGTGGAAAAAGCAGTTGGCTGTCCGCCGGTATAGGGCATCATTGGAGGTCAGAAGGTACAGGACTGCGTAATAGCTGGGTGTGTTTCTGCTTTTGATGTAGCCCAGACGGTTATGAAAGACCTCCATTCTGGTTTTGTGCTTTTCGCCTGCCCAGAGGGAGCCGGGAAAACTGTGAATCAATCCGGGCAGACGGTTTCGGATACTGCTTGTGGATGGAATCAGCGAAAGAATTGCTTCTGCGTAGGAAATGACACCGGCTTCAATCCGTTCCGCATAATAGGGACAGAAATCCTGTCGGCATCCTTTGCGTCCGACAACTTCTGTGCAGAACTTGCAATCCACATCCTCGGCAGAATAGGTGTAGTTTCGGATATACAATGCAGGGTGTTGTCTCCTTTGCTTGGAAATGAAAAAAGCCTGACAAGGGGGCTTGTCAGGCTGGGGGAATATGGAATTGTCATCTGCTGTTATCCCGCTGGCGCTTGCGCATCCAGGCGTCCAACAGCTTGAAGATGGTTTCTTCGATTTTTTGGGGGGAGTAGGATCGTGGGAAATACTTGCGAAGCTTCTCGCCGGACAGGGTAATGTCATTCCGTTCCGGCTTTTTCTGCTCCATCATAATCTGGAGCATGGAATCCTCGTCGAGCTTCCCGCTTTGGCTGAGCTTACGAATACGCTGTGCTTGGGATAAAGAGGGCGTTGCCTGCTCACTTTCGATGGTATCAAGGAGCAGATCCTGACTTTCCTGGGGGAGTGCGGCGATCTGATAGGCAGGGCTGAGTGCGATTTTCCTTTCATCCACCATTTCCATGAGTTCAGGGATCAGATTTGTCAGGGAGATATAATTGCGAATCGTATCGCCGCTGACACCAGCCAATCCTCCGATGGAATCATCACTTCGGAAATTCGCCGAAATTTTCGGCGAATTTTGATTTTCCTCCTTTTGGGGTCTTCCGGCCTTCTTTTTGATGGCTTCCATGCGGAGTTTATAGGCTTTTGCCCGTTCTGAGGGAAGAATGTTTTCCCGCTGGATGTTGCTGTCAACGAGCTGGATGATGGTGTCGTTGTCATCGAGATTCATCACGATCACCGGCATGGAATCCAGACCGGCAAGCTGACTGGCTCTCTGACGGCGATGACCGGCAACCAGTTCATAACCGCCATCCGGCTTCGGTCTGGCAATGGCTGGAACCAGAACGCCGTGTTTCTTCACGCTCTCAATAAGTTCCAACATGGAAGGGTCGTCCCGGATACCGAATGGATTGTCCGGATGAGGATGGAGCTGATCTATGGGGATGCTGTAGATGCTGCCTATCGATTCAGGGGATTTGCGAGGGATAATGCGTGGCTCCTTTCATAAGAGTGTATATGAAAAAAGCACCCACCCGGGTGCTAAATTCATCTTGAAATTAACTGTGACAGAGGGTATAATCAAAAAAAGAAAAACTGCTGTTGTATTTATAGAGAAGGCAACGGATTATTCAGAAGCAGCGAATATGGGATTATCTTAAAAGATTCCGTAAAAGTTCGGTATTGCTGTTTTTTGAACCTGAGAAAATCAGGCCAGAATCCATCCTTAAAAGTTGGGAATGTCAAGCCTGTCAGTACCAGCAACTTTTTCGGAAACAGCACTTGGCGGAAACTTGGCGTTAATTTGGCGTTATTTTTTCTCAAAAATGGCCTAATGATACCCCATAAGACGGGATGACACAAAACCTGGGAATCGGAAAAGTGCTTGCAATACCAGCACTTTTCGCATGTTACGAGACAAAACCAAATGCTTTAGCCTGCGCTCGTAATGAGAAGGTCGCCTGTTCGAGTCAGGTCACTAGCTCCAGAAAACCGCCGCTTTTATGAGAAAGCGGCGGTTTTCTTGTGTAAAAAGTTACGCAGCTCTTTCGGCCATAGATTTTATCCCGTCATTTTTCCGTCAATAACAAATTCAACCCGTACAGCCGCAAAACTGTGTCCGAATTTTTTATGCTTTTTCTCTCAGCAGTCTGGGTTTTGGCATCAGGATATCATCAAGCATTTCCGACGGTCGAGCCTGCGCTTCTTTCACGAGAGAGACCTCCTCATTATCGTAGTTGTGTGGTCGGCAAACCTCTTCTGCTATAATGGGGAGTTTTTTCCCTGTCTGCTTTACTCCTCGCCGGAAGCTATTCTTTTGCCCCCGGCATAGCTGGGGGTTAACTTTGGTCAACCAAGACGATAGCGCTGTCCGCATTATGCGGACAGCGCTATCATCATGTTTATTACCATCAGAACCGTCAGAACGATCACACCGGCACTGAAAAAGAAGCATTTCAGGCACCGGCGGTCGATCCACTCGCTCTGGATGTACGCCCGGACCTGGGCACGGTTGGCGATCAGAATTGCCACCGCCGCCGCGAAAAACCCGGTGAAAA
>ERZ1026868.1348-NODE-1348-length-12833-cov-3.627876_pt1 | contig 12833 bp, 5 predicted proteins | sample MGYA00380164_ERZ1026868 | MGnify/ENA primary metagenome ERZ1026868 (study PRJEB33269, sample SAMEA4719800) | human gut metagenome | biome: human-associated habitat; feature: organic feature; material: feces | place: Cameroon | collected 2013-10 ... | reverse complement strand
GCACGGCGGCTTGTCCTCCTTACCACATCGCCTTCGTTATCGGTGGTACTTCTGCGGAGAAGAACCTCTTGACCGTGAAGTTGGCTTCCATCAAGTATTACGACGAGTTGCCTAACACAGGCGATGAGACAGGTCGTGCTTTCCGTGACATCGACTTGGAGAACAAGCTCCTCGTAGAGGCTCACAAGATCGGCCTCGGCGCACAGTTCGGCGGCAAGTACTTGGCCCACGACATTCGTGTCATCCGATTGCCACGTCATGGTGCCAGCTGCCCAATCGGTATGGGCGTAAGCTGCTCTGCCGACCGTAACATCAAGGCCAAGATCAACAAGGACGGTATCTGGTTGGAGAAGATGGACGACAACCCAACAGAGTTGATTCCAGAGGAGTTGCGTAAGCCAGGCGAGGGCGCCAAGGGCATTGAGATTGACCTCGACAAGGGTATCGACGCCGTTCGCGCCGAGTTGACCAAGTATCCTGTCAGCACACGTGTCAGCTTGAAGGGTACTATCATCGTGGCTCGCGACATCGCTCACGCCAAGCTCAAGGCTCGCTTGGATGCAGGCGAGGAGATGCCTCAGTACTTCAAGGATCACCCAATCCTCTATGCAGGACCAGCCAAGACACCGGAGGGCTATCCTTGTGGTTCAATGGGCCCGACCACGGCCAACCGTATGGATCCATACGTGGACGAGTTCCAGGATCACGGCGCAAGCTTGGTAATGATTGCCAAGGGTAACCGCACGCAGGTTGTCACCGACGCTTGTAAGAAGCACGGAGGTTTCTATCTCGGCACTATCGGTGGTGTTGCCGCCGTTCTCTCTCAGAGCTGCATCAAGAGCATCGAGTGCGTAGAGTATCCAGAGCTCGGCATGGAGGCAATCTGGAAGATAACCGTGGAGGACTTCCCTGCCTTTATCCTCGTGGATGACAAGGGCAACGACTTCTTCAAGCAGTTGAAGCCTTGGAAGTGCACTTGCTAAACATTCCGACAACTAAATAGGCGTGGGGCGGCCATGATGGTCGCCCCATCTTTTTATAACATGCTATATTATGGAGCAGGGCTTACAATGGACTCCCGACAAGTCGCAACAAGAGATTCTTGACATCATGAGTGGGCAACACCTCGTGCTCGCGCCTCCAGGGTGCGGCAAGACGCAGATCCTTGCCGAACGCATACGGCAGGCTCTCGCCAATGGGGTGAAGGCCGACGACATGTTGTGCTTGACGTTTACCAATCGTGCGGCGCGTGGCATGCGCGAGCGCGTGGACCTTAGGGTTGGGAAAGACAAGGCAGAGGATGTTTTCGTGGGAAATGTCCACAGGTTTTGTTCCCGCTTTCTTTTCGCCAACAACATAGTGCCGGCAGAGACCGCCATCATAGACGATGATACCGTGGACAGCATCCTCGCGCAATACCTTAACGAAGATGAGGATGCGGTAAGGTCTGACTTCGGCAAGAGAAGGACGCATGCGCTGATAATGTTCTTCTCGCATTTCATGTACGATATCATCAATGGCGTGCCACGCGAGTTGCGCACGCACCCGGAATGTGTAACGAAAGAGGATGTGGCTTCCATGAAAGCATTGGCTAAAGCCGTGGGCAAGCCTTTCGACGCCTCGCTCATGATAGACCTTTACGATCATGCCGACTTCTATCTTGACCTCGTGTGCCAGCCTGTCTTCCCGCAACTTATGCGTTACCAAGCCACACAGTTGCTCATGAAGGCACGTTATGCGCACGCTTATGTGGCTTATAAGCGACAAAACAACTTGCTCGACTTTGAGGACCTGCTGCAACTTACTTATGACGCCCTTAGCAATGGCGACGACTATAAACGCTATGCATGGATTCAAGTGGACGAGGTGCAAGACCTCAACCCGCTGCAACTTGCCATAATATCCCAGTTGCGCGCCGAAAAAGGCTGCTGTGTCTATCTTGGCGATGAGCAGCAAGCCATATTCTCGTTCATGGGCGCTAAGCTCGCCACGCTCAACACCCTCAAGGAGCAGTGCGAGGGCAGGGTTCACCATCTTGGCATCAATCATAGGCAACCGCGAAATATCGTGGAGATGCTCAACGATTACGCCATAGCCAACCTGCGCTCCGACCCGGCTCTCCTTCCAGAGCCAAGCGACGCTGTCGTTGCCGATGACTCCAGTCTCCGCTTGTGCCGTTCGGATACGGTGACGACGGAGATTGACGATGTGGCGGCGTTGGCCCGGAAACTCGCAGAAGAGGACAACTCGAAGACAACGGCAATCGTTGTCAACTCCAATCGTGACGCCGACGCGGTCAGCGACCGCCTACACAAGGTTGGCGTGCCTCATTTCAAGATTTCCGGCACCGACCTGTTCTCCACGCCAGAGGTGAAACTTCTCGTGGCTCACCTCAGTGTCGTGAACAATGAGCTTAACTCTCTTGCCTGGGCGCAGATATTGCAAGGGATGAAGGTCTGCGAGACGGCTGCCACGGCCCGAAACCTCGTGCATAAACTAAGGACGCTCGCCATCGCGCCAGCAGACTTGCTAAGTGGCGCGACAGATGACCACGACACTTATCTCAAGCGATTCTTGCGAGCCTATGACAGTGGTGACATCGTAGTGTTTGACACGGAGACGACAGGGCTTAACGTCTTTGAGGACGACGTGATACAGATTGCCGCGGAGAGGATAAGGCAGGGCAAGGTCGTGGACAAGTTTTGCGTCTACTTGGAGACCATGCGCCCTATACCATTGATGCTTGGCGACATCGTTAACCCTATCATAGAGGAGCGCAAGCACAACAAGCTTTATCCGCCCGCAGAGGGATTCAAGGCGTTTCTCGACTTCGCCAATGGCGCGCCGCTATTGGCGCATAATGCCGCGTTCGACTATCATATAATGTACTTCCGCCTGAAAGACTGCCTCCCCGATGCCGACTGGAAAGCCCTGCATACTGTTTGCTTCGACTCGCTGAAGCTCATGCGTCTTATCCGCCCGGAGCTGAAGGCTTTCAAGCTAAAGTCGCTGCTTGCCGAATTGGGTTTGGAAGGAGAGAACTCTCACCTTGCCGATGATGACGTAAACGCCACGGTGTCGCTCGTGAACTATTGCCATGAAATGGGACTTGGCATAATCAAGAGGCAGGAAGAGTTCCTCGACAAGCCGACTGTAAAGTCGGTTGCCGACAAGCTTAGGCGCGACTATGGCGACATCTATTTCGCGGCGTGTGACAGGCTTTACGACAGGGTCATGGGCGGTGAGCCGGCTTTGACTGCCGAGATGAACCGCTTTTATCATTTCTTGATAGAGGAGAGGAGGATAAAACCAAACAGTAAAATCAATTACGTGTCGCGGTTTCTCGACAGTGACGTAATAAACCAAGCCGAGGAGCCTTCGCTCAAGGAACAACTGGAGAACCACATCATGGAAATCAGCACGTTTAAAGAAGCTGACATCTGCGGCTCTTCATCGCTCGACGAAAAGGTGTTTGTCTCCACTATCCACAAGGCAAAGGGCCTGGAGTTTGACAACGTGATAGTGTTTGATGTCGTGGATGGCAGAATACCCAACTTCTATAACCTTAACGACGCGTCAGCCATGGAGGAAGACGCGAGAAAGCTCTATGTGGCGTTGTCGAGAGTCAGGCAACGGTTGTTCGTGTATTACAGTGGATGGTCGATGTCTATAAGCTATCCGCGACCGCAAACCGTGTCGCGCTTCATGAAATCCGTACAGGGGTTCTTCAAAACGAAAGAATGAACAATTTAGTGTAGTGTCACGACAAAAAAAAGCAGGCAGAAATCTCACGATTGCTGCCTGCGTATTGTGAATTACAATTAATTCCTCTTTTGTTTTGAGCTCGATTGAAGGTTTCCGCCTCACGGCGTCAACCAACCATCTTGCATCAAACTGTTACCTGAAAACTAAACTAATCTTTAACCTAAAAACTAAATACCTTTGAATCTAAAAAAACAATCTATCAAAACCTAAAAACTAAAAACCTATATGAAAAATCTACTAACTTGTTCTGTTCTTTACTCTTGAGGTGTTACCCTCTTGATTACGTTTGCAAAGGTACGCATATATTCGATACCCTCCAAATCTTTTTGAAAGAAAATGCTATCGTTTCCTTTGTTTTTGACATAAATCAACATACTGTGTACGGACACACTTACGCTTTTTACGTTTGTTTGCTTTTGCTTCGTGTCATTTTGCATTTTGAAAGGTAACCAGTCGTGCACCCATCCTGCTTCGTGTTGCCAATGGAGCGCAGCGCAAACATTTCTCAAGTAAGCTATATACAAAAAAAAACCGTAGGCACTTCACAGTGGCTACGGCAACTAAACATGTATAAAGTTACGAAAAATATTATTCTTTGTGGGTGGTGATGGATTCGAACCACCGAAGGCAAGAGCCAGCAGATTTACAGTCTGCCCCATTTGGCCACTCTGGTAACCACCCGAAGCTTTATTTCTCAAAAGCGATTGCAAAGTTAATGCTTTTGTTTCGATATAACGAACAAACCACGTGTTTTAACTTTTGTTTAACACTTCTTGCGCTCCACGTCGCTTTATTTGATGTCGCTTATGTTGAATGGCGTCTCTTGGTAGACATAATAGTCTATCCAGTTGCTGTAAAACAGGTTGGCCGCCGAGCGCCATCTCACCTTGTAGCCTTGCTCCGGGTCGTCGTCGCGATAATAATGTTGCGGCAGCGCCACGTCGTCGCGTTTGCCGAGGTCACGGTGATACTCGTTGTCGAGCGTGTTGGGCGCGTATTCCAAGTGGCCGAGTATGTAGAAGTCGCGGCCATGGCGCGAGCTGACGATGCTGACGCCGGCCTCGGGCGACTTGGCTATGATGTTTAGCTCTGGCACCTTCTCTATGTCGGCTTGCCTCACCTCGGTATGGCGTGAGTGTGGCATATAGAACAAGTCGTCGAAACCGCGGAATATGGGCAGTTGCTCGTCAGACGGGTATGTCTTGAATATGCCAAACTTTTTCATCGGCAGTTGATACTTGGGTATGCCGTAGAAATGATACAGTGCGGCCATGGCGCCCCAGCAGAGGTAAAGCGTCGACTGCACGTTGTGGCGTGCCCAGTCCACAATCTGGTTAAACTCTTTCCAATAGTCCACGTTCTCGTATGGGATGGTCTCAACGGGCGCGCCGGTGACAATCATCCCGTCAAACTTTTGTTTCATCAGCTCTTCTGAGTCGCGGTAGAACATCATCATGTGCTCCACGGGCGTGTTTTTCGACGTGTGGCTCTTGAGCTTCATGAAGTAGATCTCCATTTGCAGTGGCGTGTTAGACAGCAACCTTATGAGGTCGGTCTCCGTTGTCACTTTCATTGGCATGAGATTGAGAATCACGATGCGCAACGGGCGAATCTGCTGCGAGTGGGCGCGCGTCTCGTCCATCACGAAGATGTTCTCTTTTTTCAGGAGGTCGATGGCCGGGAGCTTATCTGGAAGTCTTAAAGGCATTTCTTTTCTTTCTTTTCTTTATTCTAAAGCAAAATTACGAAAATAATGATAGAAAGGTGAAGAAATGGATGTAAAAAAAAAGAAGAGTTGTTTGGCTGACGCGACTTATCGTCACTGTCCGCAAACAACTCTTCTTGTGTCATCTTATATATAATATAATGTGTAAGCGTCGTTGGTTACCTTCTGCCGAACGATCCGCCACCGCCTCCGAATGAGCCACCAGAGTTGCCCCTGTTGCCAAAGGAACCGCCGCTGCGTCCGCCGAACGAGCTTGACGATGACGAGCGCGTTGGAGCCGAGAACGTGCGCGACGGACTGCTCTGCTGCGGCTTGAACGTCTCTCTTGGCGTGTCGTTGCGGCGGCCGAACGATCCGCTGCCGAACGAGCGTTCTGGCGTGCGGTTCACGGTTGAGCGGGTGCTGCTCTCGCGTGGCGTGCCAAACGAGCGGTTGCCGCCGCGCATCGGGCTGTCGGTGCCGCCTTGCTGTCTCATGTTGCCGAAGGTGCGGTTGCCGAATGAGCGGTTGTCGTTCGGGCGATTGCCGTTAGGCTTGAAGCCGCGTTGCGGTGCCCATGTGCGTTGTCCGTGCTGGTAGACAAACCCGGCGCCGTAGCGTCCGTTGTCCCAGTTGTGTCTCATTCCGCGGTGAGGGCCGCCGTCGCGCGGACCGTTCCAGCGGCGTCCGTGATACCATGAGCGTCCGCCGTTGTGCATCCATGAGTGGCCGCCACTGTATGTCCACACGAAGTTGGGGCATCCGAAGTAGAAGAAGTCGCGGTGTGGGTATCGGGCGTAGATGCCGAAGTGCCAGTAGCCGCCGTTCCAGTAGAGAGGGCGATAGAAGTAGGAAGCGTCGACGTAGGCGCGATACTGCCAGTCGAGCAGAATGTAGCTCAGGTCGAGGTCCCTCTGCCTCCAGTAGGCACCGTAGAGGTCGTCGGCATTGTCGATACGCATCAGGTAGTCGAGGTTTATCTCGTATGCGGCCTCATATTGTTGGTCGGTGAGGTTGAGCTCGTATGCCATCTTGTCAGTCAGGAAGAGAGCCTGATTGCGAGCCTGCTCGTAGCTCATGGCTGATATGCTCAGCGTGAATGTGAGCAAGAGCGCGAATGCTGTAAATAACCTTTTCATAGCTATATCGTTTTAGAATTGCCGTTCATGTTGTTTTTCATGTTGCAAAGTTATGATATAGTTTTCATAGTCAGCGTGGCTTTTCCCTATGTCGTGAGGGGGAAACCCCTACAAGGCGTTTCTTTCGGAGTCTTGCCGTTCGGTTTGCGGGTTGTTGGCCCTGTGCCCGTCCGTTATCCGAATGTCGATGCCGTCACTCTTGCGGCACCGGTTCATCACTCGTGGTTTCTGGCTTGCGGTCGCTGAAGGTCAGTTCGTCCTTGTCGTCCGCCTTGTCCACGACGATGGTGTCGCCCTCGCTTGTCTCCTCCGAGAGTATCATCTCGGCTATTCCGTCCTCGATGTAGGTCTGTATGGCGCGTTTCAGTGGTCTTGCGCCAAACTGTATGTCGTAGCCCTTTGTCGCCACAAACTCCTTGGCCTTGTCGGTGAGCGAGATGGTAAGTCCCAGTTCTGCCACGCGCTTGTGCAGTCCGGCGAGCTCAATGTCTATTATCCGCTTTATGGCGTCGAGGTCGAGCTGGTCGAAGGTGATTATCTCGTCGAGACGGTTCAGGAACTCAGGCGAGAACTGCTTGGCGAGGCTCTTCTGTATTATGGAGCGCGCGTATTGCTTGTCCTTGCTGTCCATGTTGGCGGCGTTGGTTATGCCCCCTGCGTTGAATCCCACGCCCCGGCTAAACTCTTTCAGCTGGCGCGTGCCGGCGTTGGAAGTCATTATTATCACCGTGTTGCGGAAGTCTACGAGTCGTCCGTTGCCGTCTGTCAGCCTGCCCTCGTCGAGCACCTGCAGCAAGAGGTTGAACACGTTGCCGTGGGCCTTCTCTATCTCGTCGAGCAGCACGATGGAGTAGGGGTGACGCCTCACCTGCTCGGTGAGCTGTCCGCCCTCGTCGTAGCCCACGTATCCTGGAGGCGCGCCCACGAGTCGCGACACGTTGAAGCTCTCGGTAAACTCGCTCATGTCCACGCGTATCAGCGCGTCTTTCGAGCCGAACATCTTCTCGGCGAGCCGCTTGGCGAGGTAAGTCTTGCCCACGCCCGTCGGGCCTAAGAACATGAACGCGCCTATCGGGTGGTTGGGGTCTTTCAGGCCCACGCGGTTGCGCTGTATGGCTTTCACCATCTTCTCTATGGCACCGTCTTGCCCTATCACTACCTTCTTCAGCTCCGCGCCCATGTTGCGCAGCCTCTTGCCTTCTGCCTCGGCCATGCGTTGCACGGGGATGCCCGTCATCATCGACACCACAGAGGCCACCTCGCTCTCCGTCACCGTTTGGCGGGTCTGCGCCTCGTCTTTCTGCCACTCTTGTTGCATGCGGCGCAGGTCTTGCTCCAGTTCGGTTTGCTTGTCGCGATAGCTGGCGGCGAGCTCAAAGTTCTGCGCGCCCACGGCTTCTTGCTTTTTCTGCTTCACGGCCTCTATCTCGTTCTCCTTGTCGGTAATCTCCTGTGGCACCTTGGCGTTTCTCAGGTGTACGCGCGAGCCCACCTCGTCGATTATGTCTATTGCCTTGTCGGGCATGAAGCGGTCGGTGATATACCTGTCGGCGAGCCTGACGGCCTCTTTCAGAGCGTCGTCGGTGTAGCTCACGTGGTGGTGCTCCTCGTAGCGTTCCTTGATGTTTGCGAGAATCTGCAAGGTCTCGTCCTTCGTCGTGGGCTCCACCATCACCTTCTGGAACCTGCGCTCCAGCGCGCCGTCTTTCTCTATCGACTTGCGGTATTCGTCCACCGTCGTGGCGCCGATACACTGTATGACGCCGCGCGCCAGCGCCGGCTTCATGATGTTGGCCGCGTCCATGCTGCCCGGTGTGGATCCCGCTCCTATGATGGTGTGTATCTCGTCGATGAAGACGATGATGTTGGGGTTGCTTTCCAGTTCCTTGAGCAGGGCGCGAATGCGCTCCTCAAACTGTCCGCGGTATTTCGTGCCGGCCACGATGGCCGTCATGTCGAGGCTCACCACGCGCTTGCTGAAGAGCATGGGCGACGTCTTGTGGCCGGCTATGAGCTGTGCCAGGCCCTCCACTATCGCGCTCTTTCCCACGCCGGGCTCACCTATGAGTATGGGGTTGTTTTTCTTCCTGCGCCCCAAGATTTCCACCACGCGCTGTATCTCTTTCTCCCTTCCCACCACGGGGTCGAGCTTGCCTTCCGCTGCCGCCTTGGTGAGGTCTACCGAGAAGTTGTCTATCACGGGGGTCTTGCCGTTGCCTTGCGGTTGCGTTGCCGTGGCTTGCTGCCTTGCGTTGTCGTTGCCTTGCTTTGACGATGGGTTGTCCTCGTCGGCATCGTCCATGTCCTCGTCGGGCAGGCCGATGCCGTCTTTCGTAGCGGGCTTGCTTAGCAGTCTGAGGGCCGTCTCATAGTCGAGGTCGTTCTTTTCGAGCACTTCCTTGGCCGCGTTGTCGGCATGGTCGTGCAGCATGGCGAGCAACAGGTGTTGCACGTCTACCAATTGCGTATGTTGCAGGCGGGCCTCCAGCACGGCAAGCCTCAAGATGTTGCTTGCCTGGTTGTTGAGCGCGAGTTCGCTGGTGTCCACGGGCTCAGCTATCTCGTCTTCGCGCACCTTTTCCTCAAGCTCCTCCTTAATGGTCTGGCTGTTGATGTTCAGTTGCCTGAACAAGTCGGCCACGGGAGAGGTCTTCTCCCTCAGGATGCCGAGCAAGAGATGCTCTGGCCCCACGTAACTGCTGGCCAGGCGTGTCGCCTCTTCCCTGCTGAAGGCAAGAATCTCTGATACCTTTGGTGAAAACTGACTGGTCATATATGATGTCTTTCTTTTTTTGATTAATCGATGCAAAATTACACTATTTATTTAATAAGCTGCAAGTATTGTGCCAAAAATCATCGCAACCTTTTATTATGCGCAAAAAACACGCTTCTTCCGGATTTTGATTACCGTAGTGCTTTGCATGGCCCGCCCCTGCAAAGCAGATGAAACAGCGTACCACCCGTCCGCGTCATGCAAAGCGTCAGTAAGATAAAATGTAAAATATTATTGCCAAAATTTAACACTTGGAAACAGGTGCTTTTAGAGCGGGAAAACGGGTCCCGGCAGCACCGTCGGCGGCTTTTTGACCACATTTTTTTGCGATAGTAGCCAAATGGCGTCGCCGTTACGGTGTAATCGCGATGCCATTTCACCGTAACGGCGACGCGATTGCACCGTAACGGCATCGCGATTGCACTGTAACGGCGACGCTAAATCAGCTAAAAAGCAACGCCTAAAAATCGAAAAATGCGCAATGCATTGATAGTTAACGACTTATCAAAATGGCCCATAATCGCGAAATTTCGAGCCAAGCGACTGCTTGGTCGAAAAAAAACGATTCTCAGACGACCATGTGTAAAATATTATCATAATGCAGGGGCCGGCACAAGACCGGGCCGCCGCTATCTCGCCGTGGTCACGAGCCTTGACGGCAGGCTCTCGGCGTTGCAGCCTTTCCTCACGGCCGTAACGAAATACGTTGCGACGGACTTTGCCGTGGCGTGGGTGTCGTAGACCACGGCCTCCAGCTCCGCCTTCTCGCCGTCGGCCCTGTACACGGCATAATAGCAGCCGTCCACCGCGCCCCAGCTCAGTTCCCTTCCCGAAGCCGTGAGCCGTCCTGGCGCCTCAGGCTTTATTTCGTCGCCCTGTCCGAGATACGGCGCCAGGGTGAGACGCGGGAAACGCGATGCTATCACGCCGTTGATGTTCACGGGGTTGTTCATCAGCCAATAGGCACTGTAGAGGGCTGCGCCCGACACCTTGCCGTCGGCGCGTGCCGCGTCTATCTGCCGTGCCAAGTCGTCTGCCGTGCGGTAGACGTTGCTCTTCGCCTTCTCGCCAAACCGGTAGAGCGCGTAGCCGATGAGCAGCTTCGTCTTCGACGTGGCGTTCTCGGAGAACCACTTCAGGCGAGGCGGGAACCATCGCTCCGTGCTCCAGTAGAGTTGCGGTATGATGACGTCGCACCATCCCCGCGCCGACCACAGGGCTATGTCGGCATACATGGTGTTGTAGTTGTTCTCATAGTTGCCTTGTGGCGATATTGAGAACACGGCGCTTGGCCTGATGGCCTTTATGGTGTCGTGGGTGGCCACGATGAGCGAGTCGACCATGGCGCGTCGAAAGTCGGCTATCGAGGCGAAGCCCTTGCCGTAGCGTTTGTATTCGGCCTCGTCTCTCATCTTCTCGCCCTTTTGCAAGGCGGGGTAGAAATAGTCGTCGAGGTGTATGCCGTCCACGTCGTAGCGTCGCAGCAGGTCGGCCACGATGGAGCTGACCCTTTGCCGGGTCTCGGGCATGGCGGGGTTGTAGACCCTCACCATGCGGTAGTCTTTCACGAGGTGTCGCGGTATTCTCGCGTCCAGCTTGCCGAACTTGTCGCCCCGCCGCTGCTTCTGGTCCACGCGGTAAGGGTTTATCCACGCGTGAAACGACATGCCGCGGCGGTGGGTCTCATCGATGACCCATCTCAGCACGTCGTAGTCAGGGGCCTTGCCACGATACCCCGTCACGTATTGGCTCCACGGCTCATAGGGCGAGTCGTAGAACGCGTCGGCCTTGGGGCGCACCTGGAAAAACACAGTGTTGACGTTGAGCCGTTGCAGCGTGTCGAGCATCTGCGTGTACCAGGCCTTCTGCGAAGCCTCGGTGAAGCGGCGGCGAGGCCAGTCGATGCCGCCTATCGTGGCCACCCACACGGCGCGCGCCTCCTTGCCGGGCATGACGAAGCGGGGCGGCTTGGAGGTGGAGTCCTGCGAGAGGGCGGTGCCGTGCTTGTTGTTCTTCTTGTTGCTTATGTTGTTCTTGGCAGTGCCGCACGAGGCCATCAAGATGATTGCCGTGGCGAGCGTCAGACCAAGGATGACGCGGTCTTTTCTCATTATTATATATATGAACCCGTTGGGAATTGAATTCTGTTGACGAATTACAAATTTCGTCATAATACTTGACATACGCAAGCAATTCCCTGAAAATCTTGCGGATTTATTCCTCTGCCATGCTCCTGCGGTATTCGGCGGGCGTCATGCCAAACTTCTTGGAGAACAGGCGATAGAAGGTTTGGCGGATGGGAACGCCACACTCGTTGGCGATGGCCTCGATGGTGTAGTTCGACTTGTCCTTCAGCAACTTGGCGGCATGCTCCATGCGCAGGTTGTTGATGAAGTTGGTGAACGACTGGTCGGAGAACCTTGCAAACATTTCGTTGAAATGGCTGGTGGAAATGCCCATCTCCTTCGCCACATCCGAGCGCTCCAACTTAGGTTGAAGAAACAGGCCCCTGTCGATAATCATTTTCTCCATCCTCAGGAACTCGTCGTACTGCTGTTGCTTGTCGTCGTTGGCCTCGAGGGGCTTGCTATTGTTTTTCGCGTTGTTGGCTTCGTCGGCCGCCATGTGGTCCATGAGCTGCTTCTTGTATAGCAGCAGTTCGTTGACGAGCGTGGAGGTCGCTTGGTTCCTGGCCTTCAGCTCCTTGTTGATGCGGAAGCCGTTAATTATCAGGCCGATGCAAATCACGAGCAGGGCGCCAATGATGATGTCGGCGATGTGGTTGATTCTCAGAAGGGTGTCTTGTCGCTCAATGTATTTCTTAAGCATCTTCTTGCCCAGTTGCTCCGATACCCTGAGCGCGTTTTGGGCCTTGATGCGCCTGTTGAGCGAGTCGTTGAGGTCGTAGGCGCGTATGCCCGTCTCCTTGCTTTCCTTGTAGCGGCCCATCGCCTGCAATGTCTTGGCTTTGTTGGCCAAGATGTTATGGATATAGTTGTAGTCGATGGAGTCCTTGCCGCTACGGGTCCACACGCTTTCCATCTCGTTCACTTTGCTCAGGGCCTCGTTGTAATGCTTGGTCTGCATGAGGTAGGGCACAACAAACGTGGCGCCCTCGGGCGTGTTGGCGGCGCGCGTCACGATGAGCTTGTCGTAGAGGGCGCTGCCCTGGGCGTGGTTGCCCGTCTCCTCGTAGCCGATGGCGTAGATGGAGTAAAAGGTGGCGTTGGCCAGGTCGTTCACGCCGCTGATGTCCTCTGGCAGGGTGTTCAGCTTATTCAGCGTGCCCTCATATTCGGTCTTCATCTGGAAGAGTTCCTTGTATTGTTTCATCTCCAGGTAGGTGTTGGCCTTCAGAGCGTTGCTGGTGGTCAGCGCGTAATAGAGGTTCCAATTGGGCGACTTCTTCACTTCGCCTTTGAAGATGATGATGCTTCGGTCGAAGCAGTTG
>ERZ1026868.1344-NODE-1344-length-12870-cov-4.499883_pt1 | contig 12870 bp, 7 predicted proteins | sample MGYA00380164_ERZ1026868 | MGnify/ENA primary metagenome ERZ1026868 (study PRJEB33269, sample SAMEA4719800) | human gut metagenome | biome: human-associated habitat; feature: organic feature; material: feces | place: Cameroon | collected 2013-10 ... | reverse complement strand
GGACAAGGCGGCGAATGGGGACAAGGGCGCGGAAGGCGGAGAAAGGGACGCGAATGAAACACGCCGCCCCCGCAAGTTGCGGAGGCGGCGAAGGACGGGCCAAATGGACCTGGTGCGGCAAGGCATTCCGTCTTGCCGCCGGCAGGCGCCTGTCGGCTTAGTCGTCGTCGGGATACTAGTCGGTCCAGTAGTCCTTCCAGTCGCCGACGTCCGTGCATTCCGTGATCGCGCAGTTCTCCGACCGGATCAGGCCGTCGGGCGAGACGCGCAGTTCCACGACGGCGCGCAGCGTACAATTCCCGCGTATGACAATGGGCACAAGCGCCACGTAGCGGTCCGGGTCGGACAGATGTCGCATGACGAGGAACTCCGCCTTGGTCTTGACCATGTCGACGAAAGGCTTGCCCACGCCCGTGGCTGGATTGATGAAGTCGATTCCCTCGTCGACGAACGTGGCGGCGACCGTTCCACCCTTCTTGAGCGCGAGCGTCAGCGTCGATGTGCCCTCCGCCTCGGGGTCGCCCCAGATCTCCTGCGTCGTGGAGACGACCACCTCCTTCGTGGCAAACGCGGGCAGATCTGCGAAGTCCTTCAGCTTCCAGACGTTCTGCACGAGGTCGAGACGGAAGCCGTCGTCGCCCTCCATGGAGATTCGTCCGACCGTCAGCCTCCCTTCCTCGTCGTAGTCGCCGGGATAGATGTACAGGCGGCGCGGCGACCCGCCTGCGAGGATTTCATTTTCCGGGGTCTCACGGCCGTTCCTGAAGGTCAGCGCCACGTCGAAGTAGTAGCGGCCCTCCCCGGCGTCGTATCCCGTCAGGGCCGACGCGGAGAACGTTGCCGTGAACAGCCGGTTGTCGGCGTTGTCGTAGACCACCTTCCCGGAGAGCTTGCCGTCCGCCTCGATCGTCACGGTTCCGTAGAGGTTGTCCGAGAACTCGGGATCCGGCGGGATCGGGCAGTCGCCGCTCCCCGTGAACGTGCCGACCGCCCATGCGGGAAGGGCCTTCACCTCCACGGTGAACGTCGAGACGTAGGACGCCCGGCCCGACCTCACCTTCGCCTGGACGGTGTACACGCCGGCCTTTTTCGCGCTCCCCGTGATCTTCCCCGTCTTCGCATCGTATTTGAGCCCCGCCGGCAGACCGGAGAGCGTCAGCCTGTCGGCCGCGTCCCGGACCGTCAGCGCGGGCAGGCCAGATTCCGCCACGCCGACGGAGATTTCGTACTTCTCCCCATTCCCGTTGAGGAGGGCGACCTCCTTCCCAGACACATCTCGGACGAGCAACAGGCCGTTCGCGCCCGTTTGTTCGTCTCTTCCTGCAAAGTCGCCGACAACGAGCTTGAATGTCCGAACGCGCGCCTTTTTCACGGAAGCGTTCGCGAGCTTCGCCGTAACGGTGTACGTGCCCGGCTTCTTTACCGTTCCGGAGATGCGGTTCGTTTTCTTATCGAACTTCAACCCCGACGGAAGTCTCGAAAGCGTGACCTTCGGAAGCGAACGCGATTCGATCTTGAGTGTGAGGTCGAACGCGCCCGACACATTGTAGACATCGTCAACATCGAGTTCAGGTTCGGTGTCATCCTCCGCTGGAATGAACTCCGCCCACACGGCCACGTCCTCCCCGGCCGCGGTGTATGGAAACGACGGCGAACGGAAGTCGACGTCGCCCTCAAGCGGCTCCCCGTCCGCATCGTGCCAGCCCGCGAAGACGAACCCCCTGTTCGGCGTCGCCCTGAGCGTGGTCTTCTTCCCAGAGGCGTAGATGCCGCTGCCCGTCACCCTGCCCATCTCCGGGTCGCACTCAACCTTCAGGAAGTTTTCGCCAACCCGGCGCACGACAACCGTCCAGCTCCTCACGGCCGTCTTCCGGCCCGCCGTGGTCGCCGTGGCGACGACCGTGTAGACGCCGCTTCTTGTAGGCTTCCCATAGATCGTGTTCGCGGGCAGGGCGTTTCCCGTGCCGCGCACCGTGAGAGGTTTTGCCGTGAACCTGAGCCCGGCGGGGAGCCCCCGTACCTTGAGTTTTACAAGGCTTCCGCTTTCAACAGAGATTGTGACGGGGGTGAACGTTCCGCCCGTTACGAACTCCTCTCCATCTACGAAACAATCATGGAGTTCAACCCAATCGCTTTCCTGGGCGATGAAGGAAGCCTCGACGAAAACGTCTTTCGTCCCCATCGTAAAGGACAGTTTGGGATTACGTACATCGACATTCTCAGACAGTTCCATGTCGTTCAATTTCCAACCGCTGAATACGAACCCCCTGTTAGGTTTCGCTTTGAGTGTGACCTTTTTGCCCGCTGCATAGGCACCACCACCGGTCACTTTTCCCTGTGAAGCGTCGAAGGACACTTCACACGTCCTGGTAACTCCTGTGGGTCTCGCCAGCTGTTTGTATTGGGCCGTGAAGACCGTGGTTTCGTCTGCGTCGGCCTCCGTGAACGTTCGCGTGAGGGAGGAAGGGCTCCATCCCGTGAATCTCCATCCGGCGTCCGCCTTGACTTTCGGGGCCTTCAAGGTGGCGCGTGTTGGAACAAGATCGTCCTCGTCGTCCGAGTCCATGGCAACGACCTGGACCAGGTCGCCGCCACCGATGCGCTGACCCTTCCCGTCGAGGTCGAAGCGCACGATGCATTGATCGTATGCCTTGACGAAGGATATCTCCCGGACCACGCCGGGATCCTCCCGCAAAGACACAGAGAACGTATGCCTGAACGAAGCCCCCCCGTCTGCGGGCTTCAGGGGAATCAGGATCCACTGGCGCCCCGTATCGGCCGGCGACCAGTTCGTGTTGTTACTTGGATTCCACTTCGGCCAAATCCGGGAACTTACGACGTAGAGGAGGTCGTCGTCGTCCTCGTAGGCCTCCCAGTTTGCCCAGTTCCCGTCTTCGTCCCGTTCTAGGGCGTTCGGTTTCTGGTTGAAATAACGCTGGGCGGGCTGCCCGAATTCCTTCCACATCTCCTGTTCGGAGAGAATGGCCGGCGTTCCGAACGCATCGTACGTCCCCGCCGTCAGGACAACATCGGACGGCTTCAATTTTCCGGCCCCCTCCACGGAGAGCGCAAGACTGGCCCCGAAGTAGAATCCGGCGGTATCTGGCCCACTGTCGCCATAGGCGCACGAGACACCCTCCTCATCGGACGAGGCCTCGTACCAGTTCCCGAACTCAACTGCCCGGACCTGTAGAGCCAGCCCCCCCGCGAAAGCTATGCACCAACAACTCCTCATCAGTTTGTTCATACTCGTTTCACCTTCCTTCGCCATCTGCATCGCCGTCGGATGGGACGTAGTTTTCATCAAACCATTTCTGAGCGGTATCACGATCGACGTATTTCTCCCCCGTAATGAATTCGTAGGATTCCTTGGCCGCTCGAATGGCATCTTTCCCCCCTCCATCGATGACGGAGAGAATCGTTTCAAGTTGAAGCTTCTCATCTGAGAGGGCATTGATTTCCGCAGCCAACATGGCCTGGTTTTCTTCTCCCCTCAAGGCCATCATGTAGTCGGCGATAAGGGGGGCACGATCCGTTTCGGACTCAATCTCGCCGATCTTGAGCTGAATGAGATTCGCCGCCGACTGTGCGACATCTTCGTCTGCATCAAATGCAAGTCCCGTCAATTGGAGAAGCGCCTCCCTGGCACTGAAATCTGTCAACGCATCAACCATTGCCTGTCGAACACGGACATCATCCGATCCCTTAGCGTCTTCGTAGAGTCTCAGAATCTCGGCATGGTCCGATTGGTCGCTCGCGGACTGGAGACGGTCACAAATCCTTTTGTTCGCCTCCGTCATTGGGACATCGGGTTCCTCGCTCAAGACAATCCCCGAAGCCTCCCGCGCCCTGCGACGTTCCAACATGGCCGCATGTCGTTCCTGCCGTAAGATCTGGCGTTTGTTCAGCTCCTTCTGCCGTCTGCCATCTGGTGGAAGGAAGGTTACGTTTGGGGGCGACTTGATGGAATCAGAACCCTTGGAGGGGGAAACGGCTCCCTTCGTCTCCGCTTCCCGAAGACTTTTCCCCTGGCACCTGGCTTGCGGATCTGGTGGATTGCACCCCAGGATGCCCAGCCCCGCAAGAATGAACGCGAACAGTGTCCTGCGAACCCTCATCTTCCACCCTCCACCGCCCGGAACTGGAGGTCGACCGGATAAGACTGGACAACGCCTCCATCTTTGTAGAACAACGTTCCAGATCCGAATGGGCGCTCCCAGGCGGTGAATCCTTCGACGCATGCCCCACATTCGTCCCATCCCGGCATCAACACGCCGGAAAACTTTGCCTTGACGGGCTTCCCCGAAGACGACAGGACATCCGCCCATCCAGAAAAGGCACCGCTTTTCGGCTTGAACGTGAACTTGAATTCCTTTCCCGCCTCCTGAGGCAGAAACGTCTTGCTCGTTGCAGTGAGGACACGTTCCGTCAAAACGGGTGACGAAAACAGATATTCGTCGGCATAACCGAAAACAACACTCAACTCATTCGGCGCAATGTCGGCCTTGTACCAACTTCCGAATGCGTAGCGGGGAGTACCGGCTTCTCCATCATGAACTTCAAGAGCGACGGTCTCAAGCGCATTGTGAATGATCTGCGGTGCATAGGCGCCCGTTGACTTATCCCAGGCATGAACCCCATCGGAAGAAATCTCGATAAGTGCCCCAAAACCGTTCCACATGCTCTGCTTGTAGAGGGCAATCACGGCCTTGTCGGAAGAAAGAGCCGTCAACGATGCCGTTGATTTGAGAATCTTGCCGTCTGAAAGCGTTACCGACCACTTGGCCTTCCCCGTTTTCTGGACATCCAATACCGCAGTCGCCGTGCCGATGGTGGAGCCCTCGTCAATCGCAGGGAAGGTAAGCGTATAATGCCCCGCCCATGCGGCGAAGTCCACAGGCGCTTTTGTCGCCCACCCCGTAACGCCGAGTGATGGGATCTCCGCGGAGACCGTGCCATCCCCGTCCATTTCAAGATACAACGCCGATCCGTCTCGCGCCGCCAACGTCGCTGCAACACATGCCGTCTCCGGGTCAAGCGTCTGCCAAGAACCGGAATAGGAGGTTGTTTTCGCCAGCATTCCGACGTGCTTGGCGGTAATCTTGTTCTTCGCCGAGATTGTAAACATGAGAATCCCTTCCAGGATGTTGGTGCCCCCCATCGTGCCGACGAGTGGAATCTGTTGGGCAACACGTTTGACGCCGACGTTTTGGTTCACCGCCCTTGGATCGGAGATGTCAAAAGACAGTGTTGCGGGGAGCCCCGTAATGCGGCCCTGCGTAACCGTGTAGGTTGCCGAATAGACGCCGGGCTTGGTTGGCGCTCCTGACAGGACGACCGCGCCCGTCTTCCTGTCGTACTTCAACTTGATCCCAGACGGCAGATTTCCCTTTATTCTTTTGACGAACACAGAGGAGTTCGCCCGTACATTGCGAAGCAGAAGGGTTTCGTCGACGGCAAAGCCGGAATACATCTTTCGCCTGATCGTGAGTTCTTCGAAGCACGGTTCAGCGGTATCGGTCAACGTCACCGTATGTTCTTGCAACGAAACAGGGGCTCCATTCGCGTCAACAGCTTCAAGCGCAAGTGTGAAAGTGCCCGTGGCCCGCGCCTCTCTCCGCCAGACGTTGAACGCAATGGACTTGTCATCCACCTCGCCGGCTTTCCAGACAAGGTTCGTTTCAGGGAACTCGTACAAACCTACGGCCGATCCGCTGTCCTTGACGAACAGGCGAGCCGTCATGCTTCCACTACGCCCTCCAACACGCATGACCGTGACAACTCCGTGTCCGTCTGGCACGAAAACAGATTGCGCAGTTTCCTTGAAGAGGATTCTCCCCGGAATACTTTCTGTCGAGCCGAGGAGGGAATATGCTACAGCCGCACTGCCTGCGCGGCCGAACCGCGTAGCGCCCTCGTCCGGTTCCAGGCCAGTCAGTGCAATCCTGACGAATCGGCGTATCCCGTCACCGGCGTGACGGAAGTCCGCAGAAACACGCCCAGATGGAATTGCGGCCGTGAGCCCCATGTTGGAAACAACGCTTTCAGAACCTTCGGGGGAAACCTGAAGAAGGGAAACCGAAAGGCCCAGCCCTTCCGGGATGGTCGCCGAGAGATCAAGGTGGGTTCGCGCCGTGTCGTCCACATCCGCCAGTTCAACGACGTCCACGAGATCGCCTCCAGAGACGGACGCAGCGTACTTTCCACCTTCTGTGACAGAGAGCGTCTCCTGCGTCGTTGACCAGTTTACGTTGTCCTCGACGCCTTCGGAATCTGCCGCGGCAAGAAGTTCGTCCAACCGCGTAATGTATCCGGGAAGAAAGACCGTCGGGCTCTTCGACGCAAAGGTCTCCAGGCGTGCGGCAATCGAACCGTCTGGGTTGAGAACGACAAAAATCGGTACGCCGGTGCGATAGCGATTTGTACGTTCAGGACGATTCCAGCCACCTTCGTCGGTACTGGTGCCAACCAGGATGCGGTTTGCCGCCAGTCTCTCATGCGCCTCCTCGGCGGGAATCATCCACCGTGAAAGATAACCGGCGCCGCTCTGCGTGGCTCCATGTTCCGGATCCGCATCGATGTAGGATTGCAATACGTTCTTGGCCTCGTATGTCAACAGGCACGGACCCGTCTCAGGAGAAGCGGCCGAGAAGTTCGGGATGTCAACGACCGCACAGACAACGTTGTTGGCTTCCGCCCATGCCTTGAATTCAGGGGTGTCGTCGAGATTGGCACTTGTGCGGGCACAATCCGGGCACCACAAACTTCCACCGACGAGAACAAGTAGATAGGCCTTTTCGTTTGGATGCGCCTTACGGAATTCAGAGACAAAAGTCCGTGCCGCCTTAAGATCCATCGTCCATTCGCCAAAGCCTGCGACACCTTTCCAAGTTGGGTTCTTGGCCGAATTCCCGCGGTTGACAACCGTCACGGAACTCATCTGCGCAATCCCCTGGCAATCAAGCGTCAACTGGATTGTGTCGGAGACTTGGACGTCAAGAGGTACCGGGAGACGGACGGACTTGAAGGTCTCGGCTTCGTTCCACACGAGATTCGTGGTGAATTCCGTCTTGTCAGGATAGATCGCCGTAAAGGTGTCCGGAATTGAGCTGTCAACGCCTGTCTCGCGCGTGACGGGTACCTCTACGGCCGTTGTGAATCCAACTTGTACTTCAAGCCGGTCTCCAACCGTGTTGCCACAGGCAAACCGACTTCCCTTTGGCGGCGAATACCCCCATTCGTTGAGCTTTGCGTCCAAGAAATTGACGAGGGTGTCTTCCAGGGTGTCCCCGCTTGCCGGAATCTCTTTCTTCTGACCACAGAAATTGTACTTATGCACGGTTCCATCTGCCTTCTTCCAGTAAAGGCACAGATAGGGAAGTTCCGCCTTGATCTTTTCCGGTCCTTTTGAAAAGGCTATGGCTGCATTGTATTCCGCAGGGATCTTGTCACCCGCCATGGCGAGACCCAGATAGATGTTGGCGCGCTTCTGCCATTCGAGGAAACGCGATGTCGTCATGGCGACTTCGCAATCATGGCAGTGTCCACAGCTTTCTTTCCCGGCAAAGGATAAAAAGGGCGCTCCACGCCTCTCCGCCTCAAGCCGAGCAAGCGTGTGCCCCTTGAACCATTGACCGCGCGTTACCGTCTCCTGCCGGACAATGGGATTCTCATATGTCTTGGCATATGCAGCAATCGAGACAGCCGCAATCAAGATTGCGAGAAAGCAACGTAGGCATCTCATTTCGCACCCCCCTCATTTCCTTTTGGACACGGAGCCTTGACACTTGGATCCGCTTCAATGAACCTCTTATAACGCTTCAGGAACGCCTTCGGGATGGCCCCCGTCCCCTGTGGCAGCCGAATCTTCATCTGTGCGCGTCTCTCCCCGATAATCCGGTTCACGACATCTTGCCGCCGTTCCCGTGCAAGCTGCCGCCAACACTGGTCAAATGTCTGTTCGGGGATGGGGATTGCCCTGTAAAGGCAGATTCGAGAGAGCTTCAGGGCGAATTCACCCGTCGTCTCCGACTCCGGGATAATAGCATCGCAACGGTAGATGCAAAGTCCGTCATCTGTTTCCAGTACATCTGTCGTTCCACCCTCCCTTAGTCTTTCCAGGATCGGCCAGAGGGTGTCGCCTTCGAGCGGGAAGTCGTTCTTGTCGCATTCCCCCAGGGATCCGCCGGGTTCCTTCTCCCGGTCTTGCGAGAACCGATCCGCCAGTTCGGCAAAGTTCTTTCCTGCCCTTGCCTGTGTAACGAGATTGGACGCCATCACGTAGATATGGCGATTCGTTTCTGCAACCTGTGCGTTAATCCGGGCGTGTTGTCGCAATGTTGTCTCGACAAGGTTACTCGTTACGGTGTAGTCGTCGCGATGGTGTGTCAGGCAATACGCCTCCTGGGCCGCTTCACGTGTGACGAGGTCGATGAACCGCTGGCGCATATTCCGATTCGTCATGATGCACGTCAAGTCGTCGAAGGTTTCCGTTCCACGCCCGAACGTCTTGGCATACCTGGCCTTTGTGGCCGACAAGGTCTCAGAGTAAACGGGTTGCCCGAGAACACCGTCATCCAGATTGGCGGATTGACGCCACAGGACATCGTTCACGAACGCGGAAAGCGCCATGGACCGAACAAGGTCACGTTTCCGTGTGAATTCTACATCGCTTTTCGCCGACCGCCCATCCCTGTGGGAATACAGGACCTCGCGAACGGCAATGTCCGAATTCCAGTCCCCCTGCGTGTAGTTGACGCCGTTGACGGAAAGGACATCGGGGGACGAGTCCGCTTCCTTCCCCCCGCACCCAAGAAGTGAAAGGGAAACGCAGACATAGACGAATCTAATGAATGTTCTTTCCACTGATTGTCCCTACACTGTCTCAACAACCACTATTCCAGCGATTCGCCTTCGTAAACAAAACATAAGGTGGTATTGAAGTATAAACCCAACAACACCACCTTATGTTCTGAAACAACGCTACAGTATCTTACTTGCGATTGTAAACCGGAACCGAAGACTTGAGCGTGCCCATCTTCTTGACGTACTTGGCCGTCCACGTGCCAAAGGCGGGAACCATCATCTCACCCAGGTCGGGGTAGTCGCACCACGTCTCAAACTCATCGCACAGACCCGCAACATTGGCGTAATCGTCACAATGGTCAAGCGACGGGAGCGTGCCGACGACATTGCCGGACACCGACTTGATGGCACGGCTCTTCTTGTCAAAGGTGCCAAAGCCAGCGGCAACCAACTGATACTTAGCTGCATCAACGTCAGGATTGCTGGCTGGCGCACCGTTTCCTGCAACTTCAAACTGGACGGCAACCTTGTTCGCCGTCTTGCTGAAACGGCAAAGGCTCGTGTCGCCGTTCAGAGTCGACTCAAGGAGCGTGTCCGCCCAGTGACTCTTCCCGACGGTAACAGGAGTAGTCGTCACGGCATCACGTGTCGCGCCAGGAATCGTGGCGAGGAAATCAGTAACGGCCTGATCAACGTCAGCCTGAGCGAAAGTGCCTTCAAGGACCTTCGTATACTTCACGCCAGCAAGATCGTACTTGACAGTGACGGTATACATGTCACTGCTACTCGCACCGACACCGTCGAGAATCCCAACCTTGGCCGCCTTTTCCCAGAGGGTAATCTGGTAAGGCTGGGTATCCGTCGCTGTCCCGCACGGATCACAGCATGTCCAGATATAGCCGTCAATCGTGCGGGTGCCCTGCTCGAAATACAGCCCCTCGCACCCAGACTTCTTAATCGTCTTGGGGACAAGCGTCTTGAGGGTCATCTTAACCTGATAGACATTCGCCTTGCATTCTGCCGTCGTCGTCGGATCGATGCCGCAGCAACCTTCCGTTGCATAGGCACCAGTGACAGCCGCAATCGCCGCCGCTGCAATCATGAGTTTCTTCATGTTCTGTTCATTTCCGGGGCTTGCGCCCCTTGACCGTTCGTCCGTTCGGCCACCCGGCCTCGCGTTCTACTTGGTGGTTAACTTGTTGTGCCTTCTTCCACTTCTGCGGACCGTTCCTTGAAACGCCCGGCGTTAACCCAGGACCGGACATCCCATCCGGGCCCGCGTCGGGCGCAGGTGGGCCGGGAGCGGTATCTTCCAACGGAAGTTCCAACGGCGGGGTGGCAGGCGACGGCGTGGCAGGGCGTTTATGCCCTTTGCCCAGCGGGGGAAGCGCCGATGGGCTGCTTCAACGGATTTCTAACCACCAGGGGCGGGATGGCCCGGAGGACGGCCCTTTGAAGCGTCTCGGCCGACGGTTGGGTGTAGCGGGTGGAATGCCCGCCTCGTCCATGAGGGAGATGAACGTCGCGCGCAGGGAGTGGAAACTCGCGCGCGCGGGACCCTTGTTGACGATGCCGACGGCGCGGAAGGCGGCCGTGAGGGGCTTCGTCGGGCGCTTCCGCGCGGCGGCGGGGAAGAGGAAGTCCCCGTCGGCGGGCGCCTGCCGGCGGCGCTGGACGATCGCGCGGGCCTCGCCGACGAGCGGGATGAGCAGAAGGCGCTTCTTGCTGTGGCGGACCTTGTTGGGCTGGAGGCGGAGAAACGCGCCGTCCGGCGTGGTCTCGCCGCGTTCAAGCTCGGCCACGTCGGAGAGGCGCAGGCCCGTGTAGTAGCCGAGGACGAGCATGTCCGCATAGGCGGTTGGATCGGACGGAAGGGGGGAGGCCCGCCGCAGCGCGTCGCGGACGCGGCGGATCTCGTCCGTCGTCAGACGGCGGTAGAATTCGCCGACCTTCCCGCTGCCGACGCCGGACGCGCCGCGCAGACGGGCTTCCGCGCGCCAGACCTCCGCGTCGAGGCCGAGGACGTCCCAGACGCGGCGGTAGAAGCGGATCATGCGCCCGGCGGAGAGGTACTTCTTCCGCAGGGTGTCCGCGAGGGCGCGCGCGTCCGCCGCCGTGAGGTCGTCCGGCGCGCGCGTGCGCGCGGCCTGCGCGAGCAGGTCGAGCCAGTGGCGGTAGCTCGCGTGGCTGGCGGCCGGGACGGGGGCGCGGACGCCGGCGAGGAAGTCCTCCCAGAGCCCGCTCCACCCGGGCGTCGAGCGGCACTCGATGCGCTGGAGGCGGCGCCGGGCCTGTTCGCCCAGGCGGACGAGCTGGCGCAGCCAGGCCGTCTGCCCGCCGTCGTCGGCGGGGACGAGCAGGCGTGCGCGCACGCGCGCAAGGCGGAGGTCGCCGGTCTTCAGGGGCGTCCAGTTCTGTTGGGCGTGGATGCGCGAAACATAGTAAAGCGCGCGCCCTTTTCGCTGAATTGATCCAAATGAAAGCTTCATGAGATGGCCTTGTTCCTGTCTTGTGCCGTGGATGGGAGAAAAAGAAGTTTGATTTTCTGTCATCCGGGCAACACGGGCGCATATAGTATCATACGATGAAGAATGTCAAATTCATGGTCGCGGGGCTGGCTGTTGCGCTCATCTGCATGGGCGTGGCCTACGTCCACTTTGCGGGCGGGGGCGAGACCGGGCCTTCGGACGCGCCGACGGGCGTGCGCCGCGCCGACGCCAAGGCGCAGGACAGGGCGACGCGGAAGCGCGTCCGCGCCGCTCGGATCGCGAAGGCCGCGAAGAAGCCCGTGGACGAGGTGGTCAAGAGGGAGAAGCCGTCCTTTGAGCTGGACGATGCGGACGAAGCCGCGCTCACGACGGAGCAGCGTGCGCTCATCGAGGCCATCCGCAAGGCGCTGGACGAGGACGACCACAAGACGGTGTTGGCGCTCGTGCAGAAGCTGCAGAAGGCCAAGGAGTGGCCGGACGGCATTCCTCTGCCAATCCGGCGGGCGGCGTTGGAGGCCGTGTCGTGGATCGGCATGTCGGCCCTGCCCGAGATTGCGGGCTTTCTGGGGGACGGCGACAAGGAAGTCGTGGCGGACGCCATCGAAGCCTATGAAAGCGCGCTCATCGAGGCGAACGGCGACCGCGAGCTTTCGGCGGTCGTGACGGCGGCGGCGGCCGTGATCGCCGACGCCGATGCGATGGACTCGATCTTGATGAGCCTCAACGAGATGCGGCCCTCCGTTGCCGTGGCGACGATCAAGCAGATTTGGGCGACGGGTACGGACGCCGCGAAGGCGGCCCTGCGCGAGGCGATCGAGTTCCTGACAGGCGAGGAGAACATCACGACGCCGGAGCAGCTGGACAATTGGTACAACGACCCCTCCGGCGACAACCGCGACGACGAGGACGCCGAAGAGTTCTACGGGCCGTCGCAGGACTGACGGCGTGCCGGGGGCGGTGCGGGTCCTTCGCGCGCCGACACGCCGCGTATCAACCCGGCGGAACTGTTCCGAAGTGAAATCGCGCGGCGTCATGCGGGAGGGTCGCGCTTGTCGCGGCCGTGTTGCCCGGGCGGAGGACGCGGATTTCGCGGTGGCGGGCTTGACGCGCAGGTGGTTCGTGTGTTATCCTAGAACCCGAAAGCGGGTTTGAGGCTATGAAGATTGGTGCATACGACGTCATCCGCGTCCTGGGGAAGGGCGGCATGAGCGAGGTCTACGAGGCGGAGAATCCACGCCTCGGAAGCCGCCATGCGCTGAAGGTCTACACGTATCGGAACGACGATCCCGACGTGCGGCGGCGGTTCGACGTGGAGGGGCGGCTCCTGGCCCGGCTGGGCCATCCGCGCATCGTCAAGGTGACGGACATCGGGGAGACGGACGAGGGGAAGCCCTACTTCGTGATGGACCTCGTGCTGGCGCCGGACGGCAACCCGAAAAGCCTCGCCGACGTGGGCGACGGCGAGGCCGACGAGGAGACGATCGGGCGGTGGTACGACGACATCCGCGACGCGCTCGCCTACATCCACGGCAAGGGCGTGATCCACCGCGACCTCAAGCTCCAGAACGTGCTGATC
>ERZ1026868.1341-NODE-1341-length-12887-cov-4.597179_pt1 | contig 12887 bp, 10 predicted proteins | sample MGYA00380164_ERZ1026868 | MGnify/ENA primary metagenome ERZ1026868 (study PRJEB33269, sample SAMEA4719800) | human gut metagenome | biome: human-associated habitat; feature: organic feature; material: feces | place: Cameroon | collected 2013-10 ... | reverse complement strand
CTTTTTTACCTTTTTACTTTTTTACCTTTTTACTTTTTTACCTTTAAAAGTTTGTAGTATTCAGCAGCACCCAACAGGAGGCATCCTGTGCCGTAGTCCTCGAAATCGGGAATAGACGTATAGGTGACAGGCTGTCCAGCCGATGGGTCCTTGCCAGTGCCCTGGTTGTAACCGATGAAACCATCTTCATGAACCGATGCAGCCAGCGCCTTCCATGCCTTGTCCATAGCTTTCTGATAAGTGGCAGCAGGCAGAATGCCCTGTCTCACGCCCCATGCCATGCCGTAGAGGAAGAGACCTGTACCCGTCATTTCAGGGCCGCCATAGTTGGCAGGGCAAACGAGGCTTACATTCCAGTATCCATCCTCGCGCTGGCATTTCAGCAGAGCTTTGCTCATGTTGATGAAGTCTTTCTTCAGATATTGGTAGTTCTTGTCGTTGGCAGGCAATGTCTCCATCACGCGAACCAAGGCTGCGTAAACCCAGCCATTGCCACGGCTCCAGTAACAATTGCTGCCGTCTTTCTCCTTGTAGGGAGGAACGTAGTCCTTGTCTCTCCACCACAAACCTTCCTTCTCGTTGAACAGTCCGCCTGCCAGTGTGTCGCGTGTCCACTTGTAGGAGTTCATGGCATAGTCGAGATACTTTTTCTCGCCGCTGACTTTTGCATATTTTGCATATATAGGCATAGCCATCTGTATGGCGTCGATCCATGTCCAGTAAGAAACACGGTTGGATGCAATCTGATGGTCGAGGTTTGCCTTCACATGACTTAAGTCTTTCTTTCCTCCGCTCTGTACGTAGCGGTCGATGTAAACCTGCATGCAGCACTGGTTGTCGGCATTGTCGTTGGTCTCTCCGCTGCGAGCCTGCCACTTGTGATAGTCAGCCCAGCGATCTGTATAGTCGAGATATTTCTGCTGAGGGTCAATCTCGTAGAGTGCCATGAGTCCCTCGTAGTACACGGCGCGTGTCCACAGGTTGCTGGTACGTATTCGTTTGACAAAGGTATCGAGTGTAGGGTCGCTGTACTTTGCCATGAAATAGTTGTTGGTGCGATGCGCCACCTCCATGATTTCCTTTTGCAGGTTTGTTACGTTTCTATGAGCTTTCTGGGCTGAGACAAAGCTCATACCCATGAGTACACAGAGTGATGTTAAGATCAGTTTTTTCATTTGTTGAGTTGTTTATTTGTTTTGTTGTTTATTCAGTTTATGTCTGTTTTTACTTCCACCAGCTTGACGGTGCTGTTGAGTCCGCTTGGCACAGGTTCCCACTTGTCGTAGGTGGTTTTCTTGTAATTGATGTCTACGACGTTGATTTCCTTCATCTTGCGCCATTTCACACCTTCGCGGTCGAGTGCAGCAATGCGGTTGGCAGGCAGGTTGGTCACTTCTATGCGGATGTTGTTCTTGCCCTTCGACAGTGCATCCTTGCAGTGGAGAATGTAAGGCACAGCCCAGGCGCAGCCTATGTAATGGCCGTTGATGTAGACGCGGGCACTTTCGCGCACGTCGCCTAAGTCGATGCTCCATTGTTTCTTGGCTTGTTCTTTCGACAGCTTGAACGTTGTCTCGTAGACGCCAGTTCCCATCGTCACCTGGGCCTTGTCGCTGAGGCTCTCCCATGTCTTGAGTCCCTGCAGGCTGAAGGTTTCCTCTACCTTGGGTGCTTCCTCAGTGAAGGAGAGCTTCCAGGTGTTGGCGGTGAGGTCGATGCTTTCACCCTTGTCTATGGTTTGAGGTTCGGTCTTTGCCAAGCGCAGTTTCTTGTCTTGCAACCAGGGTGCCGACTCTTTCTGTGCACTGAGGAGGATTCTGCTTTCGCCACTTTTGAGGTTGATATCCAGTTCTCCGCGTTCGTTTATCACAGCAGCATGGTAAGATTCGTTCATAGGATTGTACCACAGCGCAGCGTTCTCTCCTGTAGCAATAGGCACTTGGGCCTTGATATCGTGGTCGGTGAGGTTGGCGATGAAGTAGTGATGACCGTACTTGTTGTTGCGTCGTATCAGCTTCAGTCCATATAGTTTTCTCATCATTTCAGGGTTGGCAGCCTTTGCCATCGCCTCAATGTTGTCGCCCTTGATAATCTTGGCACCTTGCGCCTTCAGCTGCGAGATGTGCTGTATCACGTCGCTTGGCATGATGTTGTTGCCGGGAATGACCAGCGCCTTATATCGTGTTCCGGCAGCAGTCTCTATCATGCCGTTCTTATAAGTACACGAGCGCAGGTATTGGTCGCTGATGTAGTCGCAGTCGAATCCGGCCTTGTCGATATCGAGGATGCACTTGATAAACTCGGGAGCTTTCTTCGCCATGCTGTGAATGTCGAACATCATGAGCCATTTCTTGGTATTGGTGCGCCACATGTCTCTTACGGGCAGATACACCAAGAAGTCGTTGTCGGGCTGTCCCCATTGCAGATAGGTTTGACAGTGGGTGATGTATTTCATCAGTTCGGGCGCATCGCGCCAGATGCTGTTGGTGGGGCTCATGTCGATGGAAGCATAAAATTTCCATCCTGGCCATGTGTCGTTCTTTGGCGAATAGGCTGTGCCATGGAAGAACATGTGGTTGACGCCGGCACAGAACATCAGGTCCATATCGGGTTTCATCTGACTCAGTGACGTGCGAAAGTGCTCGGTGAGCCAGGTGAAAGTCTCGCTTGATGTATATTTCTTGCCCGTGATGTGGGCAGCCGAAGGAGCATATTTCAGCATACTCAGGTCGCTGAAGTTGGGACGAGTCTTCCCCGGATCCTTGCGCAGGACCTTGATGCCGAAGTCGGTCAGTCCGAAGCCTTCTATCTCAGGAATGTCGACAGCCGCATAGCAGTCAATGAGGTTGGCGGGTGAGCCGTGCGCCTGGTTGCGTGTGATGGCTCCGTGCTTGTGTGCCCATGCTGTCCATTGTTTGGTGAAATTGTGCAGCAGCATCTCTCCCAGGGTTTCGCGATAATCGCTCACAACGATTGCGTCGCCATCCAGAAACTCGGGGAACTTGTCCTGCAATTTGTAGCCGTGCATATTTTCGAACTCAGTCAGCAGGGTAGGAGTCCAGTTGGCGCCATACACTTCGTAGCTGTCGTTGAAGAAAGTATGTGGAAAAGGTGTTCCCGAAGCCGTAAAGGCGCTGTCGATGTGTGCCAGATAATGGGCTACGGCAGTAGAGTCGAAGTGGTCGATGACGTAGCCTTCACCTCCAGGTGCAGCACGCTTCACCATCTGTCGGGTGCGGCTCTCGTAGAGTGCGATGACGCGTTTCTTCTTGGTGGCTCCTGCCACAGGATAAGCCTTGATGACTTTCAGTTTGGCGAAGTTGCGCTCTTTTTCGGGCAGGGTGAAGTTGATGTCCATGAGTTTCTTCTTGACATCTACAATGGTGTCGACGAAAACAGCCTTGCAGGCAGCCTCGCTCAGTGGAACCCAAGGTCCGCCGAAAGGCCATCCTGTTCCGGTAGCCATATCGGTCTCAATTCCCAATTCCTTGTCTTTCTTTTCCACGAATCTGAGCATCTCCATCCATCGTGGCGAGAGGTAAGGTATGTCGTTCTTGTCGTTTCCCTGTACGCCATAGAGTGGAGTTATCTCCACTGCGCCTATGCCAGCCTTGGCATATTGGTCGAGATTCCATCCCAAGTTCTCCTTGTCGACGGCCGATCCCATCCACCACCATCTTATACCAGGTTTGGCTTCCGGTGTGGGGGAAGGCAAGAACTGAGCCTGTGCGCTGACTGCTGTGAGCAGTGCGCAGGTGAGGCATGTTGCAATAAGTCTTTTGCGTTGTTGTCTGATCATATCGATTATAATAGCCTTTAAGTTTTTATTTCTTTTGCAAAGATAGGTATAATTGTTCAATAAAGCATAAGAAATCGTCCATAAAGATGTAAAACCGTACAAAAGCGAGGGGTGTATGATTGTGCTGTCGGAAATTTTGTTTATCTTTGTACACACCTGCTTGGGATGCCTATATTAATAGGTACGCGAGACACAGGCAAGCCATGCGGCTTGGACGAGACAGAAATCGTAAATCCAACAGAAAAGAGACTTAACCAAGGCTTGAATAAAATATAAAACTTGAATAATAAGAAACCATCAACCAACATGAAACAAACTAAATTAAAAACTTTCGCAGTCGTATCGGCTTGTATGATGGGAATGTTGTCCTCGTCAGCGCAAGGAGTGATGCAGCGTACTGCCAACTACCACCCCGACGGTAGAGGTTTTAGCTGTGTGAATGGCAACAATCGTTATACACGCGCCCTCTATGGCAGTGTGGATGAATGGCGACTGGAAACCAGCGACCGTCCTATATTCGCTATCTTTAAGAAGAACAATCATCGCAACATCCGTTTCGTGATAAAATGCAACGGTCAGGCTTTTCAGCTCGACTCGGTAGAGTACTGCAAGGCAAGATATGAGGCTGGAAAGCGTGAGTATCTGATGAAGGACAAGCGATGGGGTAGCGGTGTGCTGAAGCTCTCGGTGTTGGCTTATCCGCAGACGGAAGGTGCAGTCTGGAAATTCGCTGCCGAGAATTTTGGCAAGGCGAAAATAGAGATTGTGGGTATGATATGCGAAACCAGGGTGAGCAAGTTTAAGAGAGCCGGCGACATTGGCAAGTTCGACGGTCCTGAGGCCTTCGATGCGCCTGCCCAGCCCAAGATGCTCTCTACCGTTGCAGGCATTATGCCTCAGAAGGGCGCTGCCGAACTGTATTTCTCGGTCGACAACACCGTCTTGTCGACAGGCAAGAACTCAGAGATACGCAAGCGTTATCAGGCAGCAGAGCAGTGGCGTTCCGACTTGGCTTCTTCCGTCATCTTCAATACTCCCGATGCTTATCTGAATCCTGTAGGCGGAACCATGGTCATGGCTGCAGACGGAGCCTGGAACGGGCAAGTTTGGACGCATGGCGCTGTGGGCTGGAGAATGCCTCTGCCAGGCTGGCGTGCAGCCTATATGGGCGATTTCTTGGGTATGTTCGACCGCCAGCGCATTCATTTCGACGCCTATGCCAAGAGTCAGGTGACCGACATCCCTGTGACCCGTCCTCATGTGATGGACAAGGAGCACAATCTCTCGCGTGGCGCCTACGAATGGGGCACGCCGATGTACAGCAATGGCTACATCTGCCGCAATCCTGAGAACAACAAGCAGTTTCACCATTACGACATGAACCTGTTGTATATCGATGAGCTGCTCTGGCATTTCCAGTTTGATGCCGATACAGCCTATATGCGCAAGATGTGGCCTGTCATCAAGAGTCATCTCGCCTGGGAGAAGAATACCTGGGATCCCGACAACGACGGACTCTACGATGCCTATTGCTGTATCTGGGCAAGCGATGCGCTGCAATACAACAGCGGTGGCGTAACCCATTCGTCGGCCTATAACTACCGTGCCAACCTCTTGGCTGCCCGCATGGCAGAGATGATAGGCGAGAATCCTGCGCCTTATCGTGAGGAAGCCGACAGGATACTGAAAGCTATGAACAGCCGACTGTGGCTGAAAGATTTCGGCCACTGGGCTGAATATCAGGATTTCATGGGACTGAAGCGAGTTCATAAGGACGCAGCGCTGTGGAGCATCTACACACCGATAGACTGTGGCGCAGGAACTGGCGAACAGAACTATCTGGCAACGAAGTATGTGGACAGGCACATCCCGCGCGTACCTTATATATATGATGGACAGGAATATCAGACGGTGAGCACATCCGACTGGTCGCCTTATGAATGGAGTATCAACAATGTGGCGATGGCAGAGGTGATGCATACCGTGCTGGCTTATTATCAGGCAGGAAGAGCGGAGGAGGCTTACCGACTGCTGAAAGCCAATGTGCTCGACTTCATGTATCTTGGCAGCAGTCCGGGCAACTTCGGACAGTTGTCGACGATGGACCGTGCCACAGGCGAGGGCTATCGCGATTTCTCTGATGTGACGGGCATCTCGTCGCGTGCGTTTATCGAAGGCCTTTATGGCATCACGCCCAATGCTTTAGAGGGCAAGTGCATCATCCGTCCTGGTTTCCCCGCAGCATGGGACAGCGCGTCGGTGCATACGCCTTATTTGGACTACTCGTTCAGAAGAGTGGGCGACAAGGACATCTTCGACATAGAGCAGAACTTTGCCCGTCCGCTGCAGATTGTGATACGTCAGAATATGGGTGGAGGAAAATATAAAGACACCGAACTGACAGCCGACAAGCGCCAGCACGTGGAGCTGGCAACCATCAAGCCCGTAGACAATGATGAGGTTGAGGTAAAGAAGACTTACACATTGGCTGATGCCGTTGCAGAACAGACTGCCGACCGATGGGGAACGATGACAGGTGTGGGCAATGACTTCGACCAGTTGAACGACGGAAAGCGAAGAATGGTAAACATGGATGCTGCCTTCAATTCGGAAGTGAGCGACATCTTCAAGAACCAATATCTCACACCCCGCTCGCCTTACACCACACTCTGTGTGCCTACGCAGGGAATGGGCGACTGGTGTTCAACGAAGAAACTCGCCAAGATAGACGACTCCAAGTTGCGCAGCATGGTGAAGGACGGATCTTTCGAGACCTTGCCAGGCTTGTCGTTCCGCACACCTGCCGAGGGCAAGAATATTGCCTATACCAGTTTGTGGGACAATTATCCCGACAGCATCACCATTCCTTTGTCGGGCAAGGCTTCGCATGCCTATCTGCTGATGGCTGGCTCTACCAACCCCATGCAGTTTGCCATAGAGAATGCCGTGGTGAGAGTGGAATATACCGACGGTACGACAGACGAGCTGATGCTTGTTCCACCTGTCAACTGGTGTCCTATCGAGCAAGACTTCGTGGAGAACGCTGTGGCTTTTGCCATGCCTGCCGTTCGTCCTTACCGTATAGGTCTGAATACAGGTATTGTGAGCCGTCATCTTTTCCGCGACTCTCACTATCAGGAGGTAGCCACTGCCGGCGATCTTCCTGATATGAAGTTGGCGATGTGTGCCTTGCCTGGTGGCGCTGCCACGATGCTCGACATGCCTCTCAACGCCAAGAAGAAACTCCGTTCGCTGACTCTCCGCGCCTTGAGCAACGAGGTGGTTGTTGGACTGATGGGAGTTACGCTGCAGAAGTAAAAAACAGCTTTCGCGAATGGGGAAGTTAAGTTAAAGAAGTTAAAGCCATATGCTTTATGGCTAAGTATTCAATCAAAAAAGGCTGTGTCTTTGGGAAGAATCCCTTTGACACAGCCTTTCGTTTTTGTATGTAGTATTGAAGTAGAAGATTACTTAACCATGATCTTCTTGATAGAACCGTCGCTCATCTTCACGATGTTGAGTCCCTTGTTGAGCTGGGCGTTGCGAACACCGTTCACACTGAAAATAGCTTCAGCCTTGGCAGATGAGTTGGCATTGATGTTGTCGATACCGGTTGGAGTGCTGTTGAGGTAAGTCTTGATTTCCTCGATGATGTTCTGCAATGTGTTCTTGTTTGCAGAATATGTGCCGTAATTGGCAGCAGCTGTAGAGGTGAGGACTTCTTTCAGCTGGCTGAGCAAACTTGTAGAAATTTTCTCGTTGCTTGTCAATTCACTTGCTTCTTTGTAGAGCGCAGAATATGTGCTGTAAGCCTCTTTCTGTTCAGGAGAGATAAAGAGGAAGTCGTTGTATTCGCTCTGTTTTATTGCTGCTGTGTATTTGTTTTTGTTAACGTCAACGTTGAAATAGCATGTAACTAAACCATCCTTCTTGGATAACTTGTACGAAAATCCTCTGTTTTCTGTATTCTTTGCTATCACTTTGTATGTAGTGGCATCGTTTGTGTTTATAGCTGTATGCCATGTTGCTCCCCATCCCAAATCACTCCACATATTTATGTGGTAATCTCCACAGCTGAACTGGTTGTTGGAAAGAGTCCAGAGTGCAGCATTGTCGATATTTTTCTCAGAGGGAGTGTCGTCGGTAGTTACGAAAATGCCAGCGCCAACATTATATACATAAACTTGCTGTTCTTCGCCTGTTACTTCTTCGCCTCTCCACCAGTTGTTGGCTTCTGCTGGAGCATAGGTAGTGTTGTCTGCTTCTTGAGCATTTGCTGTAGTCAAAGCACTTGCTGTCATTACAGCTGCGAGCATGATGCTTTTGGCGTATTTAGCCACTGTGTAAATCTTTTTCATTTTTACTTATTTTCTTATGTGATTCTTAACTTAAAATGATGTTCAATACAATCGAATGAGAGTGCCGGACGACTGTGATGTGTCATGTTATCTTGTTTACAATCCTGTCCGCACCTTTGTTTGGTTGTGCAAAGATACGAAAAAACTATAAGAACGAGTGAGGTTTTGAGGAAAAAGTGCGGAATAAGAGGAAAAATTGATTTTCGTCATGTAAAAAGTGCTTGAAATGTAGATTTCTGTCACGATTATGCAGCTGTTCTTTTTAAAAACAATACTTCTTTTTCTTTAAAACAATGCAGCAGTTCAATCAAAACCAATGTGTCATTTGTCCCGAAATACATATCTGTGATAAAAACGAGAATGCCTCCGAAATCACTTCGGAGGCATTCTGTATGTTCCTGGAACGATAAACAAAAAAAGTCCAGGATTTTTGTAAAGATGATGACAAATTACATATCCCAACCCACAGCGCTTGCACCGAGAACAGCTGCAGAGCTGCCGTCGAGAGTTGACACAAGGAACTTAGCCTTGCCCTTGAAGGTAGGAAATACGGTATTGTCGTATGACTCCTTGAGAGGTTTCATCAAGAGATCGCCAGCCTTGGTAAGACCGCCGAAGAAGACGAAAGCCTCAGGTGAAGCGAATGCTGCGAAGTCGGCACAAGCTTCACCCAGCATCTTGCCAGTGAAGTCGTACACGCGCTTAGCCAGGGCGTCGCCCTTGCCGGCAGCAATACTTACATCGTAAGAGGTGATGTCCTCTGGCTTGATTTCGCGGAGCAATGAAGGCTCATCGCTCTTCTCGAGGAATTCGCGTGCAGTACGAGCCACACCTGTTGCAGAGCAGTAAGCTTCCAGACAGCCAGTTCTGCCGCAGCCGCATTTACGGCCTTCCTTGCCACGAACCATAATCACATGGCCCAGCTCGCCTGCGAAACCATCGCAGCCATAAACCATCTTTCCATCAATCACGATGCCTGAGCCTACGCCAGTACCCAAAGTGATGTCGATGAAGTTCTTCAGTCCACGTGCTGCGCCATAAGTCATTTCGCCCAGTGCTGCCGCATTGGCATCATTGGTAAGCGCTACTGGGAGTCCGCCAAGAGCCTTGCTGAAGAGGTCTGCCAAAGGAACTACACAAGTGTGAGCCCAGGGCAGGTTGGGAGCGTACTCGATAGTTCCCTTATAGAAGTTGCCATTAGGTGCTCCGATACCCATAGCCTTGATTTTCTCAATACCACCAACGGTTTCGATAATAGGTTGTAGTGCTTCGACAGCTGCCTTTACGTAATCATTCACGTTGTCATAGCCACCGGTCTTGATGGCTGTAGTAGCCTTGATTTCACCACGTGCGTCCACGATACCGAAAACAGAGTTGGTGCCGCCAAGGTCCAAGCCGATTACATACGGCTTCAATGCATTTTCTGTCATAATTGTTTATGTTTTTTAATAAGTTAGAATTTTTAAAATTTGATGGCAAAGATAAGAAAAAAAATGCATCGGACAAACTTTTAGACGGAAAATTTGCATTGTATGATTAAAAAATTGTATCTTTGCACCTCGTATGAATTCATTGTTTCCAATAGAGATAAACATCCTTGATTTTATTTTCAAGGGTATTGTCATAGGTATCATTGCCTCTGCTCCCATGGGTCCAGTAGGTATTTTGTGTATTCAGCGCACGTTGAACAAGGGGCGCTGGTATGGTTTTGTGACAGGCATCGGCGCTGCTTGCAGCGACATCGTGTATGCCATGTTCACGGGTTTGGGTATGAGTTTTGTGATGGATTTTGTCAACAATGCCCAGAACAAGTTCTATCTTCAGATTTCGGGCAGTCTGTTGCTGCTTGTCTTCGGAGTGTATTGTTTCATGAGCAACCCGATGAAGAATATGCACAAGAGCAGCAACAAGCAGGGCACATTGTTCCACAACGGCCTGACGGCCTTTCTCGTCACCCTCTCCAATCCGCTCATCGTGTTCCTCTTCATGGCCACATTTGCGCAGTTTGCCTTTGTGGTTCCCGACATGCCTATTGAGATGGGCGTGGGCTATCTCAGCATCGTGTTTGGCGCCTTGCTGTGGTGGTTTGGTCTTACCTGGCTCATCGACAAGATACGCGGCAAGTTTGATACCAATGGCATTCTTATTATTAATAAGGTGATAGGCAGTGTGGTGATCATCTTCTCGCTGATAGCGCTGATAGGCACGGTGTTCAACCTGTATCATCTGCCCGAGTTTTAGGCTGTCCTACGGGGCGTGTGCCCGGAAAGATTATATGAGAATATTATTTTCACAAAATATATGTTTGTAGCACAAGAGTTAAGAAAGAAAAGTATCGCCGAATACCTGTTGTATATGTGGCAGGTGGAGGATATTATCCGTGCCTATGGCTGTTCGCTGCCCGTTATCCGCAAGCAGTATATCGACCGTTTCGACTATACCGACGAGCAGAAAGCCGAGGAGTTGGACTGGTTTGGTAACCTCATCCGCATGATGAACGAGGAAGGAAAGCGCGAGTATGGACATCTCGATATCAACCGCGTGTTGCTCAAGGACGTCATCGACTTGCACGGAATGCTGCTGCAGAGCAGCAAGTTCCCCATCTATAATGCCGAATACTACAAGGTGTTGCCCTACATCGTAGAGCTGCGCAACAAGGGCGACAAGGATGTGAACGAGATAGAAACCTGCTTAGACGCACTCTATGGCGTGATGATGCTCCGCCTGCAGAAGAAGGAGATAACGCCCGAGACAGCCCGTGCCGTGACCGAGATCAGCACCTTCGTGGGCATGCTGAGCGATTATTACATCAAGGACCGTACAGAGGGCTTGAAGTTTGACGACGACATGTAGTGTTTGATTTTTAGGTTATACATATTTTATAATAATATACAGAACTTGAGAAAAGTTCAAAATATATATACAACGAGATGAAAGAGATTGAAAGAAGAAGAACGTTTGCCATTATATCTCACCCTGATGCAGGTAAGACCACACTGACCGAGAAGTTCCTTCTCTTTGGTGGACAGATACAGGTGGCAGGTGCCGTAAAGAACAATAAGATACGCAAGACAGCCACTTCCGACTGGATGGATATAGAGAAACAGCGTGGTATTTCTGTTTCCACGTCGGTGATGGAGTTCGACTACTTGCCCGATGGCGAGCATGGAGATCCCTACAAGGTGAACATCCTCGATACTCCAGGTCACCAAGACTTTGCCGAGGACACTTACCGCACGCTGACAGCCGTTGACTCAGCCATCATCGTGGTCGACTCAGCCAAGGGTGTGGAGGCCCAGACCCGCAAGTTGATGGAAGTGTGCCGTATGCGCAATACGCCTGTTATCATCTTCATCAACAAGATGGACCGTGAGGGCCGCGATGCCTTCGACGTGCTCGACGAACTGGAGGAAGAACTCAAGATCAAGGTTCGACCCCTGAGCTGGCCTATCGGACAAGGTGCCCGGTTCAAGGGCGTGTACAATATCTACGAGCAGCAGCTCAACCTCTTTACTCCCAACAAGCAGCGCGTGACCGAGAAGGTGGAAGTGGACGTCAACTCCGAAGCGCTCGATCAGCATGTGGGTGAGCGCGAGGCTGCCCAGTTGCGTGAGGATCTGGAGTTGGTCAACGGCGTTTATCCAGCCTTCGATGTGGAGACTTACCGTTCGGCCGAGGTGGCACCGGTGTTCTTCGGTTCTGCGCTCAACAACTTCGGTGTGCAGGAACTTCTCGACTGCTTTGTCAAGATAGCACCGTCGCCCAAGCCCACTCAGGCCGAGGAGCGACAGGTAGAGCCTGAGGAAAGCAAGTTTACTGGCTTCATCTTCAAGATCACCGCCAATATCGACCCCAACCACCGTTCATGTATTGCCTTCTGCAAGATTTGTTCGGGCAAGTTTGTGCGCAATCAGCCTTATCTGCACGTACGATTGGGCAAGACCGTCCGTTTCTCTTCGCCCACACAGTTCATGGCGCAGCGCAAGAGCACCATCGACGAGGCTTATCCAGGCGATATCGTAGGTCTGCCCGACAACGGCATCTTCAAGATTGGCGACACGCTCACCGAGGGCGAGCAGCTGCACTTCCGTGGTTTGCCTTCGTTCTCGCCTCTGCTCTTCAAGTATATCGAGAACGACGACCCGATGAAGAGCAAGCAGTTCCAGAAGGGATTGGAGCAGTTGATGAACGAGGGTGTGGCACAGCTGTTTGTCAACCAGTTCAACGGCCGCCGCATCGTGGGAACCGTAGGACAGTTGCAGTTCGAGGTCATCCAGTATCGTTTGGAGAACGAGTACAACGCCAAGTGCCGCTGGGAACCTGTCCACCTGCACAAGGCTTGCTGGATAGAGGCCGACGATGCGCAGGAGCTGGAGAACTTCAAGAAGCGCAAGTATCAGTACATGGCCAAGGACATAGAGGGCAGAGACGTGTTCCTCGCCGACTCGGGCTATGTGCTCAGCATGGCACAGCAGGACTTCGAACATATCAGGTTCCATTTCACTTCGGAGTTTTAAGGAATGATGAGGCGCGGACAACACAGAGGCTGATGCCATATTCCTTGGTGAAAGCGTTGTGGCAGTCAGAAGATAAAATCCGTGTAATCCGCGTAATCCGTGCCAAAATAAAAAATAATATACTCAACTTTCGTAAATGGGGAAGTTAAAAAATTTAAAGAAGTTAGAGAAGTTAAAGCCATATGCTTTGAAGATAGATATTCAACCCCAAAG
>ERZ1026868.1340-NODE-1340-length-12889-cov-4.874786_pt1 | contig 12889 bp, 12 predicted proteins | sample MGYA00380164_ERZ1026868 | MGnify/ENA primary metagenome ERZ1026868 (study PRJEB33269, sample SAMEA4719800) | human gut metagenome | biome: human-associated habitat; feature: organic feature; material: feces | place: Cameroon | collected 2013-10 ... | reverse complement strand
GGATACGGCAGAAAAAGAGGACGCAGATATTGTTGTCAGTGGATTGATTTTTGATTATGAAGAGACAAACCGTACATTACCAGAAAAGATTCAGCTTGCTGCGGGTCTTTATGAACGAACTGATATTGAAAAAAGGATATATCCGATTCTAATCTCGGGAACTGACTATACAGCAAGAGGACTGTCGCCGAATAGAGTAACAAAGATATTCCGACGATGCCTATTGGAAGCCAGTCTGTCAGACTGTAGTGATGAGGTGTCTATTGGAGAAGATTTTCTGACGACCTTCTGCTGCATTCAGAAGGCAAATCGTGTGGTTGTAAAGGCAGATTTTCATCCATACCATTACCGTATAAATCCAAATTCAATGGTGCAAAAATATTCTGATTCTAAGTACGGAAAGATCAATAGCTTATATCAGCACATGCTTGATGTTAATAACCGGTCTACTTATGATTTTTCAAAGCAGATTCACACAGACTACATTAAATTAACGCTTATGCAATTGGAAACAGAGATTCTATTTTCCGGTCGAACAACAAAAGAGTTGATAGCGAGAATGAAAGTCTTACACCATGATTCAATTTTTGAAGATGCATGGAAAAAGTCCGAGTGGCGTAGGCTTCCGATAAAATATAAAATATACCTGAATTTTATTAAGCATAATTTATATATGCTGGTTTTGGCGATAAGAAAAATTAAACGTGTGTAAGAAAATTTCGGAGAAAACAAATGAACGAAATTCAAGTCAGTATAGTGTGCAATACCTATAACCATGAAGAATATATTCGGAGTGCATTAGAAGGTTTTGTAATGCAAAAGACAACGTTTCCATTTGAAGTGTTGATCAATGATGATGCATCTACGGATAACACGGCGAATATCATTCGAGAGTACGAGAAAAAATATCCAGAATTGATAAAACCGATTTATCAGATAGAAAATCAGTACTCCAAAGGTGTAAATATAACAAAGACTTTCCATCTGCCGCGTTTGAAAGGTAAATATGTGGCCCTATGCGAGGGTGACGACTATTGGACAGATCAGGAAAAGCTTCAAAAGCAATATGATGCAATGGAGGCTCACCCAGAATTGGATATTTGCGCACACGCAGTATCGAAGGTTCAGGCGTCAAATGGCCGGTTGATTTGCTATATTGCTCCCAGTGATAAAGAGACTGTGTTTAGCACAGAAGAAGTTATTGCTGGCGGTGGTGGATTTGTTGCAACGAATTCCCTCTTCTACCGGCGCGAGCTGTTGGAGAATCAACCAGAATTCCGCAAATATTGTCCAATAGACTATTCGCTGCAAATTCATGGAGCACTTCGTGGAGGAATGCTCTTCCTGCCAGACAATATGGCGGTGTATCGATTCCTTGTTGCGGGGTCATGGACAAAACGACTGGCCAATAGAGAATATGCAGACGCTCAAAGGTGCAAGATTAACCGAATGCTCGATATGGTCGACGACGAAACAAACAAGGAATATACCGAAATCATACACAGGGCAAAGCTTGAGTCAGATTTTATGTGTTACCAGAACACAGATGAATACAAAAAATTGCATACTGGTGAATTACGAAAATTGTATAACGAGCAGCCTATGCCTTGGAAACTGAGAATATATATTAAAGAGCATTTTCCTTGGTTATTGAAGCTGTATCGAAAGTGTATAAAGGAAAATCAATGAAAACACAATCTGTTCTCAAAAACTTCCTCTGGCGCTTTGCGGAGCGCTGCGGTGCCCAACTTGTAACCTTTATCGTATCTGTTGTCCTTGCCCGTATTCTTGCGCCAGAAGATTATGGTCAAATTGCGCTGATTACAGTTTTTACCACCATCATGCAGGTGTTTGTAGATAGTGGTTTGGGCACTGCACTAATTCAAAAAAAGGATGCAGATGATCTCGACTTCTCGTCAGTGTTCTATTTCAATTTTGTGGTTTGTCTGGTTTTGTACGCCATCATGTTTATGGCGGCTCCAATCATTGCAAACTTCTATAAAGATGTATCTTTGACTCCGATTATCCGTGTTATCAGCTTGACCGTAGTGATTTCTGGCGTTAAAGGAATTCAGCAGTCCTATGTGTCGAGGAATATGCTGTTTAAGCGGTTCTTCTATGCGACATTGGGTGGAACTGTTTTTTCAGCATTCTTAGGAATTGGATTGGCATACGCAGGCTTCGGTGTGTGGGCGATTGTGGCGCAGCAACTATCCAACACAGCCATTGATACCTTGATATTGTGGCTGACGGTTAAATGGCGGCCAAAGAAGATGTTCTCTTGGAAAAGACTAAAAGGACTGCTTTCATTTGGATGGAAAATGTTGGCATCGGCACTTTTGGAAACGCTTTATGGTAATATTCGCAGCCTAATCATCGGTAAATTGTATTCTTCTGCAGATTTGGCGTATTACAACCAAGGCGATAAGTTCCCAAATGTGATTGCAAACAATATCAACACATCCATTGACAGCGTTCTTCTGCCAACGATGGCTAGCGAGCAGGATAATGCTAGTCGAGTAAAGGCGATGACTCGTCGCGCTATTAAAACCAGCACCTATATCATGGCTCCGCTGATGATGGGCTTAGCGTTCTGTGCAGAACCGATTGTTCGCTTGGTTCTAACCGATAAGTGGTTACCCTGTGTTCCGTTTTTGCGCATTTTCTGCATTACTTATATGTTCTATCCAATCCACACAGCAAACCTGAATGCAATCAAAGCAATGGGGCGCAGCGATCTGTTTTTGAAACTCGAAATTGCGAAGAAAATTGTTGGTATGACGCTGCTGCTTTCTACCATGTGGTTTGGCGTTATGGCAATGGCTTATAGCTTACTGATCAGCAGTGTAACAAGCCAAATTATCAATTCATGGCCCAATCGTAAGCTTTTGAATTATCGATATTGGGATCAGTTGAAGGATATCCTGCCGGGCATTGCTTTAGCAATCTTTATGGGATGCTGCGTGAATCTTGTTGGCCTGCTTCACCTGTCAAATACCGTGACTCTACTGATTCAAATCCCGATGGGAGCGGCAATTTACATTGGAGCATCGGCTGCAATACATTTGGAATCCTATGACTATTTGATGGGCATGATTCGCCCTGTCTTGAAAAAAATTGCAAGAAAGTAAAGGCGATAAAAAATGAAAAAGATCCTTTTATTGGGTGGTTCTGCACAGCAGGTGATAGCCATTGAAACTGCAAAAAAACTTGGCTACTACACTGTTTTGTGCGATTTTCTGACGGATAACCCCGGTCAGTATGTTGCAGACAAGTTTTATCTTGTAAGTACTACGGACATGGATGCAGTCCTTGATGTGGCTCAAAAAGAAAAAGTTGATGGTGTTTTGGCTTATGCTTCTGACCCCGCTGCACCCACAGCAGCCTATGTGGCTGAGAGGCTGGGCTTGCCGGGAAGTCCATTTAAATCTGTAGAAATCCTCTGTAATAAAGATGCGTTTCGCGCCTTCCTAAAGGAAAACGGATTTTGTACGCCGGAGGCAAAAGGTTACACAGATACCCGGGATGCGCTGGCAGATATCAAGAAGGGCACTTTCAAGTATCCAATAATCGTGAAACCGGTAGATTCCTCTGGTAGTAAGGGCGTGAGCCGAATTGATCGAGTTGAGCGGGCAGAGGAATTCCTCGAATACGCAATGTCGTATTCTCGTGGTCATCGAATCATTGTAGAGGAGTTTGTAGAAAAATACGGTTATCAAATTGCAGGCGACGGCTTGTCCGTGGATGGAAAGTTGGTTTTCCGGTACTTTGCCAATGACCATTTTGACGAACGCTGCAAGAACCCGTTTGTTCCGGTAGCGGCAAGTTTTCCCTATAATATGCCGGACAATGTACAGAACAAGATTCATGCAACCATTCAGCGACTACTGACCCTGTTAGGGATGCGTACCTCAACCTACAACTTCGATATGCGTATCGACAAGGATTATAACGTTTATCTAATGGAAGTTGCGCCTCGTGATGGCGGCAATTATATCCCGCAGGCGATTCGCTATGCAACCGGTGTAGATTTGGTTGAGTGCTCAGTTAAGGCTGCAATGGGTGAAAAAATCGATATCTCTGCACAGATTCAGCCGAAAGGTTTCTGGGCGTATTATGCAGTTCACAGCCTGAAGGATGGCATTCTGAAGCAGGTTGTTATAGACTCGGAGGTTGAAAAAAAACATGTGGCAGAGAATCATCTGATTGTAAAGCCGGGGGATGAGATTCATTCGTTCATTGGTGCAAACTCTACGTTGGGCATTCTGGTGATGAAATTTGACACTTTGGAGCAGATGCTGGATATGATTGAACACGCAGATAAATGGATTCAAATTGAATATAAGTGAGGCATAAGCATGAAAAAAGTTGTTGTCTTTGGCGCAAGCGGCAATACGGGCACCTATTTTGTGAAATATTTTTTGGAAAACAACAGCGACAAGGACTATGAAGTTGTTGCTGTTGGGACACGAGAAACACAAAAATTTGACGAGCTTGGCGTTACATATTATCGGGTTGATATTACCAAGAAAGAGGAATTCGATAAACTCCCCGAAGATGTATATGCGGTTGTTGACTTAGCCGGAGCGATGCCTGCAAGAATGAAAGGATATGATCCGCAATACTATATCGATGTTAACATCACCGGCAATCTTAATATTCTTGAATACTGCAGAAAAAACCATGCGGACAGAATCCTGTTTGCACAGAGCTTTGGTGACATTAAAGATTATGGCGAAACGGAATTAGTCTTAAAGGCCGATATGCCTAGAAAATTCAGCTTCGCCAGCGATCATACCATTTATGTGCTGACCAAAAACTTTATGGTAGACATGATGGAAAACTACTATGAAATGTATGGACTTAAAAAGTTTGTTTTTAGACTGCCGACCATTTATCTGTATTCGCCAATCGATCACTATTATGTTGATGGGGTTTCAAGAAAAATTGGCTATCGGTTATTGATTGATAAAGCACGGGCAGGAGAAACCATTGAAGTCTGGGGAGACTCTAGTCGTGTAAAAGATATGGTCTATGTGAAAGATTTCTGCCAAATGCTTTATAAAGCTGTGTTTGTAAATCGAGATTGCGGATATTACAATGTCGGAACAGGTATTGGAACCTCTTTACTGGATCAGATTAAGGGAATGGTAGAGGTCTTTGGAGAAGCCGGCAAAAAGTCGCAGATAGTTATGCGACCTGATAAGCCTAATGCGCCTCAGTATATTATGGATATTACGCCTGCCCGCGAAGAACTTGGCTATACCCCGAAGTACGACTACATCTCGATGTTAAAGGATATTAAACGAGAAATGTATAGTGCTGAAGGAAATGAAATCACTAAAGACTAAGGTCTGATAAATAAAGCAGTTGTGAAAGGAGAATAGTGATGGATAACAAAATTTTAGTTACTCGCTCATCTATGCCGAGCTTGGATGAATACATCGAAGAAATCCTCCCTATTTGGGAAAGCCACTGGCTGACCAATATGGGCGTAAAACATAAGCAGTTACAGGCAGAGCTGGAGGAATATCTGGGAGTGCCTCATGTGGCACTTTATACAAACGGTCATCTGGCGCTGGAAAATGCTATTGCCGCCCTGAACCTGCCGGAGGGCGGCGAGGTGATCACTACGCCGTTTACCTTTGCTTCTACCACCCATGCTATCGTTCGTAACAGACTTGTTCCGGTGTTCTGCGATGTGAACGATAGAGACTATACTATGGATGTGACGAAGATCGAAAGTCTTATCACTGACCGCACGGTGGCAATCGTCCCGGTACATGTTTACGGCAATATTTGTGATGTTGAGGAAATTGATCGAATTGCAAAGAAATACGGTCTGAAAGTGATTTATGATGCGGCTCACGCCTTTGCCGTGAAGTACAAGGGCGTGTCCACTGCTTGCTTTGGTGATGCTTCTATGTTCAGTTTCCATGCGACTAAGGTGTTCAACACCATCGAGGGCGGTGCAGTCTGCTTTAAAGATGATAGTTGGGTTCAGTTGCTGAACGACCAGAAGAACTTTGGTATTCATGGTCCTGAGTCGGTTTGCTTCGTAGGTGGCAATGCCAAGATGAATGAATTTCAGGCAGCGATGGGCATCTGCAACCTGCGGCATCTGGACGAGGAAATCGCCAAACGCAAGAAGGTCGTGGAGCATTACCGTGAGCGCCTTTCCGGTGTGGAAGGTATCAAACTTAGTGCGATTCAGGAAAATGTAGAGAGCAACTACGCCTACTTCCCGGTCGTGTTTGATGGCTACAAGTACACCCGGAACGAGATTTTTGAGATGCTGTCTGAGCAGGGCATCACGGCAAGGAAATACTTCTATCCGTTGACCAACAGCTTTGAATGCTATCGGAACTATCCGACAGCCGGCACTGAAAAAACGCCTGTTGCACAGCACTTGGCATTGCGTGTGCTGACTCTGCCATTGTACGCAGACCTAGCACTTGAAGATGTGGATCGTATCTGTGATGTGATTTTGGGATAATCAAGGAAATTTTTTTGTGAGGATTAGAGATGGATGCAGTTGCGGTAAAAACAAATAAATTCGGGGGGGGGTAAGAAGTTCTAACATTGAACTTTTCAGAATCCTCTCGATGCTGATGATTGTGGCGCATCACTATGTTGCCAATTCGGGTTTGATGAACTGTATTGATGCGCAAAGTACGTTGCGTTTTCAAGATTATTTCTTACTGTTATTTGGCTGGGGTGGCAAGACAGGTATTAATTGCTTTGTACTGATAACGGGGTACTTTATGTGTACCTCGGAGATTACAAAGAATAAAATCTTTAAGCTGTTGGGAGAAAGGTACTTTTATGCGGTGGCAATCTGGTGCCTTTTCTTTTTCACTGACTATGAAGCATTTTCTGTCAAGGGATTCCTGAAAATGATATTTCCATTTTTTACAGTAGCGGATAATTTTACAAGTTGCTTTTTGTTATTCTATCTGTTGATTCCGTTCCTAAACAAGTTGATTCATGCACTGATAGAGAAGGAACACTTCTTGCTGATGGCATGGTGCATAAGCGTTTATGTTTTCCTGCCTTCCTTTGCAAAAGCAAATGTTGTGTTCAATTATATTACATGGTTTAGCATCCTCTATGTGATAGCGTCGTATATTCGTCTGTATCCCAAAGAATGGTTTAGCGACGTAAAAGTCACCGGCTCAATAGCAGGAGTATCCTTGCTACTTTCATGGGTAAGCATTATTGTTCTGGCTATGCTTAGTCGCATGGTTGGAAAGGGTGTTGGACTCTGTTACTTCTTTGTGGCAGATTCCAATAAGGTGCTAGCATTGACAACTGGTGTTAGTGCGTTCCTTTTCTTTAAGAACCTGAAGATGGGGTATAGTAAAGTAATCAACACAATTGCAGCCTCTACGTTCGGAGTCTTATTGATTCATGCAAATAGCGATACGATGCGGCGCTGGTTATGGGTGGATGTTTGCAATAATGTTGGTGCATACCAAGAAGGCAACGTCATAATTCATGCCATTATTTCAGTGATGGTAATCTATGTTATGTGTACCGTGATAGATATAGTTCGAATTCATTTGGAAAAAACAATCGAAAAAACTTTAATTGTTGAATCAAGAAATTGAAATCCAATGAGGTTCTGCTATGTGATAAATCATCAAAATTGTGGAGTAGAATAACGGGTTTTATGTTGTGTAAAGGAGAGAAAATGAAAATTGCAGTTGCAGGCACCGGTTATGTTGGTCTGTCCATTGCCACGCTGCTGTCGCAGCATCATGAGGTCATGGCAGTGGATATTATCCCGGAAAAGGTTGACCTCATTAATCACAAAAAGTCCCCTATTCAGGACGAGTACATTGAAAAGTATCTTACAGAAAAAAACTTAAATTTGACTGCTACACTTGATGCTGAAGCTGCCTACAAGGATGCAGATTTCGTTGTCATTGCAGCACCTACCAACTATGACAGCAAGAAGAATTTCTTTGATACTTCCGCAGTAGAGGCCGTCATAAAACTGGTCATCCAGTATAATCCCGATGCTATCATGGTTATCAAGTCCACCATCCCTGTGGGCTTTACTGCCAGTGTTCGGGAAAAATACCACTGCGACAATATTATCTTCAGCCCGGAGTTCCTGCGGGAATCTAAGGCTCTTTATGATAATCTTTACCCTAGCCGCATTATTGTAGGTACCGATGTGGCCAATGCTCGTCTGGTGAAAGCCGCCAACACCTTTGCAGGTTTGCTGCAGGAAGGCGCTATTAAAGAGAACATCGACACCTTGATTATGGGCTTTACTGAGGCAGAGGCCGTCAAGCTGTTCGCCAATACCTATCTGGCTCTGCGCGTCAGCTATTTCAATGAGCTGGATACCTACGCCGAAATGAAGGGCTTGAACACTCAGCAGATCATTAAGGGTGTATGCCTTGATCCTCGAATTGGTGACCAGTACAATAATCCTTCTTTCGGCTATGGTGGTTACTGCCTGCCCAAGGACACAAAGCAACTTTTGGCTAACTACGCAGATGTTCCGGAAAATCTCATTGAAGCGATTGTAGAATCCAACCGTACCCGCAAAGATTTCATTGCTGATCGTGTGCTGCAAATGGCTGGCTACTATGGCTATGGCGAAGATAATGAGTACGATAAATCTCAGGAAAAGCCCTGTGTGATTGGTGTGTATCGCTTGACCATGAAGTCTAACTCTGATAACTTCCGCCAGTCCTCCATTCAGGGCGTCATGAAGCGCATCAAGGCTAAGGGCGCAACAGTCATTATCTATGAGCCGACGCTAGAGAATGGTTCTACCTTCTTTGGTAGCGAAGTCGTAAATGACTTGGAAGAGTTCAAGAAGAACAGTCAGGCCATTATTGCAAATCGCTACGATAGTTGCTTGGATGACGTACAGGAAAAGGTCTATACCCGTGACCTGTTCCGCAGAGACTAATACTTACCGCAGCCATGTGTTCAGCCACACGGCTGTGCTGCTCAAATATGCTATCCGCAGGTGTTGGAGAATGTCCGTGTGACCGACAAGAAGGCTGCACAGAACGATGAAGCCGTTCGGGCAGCAGTCAAGGCGGTGGCAGAAGCACTGGGCGATACCGGTCGTATCCTTGTCCGTGAGTCCGGCACTGAACCGGTCGTACGTGTGATGGTGGAGGCTCCCGACCACGATACCTGCCAGAAGTATGTGTCTCAGGTTGTGGAGACTATCAAGAGCAGAGGCTACGGAGTTTGAGTGCAAACCTGAAACGAGGATGCGGAATCCTGCTGATTGTAATTGTGGTTCTTCTTTTCATCTTATCATTGCAACCAGATGCTGTTGCTGATTGCGATGCAGGATGAATGCGAATCTCTTCTGACAATTTAAAACAATGAGGTAAACATTTTTCGTCGATATGCAATAACAACGATTGAAAGGACCTTGTAAAATGAGCCCAGTTCGATATTTCATGGATAACAACAATTTTGAAAATCGTCGCAATTGTGTACAGACAATACAAAATGACTGGATAGAGTTAAGAGAAGCCCTTAGAAGTAAACAGCTGTATTATGATGAAACAGAAAAAGCATTGCAATATAGTTTTCTAAAAGTGTTTAACTCCCATCTTGAACTGTCAGGATGTCAAAGAGAAGTTAATACGACTTTCATGCAGTTGCGTAATTTCACCTTAGGACGTGCAGCGATTCTTAGAAGCGGAGAAACTGCAACGCTTAATCGGTTTATTCCGGATAGACAATATATAAACTCATCAAATCGTTTTAGCCCTGAAGGTGTAGAGTGGCTTTATTTGGCAATCGGCACGGATGAGGCAGCTGTAGTTGAGACAACTAAGGCTGAAATTTGTGCTGCCGCAGGTGACCGCTTTTCGTATTGTCCGTTTAAACTTAGTGATAGTATTAATTACCGAAAAGTAATAGACTTGACAATTGCAGATAATAGTGCGTATGATCAACTAGATGAACTTGTGGAGGATACTGTACGTAACCCGTCTTGCAGAGCAAGGAGCGCTGTAAGAAAAGATTTGGAAAAGCTTTTAATTAATACATATTGTAAACTCTTATCAGACTATATATTTGAGCCAGTCGAATCTGTGGACGGCGATATTATGTATGCACCGTTCCAAACGATGGCGCAGTATTTTAAGAGAAAGGGATATATCGGAATAATATATAAAAGCACGCGGTATTTTGGAGGAAAGAATCTAGTGTTGTTTGATAAGAATTACGCCCAACCGATAGGTCCCATTAGGGAGTGTATTATATAATATTTAAACCTTCAAATCGATATAAGTAGGATAAACAATGGATAATAAGGTGTGGCTCACGGACGAGCAAATCGAGGCTATTGTCAGCATCCTTACAAAGCAGTGCGATAGAATAGAAGACCGCAATAAAAAATTAAACGTAGAATATCCAGATCTTTACGATGAATTATACTATACTGGTCGGAGACACAGTGATACTGGTGCGGTATATGCCGGATTCACAGAAACGACGGAAATCCCGGATATGAAAGTTCACAGAGTCAAATATGGTCACGGTCTTTGGCAACCTGAATTACATAGCGATACAGCAGTTATCCAGTTATACAATTCCGGAGCAGGAAAAGTATTGGAGTCAAGCGAAATAAGGAATAAGTGTAAACAATATAATTACACTGGCTCACAGAAAAAATATGGAGCCATCCAATTTTGGACAAGCCCAAAAGGACATCTTACAAAAGCAGAACTTGTTGAGTTCGACGAAAAAGGCAGTGAGGTGAACAGAACGTCCCTCTATAAATATAATGTAAAAGCTATACCCTTTGTTGCTTGATTCAAACATTCTTCAGTGCCATCCACCTGTGTTCAACAGCAAGAAGTTCAAGAAAGATTATGATGAGATAGTAGAGCTGATGAAAAAAGCTACCCAATAAGGAGCGTGTTCTATATGCACCACAAATTAGATATCCATCCCACCCCGACGGATGTGCTCTATGTCAATTAGCTGTCATTGGCAGGAAAAGCGCCCTACGAAACAAAACAGGATATGGACAAAGCCCTCACCGGGAGGACAAAGTCAAATGGCGGAATCCTCCCGGACGACAATGTGAGGATCTATGTGCCGATGGATCTGAATGCCGACATTATTATGTGGCGGCTATATTCGCTGCATAGCACACTCGGCTATTCAACTGAGAAGAATGAATTTGCCTATTGTTCCGGTGTCGGAAAAGTTATCTCGCAGCTGGAAATCTACGATCAAGTGTGGGCAGCAAGAAACCTAGAGGACACTGTGCAGAAAGAAGATGGCGGTCTGCGGCACAGCCATCAGGGCATCGAACTTGCAAAGCAAATCGTGAAGTATCTGGAAGAGATCGAAGGCACTGCCGAATGTTTTCCGTATGATGAGATTGAGGAGCTAAGAGAAGTGTTCTGGCTGTAAAAACGGCTCAAATATTCATATTTCCAAACCGATTTATTGTTTCAAGCAAAATATATTTTTATTCTGCAAACTGCACCTCTTGCGAACATAAAAGGCGAGTGTTATACTGAAGCCATCAAAAAACATTGGAGGTGTCCTATATGCCCCGTCCCAAAGGAAGCAAAAACAAGCTCAAAACCGTAAAAGCAAACGTTGACTTTGCTGCACAGCTCGCCGAAAAGCAATCCGCAAAGGAAGCCGCTGCCGCCGAAATTGCATCCATCACCGCTAATATCGATGCGCTGAAAGCTGACCTGAAAACCAAGAAAACAGAGCTGAAATCTATCGATAAGGAAATCGCCAGAATCGAGGCTAAAAAGGTCAAAGCTGAAACCAAAGCAGCGGAATCTGCAAAGAAAGCTGAAGCAGAGGACGTGCTGAAAAAGCTGTTGGCCAGTGGTGTGAGCGCAGACGATATCCTCGCAAAACTGAAATAAACTTTTCAAAATTCTAAACCGTGTGGGTGCGGTTACAAAATCCCATCCACGCGGTTTTATAATAGGATGATTGTTTCATATCGAACAATATACCTGCTTTTTATTCCATAGTCCAAAATTACATCCGGTGAAATTATAGTAAAAGAAGGGCAGGGGAGAGCACAGGCAAAGTAGTTACTGAGCAAAAAAACAGCAATGAACATCACAGATAAGAAATAATCAAGGCAATCAGCACATCAAAACAGCTTCAATCTTTTCAAAAATCAGAGGAAATCCATCACTCAATTCAGTCCATCAATACACCCATCAACCCATCATCCAACCCCTCATCATATCCACCCTGAGGAGCGCATCTGGGCAGGGCGAACGCCCCGGCGGCAGCCCCGGGTCCCGGACGCTCCGAAGATCAAGCACGACAAGATGAAACAATTTTACATGGTTGACATGAGGCGAAAAATGTGATACTATCATCTTATCAAAAAGTGCGAATCCCTCTCGCTCGCGAAGGAAAAATCTCTCTCGCAATGAGAAATCAAACGATACAACGAACGAAAATAGACTTTGCCGAAGGCTGGCAGACACGAGGGACTTAAAATCCCTTTCTGAAGACAGAGTATGGGGTTGCCCCCGCCGGAGACATTGAAAATCTCAGAATTGTTCGTTGACTCGAATGATTGTTGGACTTTCTTTTTGCTCTGCTTTCTGGAAGCTTTGGAGAGACGAGAGAAATCATTCTTGCACAGATAATCCCGTATGGACGCGTTTACAAGAACCTTTCTATGCGGGGCCATAGTGAAATATTTTTATATCAAGCAGACTGCCCCCAAAGTAGCTCGCATCAAATCGCGCTGTTTTGGGGGCAGTTTTACGCTTTACGGGGAATGGAAGGGGCGCTGTCGTCCGTAAGGCCGAGAATATAATCGGTACTGGTATGGTAGAGACCGGCAAGCTGGATCAGCACCTCGGTGGGGATATCCCGCTTGCCGGTCTCGTAATTG
>ERZ1026868.1338-NODE-1338-length-12902-cov-4.048027_pt1 | contig 12902 bp, 13 predicted proteins | sample MGYA00380164_ERZ1026868 | MGnify/ENA primary metagenome ERZ1026868 (study PRJEB33269, sample SAMEA4719800) | human gut metagenome | biome: human-associated habitat; feature: organic feature; material: feces | place: Cameroon | collected 2013-10 ... | reverse complement strand
TGCTGGACAACAGGGTAACGGAGCTGGACTGCGAGGCTGCGGAGCTTGATGAGGCGGCGAAGCGCTATGCGGCAACCGGCGAGAGCGCGGCGCAAGAGATTGTCGGCGTGCGGGAGCGTCTCAAGGAGGCGGCCCGGAAAGCGAACGAGATCAAAGCGCGCAAACCAGTCGAGCAGTTCAGCACATCGCCGGACCGGCCAAACAGGACGTATCAGCTGGCGTATGAGGCGTGGGAGAAAGAGGTTGAAGCGGCGGACCGCACGGTCGGCGAGCTGCGGAAACGTTACCAGACGCTGAATGCGACGGTTGAGCAGTACCGGGCAAGTCTGACCGAGTATCACGCGTGGCAGAAGCGGGAGGCGGTGAAAGCCGCGTCCGAATCCGCAGACAAGGCGGGAGCCGCGGCGGAGTTCCGGCGCAAAGAGGCCGAAGAGAAGCGCAGGAAGGAGCTGGAACAGCAGAAACAGTTTGCGCAGAAAGAGGCCGAGATACAGGCGCGGATCAACCAGACCCGCGCGGAAGCCGAAGAGGGACGCAGGAAAATCGGCGTTGAAAAACAGCGCGACGAGATGAGCGACAAGATTGCCGGCTGGCGCAAGGAGATCGAAGGCTATCAGCGCGACATCGAGAAAACAGAAAAGATGCTCGGCAAGCTCGGTTTTTCGGTGAATGAGGACATCCTGAAAACTCCGGAGCAGATTGCGCAGGAACGGAAGGATGCGCGTCTGCGGAAGAAAATCGAATTTGCCAACCGGGGAGCGACGGTGAGCTTTACGGCGGAGGAGCGCGACCGGATCAACAGCATGCAGACAGCGCAGCAGGAGGCGCGGCGCAAGCAGAAACAGATCGCGGGGAAAGAGAGCGCTGTCGCCCGGACCGAACGGAAGATCGCGACGCTCGACCGGGACGAATCGACGCGCGACCGTGCGAACCGGGAGAAGATGATGCAGCAGAAACTTGCTGTGTCGGAATCAATGGCGCAGCAGCTGGAGACGCTGAAGCGGGCGAATCAGCCGCTCGAGACAAAACTCAAATCAATCGAAAGCGTTCTGAAGCAGAGGCTTCCAGACGAGACAGTGGGGGCGTTATGAGTGCAAGCATCGGATCGACGAATTATCATGCGTCAAATTTCATCCGCACGGGCGGAAGCGTGGCGTTTGAAGAGCGCGCTGCGCAGCCGTCGGACTTTCCGGATTATGCGGCGGAGTACGCGAAGGATCCGGAGGTGTTCCTGTTCACGTATCCGAACTGGCAGGAGTACGCGGACTGCTACATCATGCGCCGGTCGGTGGTGACGATTTCCGGACGTCAGCGATGCGCAACGACGACGTTCCGGGCGAACGATCTTAAGGCGTACACGGAAACGGGTTTCACCCGGGTGAAAAATTTTGCGATTCCCGGCTCGAACAGCTCGGCGATTCCGAGCGGGAAATACCTGCTGACGTCGTTTGCGTTTGCGGACACGGGCGAGCAGTACACGGATTTGACGGTGACTTATCAGCAGTACGGGAAGTGGGATCTGGTCAAGCTCCGCAATCCTCCGGCGCTGAAAAAACAGGATTGAAAAATGAGTACGGTATGGATATCCAAAGAGGCGTGGCAGACGGTGACGACCGCGCTGCGGAACATCGTGGTCCGGATGGACCGGACGGTGCAGACGCCGTCGGTGCGGTTTTCCGGCGCGGGCATGTCGGCAAGGATCCACATTGACCTGCCGTGCACCGGAGGAGGCGACAGCGGATACGACGGACCGTTTGCGCTGAAGCTGAAGACAGGCGAGAAGAAAAAAACTGTGGTTTGCGCAGGCGGCACGGCGAACGTTTACGGAAGGGTTTACGCAGTCGAGCCGGAAGAATTCGCGGCGGACAAAGACGGCTATGTCTATTTTGTGCTGGATCTGATCGGCGAGACGGCGACGCCGGAACTGACGTTCACGGAGGAGCGTCTGGAATACGATCCGCTCAAGCTGCAGATCATCATCGGCGGCTGGGAGACCGACAAGGAGACGAAGCAGCTGACGATTACGCAGTCGCAATACGGAGAAATATTTCTTGCGGACCGGCGCTACACGGGTCCGTTCGCAGTGAGCATCCGCGACGGCAAGGTCACGGTCCTGCCGGGACGCGTGCTCGCCAACGGTTCGAGTTTCACGACCAAGCGGACGATGTTTGCGGCGAAAGCCGGGACGGTATGCGTTTGCGCGAAACTCTCGGACAACAAATGGACCGCAGAGGTGAAATACGGCACATCGGAAGACAACGGTTATCCGATTGCGGAGGTCACGAAAACGGGCGACAAAACATTTGCCGTGGAGCAGTATTACGTATCGACGGCGGTATTCATGGTGGGCAAAGCGTGTCCGCTTTCCGAGGAACAGGATGGGAAATGAATCATACTGGGACGAGAAGCCGGGTGACGGCGGATCCGGCGGCGGCGTCTGGTGGTATCCTCCGGGCGGCGGAGGAGGAGGTCCCGGCGGATCCGGCGGGGGAATCCCGTATTTTCCGTGGGAGCGCGACCCGGACAAAGACGAAGAGGACGATGAAGAGGATGACGAAAATTACTGGGAACACGACAAGTCGATCCCGAAACCTGAAAAATATGTATATAAACCTTACCTGAAACTGCTTGACAAACATCTGGTTTTAGCGGACGACGGCAAGCTGCTCATGGGCGGACGCGACTGCATCGTGTTTCCCTCGGTTCTGGTCTGGATCCGGAGCGGCAAAAAGGATTTCGCGAAGAGCCACACGCGCTGTCTGCTGCTGAAGCGCTCGGATCAGGGGAAAGAGCTGGAGTGCGACAGCATTTCGCTGAAAGACTGGCCGAATCTGCGGAAGACGGCGAACCTTTACGGGTGCCGTCCGATGGAGTACAAACTGCTCTGCCGCTGGCAGGGCGGACATTACAACTACAAGACCAAGTGCGATGTCAAGATCGACGTCTGGAGCTGGTCGAGCGGGTGGCGGAAGATGCCGCTGAATTCGTGGACATCTGTTGCGACGATCCGGATCCGCGAAGACGGGTATTACGTCAACGGCGTGAAAGCGGATGTGCACGCGCACGAATGGGTCAATCAGGAACGGAACAAAAAGGAACCATAAGAAATGCTGACGATCAACCGGATATTGAAAACGAACGGCGTGACCGGAGAGTGGAGCGACGAATTCGGGCAGGTGATGGACACGCCGACGATAGCGATCGGCATGCGCTGCCGGTTCCGTCTGACGCTCTGTTCCGACCGGATTGACGAGGACGGGCGTCTGATCCCGATCCCGTACGGCGATCTGGAAACTGTGAGCTACTACATCGCGCTGGACAGCGATTATCTTCAGGAGACGACGCCGAAGCTGCGCAACACGACCGGCTGCTCGCTGGAATGCGACGCCGATACGGGCGGAGCGGTGTTCGTGTGCGACATCCCGAACACGGCAGTGCCGGATCTGCTGCAGCACATCGGCGCTGCAAAAACGATTCCGCTGGAAACGGAAATCGCGGGCATGGAGGCGGCGGACGGGGTCGCGTCGTTTCTGATCCAGACGACCATCAACGTCCGCAACCGTGTATGGCTGCCCGGGTCGGGGACACCGCCGGAAAACGTGGTCAACGATCCGGAATACTGGCCGGGAACGCAGATCGAAGCGTACCTGTCCCAGACTCCCGAACTGCAGTTTTCGGCAGACGGCACGAGCTGGCATGACGATCTGACGCTTGCAAGCGACGTCTGGTGGCGGTGGCGCTTCGGAATGAACGGTCAATGGACGAAGGCGTATCCGCTGCCGCGCGGCGCAAACGGCAAAGATTTTGCACCGGATGCAATCGGTTTGCTCAAGGACCGGCCGGCCGCGCCGGCAAACGGATACTGCTACGTGGCGACCGACACGCGCAAATGCTACTGGTATCTCTCCGGGGCATGGAGCGAGGGCGTTTCGTGCGGCGTTGACGGCGAAGGAGTTTACGCGCTGGCGGTCCGGAACGGATTTGCCGGAAGCGAGACGGATTATCTCGCATCGCTCAAGGGACAGTCGGCATACGAGCTTGCGCAGGAACACGGCTATGAAGGCAGCGCGTCGGAGTGGCTGGAGTCTCTGCGCGGTCTGCAAGGCGAGCCGGGACGCGACCTGCATGTCGACGCAACCGGCACGATCGACGAGCTTGAAGCATACGATGACGAGGCGAAGGGATTTGTTTTCGCCTCATCCGAAACGGATGAGAAGAAGCACTGCACAGTGCTGACGCTGTTCATCAAAAAGAGCGACACGCATGCGGACTGGTATCCGCCTCTGGACATCACATGGTACAGTCAGGCGGGCGAGAACGCAGCGCTTGTAGAGCCGATCACCTTTCATGCGCCGGCAAACGGCGAATCGGTTTACGCATGGGACATGTCGGCATTCCCCGCGTCGACGATTGCCGCGGTGTGCATCAACACGGACGAGGGCGAGGTGCGGCTGCCGTACAACTCCGAAGCTGGCGTGCGCAAAATCGTTTTGAGCAAGGACGGCAAGACGCGCATCTATTTCGGCAGCAAGGTTCCGGAGTACGAGACGGGCAAGATTTACTTTGCGCAGGGACTTTCCGGCTTGACGCAGTTCGAGTGGTACCAGAAGTCCGGCGGAACAATGACGTTCGACGAGTGGTATCAGGCTGCGGTCAATCTGATTCCGGAGGCTCCGGACGACGGCAACTTTTACTGTCGAAAAAACAAAAAATGGGTCGCGGTGAACGTCGCGGCGCTCGGCGGCGTGACCGTGTCGGGAACGGCGTCTTACAATGCGACGGCGACTGTCGGATCTGCGTTTGCGCTGACATTCGACGCCGCGGCGAGCGACGGATCAGACGTCACAGTTGTTTTGAAATCCGGAACGCTGCCGGCGGGGCTTTCATTTTCCGGCAAAACACTTTCCGGAACACCGACGGCGGAAGGAAGCACAACGCTTGTCTTTGCCGCTTCGAGCGGGGCGGCAAGCATGGAGATCACGGTTGTTCTGACCATCGGAAAAGCGGCGGCGATGTATTACGGTTATGTGCCGTATCCCGTTGCGGGAAACATCCAAACGGTGACGACGGTTACGGAGGCGATGCTGAAGGATTCGCGCAGCGCCGTTACGCAGACAGCGGCTCAAACACTGGACCGGACGCCGCTGGGTGATGTGCCGGCGGGCGCGTGGGTTGTCGTCATGCTGCCGAAGGCGTCAAACCTCAAGGCTCTCAAATACGACGGAGTCGGAGGCTACACGGCATTCGCGCAGAACAACGGCGTTGCAAACAGCGGAGCCAACGGAGCGGAGATCGTCATCGGCGGAGTTATCTACCGCTGCTACGGACAATTGAATTTGGCAACCTCGGAACTGTATATCAAAACGGAGAAGATTTAATATGAGCGTACAAGTATCAGACGCGCTGCAGCTTGGCAGCGTGAACATGCCGCTGGACGCACGCACAAGGATTTCCGCGCTCAGCAAGGTCGGCGACATCGAGCTGCCATTTGTCGGCATGGTGTTTTACTGCACGGCAACCGGGCGGCACTACAAAGTCAAAAGCCTCAAGAGCAAGGCGATCGGCGCAATTACGCAGACGGATGCACAGATTGACCAGTACGAGCTCCTGCCGGACAAAAGCGACGTTGACGCCAAAGCGGATACGAAGCATGTGCATGCACAATACGCGCTGAAAACGGAGATACCGGATGCAGTGGATCTGGGCCCGTATTTGAAGAAAGCGGATGCGGAAACGGAATATGCGCGCAAGGACGAGATCCCGAACGGAGCGAAGGCGGCGACAATATCGCTGCCGGTGCCGTTCGACGACGACAACGACAACGTTTCTCTCTATCTCGATATCGGGACCGATCCGGAGTTTGCGGAAAACACCTACACGCGCATCCGGATGACGGATCATTACGCGAAGATGAAGATTTTTGCAAACGAGACGTTCCGGACGATGACGGAGGGATTCTGCGGAGTGCCGGAGTACGGGGCGACGGTGAGTTTCACACTCGATACGGAGATGATGCCGGGTTATGTGCCGGGCACGGTTTATTATGCGCGGTACACGTGGATGGACAGCAAAGGGGCGCATGACGGCTGGCACGGATTCATTTTTTCAGGAGACGTGGCGGACATGGAGCCGATCCGGACGCTTTACGAGAATCCGCCGAAGGTCAAGGCGGAGAGCGCGGCGGAGGGTACGCTGTCGCTTGATTATCTCGAAGGGGAGATTCAGAACTATACGATGAACACGAATGTGACCGTGGATTTGGCGAATGTGGCGAACGTTCCGTTCGGGGAAGCGCTGATCTGCAATATCAAACGCACGGGCGGGACGTTGAGCGTCGTGAACGGGAACTCGACGCAGACTTACACGGAAAGCAAAACCTACATGATCGTGACAACGAATTTCGGAACGCCGATGATTGCAGTAACGGAAACCATTTGAGGAGGAAGAAGATGAAAAACAGATTCGGAAAAATTCTTGCGGGGCTGGCGGCGCTGTTTGTGATGAGCGGGACGTGCTGGGCGTGTTTCGGTTCGGATCCGACTTCGGGGACGGGAAATCCGGCGACGACGATCACCGGAGGCGGTGGAAGCACCACGGACGTGGTAATCCCCGGACATATTTGGAATCAAAATCCAGATAAGCGCTGGGATATCCCGGATAACGGGAATGAGTATGCGCTGACGATCCGCGCGGCATTTCCAATTACACTTAATGTAAGTTTTTCCGGCTTCGTGAACGACAGCGGGGACGAGGTGACGGAATCTATTACGCGGATGTGCGTGCTTTATTTTTCGACGAGTGGAAAATGGATCATTCTGAAGGACATCAAGAATCCGGCGTACACGGTCATCGGGACGGCGGAGAACAAGCGGGCGCTTTTCGGGAAGCACACGATTCCTTCCGCGCTGGGGTATGCGGGCGGCGAGGCGATGCCGGTTCTGCTTTACTTCAAGTCCGCGAATTACGAGAATTTCAGTCTGGATGAAGTGCTTGCGAGCAACAACCCGAAGCCGCTGAACAGCTCGGTCATCTGTCTTGTGCCGTCGGGCAACAACACACCGTTCTGAGGAGGCGCGCAATGAAACCTTATAAACTAGCTCTGCTCACCGGGACGCATCAGCATCGCTGGGCCGGGGATCATTCGGGACTTTGCGAGAAGTGTCACAAGGAGCATCAGGGGCATCAATATAATTCGAGCAATCCGGGTGAGTGCAGAATCTGCGGCGCGACGGGGAAGTGCAGCCATGCAGAGGGGTTCCGCAGCAAGGGGAATGAGAATCACGCGTGCAAGGTCTGCTATCTGGAATTCCCGCACGAGCTGGAGACTGTCGGGACGCAGGGCGCTTGCAAAAAATGTACGGTCTGCAATGCCACGCTGGGACATAAATACGCAAACGGAGTGTGCGAGGCTTGCGGGTATGCGTGCACACACTCAACGTCCGGAGCGGCCGTAGACGATGAAAAACACACCTGCAAATCGTGCGGCATGGAAGTCGCGCATACATTCGTTGATTCCGACTGGGTGGTGCAGTGCAAAAAATGCTCTGTTTGCGGGCGATATATTGCGCATACCGGGATCCGCAAGCTGAATGACGTCTGCACGCGATGCGGATATAAACATGTCAATCATATGTACACAAGCAGTCGCCCGGTTTGCAGCATTTGCGGTTATATATGTCCGCATGCGAATGTAAATGCATACGGGCTGTGTACAGACTGTATGCGCATGGCGCTGAAAGATGACAATGATTGCTTCATCCAGGGAACGACGAAGTACGCAGGCGGCTATGAAAAACTGCGCGAGGTCTGCACAAACAATCGCAGCGGCATTCAGAAGGACTACTACACGGTCTACAAAGGATACCGCAAATCGCAGAGCGGCAGCTGGACGGCAAACGGATATTACCTAACCTATTTTCATATCTGCCGGGACGTCACACAGTTCGGCGGCGAGTATGCATACAAGCTCTCCGGATGCGTGTTGACGACGACGGAAAATGTAAACGTTTCTCCGGCGCTGCTCTCGGCCGGCGGAGTCTGGAATCTGAAACTTAAGCAGTACAAGCTGAACGGCACGTTTCTGGCGGAAAACGAACAGGCATACACATCCGGAGATATGCAGACCACAGGAGATATTACGTATAGCCTCCCGTGGTCACCAAACGAGTTGTAAGGAGGCGGCATGAAGACTTTGACGAAGACATTGACCGGAGCGGCGGTTGCGGGAGCGGCGGCGCTCGGAGTGGTTGCGACGGTGACAAGCGAACCGGAGAAGCCGGCGGAGTATGTGGACAACATCAAGCCGGTTGCGGTGCGCAAATACGAGGTGCGCAAGTTCGCCGTCAGCCGTCCGGAGGTGCGCAAGTTCACGGTCGGCAAAATCGAGGTGAGCAAGCCGGAGGTTGCGAAAATCACGGTTTCGACGCCGGAGATCGTGCGGACGGTTGTCCGGAAAGCGGACGTTGATCTGCCGGAGGTGCGCAGTTACCGCGAGCTGATCGAGCGCGGCGTTGCGCTTCAGCACGTGCAGCGGACGCTGTTCCGCGACCAGCGCAATCTGCAGTACGATCCGAAAATTGGGCTGGATTCGGCGACGTGGGAGAAGTGGATCAAGATTTACCAGTCGTCGGAATACACCGATTACAAGATGGCGTACGTCGAGCTTGAAAAGGGTTTGCGGATCATCTGCGAGGTGAAATGCCCGACGGGTCCGGAGCAGCGGCGGATGCTCGGCGAGCGGCTGAAGCATTACCGGAAGCGCGGATACAACGCGGTGCTTTTGAGCTTCACGCTCGGCGAGCGTCTGGAGGAGCTTGAAGATGTTGCGGAGGAGCTGCGGGACGGCGGCTGGAAAATCGTAATCGCCTATTCCGGACGGGAGAATCTGCGCGAACCGCTGTTCAAGGAACCGGAGCGGCTGGCGAAGTTTCTGTCGTCGCTCGGAGCGCGGGCGGATGCGCTCCTGCTCGGCTGGGGACGGACGAGTCTTCATCTGTTTCTGCCGGACAAGCAATGGACAAATTATCTTGTGCGGAACGCGCGGAAGTTCAATCCGGAGCTTGCGGTTGTCGGGATGGCGTATTACGGCGAGACGGCGGAACAGCTGGAGGGCGTGACCTACGACGTGCCGGAAAACTGTTCGGCTGTGCTGATTGTCGGGCTCGGATATCCGCGAGCGTCGACGAAAACGGTGTTCCGCAAGGTGTTTCCGGAGGTGCTCGATCATCCGCACAAAATCGGGCTTGTCGTCGGGGAGCGTCCATATTACGACACTCTGCATCGCACGGGCAAGACGCAGGCGCAGAACGAGGCGATCAAGCGCAGAATCGAAATACGGCTGAAGCAGGCTGGATGCGATTCGACGATGACTTATTCCGGCGACGGTTCGGACGGGCAGTACGGACGGAAGGACAAGAACGAGAATCTCTGCGAGCCGGTCGCGGAGTGATGAACAGGGAAAGCACGCAAGAGGCGTGATCCATAAACAAAAAAGAGAGAAAGGTGGAGGCATGAAGAAAATTATGCTTGGTATCGCAGCCCTGATGGGCATGGTCGGAATCGCAACCGCAACGGAAATCACTTGGGAGGGCTTGTGCAAGAACGTGCTGCATCCGCTCCGCGACAATTCCGGAGATCCGGCGGCAGTCGCAAAAGTTTCGGACTACGTCGGAACGCTCGAAGCGAAAACAGACGGTCAGCGCGAGATGCTGATTCGCGCAAAGGTGGCTGTTTTTGCTGAAGCGAATCCGGAGGCGAGCGCGGAAGATGTGTTCGGTTATGCGAAACAGTGTTTTGACGAAGCCGGATTTACTGCACCGGTCACGGGCAGGATGTATCCCTCTGCGGTGATGTGCTACTGGCGCGACACCGCGTGGAAGGCAGCGATGTACAAGGTTCTGAAGGGGATTCCCGGCGTTGAAAAGTCCGGCGACATGGGCGGTTTTGCGCAGTCGGCGGGGAAGTATGAAGAGGCGTGCGAGATTTACATCGGAACCCGTGCGACATGGGCTTATGCCGGAACGGTTCGCATGGCGGCGGAGAAGCTCGGCGCGGAAAAGGCGTTCGGTTATGCGAAGCGCATCATGGCGCAGGGCGTCACCATGCGCGCGGCGGACGCCAAAGCGATGATGGACGTTGTTTACGCCAAGCTCCTGACAGCCGAAGGGGTTAAACCGGCGGAGATGAAAGAGTTTCTCCAGACCGCGAACAGAAAATACACCGTGTGCATGCCTTCCGACCCGACGGCATGGGAACCGGTTGTCGCCGGAATCCGCAACGCACTTGACGCATTTTGAGCAAAGAAAGGATATGAAAAATGGGTAAACTGTTTCTTCTGATGGCCGCTCTGATGGGCGGGGTCGCCGTTCATGCTGTGGATTTCAGCAACTCCGCAGTCTGGGACAACATCAAGGGCTGCTGTGTCCGCGGCGTGCCGGAGGCGGCGACCGTGCAGGCAGCATCGGAGTATCTCGATTCGGTGGACGAAGCCACGGTCAAGGCGGACTGGCAGAAACGCGCCATGATCCGCGCACGCGTGATTGTCTTCAGTTCGACCGCAGGGGTTGACGCGAGTTTCGCGGGACTCAAGGCATATGTGGACAATCTGATTGCCGGAACGGAGTTTGAAAAGCCGCTGAGCGTGCCGGAATATTTCCAGTTTTTCAACTGCTGGTGGCGTAACAAGGACTTGCAGTACGCCAAAGATTTTTATGCGTACATGAAGGCGACTCCGGGCTCTGAAAAGTTTCCGGATCTGGGCTTGTGGGCGGCGGCGCTCGGCAAGTATGAAGAAGCGTATGACGTCTACTTTGCCAATAAGGCGCGTTTCACGATCATACGCATGGTCCGCATCGCGCTGGATCATCTTGACGATCCGGGCAAGGCGTTTGCCGCGGCGAAGCTGATGGTTTCCGGTCAGAGCTGTACCGCGCAGCAGGTCAAGGAGGTCATGAACCTTGTGGCGCAGCGTCTGATCGGCAACGACGCGATTCCCGAAGCGGAGATGAAGAGTTTCCTGAAGAACGTGAACCGCAAGTACACCGCGTATCTGCCGGGTGATCCGCAGACCTGGGAGCCGATCATCTCACAGGTCCGGAACCTGCTGGATGCGTATTGAGCACTGAAATATGTCCCGCCGGGGCTGATTCCGGCGGGGCTGAACAACGACAGGGAGAATGAGCGATGGGGAACGAAAAACAGGTTGCCGCAACAGCGGAAAGAATCCGGGAACTGCGCGTACTCTGCGAGAAGTACGGGCTTTCCGGACGCGAGGCGGCGGAACGCTATACGGACGAGGAGCTTTCCGACAAGATTTACAACGGCGCAGGTCCGGATTCGTGGCTTCCCGTCGCCCGCGATTTGCTGACGAAGGTGATGGTGCTGTTTGAGCCGGTTGTACTGATTCACGACGTTCAGTTTCACGAATCGGACGGGACCCATGAAGGGTTCGACACGGCGGTGAACGACTGGAAGACCAACACGGCGCGCATTCTTGCGGCGGAATATCCGCGCTGGACATGGCGTCAGCTTTCGGCGTCGTACCGCATGGCGCGTGCGAAATGGCTGGCGGTTGCGTCGGTTGCGAATGCGGCGATTGCGGGCAAATCGGCGTTCCGGGCATGGCGCGAGGCGTATCTTTTGCGAGAGGGGACGGGAGAATGAAACTATGACGTCTCGCAGCAATGATTCTTTTCGGTCTGCTGCTGGCAGTGTTGTGTCAATGCTTCGGCTGGGAAGGATTCAAAAAAACAAAAATGGAGGACTGTAAATAATGCGTAAACTGTTTCTTTCTTTTGCCGCATTGACTGCGGCAGTGTGCCTGCCCGGTTGTACGGCAACCCGCAGCGTCATTACCGAATATGACGCTGCAGGGAAGGTCGTCAAGACGACTGAAAGTTCCGAAAGCGTGATCCATACCGTTACGCAATCGACGCAAAACAAAAGTGTTGTGATGTGGGAGGATGGCTGGGCAGCCTACATCAGTGTTTCGTCAGGGACAACTGAAGATCCGACACCACACGGAAAAATCTTTGCCGGCAAAACGAACAAAGGTGCAATCAGCATCCTGCCGAACCAGTCTGGCTTGCCCGGCATCGCCCGGATCATTCAGGCAACGAAGAGTGACTTGGATGTCAGTCTAACCAATGGAGTCAACGCCTCCAGCAGTGAGATTCAGCAGGGCAAAATGAGCAAAGCAAGTGATATAAATTTGAAAGAGTGATTTACACAAAAGGTTCCGACGCCGTCTTGCAGATGATGCCGGAACCTTTTTCTTTGTCTTATTTCTGTGTAAACTTTCAGATAGATTTTTCATAGATAAGTTTACACGTTCGATCTTCCAGTCGCCGACAGTGTGTAAACCTTTTCCCCCGCGATGCTCAAACCTTTCCGCGCACTATATTTGAGTGTTGATATGCAGCGGCTTTTCGCCGTGTAGACCGATGATACGGAGAGATTCAGGAATTTTGCGACATCCTGCACGGGACGCCCTTGAATTGCATACATTTCAAAGGCGACGTATGTTTCCGGCTGGACGCGTCCTTTGAGTTCCGCGAGCGCCATGTTGAGAACATGATGCTGCCATTCCTCATCCCAGACTTTGTTCCAGCCGTCGTCTTCGGAAACTTCGGGATTGTTTTCGATATCTTCGAGCTGGACATGTTCATTTCTGCGGTGATAGATGCGGATTGCATGGTTGCGGATGATTTTGCGGAGATAATGCCGGAAGCGTCCTTTTGCGGGATCGTATTTGAATGTGATATCTTTCGGAATGTTGTCCGGGTCGAACTTCCCGATGATGTCTTTCCGGAAGATTTCTGTCATGACCTGCTGAACGAGCTCTTCTTTTTCTGCGTCATTGAGTCCGCAGTCGTTTCCGCAGAGATAGATGAGGGGTTTATATG
>ERZ1026868.1337-NODE-1337-length-12902-cov-4.708804_pt1 | contig 12902 bp, 8 predicted proteins | sample MGYA00380164_ERZ1026868 | MGnify/ENA primary metagenome ERZ1026868 (study PRJEB33269, sample SAMEA4719800) | human gut metagenome | biome: human-associated habitat; feature: organic feature; material: feces | place: Cameroon | collected 2013-10 ... | reverse complement strand
TTCGATCCGAGATGAGCTTGGTGCACATCAGCTGATTGCTAATGTAGCCGCCAGTCTCAGCATCCTTCATAACGACATTCAGTCGAGCGTTCTCGAGATCGGTCATCAGAGATGCATCCTCCGGGCAATAGTTCATCGTATCATCGATGTAACCAGAGATGCGATAGTTAGCACCAGCCATCGGATTGTACAGATTGCCATCAGCATTCAGTCGATCTACCAGAGTCATCGTGTCGAAATAGGTGACCGGGTAAGTAATCGTACGATTGATGTAAGTGTTATACATCATCGGGTTCTGATAGCGGCACAGCTGGCTAATGTTCGGCATATCATCAGAATGATTCTGAGTATGATCATTGATCGCGGACATGAAGGTATTCTCACCGCCAACCATAATGGTAGAAGTGGTAGTGAATACACGATTCTTACAGAAGTCCTCGATAGCGCCGATTACGTCGGTAGCCTTGTTCTCAGGAGTGCTGGTGTAACCAACATCCGGAACGAAGTTGAAACGATAGCGCAGTGCGGAACGTACGTCGGTGACAATCTTGTTATTGAAGAAGTCAACCAGAAGCTCATCCTTAGTCTGCTTGCCATCGTTGCCGCCCTGGAACTGAATAGCCTTTGCAGCAGTGAAGTCAAGAGAGCCTTCATCAACTACGAACTGGTAGCTCTTAGTAGTCGTATCGAAGATATCGACGTACTGATAGTTACCGCCAGTAACGTACTTGTTCAGCAGTGCCTTGATGTCGTCCATATACGGGGACGAAATGTAGTTCATGCTGCCAAAGTTCTTGTTGAACATGTGCTCTGCATACGGGTTATCATATACGCCATCGCCAGAATCCGGATCGAAAGACACTTCCGGATCAGTGGTAACAGTAGACTCACCATCGAATACTTCGAATGCATAGTAAGTCTTGTTGTCATACTGAGATACAGACGGGATAATGCGCATGTAGCAGTCATTGCCGTACGAAGAGTTGCCGCGATATACAATACCGAACAGAGGATAGGTCTTGTAACCACTCTCATCCGGAGTATCGGAGTACTCCTTGTTCAGCTGTGCAATCATCTGCGGCCACTTGGTAATCTTATCAGCAAAAGAAGGAACGTACTTCACATGAAGAACGTCACGAGTAATTGCTTCATTACCATCAGCAACCTTAGTCTCAGCACCAGTCTCATGGTCGATGTACAGCGGGTTGCCTTCCTCATCGGTCTTAGCTACGCCTTCCTCGATCTTCCACTTCATGTTTACGATCGCAGTCGGTGCAGTAGCATCATTACCGCGGAGGTTGATTACATACACACCAACATCTGCAGAGGAATTCAGGTTGTCCAGGATTCCGCAAACGAAATCCATACCAAAGCCATCCTTCTGCGGATTCGGCTTACCAAAGGTCTTGATTGCAAGGTTCTTAGAGCCCGGTCTAAACAGCTTGAAGGTGTTTACCGGACCACGATCTACGCGAATCGGAATCAGGAAGTTAAAACTAGGCTGATATTCAGTGGTAGCTTCATCTTCAGCCTGGAACGTATAGTCCTTGATCTCGAATGTCATATTAGGGAACGGGTAATTAGCCGCTCCGGAAAAAACGAGCATGATCTTGCCTCCTTTATTTATTTTAGTAGGGGTCTAGCAAGCTAGATAGCTTATAAAAATGTTTTGGGTCGCGTGTGGACGGAGGTCGTTATGCCGTTTATTGCTCGGTGACTTTCTCGCCCTTAATGATTTGCTCCATAACGGATTCTTTCTCGTCGATGCCATCTGCCTTACGATTACAAGCAACCAGAATACTAGTATTGATATCCTCAAACGTAATACCCTGGAAGGTACTAGAAAGCATTGTCTCTTCACGAGAGTTTACAGACAGCACCGTATCAGATTCCGGATTGCTAGAGTAACGAATCTTCTGGGAACGACGCTCAGGATCTCGATATTTCTCAGCGACTAACACTCGTAAATATTCTTCAGGTAGACGTAAGTTTACGCCATTGATATCCTGTGCATGACGAATAACCTTCGCCACACAGTTTGCAGGAATATTATCGAGCTTACCGTTTTCCAGCATATTCATTACAATAGAAACATTATCCGGAGATTTGATAATGTCAGTGCTAACTGCAAATGCATCGCCTTTATAGAATCTCAGAATGATGCACTTACGATAAATGCCATCCTTAACGAATTGCACATCATCTACTTCAGTCTCAGACGGATGAGCATCGATAAAAGCGCTAATACCAAACGGAATGGTCTTAGGCTTCTCTCGATGTTCCAACTGAGCTTCGTTATCGAACACTTTGAAATTAGCGATACCGAAGTACCGCACGTTCTCACCAACAACTTGATACAGTTCTCTGGTGCTATATTCAAAAGGTACGTAGACCTCTACAATGGGCGCCTCCACTATAATAGAGGAACCGGTTTTCTTAAAGATCTGCATGTTGACGCCTCCTACACGTTATTTCTATGTCCAAAGACCAAAATGAAGCGGGTAAAAAGGAGGGGCAATTAAGCCCCTCCAGTTTTATCTTCATTTGGTACATCGCATAGAATCAGCTGTCCATCATTTGCAATCGTATACAGCTGTCCGTTGATGATTATTAATTGTCCAGGAATTTCTTTTTTGAATGGATTTCCGCTACTTACTTTATGATAACAGCCATCACTGTATAACCAGTAAGCGCCGGATTCATCTACAAGCAATTCGCCTTCGCCAGGTCGAGGATTTTGTAGATCCATATACTTAAGAAGTAATTCAGACGATTTAATCGGCTTCATAACCCACCGCCTTGCTGTGGGTAACCGGATTGAGAAGTTCTACAACCTTAGCAGTAGTGAAGATGTCAGTGCATAGTCTGCAGAACAGTTCGAAGTATGCAACCAGCTCATTCTTATCACGATAAGAAGCAGAGTTCTTGAGAAGCTTCTTCTGAATACGGCCCATTACGATAAGTAGAGTATTGCAGAATACCTTCTTATCACCAATAAGCTGCAGCGGAGGATTCTCGGTCTCATTAGACTTGGTTACATACTTATTGTACAGATCGATCTGCTCATCAAAGTGCTTCAGGCACTTTACATACAGTTCACCAACGTTTCTCTCGCTGCCAGTGAAACCGGGGAACGGTGCACTGAAGTTAGCACGCTTCATACGTTCTACATACTTACGTGCCATCTTCTCCAGGCTAGTTGCAGAGGATCTCTTATCAGTATTGAACTCCTGTACAAAGCTGTTGAAAGAAGACTTGAAAGTCTCAAGCTCCAGAATGCTCTCATACATCTTAGTAGTCTCTGCTGCTTCATCGATCTCATGCTGCAGCGCTTCAATCTCAACCGGATCCGTATAATTCGGAATCAGCTCCTTGTAAGCTTCTTCAAACTTACGGGAGATCTCTGCCTTATTACCAAAGAAGGTGTTGATCGCATCCGGAGACTTAACGTACTTCATATAGCTGATCGTACGTGGATCGGCATTCTGTACAACCTTCTTTGCAATCTCTGCAATGGTTTCCTTGCTGGACAGAACATCCTTCATCTCAAGGCTCTTGTTTGCTACAGCCTGAAGAACCATATACAGCTTATTCTGATTCTCAAGATACTCAGCGAAGTCATCACTATCCGGACCGATCGCTACCATATATTCAATAGTAGAGATGAGGATTTCCTTAGCCTTACGCTTGGAATCCTTCATAACAGATGCCGGTACATATACATCAATAAGCTGTCTCGGAACCATTTCAAGGATCTCTTCAAGCGGAAGTACGGAGAGCTTATCTGCTACAGAATCACGATGCAGTTCTGTAACCTTAAGGCCCTGCTTTACTGCAGCGAGAGTCTTCTGCATCAGATCACGGAAGTCATCTTCAGAGATATCAACCGGAGCAGCATTACGAAGCTGCTCGGCACTACGAGTTCTAATGCTAGATACAAAATCAGAACGCTCCGGCTGAGTCATAGATACCAGCTTGGTTCCATCCTTCAGTGTCGGGATAGCTTCATCCACCGGCTTCAGGAACTCATCAAGCGGAACTTCCTTGTTACCATCACGAACGATGTAGGCGGTATCTTCCGCCTCCTTCTTCATTGCATCGATCTCGGCCTCATCCTCTTCAGTGATAGGAGCTTCCTCCAGACCTTCCTCGAGGAGTTTCTCATCCTCGAGCTTCTTGGCCTTCAGTGCTTCATCAAATAGTACGATATTGTTTTCCATAATTAATCATCCTCAAAGTCATCGATTTTCATCGGGGTTTCGTCAATATCCTGCGGATCGTTCGGATCTTCATCGTCATCATCCTCAGTAGCATCGTCATCCTCCAGCTCAATCTGACCAGCCAGATTTGGAAGACCCATATCCTCCATGCTGGGACGAACAACGCCATTGATCATTCGAACCTGCAGCTTATTGATAATTCCATCAAAAGCATCACTCTTAACGAACTTATCCATCATATCAGCATACAGACCGTAATCGATCAGAATGTTCTGAGTCATCATCACCTCCAGTACGTCGATATACTGGGGTTTATCACCATTGCGGATGCAATACTTGATAAACATCTCCATGTTGATCGGGAGCGCAATGATATCCTTCACAATAGCCGGGAGTTTGATTACGAGAATATAGTTGTCCTTCTTACCAAACTGCTCCTTCGGATAGCTGGGAATCTTGATATCCTGATAGGAAGACAGAAGAGCCTTACGATTCTTGTTATTGAACAGATACTCTCTCAGGAATGCCGTAACAAGTTTCTTAGTATTTTTACCGAAGAACTTATACAGTGCTTCTGCATAAGGAACAAGAGTAGAATCGACGTCATCTACATTGATATCCACATTCGGATATTCATTTGTGATTGCTTCCAGTACACGTTTTGCATACTCTTCTTTCTGCGCCTTATCAGGAATAAGGCGGATCATTTTACGGAAGTGGTTAACAGAACCGTTATCGAACGGCTTCTTAATTTGAGACTTAACAAACTCGAGATGTTCGTCAGCATCAGTCTGGGACAGAATAAATTCACGGCTAGCATATTCACGTGCTAGCTCCTGGCTAAGCTCGGGCATTGGAATTCCCCTTTCTATTTTGGTTTAATTTATTAGTAGGTAAAAACGTAAAAAAATAATGGGTGGAATTACCACCCATTATTCTTAATCGAACGTATAGTGATCGAACAGTCCAACACCAGACGGAACAAGGTCATCATCTGTGTTATAGGTTCTGATTCCGAACGGGTCGTCATCATCGTTTTGGCCACCCATCAGAGAAGCATGAAGGATCATTCTCTGCGTCGGATTATCGATAGCTGCAAATAATCCATCACCATCCAAGTCATCATCAAACTCGTCAATAACGCCATCTCGACGATCTAGTTCACGAAGATACTCTTTCTCTTCTCGTTCACGAATGTCCATCGAAGTAAAGCAATCTTGTTCGGTAGACAAGTATTCAATGAGCTCATCTTCTGCAGCACGCTTCATTCCGCCTACTGCATATTTATCTATTCCCTTGAATGCATTACCTTCATCGAAGTTGATATTATCTTCATCTGTAGAACCGTCAGTAATATTGAAGTAGATTCCCTTGCCACGAAGGCCTTTACCATGACGAACAATCCACAGCATACCGAGATATGCCATCGTAACGTCATCGTGCGATGCGTTGCCATGGTCAATTCGGCCATTCTTAAGCTGCATGTAACGGATCTCGTTGTAGAGTTCTGGGAAGCCTACATACTCCTGTGCATAACGAACCAAGCTCTCCAGAATATCCATCATCTGCGGTCTGGTTTCACCATTTACGTTATGACCAAATTCGATACCAGTTCGTTTCTGTTTCTTGTTAAACTTTGTAGGACCAAGATCAATTGTTCTTGTCTTGCGTTCTCTGTACAGCTTACCACGGATAGGAGTATCTTCCAACTCACTAAGCAGCGGTCCACCGACAGAGTTATTCTCGACACTGACAATACAGTGCGGATAGAATTTTGTTGCAATCTTTACAATCAGTTTCTTGAAATGTCTCGATGTGATCGTATTAGATTGGAAGAATGCCATCGGCATCAACGTCTCGGGGTTGGTTACTACCAGCGTAGAGTTATCTCGACCGATAGAACCGGAAACGTCGCAGCTGATCAGTACGGGCTTCTTACCCTTATATTCACTATACACATTAAGCATATAATACTTACTGATCTTAACCTGCTTACGAATCATTTCCTTTGCTCGAGCATACTCACCGATCAGTTCTACGTCATCAGGATCGAACGGAGAGTTACCGTTAGAGTCAATCCATTCAAGCAAATACTCACGGCGTGCACGGAGCGGATCGGCCATGTTGGCATAACGCTCTCTGTACCACTCATCGCTTAGACCAAGCTGTCTATAGTTAAACTGAATGAACAAGTAGGGAACGTGCTGATCTTTGTCGTCAGAAACGTCATAGATGGTCTTATAAAGCTTCTTAATAGACCAGTCATACATTTCTTCCATGAATGGAATGCACTTCTCCATCATCTTATAAGCAAATGCGCCATGAGGAGAAGCCAAGTCACCCGGGGTAGTAGTAATTGAGATACCATACGGAGACTGGTTCTTAATAGCATTCTCACGCGCTTTTTCGAATGCCGGAGTTGCTGCAGTATAGATAGACTGGTTGAAGAAAATAAACGCAAGCTCGTCGTACCAAGTGTTTTCGGCGGTTTTACCACGGGCCATTGCATCTGCTTTTGTCTCATTACCAGCAGAAGACATTGCTACGATGGTAGAAGACAAAACGTTCTTAATGAACTTTTCGTTGTTCTTGATCTTTCTCTTCTCAGATGCATCGATCTGATCAATATCAGAATGTCGCATGTACCAAGGAAGCATTTGAATTGCTGTCTTGATACGAGTCAAGTTATCGTTTGCGTCAGTCTGGTTCTTATTGAAATGAAGTACCGAGCTGTTTTTCTTGAATTGATGAATCCAAGTGAAGTTTGCAATAGCAGCCCAAGTCTTACCAGTCTGTCGAGGAAGAATCATGTATACGGAAATGTTAAGCGAAGTAGCCCACAAGTACCCAAGGTTTCCTCGATTCAGTTTAAATGCGGTACCGCCGCCTTCATCAGTGGATGCGCCGGTTTCGCCAACTCGGAATACTTCACGATAGAAATACCAACGATTTTCTGCGCACTCTTTTGTAATGGCAGCACGTTCTTCGAATGTCAGATTCTTATCATATGGGTTAAGTTTCTTGATCTTTGGATTATATATCTTGAGAAAAAAATACCAGGTCTTGACTCCCATTTTTCTGAGCGTAGCAGCCATCTTGAGGAAGCTGACATTGCTCGTTTCGAAATCAATATGATATTTCTCTAAGGTTTGATTACTCTGGACAACCATGCTATCAACTCCTCTCTTGCACGGTTATTAAAATGTCCCAGAGCAAAAAATAAGGGAGTCCGAAAACTCCCTTATTTCTTTTTTTTTTCATTTGATGAAGCTGATGTTAGTTACGCATTATGGTTCATTTTGTATTCATAGGTGTTTTAATCTTTACACGGTTCATTTGCGTTCATTGATGTTAATTCGGTTATACGGTTCTTTTAGCTTCAACGAGATTTGTTATATGGAGTGGATCAGTTCACACCTATAAGGTTTATTTACACCCATGGTTCATTCTATATCGATGATATTAATAGAGACGGATGGTTCTTTAGTTCCTGTTGTGATTATTGCTGCATTCGAATCATTTATGCGCCCATGATGTTGTTGCGCCTTGAGATTCTTTACTACACTCTGGTGTTAATGTTTCCTTTCGGATCATTAATTGACAATGATATTATTGTGCTTGATGGTTCTTTTCAAATCCATGTGTTTATTGTACAATAAGGATCTTTTTACTTCATTTGTTGTTTATCTTTGTTTATGGATCATTTCTGATTTACGAGGTTTATTAAAGCCATTGATTCTTTTAATGGTAATGGGGTTGTTTCTTTCCTTGAATCATTTATTCGTGATAGTGTTGATTAAATTTCATGGTTCATTTATCAACAACGGTGTTAATTGCGATGAATGGTTCTTTCTACTCAGATGATATTTAATAGTTTCAACGAATCATTTTCGCTTTTCGATTTCATGAATAGTTTGATTCTTTTAATTATGGCGTGATTGTATTCCCGCTTTTGAATCATTTCAGTCCAGTGGTGTTAGTGTGCCGGCCTAGGTTCTTTTAGTCTCCTTCGGTATTTTTAACATCATTGAATCATTACACTCATTTGCGATTCATTTACTCGGTGATTTCATCGGCGTTACCATTTTCGATTTCCGAAATGATATTTACGACCTTCTTGCGATGATCGATCTCATTCTTTGCTGCTGCAATAACACCAGCTACCGTTTCTGCGGATGCCAGGTCAGCATTCACATCTTCGGTATAGATTATATTTGTGGATCCTCCGATTCTAGCTTTAACCAAAGCCTTCTTCGGATCCAATGTAGTGAGTTCCGCAGTGATGGTAATCCATTCACCATGATACTCAAAGTCGCCGATATCAATTTTATTGATATCTCTAATTGCTGATATTTCTCCCAGCGCTTCCATATCAGTCAGTTCCTGACCAGGATGGAAGAATGCGCTGATCTTATGTAGGCTTCTGCTCACCAAAGTTCTCAGCTTCGGCAGCATCCGGCTTTTCATAATGCGGTTACATTCCAGAAGCTCGATTGCATCATCGAATCTCTTCTGGAGTTTGATAATGGTGAGAGTTTCTCTCATCATCTCAATTTCGTTGTTCTTCTTCTGGATTTCTTCATCCTTCTTCATAAGTTCTTCGTTCATGGCTGTTAATACTTCCTTTCTGAATGTGTTAAATTCATCTTGCATACTCAATTGAGCATACCTAACATCCGGCTGCGATTCTATTATCATTTTGTATCGCTTCCTTTCTGTTCGCAATTATAATATATACCTCAAAAATAAACGCTCCTCAGGTTGTAACACCCGAGGAGCTATCTATCTTTGTTTAGTAGTTGTACCCAGCAGGATACTTAACGACAAGGCCGATCTGATGCGGCTTCAGTTCTGTCTTGACAATCTTGTCTCGAATCATATCCAGATTATCCAGTGCAGCATTTACATACTCAAGCTTATGCTGAAGATTCTGGTCATTGGGATTCTTATCAAGCTGCTTCAGGAGCTTCTCCTTAGTCTTCATAACTTTCATCGTAATGTTTCTGGTTCTGAACAGCAGCGCTGCACGTTCATCAGAATGCTCCATATAACGCATATCAGTAATGATCTTGTCGATCTGATACTGCAGTTCAATCTCATCACGAGGATTCAGGAACGATTCCAGAATAGCTGCTTCCTGCATTACGATCTTGTCTTTGAAATGTTCATCGATCATTCTCTTTCTACTGTAAGAATGACGAGCTTCAAAGCCGAGTACAGTGCCAGTTTTGTCAGCCTTCATGATATTCTGAATCGTGAGCATCGGCATGCCATTCTTAATTACGGTAAAGTAATGACGGATCTCATTGTTCAGGCATGCTTTGAAAATGGTCTTCAGTGTCTTAGTATCCTGACGCAGTTCGCGTGCAACGATGTCGTCTACATCAACACGAAGTCTACCATCGTTTACCATCTTAGTAAATGCAGAGTCAAATGCATCCGCCAGACCAATACTACGAAGAACGTCGTCAGTACCAACTACGGAATCACCAGAAGCCGGAACGTTAAACGGCCTCATGCAGATATCGAGGTAAGCCATGTAGGTTACTTCAGAATGAGACAGATCATCAAATGCATCCAGAAGATCTGCATCCTTGAATGCTCGAGTTGCTTCAGCATACGCACCCATGAAACGAGACTTCGCTACATCGGACTGTACGTTCTGGAGAATATGATGGACAATAATCGCCACCAACTCTTCTGCCTTATACTTCTCAAAGCAGCGACGATGGATCTCTACTGTATATCCATACGGGCAGCAGTTCGTAATATCGGGATCCATCGCAAACTTGTTGAAACTGAGGTCATATAGGGGCATGACAAAGACATCGGGAATATTTACCTGGTCTACAGTATTGATATAAATGGTCTCCAGACCATTGTCACCAACAAATGCATTGATACCCTGAACAAGCTCTCGCTTCAGTGCGAGATCCTGACCCTTCTTAAGCATAAATGCATCCATCTTCAGGATCACATTTACAAGTGCATCATTATTGATCACAAGGAATTCCTCCTCTATTTTAGTAATAACGTGAATTCGTTATTAAAATGTTCCGGTATATACGAAAAAATAAAGGGAGTCGAAACTCCCTTTATTTTCATTTGACGCTAATGGTTTTTATTAAGTGATGTGGTTCTTTTTTGCGCTCTGTGATTAATTACTCAAGACGGATCATTTTCATTGCGTGATGTCGATTGATGATTTCGGTTCATTTGCGTTCAGTGATGTTAATTCGGTTATGTGGTTCATTTGATGTTAACGGTTTTTATTTGTTTGGTGCGGTTCATTCCATATCTATGATATTAATAGCGATGGATGGTTCTTTTTGTTAATTCGATGTTTATTCCAATTTGCGAATCATTTGCCTTTCTCGGTGTTTATTAAGAAGGGTGGTTCTTTCAAAAGATGCGTGGTTAATTGTTTTATACGAATCATTTTTGATCTGTGGTTTTGTTGCAATTACCGGTTCTTTATGAACTCTATGATATTTCTAGTATTTGATGAATCATTTCCCATCTATGGGGTTTATATTAAACCGTGGTTCTTTCCTTATCCATGTGTTTAATTAACAAAGCCGAATCTTTATTCTTGTTCAAGTTTAATTAACGGGTGCGAATCATTTGGCAACAACGGTGTCACTTGTCTCGGTCCTGGTTCTTTTGCACATCTTGATTTTTGTCTCCAAGTGCGAATCATTTCAACCGTCTGGGGTTTAATATTTCATGCGGTTCATTAATGAATAGAGTGGTAGGGAGTATTGCTACTCCCTACCTAATAACTTCATCGATTAGTCTTCCGTGTTGTCATATTCAGCTGCAGTATTATATGCATTGATATCATCAAGATACTGCTGCACAGAATACTGACGCTCAACGACAGCCTCTACGCGATTGCGCAGAGACTCCTCGTTCTCATCAATCGTCGGGAACGAACGAGTGCGATCAGCCTTCTTGCCGGTACGCTTCTCATACGCAATGAACAGATCATCGTACGGAACCTCCGGGAAGATCTCACCCTGATGGTTCAGACGCTCAAGTGCATAATAACGAGCCGGATAACGACCGTACTCATAAATCCACATCGCATCAAAGATATGGCTCAGAAGGATCTCATTAGCAACGCGATAAGCGCGAAGCTGAATCTGACCCTTCGGCAGGAAGCCAGCCTTCAGAAGATCCTTCGTCTTCTTATCGCCGATATTCTTCTCTGCCAGCATCTTAGCTGCATATGCAGCGTATTCGCCACGCTCATTACGCTCCGTCTCAATTGCCTTACGAGTCAGCATAATCTGCGTATACAGAGAATGCGTGTTCGTCGGCATCTTATTGAAGCGATCAGCGATCTTGAACATGTGAACCTTCAAATCACGGTTATACGGAACCTTCGCCAGATTCTTTGCAAGCACGGCAGCATCCGGTTCCTTCAGCTGAATCAGCTTACGCGTGCGACCATCATACTTGGTCGTTGCATTATGAAGGATCTTCGTATAGGTGCGACCAGTCTTAATTGCCAGACGCTCCATAAACTCCGGAGTAATTTCACCCTTCTTCATACCAAGCTCGAGCCAGGTATCCGCCATGACGGTCTTTGCCTTCTCGGTACCAAGCCACGGGCAGTTGCGGTCATTCAAACCAGCCCAGCTAATAAAGCCGGTAGCATAGTTTGCCTTGTGTACGTCAAGGAAACCGCGAAGACCTGCAGCAAATGCAGGACCAATGCCCTGAATCTCACGCATCCAGATGCTTACCGGATCATACAGCGTGTAAGCATTCAGGATTTCCTTACAGCCAGCTTCGAGTGCGTGATACATACCACTCAGCCAGTCATTCGTAGAAGTGCCAGTGTTAGACTCGTCAGAACCCTGCTTTACAGCACGAATCTGATTATCTACAATGATACGCTGCTTCTGAGCCTGATAGAAGCGGTCGACATACATGCGCATGGTAGCACGATCGATACGCTCAACAGCAAGCTCGTTCTTAATGTCCTTGCCAATCTTCTTAGCAATGATAAGCTGACCGGTAAACTTGTCAGTATCATCACTGTAATCGGCCCACGGATTAGTAGGAATAGACGGATCGTCAAATACGTTAACCTTATCGATTACCGGAGGACAACCTACAGTCGGATCCGGCTCACCGATAATGATGTCCTTCTTTACCGTCTTCGATACCTGCTTTACAGGTTCTACCGACGGCTCCTTGTCAGCAACGCAGTCCATCAGCGACATCTGGCCGCTTTCCTCCACTGCGCGTTCCTTAGCCTTCTGGTCTTCCACCATGTCGGCCACCATAGCCTTAATCGCTTCATCACCGCCGAGAATCTGTTTCGCGGTAGCGATACTGAAACCAAAGCGTTCCTGCAGTTTCTTGATTGCAACACTCTTTTTGGTGCCGCGTTCAGCAAACTCGCGTACCATCTTCATGACGGATTCAATGTTTTCCTTGGTTACTACGGGTTTCTTGTTAGCCATTTTACATTCTCCTTTTTTAAATGTATGTGATTATAGTTTCCAGATCAATATATGTCTTTGATCTTCGCTGGTATAATATATACTTGAAATTAATTCATTCGAAAGTAAGGGCCCCGTGGAAATAAATCCACGGGGCCAATTTGGAAGGAGAATATATGAACAACGATATGGTTGAACTTAGCGCTGTCTCTTATACACATCTCCG
>ERZ1026868.1332-NODE-1332-length-12950-cov-5.600233_pt1 | contig 12950 bp, 9 predicted proteins | sample MGYA00380164_ERZ1026868 | MGnify/ENA primary metagenome ERZ1026868 (study PRJEB33269, sample SAMEA4719800) | human gut metagenome | biome: human-associated habitat; feature: organic feature; material: feces | place: Cameroon | collected 2013-10 ... | reverse complement strand
CGTCAGAAGGCTTAGCTATAATACCCCGCTTTAGGGGGATTGCAAGGGGGAAATTGTAATTTTTTTCAACTTTGCTTCACTTTTTTGCAAAACCCCAGGTCAGCAAAGTGCCGTTCGCCTTAAGTTGTGTGCATTTACACATACATGACACTTCGTAGGTTTATCATTGTTGCAAAGTTGTTTTAGAAAGAAGGCGACCGTATGCCTTATGAAGTCGGCGAATACGTCATCTATTCATCTCTGGGAATCTGCCAAGTAATTCAAAACGATGCTCACGTTTCTCTCGCCGGAGACGAAAACGAGCTCTATTACATACTTGCCCCGATAGAAAAACGCCTCGGAAAGGCCTATGTGCCCCACTCGCGCAGTGCTGAATTACGACACACCCTTAATAAAGAAGAGGCATTACATTCGCTTGACATGGTTTTCGACCTTGAGCCGGATACCTTTCAGGACACCAACTCGCATTTGGTCCAAGAGCACTTCCGCGAGCTGATTCGCTCGAACGACTTTCTTTCGCTTTTATTGGTCTGCAAATCGATGCACGCACGCATACAGGAGCAAGAAAGTAAGAAACACGGGGCTTCGTTAACCTATAAGAAGTTGCTCGATGACGCCCAAAGGCGTATTTACGGCGAACTATCTATTGTTCTCAATATAGAGATTGAAGAAGTTCCCGCTTTTATAAAAGACTATTCTTTACAGCACGAGAAGCATCAGAATTAGACTTCCTGTCTTTTTGCTGCAAGTGCGCTGGGGCAGAGCAGATTTCCTCCGGTTGTAAATGCAAAGAGAGCTCCTTGGTGCATTCCCAGGAGCTCTCTTTATTTCTTACTGTACTTGATGCCGCCGGCAGAATTCAGACGTTGCCTACGCGAGGATGCCGTGCTTGGCCGTTTTCGATAAGGCGGCACGACTTCTGCCTTCATTCGATGCAGCGCTCTTCCTGGCACTATAGTTCCAATCGGGACTCGATTGCCCTACCAAGTGTAACCTCATCCGCAAATTCAAGATCGCCACCAACAGGCAAACCGCTTGCCAAGCGCGATACCTTTACACCTAAAGGCTTAATTAGTCGCGCAAGATAGCTGGCCGTTGTTTCACCTTCAATATTTGGATTCGTTGCAAGGATAACTTCTTTAATCGAGGCGTCCGTAAGGCGAGCCATAAGCTCAGCGATATGAAGACGCTCCGGACCAATGCCCTCAAGCGGCGAAAGGGCACCACCAAGCACATGGTATACGCCCGAAAACGTACCCGTTCTCTCTATCGGCGGGATATCTCGCGGCTCCGATACCACGCAAACGATGGAATGGTCGCGTTTTTCGGAAGAGCAGATATCGCAAAGATCTCCTTGAGCATAATTAAAGCATCGAGAGCAAAAATGGACGGTGTCCTTCACTTCAATGATGGAGTTGGCCAAACGAAGAGCATCCGCTTTTTCTTCGTTCAGGATCCAATACGCAATTCGTTGGGCGGATTTAGGACCTACCCCAGGAAGGCGCTCGAGTTCATCGAGCAGCTTCTGTATTGCCGATGAAGCGTTCACGGAATCGCAATTACCTCATACCTGGAATATTGAGACCGCCGGTAACGGAGCTCATACGGGCAGTGCCCATCTGGTCGACGCCGCGAAGCGCCTCATTGACCGCCGCGCATACCATGTCCTGAAGCATTTCGATATCTTCGGGATCAACCACATCAGGGTTGATGGTAAGGGACTCGATGGATTTGTCTCCACGCGCAACAGCGGTTACCATGCCGCCACCAGCGGTGCCCTCGAACGTCATTTCAGCGATTTCCTGCTGAGCCTTCTGCAATTCTTTCTGCATCTTCTGCGCCTGGCGCATCATCTGCTGCATATTCATTCCCATAATTCTCCTTTGTTAGGGGTTGGGCGTTTCGTTCCAATTAGCCAAATGGCCACATATCTTTGCATTGTACCGAAAGGCTGACGCTATTCGGGAAGCTCCTCAAACTTTATCCCCTCGCCAAAACTCTGAGTGAGGATACTCTTGATCTGCTCCGCCTCGTCTTGCCCTGAAACAGATGGAGCTGCGGCTTGCGCCGAAGCAGCAGCGACAACGTTGGCAACGCCGCCAGCCTGGGAAGGTGCCGCCGCAACTGGCGCTGCGGCTTGGACGGAACCTGCAGACGCTGGAGCTGGGCCACTGGAAGGCTGCGCATAAGAAGCCGATGCCGAAGACTGCTGGCTTGGCGAAGCCCCATACTGCTGAGCATATGGATCTTCATCATATTCTGCAGAAACACTTGCCCCATACACATCGAGGGGAACCTGATCGTCATATGGTTCGGGCGCAACGGACGCTGAGGGCGTTACTGCAGAGGCCTGCTGTACCTCAGCAGAATGCCTAGGGACGGACTGCGTCTGAGATTCAGGCGATGGAGAAGAAGCTGCACCGCCCCTCATCTGCTGGTGGGCAGAGGGAGGCACATAAGAAGCGGCGTTTTGGGATGCAGACTGAAAGCCCTGCGCCTGGTTTGCCCTTGCTGCCGCCTGAGTCGCTGGCGCCTGGTTGGCCTTTGCCGCCGCTTGCGCCGCACGAACTGCGGCAACCGCCTTGGCGGCATAAGGGTTCTTAACAGCCGGCGCCGCGGCATTTGACTGGGGAGCCATTCCAGATTGAGCACTCGCGGGCTGCGCGGCAACAGGCACAGCCGATGAGCCACTACCAGCCAACGCCAAACGGTAGGGCACAGTTCCACCTGCAACCGTCTGGATGGTTTTTGCAAGCAGTTCTTGGACTTCGGCTTTTTGGGCTGCGTTGAATGCAAAAGCGCTGTCTTTTCCGAATTCGACCACTATCCCCTGGCCATTTGCCTCGGCGAAAACCTTGGCATTCATGAACAGGACGCCACGCGCAGGATTAACCTTCCTGAGCGAAGCGGTGACCGAATGCCACAAACGTTGCACGGCGGCAGGATTGGACAGGTCAACCTGAGCGGTAAGCACTGCTGCCTGGCGCGGCTGAACCGCTTCGGACGCCTGGGAAAAAGCCCCGACAGACTGAGCAGCGGGAGCAGGTGCCGGTGTTTGAGGCGCCGGCGAAGCTGCAGGTGCTGGTGCTTGCGATGCCAACGGAGCGGGAGGCGTCGATGTTTGCGGCACCGACGGAGCAGCAGGCGTCGAGACGGCAGCCTGGGACCGAGCAGCATTACGGCCAGGCATTGCCTGCGTCGCAGGAGGCTTTGGCTCTGCAGAGGGGGCAGACTGGCCGAACGAACCAGCTGGCGCGGGCATCGGAACAGAGGGTGCGTGTGTTGCGGGCTGAGCGGGAGCAGGTGCATATTGAGCAACACCAACAACACGAGTTGATGCCGCCGGGGCAGCCATAACAGGAGAAGAGCCGTTCCCCAACATCGACAAACGTCGCTCCAACTCTTCAACCCGCTCTGCCAAGGCTTCGAGCGTTAGGTCCGATTCAGGACGAACCATACGAGTAAGGGCAATCTCGAACGTTAAGCGAGGATTGCTCGAAACGCGCAGCTCCTTCGACACATCGCCCAAAAGAATAAGCATACGACTAAGGCGATCTTGGCCAAAGAGCTTCAGCTCTTCGATCATTACCGTGCGCATCGATTCGCTGATTTGCAACTCTACATCAAGGCCCGCCATAGACATCAGGTACAACGTGCGCACATGCTCTGCCAAATCATGGACGAACTGGGCAAGGTCGGCACCGGTTTCTACATACTGAGCAACCCAATTGAAGCATGCTGCCGCATCTCTGCAGCCAATAGCCTCTACGATCTCAGAGAGATCGGCATTATCGAGCGAGCCAAGAAGGCTTTGCGCTCCTTCGAGCGTTGCCTTGCCTCCGCAGTACGCAATGAGCTGCTCGAGTGAAGTAAGGGCGTTACGCATTCCTCCCTCGGCACGATGCGCAATAAGATCGAGCGCTTCGGCCTCGAACTCAACACCCTCTTCGGCGCATACAGCGCCCAAACGCGCCACGATAGATTCGATCGATATGCGATGAAAATCGAAACGCTGGCATCGCGAGAGAATGGTTTCTGGAACCTTCTGCGGATCGGTGGTACAGAGAATGAAGACTACATGGCTCGGCGGCTCTTCGATAGTTTTGAGAAGTGCATTGAAGGCCGCCGTCGAGAGCATATGCACCTCGTCGATGATGTAGACCTTCCAGGTGCCGCGGGTTGGCGCGTAGCTTACGCGGCTGATGATTTCCTCACGAACATTTTCAACGCCCGTGCGACTTGCGGCGTCCAGCTCGTACACATCGGGATGGGTGCCTTGGGCGATAGCCTGGCATTCCTCGCAGGTTCCATCAGGTTCGATGGTGGGGCCTTTTTCGCACATCAAAGCCTTGGCAAGAATGCGCGCGGTGGTTGTTTTACCAGTACCACGCGGACCGCAGAACAAATAGGCGTGGGAGACCTTATCCTGCTCGATTGCGTTTTTCAGCGTACGCTCGATATGCTCCTGGCCCACGACATCAGCAAACGTGGACGGACGATATTTGCGATACAGCGCCTCCATGCAGAGCCTCCTTCGCGGACGGCCAAGCCTCCGCTTCACATCCGCATAAGCGGATCCCGCCCATACGCCCTTATGCATATGGGATATTACCGTGCCTTACCGATTTTAGCGGGCATCCTCTTCGGAGCGAGCGTGTTTTGCACGAGCTATACGCTCGGCATCAACCGCCGCTTCAACCTCAAAATCGCGTTTTCCGCTTTTGCGCGAGGAAATAGCCGCCTTAACAGCACCGATGAAAGCAGGCGCAACAGAAACAGCCACGATTCCCAATACGATGATTTCGAAATGCTCCTGCACGAAGGGCACGCCACCAAAGAAGAAGCCCACCAAGACGAACAGTGAAACCCACGAAATGCCGCCAATGCAATTGAACAGCGTGAATTTGCCGAAATTCATATGCCCCGTACCAGCAATAAAGGGAGCAAAGGTACGGAAGAACGGCATAAAACGCGTAATAACGATTGTGAGCCCACCGTACTTTTCGAAGAAGTGATCGAGCTTCGCCATACGCTCGGGCGTGAGAGCCTTGATCTTGCCCGAGTCGATAATACGGGCGCCGAAGAGACGGGCAATCCAATAGTTGGAGGTGTTGCCCAGAATAGCTGCGGCATAAAACACCAACAGTGTTGCCCCAAGGTTCAAACCACCGCCATCAGCAGAGAACACACCTGCTGCGAACAAAAGGGAATCACCGGGAAGGAAGGGGAAGAACACCAAGCCCGTTTCAATGAACACAATGAGAAACAGCGGGGTGTACACCCAAACTGCGCCCAGTGTTACGATCCAGCCAGCAATTGCGCCACGCGGATCGTGAAGCAAGCCCAGAATAAAATTGATGATTTCCATGCGATCCTTCGTCTTGATTGTTGCAAATGCGCCCATATACACGTTTCGCCGATCAAATTGATCGGCGAAACCAAGTATCCCGAAAAGGCCCGGGCGCTCGTCAGAGGCCCCTTATGGCTGCTTCCTCCCGGACCTGACCAGGTTCAGAACTTGGCGCCGCCCAAGCCCTTTCGGGATACTTCAACAGTGGTTAGTATAACCCACGCAATGCCGCTGCCATCCAACAGGGACTTTGACCATCAAATGCGCACAGGTTCACTACCTGGTGTTCTCGAAGTGATGCCAAGCCTTTTTGATGGAAGCGATTCCATAGAGGCTGCCGCAGAAACAAATGGGCAAGCTACCCTCGGAAAACTCAAGGGCATGCCCTACCGCACTATGAGGCGTAGGAGCCGCCACCACTTCTACAGGATGGTTTCCTACGGCAATTTGAACCGCATCCGCCAAGTCGGATTCCGAAAGCGCACGAGGGTTATCGGGGCGGTAGCACACAAACGCTTTGGCCAATGGAACCAACAGCTTCAACATTTCCGCATAGTCTTTGTCGGCCATAACGCCCATGCAAAACACCACGCTCCCCTGGCCGTAGCGAGATGCTAGCTCGGAACTGAGAGCACGCACGGCATGGATGTTGTGAGCACCATCTATAAGGACATCGGGGTTGTGACGCAGAAACTCAAAGCGACCTGTCCAAGAAGCTCGAGACAAACCGTTCCGCATCGCCCGCTCGTCGATGCTCCAACCGCGCTGGACAAGTACCTTGCACGCTTCCAAAGCTACCGCCGCATTGATGCGCTGGAACGATCCTTGCAGCTGAACAGACAAATGGCTGAACCCGCCGTACGAGAAATCGGAAGTATCGCCAACAATAGACGCACCATCAACGTAGCGAATGGATGTCGTACAACGATCTGCTTCTTCATTCAAGCGACGTTGGGCCTCTTGCTCTTGAGGCGCGCTCACTGCAGGAACGCCCGTTTTCAGGATGCCCGCCTTCTCGCCTGCAATCTGGTAGAGCGTACTTCCCAGAAGCGCGCAATGATCGTAGGAAATAGGGGCAAACGCGCAAACCTCAACCGTGCGGATAACGTTGGTCGAATCAAGCCTTCCACCCAAACCGACCTCCGCAACGACAATGTCGCACTTCTCTTCAGCAAAATACGTGAAAGCCACAGCCGTCATAAGCTCGAATTCGGTCGGATGGCTAGCCATAGCCTCTGCCGCATCCTTTACCTTCAGCGTTACTTCCGAAAGACGCTGCAAGGAGATGTTTTCCCCATTGATTCGAATACGCTCTTCGAAACGCTCAATATAGGGACTGGTGAACAAGCCGACTTTATAGCCCGACTCTTTCAGGATGCTTGAGACGAACGAACAGGTTGAACCTTTGCCGTTAGTGCCCGCAACATGCACAAAACGAAGGGCATCCTGCGGATTTCCCAGCTTGGCCAACAGTTCTTCGATCCGTTCAAGGCCCAAGCTCATGCTTCGCCAACGCGGTTCATTGATATAGGCAACTGGATCAAACATGGCTGGTCCAGTCTTTGCCAACTACCACCTGGATATTGGTCGAGAGATTGTAGTACACGCCTGCAGCAACAGCGCGTCCTGTTCCAAGATCCTGGACGATAGCCTCGGCGGCAAGCTTGTCGTCGTCGGAGCGGTAGATTACCAAGGTTTCGTCGTACACGAACGATTCTGCGTTACCCGTATCTTTGATGGTATAGCCAGCATTGGTAAGAATCTGAGCCGCCTGCGCACTGTAACCATCAGCGCCTGCGCCATTCAGAACCACAATGGAAACCGAGCTCTTGTTAACACCGCTGGTATCTACGGAGGTATCCATGTTCTGGCCGCTCTTAAACTGATCGCAAATCTGGGAGAACGAAGAAGAGGCTACCGACCAGGAAACCTTGTCGCCCGAAACGGACTGACTTCCCGGCACCGTATTCGAATAGAACGTTGCATTCGGGAACAACGAGGCAATCTTGCCGATTTCGTCGTAGCTCATATCCGTTTTGATCTTGCCGGCGATGTCGTCTGCGCTCATGGCGAAATCGAGACCGCCCTTGTCTTCAAGAGCCTGCACGAATGCGGTAAACACCTGATTTTGAACATTGGCACGCTGGCCGTACCCATCGGTGTAGTTCTTGGCGCTTACGTAAACCAGGGCCTGCTCTCCGTTTAAGGTCTGCTGACCGGGGTCGAGCACTGCAGTTCCTACCGTTGGATCATCGACATATTGCTCCACGTTAACGTTTAACCCGCCAAGGGAATCAATAAGCGAGGCAAAGTCTTCGCCCGTAATCCTTACATAGTGATTGATGTCTTGGCCAATAAGCGAAGAGACCTGCTTTACCAGTTCGCCCTCATCCTTGATATGGGGAGCATCTCGCAGCATAGTCCCCTTGGAGTCGGTCTCGGAATAGCTGGCGGCAATATTGCTGGGTATATTCAACAATGACACCGTGTTGTTCTGGTAATCCACGCGCAAAACAGCCAAGTAGCTAGCGCACTCGTTTTCGCCGCTTCCGTTAAGGCCAGCAAGCAGCGTATAAGTGGGCTCATCGTTCTTTGCCGAAACGAGCGCGCCGGATACGCTGCTGTCGTCAAGCGCCATCGAGGAAGAAAGCGAATTGCGATAGGCGCATGTACCGAGATTCAGCGCGATGACCACAATCAGGATGATGCCGATGATCAACGTGATGCGGCTTACATTGTCGCGGTGGCGCATAAAGCTCTCGGTTCGCGACTGCCCTACTTTTCGACGCGACGTGCGTTCATCAACCGAGCGCGATTGGATATGGATCTGACGCACTTCGCCAGTTCGGCGGCTCGGCACCGCTGAGGTACGAGAACGGCGCGAATGGGCAGAGGCTCGACGTTGAGGCTGAGGTCCGCGAGAACCTGACGCGTGAGATCCAATTACCGACGAAGACCAGTCGGCTTTATTTCGAGATGAGGAACGGCGACGGCCCGAGCCGCCACCATGCATTCCCCTGTTGTTCCTTATTGCCATCGCACCTACCTACAGCGTTTTGCGTTCGACGTTTGCACCGATGGCATGCAGTTTGCCAACGTAGTCTTCGTAGCCGCGGTCGATATGGTGAATGTCATGCACGACTGTTTCGCCTTCTGCTGCGAGGCCAGCAATTACCAGAGCGGCACCGCCACGCAAGTCAGGCGAGGAAACAGGAGCGCCCTCAAGCTTGCTGACTCCTTGAACCAATGCATGATGGCCCTCAACCGCAATGCGGGATCCCATGCGGTTGAGCTCGCTGGCAAACATGAAACGATTTTCGAAGATATTTTCAGAGATGACGGAGTTGCCCTCTGCAAAAGAGGCCAAAAGCATGAACTGAGCCTGAAGATCGGTGGGGAACCCAGGGTGAGGAAGCGTCTGAATGTCAGTAGCACGGAGAGGCTGGGTGCGCGAAACAGTGATGGAATCTTCCGTAGTGGAGATATCGCATCCCATATGCTCGAGCTTCATAAGCGCCATGCGCAAATAAGACGGATCTATTCCCTGAACAGTAACGGGACCGCCGAGCAGCGCACCCGCTGTTAGGAACGTGCCTGCCTCAATGCGGTCGCCCACCGTAGTGTGCTCGCAAGGATGCATCTCGGAGAGAGCAACGCCCTTTACCGTGATGGTAGGCGTACCCGCGCCCTCTACATGAGCGCCCATGGCATTCAGCATATTGGCGAGGTCGACGATTTCAGGCTCACGCGCAGCATTGTCGATAACTGACGTGCCAGGAGCAACCACGGAAGCCATAAGCATGTTTTCAGTAGCGCCAACGCTCGGGAACTCGAGCAATACATCGGCAGAATGCAACCCGTTGGGGGTGGAAGCATAAAGGTAGCCGTGGCTGTTTTCGAATTCAACACCCATAGCCTCGAGCACCTTAAGATGCATATCGATTTTACGGGCACCGATTTTACAGCCGCCCGGCATTGCAACACGTGCGCAACCAAAGCGACCCACAAGCGGACCTAGCACAGAGATGCTAGCGCGCATCTTCGAAACAAGTTCATAGGGGGTATCGTGGCCTTCAGCATGCTCGGTATCGATGATGAGCGAATGGCCATCCCATTCAACCGTTGCGCCCAAGCTGCGAATTACGTCGTTCATGATCTCGATATCGGAGATATGGGGAATATTGTGGAGTGTGCTCTTGCCTTGGCCCAACATTGTTGCCGCAATGAGCTTCAACGCGGAGTTCTTAGCACCGCTGATCTGTACCGTACCTGAAACGTTTTCGGTTTCACGCGCAATAATTACTTCTTCGGACATATCTCATGCACCCAATCTACTTGATGCGGATTCTTCATACCCATGCCAAATCGAAACAAAGCATGCCTACTCTATTTATAGCCCTATTATGCAGACAAGCCCTCCCAGAGAAGGGTTTTACCCCAAATCTCTGGAAGGGCTTGCAGAAAAAGCGTTGTTAAGTTCGCTTACTCGCCCAGCATGAAGCGGGTGAAGGAAACGATCTCGATGGTGGTGCCAAGAGCCTTGGCAACCTCAGCCGTGTACTCGTTTACAGACTGATCGGGATTCTTAACGAAAGCCTGCTCGGTGAGGCAGTTTTCCTTGTAGAACTTCTCCATACGACCGGTAGCGATCTTTTCCTGGATGTTCTCGGGCTTGCCGGACTCTGCAGCCTGTGCCTTGTAGATGCTCATCTCGTGCTCAACAACTGCGGGATCTACCGATTCGCGGGTTGCGGATACGGGGCTTGCAGCAGCAACCTGCATAGCAACGTCGCGGCCGTACTTCTTGAAGTCGTCGTTGGTTGCGAAGGAAGCGTCGCCCAGCTTGAACTCAACCAGAACGCCGATCTTGCCGCCACCATGAATGTAGGAAGCAACAGCGCCTTCGGGCTGCTCAGCGAAAGCGAAGCGGGAAAGCTGGATGTTTTCGCCCAGGGTGTGGATAGCGTCGGTTACGACAGCCTCTACGGTTTCGCCTTCAATTTCGGAAGCCTTGAGAGCCTCGAGGTCGGCAGGCTTGTTAGCGAGAACGGCCTTAGCGATCTTCTCTGCGTATGCATGGAACTTTTCGTTCATGCCTACGAAGTCGGTTTCGCAGTTAAGCTCTACGAGAGCGCCATCATGGCCGCACTCGGAAACGAGAGCCAGAACGGTGCCTTCGTCGGTTGCGCGGCCAGCCTTCTTGGCAACAGCAGCAAGACCACGGGTGCGGAGCACGTCTACGGCCTTTTCGAGTTCGCCTTCAGCCTCAACCAGAGCCTTCTTGCATTCCATCATGCCAGCGCCGGTCATCTCGCGGAGTTCCTTAACGAGTGCTGCGGTGATTTCTGCCATGGTAATTCCTTTCAGATAGAGCCCTCGCCCACTAGACGGGCGAGGGAGAAATTGCAATGGATTCGTTTAGTGCTTATTCAGCAGGGGTTGCCTCTGCAGCAGCTTCAGCTGCGGGCTCTGCGGTCATGTCCTCAACGGTGACAGGAGCGCCAGTGCCAGCGATAACAGCATCAGCAACGAACTCTGCGAGCAGACGAACGGAGCGGATTGCGTCGTCGTTTGCGGGGATGCCGAAATCAACGTCGTCTGGGTCGCAGTTGGTGTCGAGCGTGCCAACAACGGGGATGTTGAGGCGGTGGGACTCGTGAATAGCGATCTGCTCACGGTTGGTATCGATGATGAAGATCATGTCAGGGGTCTTCTTCATGTTGCGGATACCGTTGAGGTTGGTCTGCAGCTTAGCGAGTTCCTTCTTCAGCAGGATCTGCTCCTTCTTGGGCAGGAGCTCCATGCGGCCGTCAGCTTCCATAGCCTCGAGCTCTTCCATGCGCTGAACGCGAGAGCGGATGGTGGTGAAGTTGGTGAGCATACCGCCGAGCCAACGAGCGTTTACGTAAGGCATGCCGCAACGGTTAGCAGCTTCAGCAACAGATTCCTGAGCCTGCTTCTTGGTGCCTACGAACAGAACCGTGCCACCCTTTTCAGCGCAACGGGAAACTGCAGTGTAAGCAGCGTCGAGACCGTACATGGTCTCCTTGAGGTCGATGATGTAGATGTCGCCACGGTTGCCGAAGATGAAGGGCTTCATCTTGGGGTTCCAGCGACGGGTCTGATGACCGAAGTGGGTGCCTGCGTCGAGCAGGGTCTGTACAGTAATCTTGGACATTCTTTCTCCATTCGTTGTGCCTCTGCGCGAGATCATTCCTTTGTTCGCAACCGCCGTGGCGGCCACTAGCGAACGCAAGTCCTTCACGCATGTGTATTAAAACAGCCTTTGCAGTATAGCAGCCTTATTAATACGTGCAACAAAATGGAGAAAGAAGACACATTCCTTGCCGAGCGCTTGTAATTTGCGATTAGGGGCGAACTGCCCTGCCGACCGATGGTTCCACTTACGTACTCGCCGACGCCCAATCAAAATATCCTAGCCAAGATCTAGTATTACAGTTACGGGAAAGCACCATTACGCGCGTGCCTTCCCTATCCATACCATCGCGCGTTTTCTGCACCAACGGCGCTCGCGCCTTCCGCTCGATGCATACCCGCCCAAGGCTTCTGCGGCCTGGGTCATTTTACTGTTTCCTTAATCCGTTGCCCCGAACCTTCATGGGCAACAGCCCGTAGAAAGAAGACCGTATGGCCAATTGCTTCGCGCACCCTGTCACGAATCGAGTAATCAAGGCGCAGTCATGACCTATCGCGTAGGAATAGATATCGGATCCACCGCAACCAAAGCTGCAGTTCTTAAGGGCCCTCAGCTTCTCTACACTCTGGTTATTCCAACGGGCTACAGCTCCGTTGAAGCCGCCAACACCGTGCTGCAAAGGCTTGCCGAAGAAGGGTTTCCGAAAGAAGAATGCGTATACGTAGCTACTGGTTACGGGCGCATCTCTGCTCCCTTCGCCGATAAAACCGTAACGGAAATCACCTGCCATGGAAAAGGAGCGGGTTATTTGTTTGGTCCCGATTGCACAGTGATCGACATCGGCGGGCAGGACACGAAATCGATCCTGCTAAAAAACGGCAAGGTTCAGGACTTCCGCATGAACGACAAATGCTCCGCTGGGACAGGAAAGTTCCTGGAGGTCATGGCGAATCGTTTGGGCCTAACGCAAGATGAGCTTTCCGAACTCGCAAAGAAAGGGGCGCCTACCAGCATTAGCTCCATGTGCACGGTATTCGCTGAGAGCGAGATCATTAGCCTCATTGGCCAAGGCGCCGCACGAGAAGACATCTGCAACGGAATAGTGGAGAGCGTCGTAACGAAGGTAAAGCCCTTGGTGTTCAAGAGCGCTAACAACGAATACGTGCTGACCGGCGGCCTCTGCGATAACACCTATGTTGCCGAACGCCTTGGAGCACACCTTGAAGGCAGCATCCTAACCTGCCCAGAAGCACGGTTTGCCGGTGCTATCGGAGCAGCCTTGTGCGTCCCTGAAGACGCCAAGCCCACGCCGAAGACTGCGCCCGCAGTGCCTACCAACATCAGCGAAAAAGACATGTCGATGCACGCACAAGGCCTAGCGGCAGGTGCCGCAGCGGGAAGGGCTGCAGCCCAAGCCGTTTCCGAGCAAGCCGAACCCGATTC
>ERZ1026868.1325-NODE-1325-length-12969-cov-5.835140_pt1 | contig 12969 bp, 7 predicted proteins | sample MGYA00380164_ERZ1026868 | MGnify/ENA primary metagenome ERZ1026868 (study PRJEB33269, sample SAMEA4719800) | human gut metagenome | biome: human-associated habitat; feature: organic feature; material: feces | place: Cameroon | collected 2013-10 ... | reverse complement strand
CTGTGCACCAATCTTGAGTGGCAGAAAAGTTGCCAGCAGCAACATCATAAAGCCCTCAATACATAGAATCATCTTTTTATTCATTAGCCAATCTTTTAATCGGTTTATATGGAATGTGTTGCAAAAATAGCGAAAAAACTTGTATTCATGTACAAAAACACAAAAAAAGAGGTTCTGATGAGGATATTTTCCATCATATTGCACAATATTCTATTTGTATCATCTCCATTTCTTATACTTTTGCAGCAGAATAAAAAGTAATAACCAAAACAAGTTTTATAAATTATGAAGAAATCATTTATGCTTTTGGCGGCGATATGCTTTTCAGCAATCGCACACGCACAGGTTGACATTGACATGGCGAAAGTGTTCAACGTATCCGAAACTCCTATCGAACTAAACGAAGCGGTAGCTAAAGTGGCTGACGGAGTAGTTTTCATCGGCGACACACGACCTGCCGACAAAATCCAAGATGGTAAATATAGAGGTATGCGCGCAATGAAGATGCGTCGCTCTTTTGCCATCGATGGTACTACACGTCAGTTTAACAATGCCTTGGCTTTCCGCCGTGCACCACAAGGAAGTACCAAGGAACACCAGGTAGATGTTACGATGGTACCACGCTCATGCATGATGCAGATGAAGCCTACCAGTGGTGGCACATTCCAGTTTGAAGTGAACACCAGCAAAGAGGAAGCCAAGCTCTATGTAGCCGTTCTGAACGGAACCAAATGGAAGAATCTTGCCACCTTATCTTATAAGAAGGAGGACAAGAAAGGCAACAAGGCAGAGCCACTCACTCCGCTCACATTGGAATACAAATACCAGGCTGGCGACGAGATATGGATTTATAGCGATGGCAGCGCCTATCTCTTGGGTATACAGTTTAGTGGCAACCTGGATACCAGCTTCAAAGGCACAGATGCCTTGGCCGCATACAAGGCCATTCGCAGAGCCAACAAGTAACAAAGAAAAATATTAACAGGAATTATATGCGATTTTCAAAATCAAACCATACAACAAAACAATTACAAACGAACAACTATAAAAAAATCATTATGAGAAAAAGCATTCTTTTCGCTAGCATGGCAGCCTTGATAATGAGTAGCTGCTCTAGCAACGAGTTCGATTTCGGTGGAAGTGATGCAGGCAGCAAACTTCAGGTTTCAGCATCTATCCACGAATTGCAGACCAGAGCCCACGATACCTCTTGGGATGCCAATGACGCTATCGGTGTGTCGGATGCCGACAATAACACCAATGTTAAGTATGTCACTACTAGTGGAGACGGCGTATTCACCAGCGACAATGTCATCTATCTCTTGGGCGACGAAAATCACAGTTTCACCGCTTACTATCCTTACAACGAAAGCGTATCAGCCGAGAACAAAATCATCACATTCGATGAGCCAGCCGACTATATGTACGGCACAGCTTCTGCTACTCGCCAAAATCCAAATGCTTCCTTCACCTTCACCCACAAGATGTCGGAGCTATCGTTTACCGTAACTGATGCAACAAGCACCAACAGCAGTTCTGCCAAGGCATGGACAAGAGCTGATGGAGATGATACCACAGGCAGCGGAAGTACAACTGCATCATCAACCATCACATTACACGATGTGGTATTGAATGGTACTTTCGATACCTCCAATGGTACTGTTAATGCAGGAGACAAGAAGGGTGACCTCACCATTTCTTTCACTCCAGGCAAAAAGAGCAGCTTCATCCTTCCTCCACAAAGCTTCGAAGGAGAGAATGTGAAGATTAGCGTAAACTACAACGGAAAAACCTACGGCGGAACACTCTCTCTTGACAAGACCACAGAAGGAAACGACATTCAGTATGGTTTAACCATTAACAAGGAAAACCAGCAGACTGCACTTGCCATCTCATCTAAGACCATCACAGGCTGGAACCCAGTTAACAAGGGTAATCAAGATTTAGCGGAGAAGGAAGCAGAGAACGTACTCGAAATCGGCGACTTCTTGCTCAACGACGGAAGCGTAGTGGATAAGGCTTACGACTTGAGCAAGCTTACAGCAGCAGGCAAGACTGTAGTAGGCGTAGTTTACTTTGTAGGCAACCCTCAGCCTTCTGCGCTCTACAATGGAACCTACACCGAAACTCAGGATATTCTCAAAGCCGAAGCTCCTAATGCTACTCACGGTCTGGCTATTGCCATCAACAATGGTAATGACGGAAATGTTGCCAGAATGTGTGCTTCTGTGAAATACGACTACTCTACTTGGTTCACAGACAACGAAACGTCCAACAGTTACATCAAAACAACAATATCAATAACATCAGCAGGAACTCTGTTCTTGGGTTATAACAATACAGCTGTTATTGAAAAAGTGGGCGACAATACTGATGAGACAAACACAGAAGGAGTGAAAACTGGCAGCACTGAATTTACCAACATCCTGACAGCTTTCCGCAAAGCGAACACCGTTAGCAACTGCTCAAAATGGTATCTTCCATCTTATGCTGAATTGAAACAGATTCAAGACAACTATGCTGCCATTTCAAAAAGCATCACAAAAGCAAATGGCTCATTACAGCAATTTACTGATTTTGCAACCAATACAACAGAAAAATTCTATTGGTCTAGCGATCTTAGAGGTGGACAATATGCATGGATATCTCCTTTATGTAAAACCGGAGATGGCGTAAACCTCTACATCACTCGTAACAGCAATAGCTACAAGGGATATTTCCGTTTCGCTATCGCCTTCTAAAAAAGGCTCGAAAATCTCCGTTCCGTGACCCGAAACCACCGTTCCGTGTCACGGAATGTACATTCCAAGTCACGGAACGGAACTTTCATCTAGCCTCAGAAACACTAGTTCCTATCTCAAACATTTCTCTCATTTATCACAATAAACATTCACACTATGAAGAAATTCGTTTTATCCATCGTCTTGACATTCGCAGTCCTAGCTACCAATGCCACAAGCTACTATATCTCCCCATCGGGAAACGACAAGAACGATGGCACTTCCGAATCCACTCCTTTCGCCTCGCTCGCCACAGCCCAAAGCAAAGTGAAAGCTGGTGATGTAGTCAACATCCTACCCGGCACCTACCAGGTGAAGGAAAGCGAGATGATGGATAGAACATCCAGCAACGTGTGGGATATCATCTTCGATTTCGCCACCAGCGGAACAGAATCCTCACCTATATTATATAAGGGTATCTTAGACGCACAGGGAAATCGCCCCAAATTCGATCTATCTGCCATCAATACAGGCAAACGACTCACAGGATTCTACATCCACGCCAAATACCTAAAGTTCTCCAACTTCGAAGTAATCGGCATCAATGTACCCAAATCATCAAGCAACACCCAGTCGGAGAATTTCCGCATCAACGGAGGCAAGAACTGCATTTTCTACAATATTGCCGCACACGACGGAATGGGTATCGGTTTTTATATCACAGGCAGTTCAGCGAACAACACCCTGAGCAACTGCGATGCCTATAACAACTTCGACAGCGTAAACCAATCAGTGAACAATGGAGGCAACAGCGATGGGTTCGGCTGCCACGTGAGTGCCAACTGCGAAGGCAACAGATTTGAATATTGCCGAGCTTGGCAAAACAGCGACGACGGCTTCGACTTCATCAATTGCCAGTCGGCAGCCACCGTGGAGTATTGCATCGCCTATCGCAATGGTTTCGACAAAGACGGCAACAAGCGGGCCGATGGAAACGGATTCAAAGCCGGCGGTTACGGCATGGGCAAAGAAGTGAAAATCTCTTCTGTGCCGATGCACGTAGTAAGCCACAGCCTTTCCGTGGGCAACAAGGCCAATGGCTTTTATACCAACCATCATCTAGGCGGCGTGAAATTCGACCACAACTCCGCCTATAAAAACGGAAGCTACAACTTCTCCTTCGTCAACAGAAAAGGCAAATCGCTGGAAGATGCCATTGACGTAGATGGATACGGACACATCGTTACCCATAACATCTCTTACGGCTCCACCAAGATAGCGACCTCAATCGACATCGCTCAATGCACCATAGAAGGCAACTCGTTCTCTTACACCAAAGATACTTGGGTGAACGATGACTTGAACGATGCCGACTTCTACAGCCTCAACCTTAACGAACTGACGGCGGCTAGAACCACCGACGGCAGTCTGCCAGTAATCAACTTCATGCATCTGAAGGATAAAAGCAAGGATTATGGCTACGGTACTTTCAATACAGGCTATACACCTACCCTTCTCACCATACACCTCTTTGGTGACTCAACCATGTCAACCTATGAGGAAGAAGAGAAGACCAAGGGATGGGGACAATACTTTGGCGAGATGTTCTCATCAGAAATCAACGTCATCAACAGGGCACACACGGGTTATACCTCCAAAAATGGCTGTAACATAACATGGAAAGAGGCACGCGACAACATCAAGGCCGGCGACTATGCCCTGATACAATATGGACACAACGACGAGAAGAGCCTGTCGGCAGATGACTACAAGAAATACCTCACCATTCTGGTAAAGAATATAAAGAGCAAGAAGGCAACGCCAATCCTACTGACTAGCATCTGTCGCAACCTGATGAAAAACGGCAAGGTGAGAGGGCAGCAGGGTGATGATCGTGCTAACACCGGACTGCATGAGGAATACGGCGCCTATATGAAAGAAGTGGCAAAGGAACAAGGCATAGAATGCCTCGACATGACTGCCGAGACTCAAAAACTGCTGGAAGGCATCGGTACCGACATCGCAGCCAAACGACTCTTCGACGGAGGATACACTCACACCTCTGAAGAAGGAGCCAGAATCAACGCTAGAATTGCAGCCACCTTATTATATAGCAACAACATTCTTGCAGACTATATTCTTAGCGACAATCTCGTAGATATGCCTGAGCTCATCCTACAGCTGGGCGGCTCGCCATCCACAGGCATCCACACCATCAGCACAAGCAAAATAATCGACGGGCATTACTACACCCTCGACGGAACGAGAGTGAGCCACCCCGTTCGCAACCATATCTACATTTACAGAAACAAGAAAATCATCTATAAATAAAAATCCATAAACGATAACGATTATGAAAAGAGTAATTTGTATTCTATCCATCATATTCCTGGCTCTTGTCACAGCCAGTGCAAAAATTCACACCATCGGCGACTCCACCATGGCAGACTACGACCAAAACGAACCCGACCAAAAAGGAATGTATGGCTGGGGGCAGGTATTTGGTGACTATTTCACCAATGGCATGACCGTGAAAAACTGGGGCGACCGTGGCGAGAGCGCACGTAGCTTCTACAAGAAGTTCTGGGCTAACGCCAAAAAGGAAATCAAGAAAGGAGACTTTGTACTCATCCAGTTCGGCCATAATGACCAGAAATCAGTAACCACCGATGTCTATCGTGAGTACTTAGCTAAATATATAAGTGAAACACGTAATCTAGGTGCCACTCCAGTTCTAGTAACATCCATCTGTCGCAAGCTTTTCGATGGCATCCAAATTTCTCGTCTGGGACGCATCGACAACGGAAAAGCGCATGGTGTAAACGAGGAAGACCACACCTACGATTATCCTTACCACATGAAAAAAGTAGCAGACTCCCTAAAGGTACAATGTCTCGACCTCACTACAGCCTGCAAACAATACATGGAATCATGGGGACCACAAGGTTGCAAGCAATTCTTCCCAGCTGGTGGCAGTACCCACACCAATGAACTCGGTGCAAGGGTCAACGCCCAGTTAGTAGCCCAGCTGATGTATAAGGCAAACATCTTGAAGAAGTATATCGCTATCAAGAAAATCAATCTTCCAAAAAATGAAGGTAAAGTGGCAGTTGTAGCTGATCACAAGAACGAATCCGACACAGCCGAAGAAGACTGGAACTACTATATGGTGAAGACCGGAGCAGACGGTTATGCCGTGTTCGGCAACCTTTCCGGTGAAAACCTCTCCGTACCCGTTGGGTTGACTGCCTACGGCATCATCCCCGGCAGTGAGAGCCATCTTGTAAAGCTTGTCAAGGTGGGTAATGTAATACCTGTCCAAACGGGAGTCATCGTAAGAGGCAAACCCAACACAGAGTATTCACTGACAGCCACCAACGAGCCACCGTCATTCAAGCGACAAAAGCAAAATCTGCTCAAAGTGAACGCAAAAGTGAGCAAGATACAATCACACGATGGCAATGGATACAACTACCTCTTCACTAGCACCAGAAAGAATATCACTTTCATCCCTGCCGATGGAAAATCCGAGCTCCGCATCAAGAGAGCTTACTTGACAAGCCCTGCCAAAGCTGAGAAAATTACCATTGAGCGCAGACCAAGTAATAACGAAACGCCAACAGCAGCAGGCAATAAAAAGACGTTCAAAGAGGCCATAACTGCGAAAACATATTATATATCCCCAACGGGAAACGACAAGAGTAACGGCGAAAGTTCATCTAGAGCTTTCGCTACTCTTGCCAAAGCGCAATCGCTCGTAGCACCTGGCGACACCATATACATGATGCCCGGCATTTACAAAATCAAGGAAAAAGACCTGATGGCTCCCAACTACCAAAAGGTGTATGCCGTGGCATTCTTACTTGACAAGAGCGGAACAGCCCCAAAACCCATCAACTATATAGGCATATTGGACGCACAAGGCAATCGCCCTGTTTTCGACTTCTCTGAGATAAAGCCCGATGCCCGTATCACAGGATTCCTGATAACTGGCAGCTATATCCACATCAAGAACGTAGAGAGCATTGGAATACAAGTAACACAAGCAAACCATACCCAAAGTGAAAACTTCAGAATATTCAATGCCTCACACAACAAACTGGAGAATATATCAGCCCACGACGGTATGGGCATTGGCTTTTACCTTATCAAGAAATGCGCCCACAACTATTTTATCAATTGCGACGCATACAACAATTATGACACCGTTTCAGAAAATGGCAAGGGAGGCAATAGCGACGGTTTTGGATGTCACCCAGGTACACTCGACAGCGAAGACAATGTTTTCATTGGATGCCGTGCCTGGTATAACAGTGACGATGGATACGACCTCATCAACGCCCAAGCGCCAGTGAAGTTTCTCTATAGCATCGCATATAAGAACGGACTGGCAACAATCAACGGCGAAGACAAGAAGATTGCCGATGGAAACGGATTCAAATGCGGTGGCTATGGCATGGGAAAAGTAGCGAGGACTAAGTTCGAGAAGGCACCGATGCATATCGCCGAAAACTGCATCTCTGCCGAAAACCGAGCTAATGGCTTCTATGCCAACCATCATCTGGGCGGACTACATTTCATCCACTGCTCTGCCTACAAAAATGGAGGAGCCAACTACAACATGACCAACCGCAAGGACAGGACAGAAAACGGCAACAGCAATGTGAATGGTTATGGACATATCCTTGAGAACTGCCTCTCATACGGTTCGGATGCCATCAAGAGCAGCAAACACTTGTCTATGGTCGATGGCAACAAGAAGGACTGCACTGTCAAGAACAACTCCTTCTCATGGAATCCAACTACCCAGAAATGGGACAACGACCAGAAATTGACAAAGAACAGTTTCAAGAGTCTGGATGCCAAAGAACTAATAGTCAAGCGAGACAAAGAAGGTATGCTACCAGCTTTTATCTTCCTTGCCCCTGCCCAGCCTAGTGAATATGGCTATAACTTCACTAACTACCGACACATGGTAGAAGAATACAGAAACAAATAAAAGATACTCATTATGAACAAAAGTTCTCTCATCATAAGCATTATCATGGCAAGTGCCAGTCTCAACGGCTTGGCTCAAAATACCAAGACCATACAAGGCACCGTATCCGACCAAAATGGCGAGCCTCTGATAGGTGTAACCGTCAAGGCGGGCACAACTGGGGTTATTACCGACATAGATGGTAAATATACCATCGAAGTACCCAGCAACACTGCTGTCCTAGAATATTCCTATATAGGAATGAAGACAGAAAAACTGAAAGTAAAACCTGGCAAAATGGACGTAGTGCTGAAAGATGATGCCAAGGTGATGGACGAAGTGGTGGTTATCGGCTATGGCTCGGTAAAGAAAGGTGACGTGACCAATGCCGTAGCCAAAGTCAAGGGCGATCTACTGAAAGATCGCCCCGTGAGCAATGTGGCGAGTGCTTTGCAAGGAGAATTGGCAGGCGTAGAAGTACGTACCACCAGTGGTGCTCCTGGCAGCGGTGTACAAATCAACGTACGTGGTGCCACTTCCATCAATGAGAACGGCAACTCCAATCCCCTCTTCGTGGTGGATGGGGTTCCGATGGACGAAAACTTCGACCTCGTGAACATCAACCCACAAGACATCGAAAGTATCGAGGTACTGAAAGATGCCTCCTCTAGTGCCATCTATGGAAGTCGAGGTGCCAATGGCGTGGTTATCATCACCTCGAAAAAAGGCAATGAAGACGGCAAAACGAGAGTCACCTTCAGTGCAGACTACTCACTAAGCAGCCCCGAACGCTATATGGACATCATGAGTCCTGAGGAATGGATAGAATGGAGAAAAAAGGCTAACAACGTGCGCTATGTAAACCAATATGGACTGAAAGGTGCCAAAGCTACAGATAGCTACGACGAACGATTAGCTATCATAGGCAGTGCCAGTGCCAACTATGTGAACGACCCACGCTGGGATATGCCCAACTACGACGGTCTCGCCCTCATCGACTGGCAGAAAGCTATCTTCCAAAATGCACTCGCCCAAAACTACAACCTCTCCATATCTTCCGGTAACAAGAAGAGCAACTATCGTGCATCTTTGGGATATATCACCCAAGACGGCATCGTCATCCACACTGGATTCCAGCGCATCAACCTCAAGATAAGCGCACAGACCACTGTCAAGGATAAACTTACCCTGGGCTTCGACTTGGCACCGCAATTTACCGTAACCAAGGGGGGAAACGTAGATGGCAAAGACAATACCGCACAACAAGCGCTAACGCTAGCACCTGTGGCTGAAGCCGACGCTGGTCTCTACACCAGTTCGCAACCCTACGGCAAATATCTCTGGGCTAGCAGCACCATCAGTCCTGTGGCAAACATGGAGTACTCTAGCTATCGCGACGAGAAAATCCGCATCAGCTCATCAGCCTTTGCACGTTACCAGATTCTTCCAGAACTAACAGCAGAGCTCTTGGGCAGCTGGCTATTCTCCAACAGCGAACGACATCGCTTTACTCCAAGTTCACTCAACAGATATTGGGCTTCTTATCCCGAAGGATATTACAGCACAGGCAGTTGGACAGGAAGCCGCAGCCATAAATTCCTAGGTCAGGCTACAGCTACCTACAACAAGGACTTCGGCAAACACCACCTCAACGTGGTGGGCGGATGGTCAGTAGAGATGACCAAGGACGGAAATTCCTATAGCATCGGGGCCACCCAATACCCTAACAATTCGCTAAACGGTGGCTTTTCCGATATGACCACCGTAACCCTGAAGAATGTATCGGCCAACTACAATACAGAAGACCGTCTGGTATCCTACTTCGCTCGTGCAGAATATGGCTACGATAGCCGCTACTTGCTCAATGCAAGTTTCCGTAGGGATGGCAGCAGCCGCTTTGGAAAGAACAAGAAATGGGGCACCTTCCCTGCCGTTTCTGGAGCATGGAGAGCCAGCAACGAGAAATTTTGGAAACCAGAATGGATACTCAACCAGGCCAAGTTTCGCATAAGCTATGGTGTAAATGGTTCTAACTCCATACCAAGCAATTCGGCGTATGGCGTACTGAACAACAGCAACTATAGCCAGGACGGAAAACTGACAACAGGATATATACCGGGCAGCACCGCCAATGATGATCTGGGATGGCAGAAGACGGATTCCTGGAATGCCGGCATCGACTTAGGATTCTTCAACAACCGTATCTCTGTAGCGGTAGATTTCTACATGAAGAACATCCGTGATATGCTCTATCAAATCACGCTGCCAGCAGACATGGGCTACACCAAGGGATACACCAACGTGGGAAACATTCGCAACACAGGTATCGAGACTGAGCTGAAGACTGAGAATCTGACAGGTAAATTGCGCTGGACCACAAACCTACAATTCTCCTGGAACAAAAACAAAGTCATCGACCTGGGAGCCAACTCCACCATATTCACTGGCTACGACAACTCCACTCAGGTCATCGAAGTTGGTCGCCCTGCCGGAGAATATTACCTCTATTACGCTGCTGGTGTATATGAGACGGAAGAAGATTTAAAACGCTACCCTACCCAAACGGGGTCGGTTGTAGGATCTGTTCGTTATCGGGATATTAGTGGTCCTAATGGAGTTCCTGATGGCAAGATAACCGAGGCCGACCGTGTACATATGGGACATCCGCAGCCATCCTGCACCTATGGTATGACCAACACTTTCAAGTACAAAAACTGGACTGCTTCTTTCCTCATCACCGCACAGACAGGCGGAAAGATATACGGTGCCATCGGAAGAGCATTCGATCGACAAGGTATGGGTACATCCGTTAATGTATTGAGAAAATGGAAGAATATGTGGTTCTCAGAGGAAGACCCTGGCGATGGACATACACCTTGTGCCTGGATTTCGGGCATCAACGAGGAGTACGACAGCCGTTGGCTCTATAGCAGCGACTTCATCAAGCTAAAGAATGTGACGCTATCCTACAACTGGCGTATGCCTAAGAAAGCATTCATAGACAATATCCGTCTGAATGCCAGTGTAGAGAATGTGTTTATGATTGACTCCTACGACGGAGGCTACTCGCCAGAGAGCAACAATTCTTCCAGTCGAATCTCCAGTTATGACTATGGAGCCTATCCTATGGCAAGAACATTCAACTTCGGAGTGAACGTACAGTTCTAAAGCAACTTCGGAATAAACATATAATTCAAAACAAGCAAAGATTATGAAACTATATCAGTATATAATAATAGGTGTAACGACCCTAACTCTCACGGCCTGTGATGATTTTCTGACGGTAACGCCAAAGAACACACAAACCACAGACAACTTCTACCAGACAGAAGCGCAGATGGATCAAGCACTCACTGGGTTATATGGCACATTGAAACCTATACCAAAGTATCTATTTGCCATGAGCGAGCTTCGCTCAGACAACACCTGGGTACTCACCGACAGCAAGCAAAACGACTATGCCGACGTAGCCACCTTCAATGCAAATGGTCTCTTGACCGACAATATCGTGTCGGGATGCTGGAGCGACTATTACAAGATTGTATCTGCCGCCAACACCTTTCTCGACAAGATAGGGGAGCGTGATTTCAACGACGCAAGCACTCAAAAGCAATATATGGCGGAAGCACGTTGCATCAGGGCATTAGCCTACTTCGACTTGGTGAGATTCTTTGGTAGAGTGCCAGCTCCTACCCACATCCTCACCACAAACGAATCGTTTGAGTTGGGACAAAGCGAGGCAATAGATGTATATACCAATATCATTGTACCTGATTTGCAGTATGCCGTGGAGAATCTCGCAGAGAGTGCCACCGACTATCAAGGCAAATTACACAATGAACGTCTCACCCAAGTCGCAGCCAAAGGATTTCTCGGAAAAGTATATATGACGATGGCTGGATTTCCTATCAACGACACTGCCAAGAAAGCAGAGGCACAGATGCTCTTCAAGGAAGTCATAGACTACGCCAATACCCACAACAAATATTGGATGCCAGATATGGATACTTGGAATCAAAGTTGGTTGCACGAGAACGACAACAAGAACTCCATCTTCGAAATACAATATATAGCAGAATCGGGGCAAGGCAATCCGATGGTTGCACTCAGCGTACCTAGCAATCCCGGTACAGATTGGTGTGGAAACAATCTGGTAACAGGAACACATGTCTATATCGAACGAGGTTTGCAAAAGCATTTCATTGAGAAGAAACAAGGTAGCAATGATTATCTCGACCAACGAGCAGGAGGCACCTTAAACCTCAAAGAAACTGTAGATGAGGATGGAAACATCATCACGAGCAAGGGAAACACATTTTACGTTAAATACTTCGAGAGCAAAATAAAGCGTGCGAAATTAGGAATGACAGACATGGATGCCAGCATCGTGGACCGCACTTACTGGCCGCAGAACTTCCAGCTTCTTCGTATCGAAGATATCATGCTACTCTATGCCGAGTGTGTAGGCAACACTACGGAAGGCAGAGAAATGGTGAACAGGATTCGTCACCGTGCCGGTCTAGCTGACATCGAAGCTTCATTATCCGAAGCCGAATTTCAAAAGGCTGTGCAAGACGAACGCCGCTACGAGCTAGCCGAAGAAGGCGTGAGATGGTTTGACTTGATACGTAGGAATGAGTACGTCAATACCATCAAGCAGATGTTTAATGATAACGATGATACCGTCAATGGAACCTACAAACAGTACGCCTCACGTGTTACGGCTGATATGTATCTCTACCCTATCCCTCAAAGCCAAATCGAGGTAAGAAAGGGCCTTTACACACAAAACAAGGGGTACTAACATGGAAATATGAACGATTAGGTGCAGTTTTGAACGAAAACTACACCTAATTGTTCCCTAAAAAACATTACCTTTGCAACACCAATAATAAAGTTGGTACTCAACATGTAACAACAACACATTAATTATTATAAAAACAATGAAGAAGAAAATATTTTGTATAATACTCGCAACCCTGAGCCTGATGCCAGTGGCTGCCAAAAAACAACCTGCCGTAGTAATCCTCACCGCAGGTCAGTCGAACACCGATGGTAGAGTGATGAATACAGAACTTCCTGCCGAAATACAACAGCAGAAGTACAAATACTGCCAGTGGAGTTTTGGCTCCAGCAGTCTGTCTGGTGAAGGAAAATTTGAGACTTTCTGGCCTCGAATCTACAATAAGAACAAACCGGGACGCTGGGCTTACGACGCCATCGTATATTGGAACGTAGAGAAGAAACTGAAGAAGAATTTCTACGTCATCA
>ERZ1026868.1324-NODE-1324-length-12977-cov-20.289816_pt1 | contig 12977 bp, 12 predicted proteins | sample MGYA00380164_ERZ1026868 | MGnify/ENA primary metagenome ERZ1026868 (study PRJEB33269, sample SAMEA4719800) | human gut metagenome | biome: human-associated habitat; feature: organic feature; material: feces | place: Cameroon | collected 2013-10 ... | reverse complement strand
TTACATTCTCATTAGCATTTACATTTACATTCTCATTAGCATTTACATTTACATTAGGTTGTTTTTCCGCATACCCATTGGTTGTTTCCGTAATAACCATTGGTTGTTTTTCTGTATAACCATTGGTTTCTTCCGTAATAACCATAGGTTGTTTTTCCGCATAACCATTGGTTGTTTTTTTTGCATTGTTGTTGGAAGGAGCACCGCCTTTACAACCGTTTGTTTTTCTCTGGTTATTCGCGTCGATTTGCGGCTTAATAAGTGTAAATACTATTTTTTCAATTCCGGAAAGATTATCTGGTATTGTCCCGTTAAGTGCATAATTATTGATTATGCGCATTATTTTTCCGTATTGCTCATCTGTAAGCTCTGCACACGCTTCGTCAAAACTTCTGTAAAAAACAAAACTATCTGCCATATTTTTTTATTTCCTTTTCCGCTATTTTTTTAAACAAGTTCCCAGCATTTTCCCGCCGTATTTTATGCGGGCTTGCCCGGAATAACGCCCCGGAAACTGATAGCTCCGCGGCCAGTGTTTCCGCTTCCTGCTGCGAGAATCCGCAACGAAATACCCACCAATGACCATCCCTGAACTCATCGACTTTGTAATATTCCACCGAACATTCCGGACGTGTTTTAATTTCTTTCTTTTCGTCACAGCTGCTCTTTTTTCTGCCGTCAGGCTTATTTTTTTATCCAGTCTTTCAACTTTTTAAAGTCTGTATTCGTTACCCAGCCGCGCCCGTTTTTTCTGAATGTTTTAATTTTCAAATTGTCCGCATATTTATAGAATGTCGAACCGGGCAAACCTAACCGCTCTATAGCTACAGAAACCGGCACCGCGTCAAAATCGCCGGCGGCATCAGATTGCATTTTTTCAAAATCCGAACGCTTTATATATTTTACGCGGCCGAATAATTCGCATTCTATTCCGGCTCTATTAATTCTTTGATACATCGCACATCGCGATATTCCTAATTGAGCCGCAGCATCGTCTACTCCGATACTATCCGGACTCCTCCTGTATATGGCCTTCAATTTTTCAAAATCTTCAAACGATATACTATTGCAAGACTTGCCCGAGTTTATTTTTTGCGCAGCCATTTTAAACCCGCGATTTTTGCAATAATAATATAAATTAGTTTTTGGTACCCCCAGCTCATCGGAGGCTTCCTGCAATAAAATATATTTACTCATTTTTGTACCTCTCAAAAAATTACTCCTTCAGTACAATCTGCCAGTCCGCTGCCAGAAGGTGCGCCGCTTCTATCAGCTTTGCGCACTCCTCCGTGCTGCATTCGTGTTCGCTTTTCGGCAGAAGGTAGCCGTTGATTATCGTGTAAGGGTACTCAAGGGCTTCAACTGCCTTCATCTTTACGCAATACTTTATCTCGTCGTAGCTGTGTTTCGTTATGTTGCACAGCTGCACTATGTGTCCGTTCAGATGATGGTTCTGGCTTTTTGCTCCTGTTGTTCTAGGTTTGTACGGCGGGTTAATCGTTACCTGCACAAAGTCGTTGTATTTCTCACGGCAGGAAGTAAGAATCCTTTTCAGAGCCTCCCGGATTCCCTCGTCTTCTGGAATCTCAAGACACAGAAACCCTTTTCGAAAAACTCTTTTCATTGTGATTCTTATTTCCGCCATGATTCTCTATCTCCTAGAACGGAAGGTCTTCCGGGAATTCCTCAGCCGGCTCTTTCTGTTGCGTCCGTTCGATGAGAAGCTCCGAGAGATAGTCGATAACCTGCTTTGCAGTACGGCTCTGTCTCCAGGTTCCGACCTTCGCGCATTCCTCCTTGGTGAATACAAGCGAGCCGTCGGAGAATTGCTTTCCGAGAAGTTCGTTTATAAGCTCCCTTTCTTCCTGCGTGTCAGGGCCGCCTTTCATCTGTGGAGCTGCCTGTCTTTGCTGTTGTGGCTGGTTTGAACGGTTCGGACTATGGCTGGTGTTGTTCGGAGCTGCGCCTTGCTGCTGTTTCTGCGGAGTGTCCTTGTACTTCGAGCCGTCCCAGCGTCCGGCGTATATGTCGGCCGCAACGCCCAGCATTTTAAGGCTTGTGCTGAACGCGTCTGTAACCGCCATTTTGTAGCCTTCGTCGTTTGATTGAAGCCCCGCCGCGTTGAATGCGTTCACCAGCTTGCTTCCGCCGATTCCGACTATAGGGTCTGACCATTCCTTTGTGTCCTCGTTCCTGATGAACACCGCCACCTGCGCGAATGCCAGGACTTCATCTTTCGCGCCTTTCTCTGTCCACAGTTTTTGTATTTCGTATTTCCAGCCGATTCCGACAAGTCCGAATTTCTCGGTCATAGCCTCATACCGCCACTGCGGATTTATATCCGTTTTGCCTTTCAGGTTTCCGGCTGTGATCTGCCTTAGGGCTGTTGCCGGCGGCTGGCTCAATGATTTGTATATTTCTATTGCGGTCATCTTATCTCCTCAATCTCAAGGATTCTGTATTCACATTCATCTAAGCCGTAGATTTTCTTGCATTCCTCTACGCTTCTTACGGTACATTCCTGTTTTATCCATTCTCCGTGAGAGTATTCGTTACGGTATTCAAAAACAATTCTTTTCATTGCTGTTTCTCCTTAATTTCCGTAGTACCCGTAGTCGTCGTTCTGCTGCTGGCTGTCGTTGCCGGAATTTCCGCCGAGCAGCTGGACGTTTTCCGCGCCGACTGTCACCCGGCTGAAATTCTGACCGTCTTTCTGCCACCGCTCCTGCTTTAAAAAGCCCTCGACCGCTATCTGCTTTCCTTTTGTCAGGTAGGGCCGGAGGCTTTCCGCCATTTTTCCATAGATTTTCACATCAAAAAAACTTGCCTCATCGACCCACTGGTTGTCCTGTTTCCGGCTTCTGTTCACGGCGATTGACAGATTGCCGATAGCCGCTCCGCTGTTCGTATACTTTATCTCGATGTCTTTTGTCAGGCGTCCTACAAGGACTGTCTTATTTATATCTGTCATATAAGCTCCTTCTGTCGGGCAAAAGCGCCACACAAAGTTTTAAAGCCTTGTGTGGCCTTAGGTTTTACCCTGGCTGTCTTTCCAGCCTGTCAATCCAAATTGTGCTAATGCGTGTCTTTTTCCACGCCGTCAATATATCTTTCCCATACGGGAAGATTTCATTTTGTGTACACTCCAGAACCCTTGTCCTGAAGCTCCGAGTAGGTTATACCGTGGTCGGACATATAGTTACGCAGGTCAAGAAACTGGCTGCGTGTAAGGCTGAAAACGAGGGCGTATTCCTCCCGCGTCTCCGTTTTCTCTGGCTTTATTTCAAGTCCGAGTGCGGCGCTTGCAAGGTCGACGGATTCATTCTCGCTTTCCGCCTTTTTCTCCTCCTTCCATTCGTCCTTTTTCTGCTCCTGGATTTTCTTGAAGCGTTCCACTTCCTCGCGTTCCCTCTGCTCTCTGGCGAGCCTTTCGCGGTTTGCCTTGAGCTGGTTCGCTTTCTGCATGGCTTCTGTTATAGACAATGTGTCAAGGTAGACCGTCTTAAGAAGCGACACGTCTTCCTGCGGAAACTGCTCAAGGATTTTCAGCTCGTCAAAGGTTTTCTTCTGGATTGCGTCGATTTCTGCGAGGACATCTTTCAGCTTTGCGGTCTTGTTTGTCCATTTTTTGATGTCAGTTATCTTCGATAAGTCAGTGATGTCGAAGAGAGAGAAGCCTGTTTTTTCCCAGTACTCCTCGATTTTCTCCCATTTTTCGCCGCGCTCCCTTTCTTCCTCTGCCTTGACAATCTCATCAAGACCGGCGCTGGCGGCTTTTATAGCCTTGCAGGTTTCTGTGATTGTGATCTTGAACTTATTGAACGGCTCCATGTACTCGCGCTCAAGTTCAAGCCTTTTTGTGTTCAAGGCTTTTTCAGCCTTGTTTAAAAGAGCTTTGTCGGCTTTCGCCTCGTCAGCCCTTCCGATGTAGTTTTCAGGTGTGTAGTCCTCAAGGTTTTTCAGGACAATCTGCCTGATTGCCTCCGCGTTGCTTTCCAGCGTTCCAATTGTGAGGCGGCTCTGAAGCTCCAGGTCTTTGCTTTCAAGCATTTCCTGCCTCCTTTTCAGCGTTACTTTTCATACAGTAACCTCCTGTTTTTTTTTGAGTTCTGGTGGCCACCTTTGCTCAATGCCTGCGCCCCGGAGCGGCCGGGCTTGAATCCTCTTACGCAGGAAGTTTTTTTTAAATCTCTTTTTTCCCTTCCTCAATCGAGAGATTGAGTGCCTTTTCTTTGAATCCGTTGCTTGCGTTTTTGTGGAATTGTGCAAGGGCCTGTTCGCCCTTCTGCGCAAATTTGATAGCCTTGGTAATCTCTTCGTCGGCTTTGCTCATGTAATATTGATACTTTGTCATTTTGTTCCCCTCCTTAACCCTGGGAATAAAAAAAAGGCTTCTAAGATTGTTGGATTATCTTAGAAGCCAAAACTATCCGCTGAGACAGTCAGCGACCTTGGTTAAGAAAGCCGCTGAAAAATCCAACACATTTCAGCAGCTCTCGCCTTATGTGTTAAGAATAAATCAATATGCGGACACAAAATAAGTGCCCACTTGAAAAAATTTGAAAAAAGCTATATCCTACCAAAACAAATCAAGGGGATATAGCTCAGTTGGTAGAGCATTTGGTTCGCAATCAAAGGGTCGTCGGTTCGACTCCGATTATCTCCAGTTAAAAAAAGAAAGCTTCGGTTAAAAATCGGAGCTTTTGTTATTTTAAAAAGCAAGTGTAAAGAACAGGAGTCGAAGTGAGCGAAACGCCGACCAACGGGAGGAAAAGCCGGCACGGATGCCGGCGGCAGTGCAGCGAACAGGCCTGAAATTGAAAAACAGGAGGTTTTGCAATTTCAGGCGACTCCGATTATCTCCAGTTAGTAAAAGAAAGCTTCGGTTAAAAACCGGAGCTTTTGTTATTTTAAAAAGCAAGTGTAAAGAACAGGAGTCGAAGTGAGCGAAACGCCGACCAACGGGAGGAAAAGCCGGCACGGATGCCGGCGGCAGTGCAGCGAACAGGCCTGAAATTGAAAAACAGGAGGTTTTGCAATTTCAGGCGACTCCGATTATCTCCAGTTAGTAAAAGAAAGCTTCGGTCTAAAAACTGAAGCTTTTTTTATTTAAAAAAAACAAATGTCAGTAACAGGAGTCGAAGTGAGCGAAACGCCCTGCACTGTTTTGTTTTTTTGTACAATCTGATACAATAAGAGCATGAATCTTCTATCTGTAAGTAATGTATCAAGAATAGGCAGGGAACAGCCGCTCTTTACCGGTGTAACATTCGGACTTAACGAAGGCGACAAGGCAGCTCTTATAGGCCGCAACGGAACAGGAAAATCGACTCTGCTTGCAACAATAGCGGGAATTCTTGAGCCCGATGAAGGAAGCGTAGTAATAAATTCAAGTGCAGGTGTTTCTTACCTGCCACAGAACCCTTCCTACAACAAAGACGACACAATCCGCGAGCACATATTCAAGTCACATTCACCAAAGCTCGAAGTAATATGCGAATATGAAGAACTTTGCGAGCGCATGCAGAATGAAACAACCCCGCAGATTCAGACAAAATTTGACGAACTGAACAACCGCATGGAAAAAGAAAACCTGTGGAACTACGAATCGCAGGTAAGTTCAATTTTAACGACACTCGGAATAGGAAGCCTTAACCGCAAAATGGGTGAGCTTTCGGGCGGAATGGTAAAAAAAGTTGCACTGGCGCAGGTTCTTGTAGAAGACACAAAACTGCTTCTTCTGGACGAACCGACAAACCACCTGGACATAACGACAATTTCGTGGCTGCAGGATTATCTTGCCCAGACAAAGCGCTCTGTTCTGATGGTTACCCACGACCGCTACTTTCTTGACGCCGTCTGCAATAACATTTACGAACTTTTCCGCAACAAAATTAAACTTTATGTAGGAAACTATTCCGCATACTTGGACAAAAAGACAACAGAAAGCGAAATTGAAGCCAACACAGAGCGCAGAATTGAGTCGGTGCTGAGGGTTGAACGCGACTGGCTTATGAGGGGACCGTGTGCGCGTGGAACAAAGGCAAAGGCCAGAATTCAACGTGACGAACAGCTTATTAACCGCGAAAAATTCAGTGCAGACAAAGCATTTACTTTTGAAGTTGCAGGACGCAGACTCGGCGGAAAAATTCTTGAACTCCATCACATTACAAAAAATTTTCCCAAAGGATACGCCGACTCAAAGTCAGAAAAAAACACCCCGGTAATAAAAGACTTCAGCTACACTTTCAACAAAGGCGAAAAAATCGGCATCTTCGGGGACAACGGCAGCGGAAAGTCGACACTGCTTAACATAATCACCGGCGATATTCCGTGTGACAGCGGAACAATTGTGCGCGGCGAAAACACATCCATTGCCTATTACATGCAGAATCCGGTTTTCAAAGACCTCAATATGACCGTTCTTGAATACATAAAGGAAGCTGCAGAAATAATCCACATGAATGACGGAACCACGCTCAGTTCGGGGCAGTTTCTTGAACAGTTCGGCTTTGAAGGAAAAATTCTGCACTCACCTCTTGAAACACTAAGCGGTGGTGAGCGTAAACGGCTGTTTCTGGTAAGGCTTTTGATTTCCAACCCGAATTTTCTTATTCTTGACGAACCTACAAACGACTTTGACATTTTTACAATGAATATTCTTGAAAACTTTCTTGCGGGATTCAAGGGATGCATTCTCATCGTAAGCCATGACCGCTACTTTATGGACAAGGTCGCAGATACGCTCTTTATTATGGAAGACGACGGAAGCATAAGCGGTTTTGTAGGAAAATGCAGCGAATATATAGAATACAAACGCGAAAAAACGGCCCTTCAGGAAGAAGAACTCAAGGCAAAAAAAGAAACTGCAAGAAAAGAAGAACCGCCTGCCCAGAAAACAAAAAATGAAGACAAACCGCGCAAACTTTCTTTTAAGGAACAAAAAGAATTTGAAGCACTGGAACAGGAAATTGCCTTACTAGAAGACAAAAAACCTCTTCTTGAACAGCAGATGGCAGATTCAGACTACGAAAAGTCGGCTGCAGCAGGAAAAGAATACGAGCAGTTGTGCGAAAAACTAGAAAAAGCCTATGCGCGCTGGGAAGAACTAGCTGTTTAAAAAAATTTGCCCGCAGACACAAATTTTCTTAAGTTTAAAATACTTTTAAATTGGAGGAATTATGTCCGAGCAATCTGGTGTAAAAAAAATCTTAAGACCGTCAGTTATAATTTTGGCGATTATCGCAGTTATTCTTGCAGGAGCCGTTGCATCAAGCCTGTTTGTTGTTGACCAGGCAGAGCAGGCTGTAATCACAAGATTCGGCCGCTACTACAAAACCCTTGGTCCGGGATTGCATTACAAGCTTCCTCTCGGAATAGACCGCAAATTTATTGTTCCTGGCAACAAAGTTGTTCAGACTGAACAGTTCGGGTTCAAGACAGTAAAAAGCGGTTCTTCAAACCAGTACGAAAATAATATTGTCAAAGAATCTACAATGCTTACAGGCGACCTGAACATTGTTGATGTTGAATGGATTATCCAGTACAGAATCGTTGACCCGCGCGCATGGCTTTTTACCGTTCACGAAAAACAGCAGACAATACGCGACATAAGCCGTTCGGTAATAAATACTCTTGTAGGAGACCGCGCAATTCTTGACGTAATGGGTTCAGAGCGTTCAAACATAGAAAATCTTGCTGTAACAATGATGAATGAACAGTTTGAACAGCTTGGAATGGGAATAAATGTCTTTGCCGTAAAACTGCAGAATATTGTTCCTCCGGCCGGTGTTCAGGATGCATTTGAAGACGTTAACAAAGCTACACAGGACATGAACCGTTTCATCAATGAAGGCAAGGAAAGTTACAATTCTGAAATTCCAAAGGCAAAGGGTGAAGCAGACCGCCAGATTCAGATTGCAGACGGTTATGCTGCAGAACGCGTTAACAGGGCAAAAGGTGATGTTGCCAGATTCAATTCAGTTTACGAAGAATACAGAAAAGCTCCGGCAATTACACGCGAACGCCTCTACCTTGAAACAATGGAAGAAATTTTCTCTGCGGACGAAAGCGGAAAAAAACCGGTTCTTATTGACGGCAAACTCGACAATGTAATTCCGTTCAAGAATCTTGATTCATCAACTAAAGCAAAATAAGGAGAATGTATAAAAAGCCCGTCGGTTGTCGCCGGTCTTTTTCGACTGTTGAAACAGTCTTCAAATGTTTTTATAGGAGAATATATGAAATCTATGAAAAAATTTTATCTGGGACTGGCAGCTGTTGTTGCGGCTGTGGTTCTGTTTTTTGCGGCAGGTCCCTTCTATATTATAAGCGAAGGAAACCAGGCTGTTGTAATAAGATTCGGACAGATTGTTGCTTCACATACAGAAGCCGGTCTTTACCCCAAAATTCCTTTTGTAGACACTGTAACTTTTTACCCCAGCCTCGTACTTTCTCTTGACGGAGACAATGCACGTATTCCGACAAAGGAAAACCAGTTTATAATTGTAGACACTACAAGTCGATGGAAGATTTCTGACCCAGCGCTTTTCTACCAGTCTTTCAAAACACTCAACGCGGCTTACAACAAACTGAGCGACATAATTGACTCTTCTACAAGAACAATCATTACTCGCAACAGACTGAGCGAAATTGTACGCAGCAGCAACGGAATAAACGAACGCACAACTCCGGCCGACTCCCAACTTGCAGGAATAGAAGGAGAAGACAGTGCCGAACTCGAAGCCCTTGTAAACGTAAACAGCAGCAACGAAATCGTAACAAAAGGAAGAAGCGCACTCTGTCAGGAAATGGCAAACGAAGCCCGCAAAATGGTCGGCGAATATGGAATTGAACTTATAGACATTGTTCCGCGCCAGATTAAATATTCCGACGAGCTTACCGAAAGCGTTTACAGCCGCATGATTAAGGAAAGAAACCAGGTTGCACAGGCATACCGTTCCCTCGGTGAAGGTAAAAAAGCTGAATGGCTCGGAAAACTCGAAAACGAAAAGCGCACGATAGAAAGTGAAGCTTACCGCAAAAGTGAGGAAACAAAAGGTAAGGCAGATGCAGAAGCGGCGGCAATTTATACAGCAGCTTACAGCAGAGACCCGCAGTTCTATGAATTCTGGAAAACCATGGAATCTTATAAGAAAACAATGAACAATTTTGACACAACTTACAGTACAAACATGGACTACTTTAAATACCTTTACGCATCTGACGGAAACTAATATGAATAAACGCATTGTATTTTTTGAGGGAACAAAACTCATTCTCGACACCTGCATGACTCAAAGTGCATTTACAAAGTCCCGCTTTTCTGAACAAATCGGAACTTCCGGACATATTGCATCAAAAGACGGCAGCTCATGGAATTTTGAACCCTGGAGTTTTTCTGAAACACAGCTTTCTGACCTTCCCGGCGGAACAGTTTCTTTTACCGCAGAAGCATTCCCCGGAAATACACTGCGCGAAATTCTTTGCACAGAAAATGACTCTGATGAAAACAAAACACACGCGCGCGGGGTAGCGGCGGCAGTCTGTAGCGCAATAGAAGGCGCGCGCGCTCAAAAGATAAATCTGGAACACAACGGCGGTGAAGGAATTTTTATCTCGTCTGACTGCACAAAAATTATTTTTCTCCCTGAGGTTTTCTTTACGACCGCGGCTTCAAGTCTTGGCGACGAAATGTTCAGTGACATGCAGGGACTTTATGTAAACGCAAATCTTACAAAAGATGATTCGCTTGCATTTACACAGGCTGTCATAGCGTACAGAATGCTTGCACACCAGTTCCCCTTCCCTTCAAAAAATACAAAAGAAAGAAGCGAAGATATTCTGGATGCAAACTTCAAGCCACTGGAACTACTTGTTCCGCAGGCAGACAAACAGCTTGTAAAAACAATTGACAGCGCGCTAAGCCTTGTTCCACGTCAGAAAAAATCATCACAAAAACCGGCGGCACTTTTTCCGGCAGAAGCTTTTGTAAAGACAATGACTGAAGAACCTGCACTTTGCGATTTGACAACTTCTGCAGAATATGCAAAAAAAGAAAATTCAGTAAAAAGGCACAGATGGTTCAGAAGACACAGAGCGACTCTTACCACGGCATTTGCAGTTACTGCGGTTGCTGTTTTTATTCTGGGAACATATTTTGACAGCCAGATGGAAAAACCCACGACAAGAGGCCTTACTTCACAGCAGACAGTCGAAATGCATTACGGTGCCGCCAACCGTCTGGACATAGAATCGGCTCAGAACAGTACTGCCGGCGGTGAAATGAAGGGCCGCGTAAATATTCTGAGCAACATTTATGTTTCTACAAAAACCCGCGCACTTTATGATGCAAAACTTACCTGTCTGACTCCGGCCAAATGGTTCTGCTACAACCAGACGACGTTCAATATTTTTGGTCTTACGGATTTTAAAATCAACGGACAGCAGGCAACTCTTTACACAAAGGGCGCCGAACGCAAACACGCACCAAAAGCAATTACGCAGGAAAACAATATTCCGCTTAAAAACGGAGATACAAAAACATACGCTGTTTCATTCTATATGCTGCGAACAGAAGGCAGCGATGAAATGTTTGTAACAAAAATTGACGAAACAGTTAACCTCGTCTTTAAGAAAAACCGCTGGCTTATAAAAAGTACAGATACAGTTCAGGAAGAAAACAAAATTTCAAAAACTGAATTCTACACCGACTATTCCAAAGCAATGAAAGACTCTTCTGATGACGCAAAAAAAGCAGCCGAACTGCTCCATGCAAAATACGAATGGGTTCCTTCACAGTCTGAACTCGAAGAAGCGGCAGCAGATATAGAGCAAAACGGAATCTTCGGATCATAAGTAACGACATAGACAGTTATGCAGCGACTGTCTTTATTTTCTTGACAATTTTACACTTTTTGTCATATTGACTATAAAAGAAAATATTGCTAAAATCTTTCTATCACTGGAATTCAGGGGTATAAAAATGGCAACAAACAATTATAATCTTGAGAAACAGCACGCAAAGGGAAAGTTCCACGCAATTGAACGCATTAACCAGCTTTGCGACAAAGACAGTTTCTATGAAATCTATTCGGCAGCCCGCCACAACTGCACCAGTTTCGGAATGGAAAAGAAAGACATTCCCTACGACGGTGTAATTACGGGATTCGGAAAAATCAACGGAAAAAAAGTTGCTGTCTATGCACAGGACTTCACTGTTCAGGGTGGAAGCCTTGGTAAAGTTCACGGACAGAAAATAGCAGAACTTATAGACAAGGCAATTCAGGCTCGCTGTCCTGTTATAGGAATCAACGATTCTGGCGGAGCAAGAATTCAGGAAGGCGTTGACTCTCTTTGCGGTTATGGTGATCTTTTTTACCAGAACGTCCGTGCAAGCGGTACTGTTCCGCAGATAAGCATTATTGCAGGTCCATGTGCCGGTGGTGCCGTTTATTCTCCGGGGCTTACAGACTTTATCTTTGCTGTAGACAAAATAAGCCAGATGTTCATTACAGGACCAAAAGTTGTAAAGAGCGTAATGTTCATGGATATTTCTGCAGAAGATCTGGGCGGTTCTTCAATCCATTCACAGAAGAGCGGTGTTGCACACTTCCGCTGCCAGTCTGAAGTTGACTGCTACGAAAAGGTACGCCGCCTTCTGGACTACATTCCGCACTACTACGGTGAAGAAATCGTTGCAGAAAAATTCAAGTACGATGAAAGAAAAAAGTCAAAGAAGATTCCCGAAATTCTTCCAGAACGCAGCGCACAGGCCTATGACATGCACGACGTTATTGACTGCGTAGTTGATGACGACAGCCTGTTTGAAGTAATGCAGGAATTCTCTCCAAACGCAATTACTGCTTTTGCAAAAATAGAAGGAAAGCCGGTTGGAATTATCGCCAACAATCCTGTCGGTTTGGGCGGTATTCTTAACTGCGATGCTTCTGACAAGATTGCAAGATTCGTAAGATACTGCGACTGCTATAATGTTCCTCTCGTTAACTTTGTTGATGTTCCGGGTTTTGTTCCGGGTCCGCAGGAAGAGCAGAAGGGAATTATCAGACACGGTGCAAAGGTAATTTACGCATACAGCGAAGCTACTGTTCCCAAAGTAACCGTAATTACACGCAAGGCTTACGGCGGAGCATATATTGCAATGTGTTCAAAGCACCTGGGTGCTGACTTTGTTTATGCATGGCCCAAAGCAGAAATTGCAGTTATGGGAGCAGAGGGTGCACTTGAGATTCTTTATGCAAAAGAGATGAAAGATCCCGCACAGGCACAGCTTGTAGCACAGAAGTCTCAGGAATACAAAGATACTATCATGACGCCGACTGTAGCAGCACAGCGCGACTACATAAGTGAAATTATAAATCCCGAAGAAACCAGACAGCGTGTTGCACGCAGCCTTGAGTTCCTCGAAGGAAAGAGCCAGAACATTTCACCGGCCAAAAAGCACGGAAACATTCCGCTTTAATTTCATTTTACATTTTGTAAAATAAAACAACACCTTCCAAAACGGACATTCCGCGGCGGAAGGTGTTGTTTTTAGATAACAGACAGCGTAATTACAAGAAGGTCCGCGCAGGAAGACGCAGTTTAGTTAGACAAGTGGCAGCATAGGTTAAAATAAATAAAGGCAGTTGTGCAACAACTGAAGTTTTCAGGACAACTCTATTTGAGTTGTCCTGAAATACGTTCCTATAAATTGAACGATTGAGCAAGTTTCAACTTGCGATTGAGTTCAATTAGTGCGCGTAAGCGCACACGTAAATAAAGACAGTTGCGCAGCAACTGAAGTTTTCAGGACAACTCTATTTGAGTTGTCCTGAAATACGTTCCTATAAATTGAACGATTGAGCAAGTTTCAACTTGCGATTGAGTTCAATTAGTGCGCGTAAGCGCACACGTAAATAAAGACAGTTGCGCAGCAACTGAAGTTTTCAGGACAACTCTATTTGAGTTGTCCTGAA
>ERZ1026868.1318-NODE-1318-length-13015-cov-4.896682_pt1 | contig 13015 bp, 10 predicted proteins | sample MGYA00380164_ERZ1026868 | MGnify/ENA primary metagenome ERZ1026868 (study PRJEB33269, sample SAMEA4719800) | human gut metagenome | biome: human-associated habitat; feature: organic feature; material: feces | place: Cameroon | collected 2013-10 ... | reverse complement strand
TTGTTATACATACCTAATTATGACTTTTGAATTATTCGCATGTATTTCCTACTTTATTGCACATACCTAATTCCTGTTTTTAACTTCCGCGCATGTATTCTCAAATGCTCTGCCTAAATAATTGGGATGTTTTTCATAACCCAGCAGAAAAGGACTGCTCCCCCGGACGTAGATGCGGCGGAGACTGTGAGATTTTCTTGGAAAGTGGTTGAGCCGCAAGGGCAATGCGAACACGATGTTCGCGTTAGCCGATTGACGCCATGGATGGCGTCTGTAGGCGGCCCCGTCATGATGAGAAATATTTGGCCACTTTCCTTTAGAAAATCCACAGTTGTAGCTAGCATCCGAGTCCAGGGCGGGCAGCCCTTTCTGCGTGGATTTTAAAGCAACTATTCACTAACTCTCAATTTATTGAATCAAATCTTAGCACATAATCTTCTGCTGTATCTGCGTATAAGCCTCCGGTTCCAGATCATACCCAAGATAGGCAATTCCCTGATAAACATCCTCCGGGACATTTTCCGACGAACCCAGCTTTTTACAAACAGTTTCGATCAGATCCCGCTTCGCAGAGATGACCTTCACATCTGCTGCATAAAATTGCGCCATATCGTAATCTGAAGTATTGCCGCAGGGATTGAGGCAGGTGGCACAGTCCGGCGCAATGATGAATTTCTCCGCATGTATCTTCTGTACCATTTCTTCCTCACTGCCTGCGTCCGTCAAACACAGAAACGCTTCCCGGATCACGCTGTCGGTCTGCTCTGTTTTTCCGTTATTAGATACGGCTCCCACCAACCCGATCAGGGCACTGATGATGCTGTCTCCCTGCATTTTCATACAATCTCCTTTTTCAGACACTTACTTTCAGCAAAAACATTTTATTCCAGAATCTCTCCATCAATGGAGATGGTCACTACTTGCCAGGGCAGAAACTTTCCGCTGTCCTGTATAGCCTTTTTTGCCGCCATTTCCAGGCCGCCGCAACAGGGTACTTCCATGCGCAAAATAGTCACGGACTGAATATCATTGTTCCGCAGAATCTCCGTCAGTTTCTCACTGTAGTTCACCGCATCCAGCTTTGGGCAGCCGATCAGCGTCACTTTACCACGAATGAATTCTTTGTGGAAATTCGCGTAGGCATAGGCGGTACAGTCTGCCGCAATAAGCAGCTTTGCTCCGTCAAAGTAGGGTGCCTGCAACGGTGCCAGTTTGATCTGGACTGGCCAGTTGCACAGCTGAGATTTGCTTGCGTCATTAACGTAACTGTTTTCTGTCACTGCCGCTACATCTTCCTTCCGATGCATCTGACGCATACGGCTTCCCGGGCATCCCCCATGTGGAATCTGCATACCCTCCCGCTGCATTTTTTCCTGTTGTTTTAACTGCTGTGCCTGTTTCACCGCCGCCTCATCATAGGCAGGTGCCTCCCGCTCCTCGAATGTAATAGCTCCCGTCGGGCACCCGGGCAGACAGTCGCCAAAACCATCGCAGAAATGCTCTCTGACCAGCTTTGCCTTGCCATCAATAATATCTATAGCACCCTCATGACATGCAGTCGCACAAATACCGCAGCCATTGCATTTTTCTTCATCAATATGAATGATTTTTCGGATCATATTTTCCTCCTCGATTTCTCTATGCTCTTAGCTTGTCTCTAAATCATCCGTTACTTTTCTAAACATCTGACCTTAATTATTCGTCCTATGTTTCATCACAAGATCAATATTGCAAAATCCAGAATTTCATTATGTTGTTTTTCCAACAAAGAAATCCAAACAAACGGTATTTTGCACAAACCTCAAAAGAGAACCGCATTTTTTCTACAACTCAGAAAGATACTGTCAGCTGCATCTTGAATCTCTCCTCACCGTATACTGCGTGAGGGATATCCTTGGGCATGATCAGAGTCTCGCCCTCTTCCACGTAGAATACTTCGCCGCCTACGGTGAATCTGCCCTTGCCTTCCAAAACGGTTACCATAGCATCACCGCCTGCTGCATGGGTGGAGATTTCCTCGCCCTTGTCAAAGGAAAAAATCGTCATACTCACATAGTCGTTCTGTACAAGAGTCTTGCTGACTACCTGCCCCTCCTGGTATTTCACCAGCTCCTTCAGATTTAATTTCGTCTGTTTTTCAATATTTTTATACATCGTTATCCTTCCTTTCCTGAACTCTCCTTGACTTTCTGAGGGGATTATACTAGAATCATCCCATCAAGTATGTTGGTTTTCCAACAAAAGGAGAATTTATTATGCACAATCCTCTCTTTCAGAATATTTTACCTGAAGATATCCCCGTTATGCTGAAGCGACTGCACGCCTATACAAAATCCTATCCAAAGGAGGAGTATATCAGGCATGCCGGCGATCCGGCGGATTTCATCGGTATTGTCGAGTCCGGTTCGATCCATGTATTACAGGACGATTACTACGGCAACCGTAATATTACTGCCTCCATCTCCGAGGGCTCCCTGTTCGGGGAGGCTTTTGTCTGTGCCGGGATTCCTCATCTTCCTGTGGATATCGTGGCTGCGGAGGATTGCAATATTATGTTTTTAAATGGGAAAAAACTGTTAAATACCTGTGACAACGGCTGTGAGTTTCACCATACCCTGATCCGCAATCTCTTGGGGATCGTGGCACAAAACAACATGTATCTGAACCAGAAAATCAAATATATCTCCCGCAAGACCACCAGAGAAAAACTAATGGCGTACCTGACCGATCAGGCAAAAATGAAAGGTTCCAACGATTTCACCATCTCCTTCAACCGTCAAGAACTGGCGGATTATCTGGGAGTAGAAAGAAGCGCCATGTCCGCGGAACTCGGCAAGCTTACAAAGCTTGGGATCCTGCAGACACAGCGCAGTCATTTCACATTATTAAAACCTTTAGACTAATCCGGATAAAATTCCGCTATCACCTTCTTCAATACAGTTGCCGATTGCTGCAGTTCTGACAGTTCTTTCTCATTTAATTCAATGGGCACCACCGTCTCAATACCGTTTTCATCCACCACAGCGGGAATGCTTAACACCACATTCTCCAGTCCGTACTCTCCCGTCATCAGGCTGGATACCGGCAGAATGGACTGCTCATTACGGACAATTGCTGCGCAGATCCTGCATACCGCCATGGCAATTCCGTAATAGGTTGCGTGCTTTCTCGCAATGATCTCATAGGCACTGTTTTTCACACTGTTAAATATTTTCTCCATGGATGCCTCATGGTCATAATGTCCCCGCAGTTCACAGAAATCGTTGATAGGCATGCCACCAACTCTCGCCTCACTCCAGGCTGCCAGTTCGCTGTCTCCATGTTCGCCGATAATAAAGGCATGAATACTTCTGCTGTCCACTCCCAGATGTTCTCCCAGTTCATACCGGAATCTGCCGGTATCCAATACCGTTCCGGAGCCGATGACCCGGTTGGCCGGATAGCCGGATTCCTTCAGGGCTATATAAGTCAGAATGTCTACCGGATTGGAGACAATGAGCAGGATTCCTTCAAAGGGTCTCTTTTTGATCTCCCCGATAATGGACTTCATAATGGCACTGTTTTTCCGGATCAGATCCAGTCTCGTCTCGTCGGGCTTCTGGTTGGCACCGGCGGTGATCACAATGACTGCGGCGTCCGTAATATCATCATAAGTACCCGCATAGATCTTCATGGGGCTGGCAAATGCCATGCCATGACTGATATCCATAGCTTCTCCTTCCGCACGATCATGATCGGCATCGATCAATACCATTTCCGAAAAAAGCTTACTCTGCATCAGGGCAAACGCGGAAGAAGATCCCACAAATCCGCAGCCCACTACAACTACCTTTCTACTGTCAATACTCATAATTCTGACCTCCTGTCATTTACTTTATCACTTTTTCAAAATCAGATGCCGGATGTTTACACAATGGACAGATAAAATCCTCGGGCAGTTCCTCTCCCACATACTCATAGCCACAGATGGTGCAGCGCCATACTGTCTGACCGTCCACAGTCTTCCCTGTATCTACCGGCTTGGGTTTTACATTTTCCTGATAATACTCATAGTTTGCGGATGGCTCTTCACTTAATACTTCCATCTCCGTCACTTCTCCGATGAACATAGTATGAGATCCCAGATCCACGGTCTGAGTAACTTTCACTGCAATGTATGCGTTAGTGCCTTCTGTGATATAGGGCACGCCGTTCTCTGCATTTTTATATGCTGTATAATCCGCAAATTTATCCACTTCTCTGCCTGACTGAAAACCAAACCGCTCATACAACGGAAACTCTGCCGTTCTGCTGAGTACGGATACATTAAATACACCGGTGTTTAACAGCATATCGTGGGTATAGTTTGCCTTGTTAATGCAGATGCAGATCTGATTCGGAGTGGAAGCTGCCTGGATCGCGGTATTGACGATACAACCGTTTATCTTCTCTGCATCCCGTGTGGTTACAATGTATAATCCGTAGCTTAACTTGTACATTGCCTTATGATTCATATAACTTCTCCTTTTCTCCTGTGAGTTGTTTTCTTTTAGTATCTCTTACATAACACAATTTATTTACTTTGTATTTCTCTTTTCGTATCTCTTATGTATTTCATACCCTGATTATAGCGTAACTGTAATTATCTGTCAATAATAATAGTAATGATTCTTATTTTATATTTAAAAATAACACCGATAGCCTAAGATATCGGTGTTTCTCACTTTTATAAATATTGTACGTTCCTCTTAGTAGGTCACCACGTTGTGATATACTCTGTAATACCCATCCCCGAGGTCTACCAACTGCAGCTGAATCACAAAGTTCTCCATGCCAAGCTTTTTCAGCACCTCCGCTACATATCCCTGCTCGTAGGCTCCGGTATTATACGCCTGCTCAATGGTACTCCACAGACTCTTGGAAACCACATTGTCAAAATGCTGATCTCCGCTCCCCAGAATGCTTAACTGTGTAATACAGTTCGCATAATAAGAGTTTAAATCCGTCACAGCGTCACTTCGGGGAGCCGGTGTGGCTGCTGTGACGCTGTCGGAACTTCCGGTATTACCGCCGGGATATCGCAAGGGTTCCTGTGGATTCGGATTGATGTAATCGCTCAGACTGTTCCCCGGCTGCGCCGATGTGGTTTCCTCTCCGCCATTTGCATCCGGTACGGTTCCGTCACCGTTTACAACGTTTGTCTGCTGCCCATCGCCTGCCGCCACACTCTCCTGTCTGTAGGCAGTGCCGTTGCATGCCGGCAGATAGACCGACAGATTCTGTCTCACATGGGTGGAAGCAAAATCCGCATCCGTTTTGTTGAAATAATTATAACGGATCGTATCCGCATCATCCCAGGTCACATCCACATTGTAATAACCGTCATCCAGTTTTACGATATTCCATGCATGATTCCCCCCGGAATAACCGGTACAATAATAGCAGGGAATTCCCAGCTGCTGCAACAGATACTGATAGGCTCTGGCATAACCGGCGCAGACGCTATTTCCGTCCACCAACGCACTGTAGGCACTCTGATTTCTATCCGCCGCCAGATCATAGGTCACTGCTTCTGCCAGTGCATCATGAATATATTTCTCCTTTTCATAATCACTACCAAGATTTTCTGCACCGGAAAGCAGGTTCTGTGCTGCCGCATCAAAACTTTTCTTTGCATTCTCCAGATCATTTGCTGTGCTGTTATATTTCAAATCAATCTCTACACATTGCCCGTTCCCCATATATTTCCCGGAATATCCGGTCTCCAGCCAGAACAATTCCGGGTGATCACCGATGACCGCCTCAAAAGCATTCTTCACATCTCCCGCTGTCACGGTTCTCTCCGGAGCAAAACGTGCCGTCAGTTCCATAGCATTGGCATATATCTGTCGGTAAACCGCCTGCTGCTCCTCCGGCAACATCTGGTAATAAGGATATTCTTCCGCCGAAAATGTCAGATCTGTTCCCAGATCTCCGGTAGGAAGTATCTCCTCCAGGTTCTGTGCTTCCTGATCCGGAACTTCCTGTTCCTCCGGCTGGATCGGTTGAAATCCGTTCTTGCTGCTGACGTCCTCCGGAATCCGAAGCTGATCTATCGCCGGTGCCACATAGCCGTTCATTTCTCCCGGTGTTCCATTGGGCAGTGTCACACGAATATTGCCATCCGCATCGGTATTTTCTGTATTACCGCTGACCGTCGCCCCTTCTGTCGCAGTCTCCGCATTATTTCCGTTTCCATACAGCCTCTGTGCCAGAGCATCGGTCATATCCGGATTCAGTGCAAATACCAGGATACCGCCACATAACAGCAGGCAGATCACTGCAATCCCTATTATGATCTTATTGATTATTTTCATTATCCTCTACCTCGTCTGCACTAAGCAGTCCCTCTGCCGAATAGCGGTTTGTTGCATTCCACAGGATCCATTCCTCATAACCGGCATCATAGACTGCCTGAATCTGTTCCCTGATCTGTGTTCCGTTATAGGAAATATGCCCCGGAACCCAGGTGGCAGTAAATGCCTGCAGCCAGGGTCTCACCACAGCCCGCTCTGCCTCCGGAATCTCCTGCAGTTCTTCGACAGAACCCTGCATTGCCGCCAATACCGTCTCATAAGGATTCGCATCCGGTACCTTCAGTCCGAATACCCCGTTCGCATAATGAGAGGGATACACCATGGGACTGATGGCATCCACGGTCTGTCCCAGCGCCATGTAATCCTGCCCTACCGTCTGCACGTCGGTCTCACTTCCGATGATAGTGCCGAAGACATCCGCCGTAACCACGCATCCCTTTTCATGCAGTCTGTCTCCTGCATAGGCAAGAAAATCCTGTATTGCCTGCCTCTTCGGATAGGCATCCATATCCACACCGTAGTCCGCCACATTGGCATCTGATCCCACCGGAAAACGCACATAATCGTACTGGATCTCATCGAATCCAAGGTCTGCTGCCATCTCGGCAAGTTCTGTCAGATATTCCCAGACCTCCTGCCTGTATGGATTCACCCATGCCAGGCCGTTGGCATCCGTCACCGGCTTGCCGTCCGGTTTGGTCAATGCCAGTTCCGGTCTCGCCGCCGCCAGAATGGGATCCTTGAAACATACGATCCTCGCAATGGTATAAATATTATGATCCTTCAGTTCCTGCATCAAAGCCTGAATATCCCGGATGTAGCACACTCCTGCCTGCATTTCGGATATCTGGTCCAGTACGGGAATGTTCTGTGTAATCTCCTCATTCATCAGCCGGAACGTCACATTTCCTTCATCATTTTTCACATCAATGACCATAGCGTTCAGTTCCGTCTCATCCACCAGCCCGATCAGCTCCTCCATTCCGGCGCTGCCGGCCTTAGGACCGGTGACATAAATGCCTTTCACTTTCGTCCGGTCCACCATGCGATCCGCAGTAGTAAGCTCCTGCCGAGGCGCTGGGGCAGGAGTCGGTGCCGTTTTATTTGTATCCTCCGCAGTTCCTGTGGATGCAGCATCTCCACCCGTGACATCCGATGCCGTTTCCCCGGCAGCGGTCACCTCAGCAGAATCCACCGTTGCCACAGCTTCTATTCCATCACTTCCTATTCCATTCCCTGTTAACTCTATCTCATTGTCTGTTCCGCAGCCGCTCATACTAAATATCAGCATAATCCCCGCCGCCAGAAGTCTCTTCCCCAGACTCTTGTTTCGTATCATCAGTATTCTCCCTGCATCCCGACGGTTGGTCATATTTTCTTCGGCTCTTTTTACCGCCGGAATACTGTTATCAGATTTTTTCCTAGTCTACTCTTCCTCCGGATAGGTCAGTCCCCACTGTTTTCGGATCTCTGTCATCATGTACATGACATCTTCCGTATAATTCAACTTCATGACCTCCGGTTGTCCGGCAATTGCCCGCTCCATATCCTCTACCTCATAGACCAGGGCATCCGCTGTGGCTCCTGCCCGGAGTTCCTCAGTATGACCGTCCTCCGTGTAGGTGATCACTGCCTTCTGTCCTCTGGGATATTCATACATCTCTACATAAGCCTTGTCAAAAGAGAGCATGCCCCGCTTGGGCTGCTTGGCATGTAGAGATAATGTCACTGTTGCCATTTCCTTTTTCGGATTCATTAAAAGGATACCCGCCTGCTCGTCCACTCCCGTGGGTGCAAATTTCACCTGAGAGGCGATCTGATCCGGACAGGAGCTTAAGAACATTCTTACAAAAGAGAGCGCATATACGCCGATATCCAATAATGCACCGCCCGCCAGATTCCGGTTGAAGAACCGGTTCTTCATGTCATATTCCTTATAGCTTCCGAAGTTCATCTGTATCACGCGAAGTTCTCCGAGGTCTCCCGCATCCACTCGTTTTAACAATTCCTTATAGATTGGCATATGATAGATTGTCATAGCTTCCGCCAGAACTACGCCGTGCTCCTTCGCCAGCTGCATGGCTTCTTCCAGCTCTTCGGAGTTTAACGTAATGGATTTCTCGCACAACACATGCTTACCTGCTGCCAGAGCTTTTCGCAAAAATTGAATATGCGTATTATGAGGCGTAGAGATATAGATGATATCCACCGCCGGATCCGCACAGACCTCTTCAAAACTTGTAAATACATTCTGCACACCGTATTTCTCCGCAAAAGCGACTGCTTTCTCCTGCGTACGGTTCACAACACCATACAGCTTCTGTCCTCTTTTTTCCATTGCCTGTGCCAGTTCATTGGCTATGACACCGCAGCCTGCACTCACCCAGTTTGCCATCTATTCTCTCCCTTCCTTTCCACGTATTTTATTCTCATACATTTTAGTATCTGCTTCATTGACGATCTTGCGGATATCCACGCCGCAGCCCTCCGCCCAGCCTACTGCGCTGGAGATCGGTATGTCTCCCTGCCCATCTTTTTCCATGAGATCGGCTTTTACAGTCTCTATCATGGACTCTATCTCGGTTTCTACCGGATTCTCGATAATCATAACAAACTCATCCCCGCCCACACGATAAACCTTGCGTCTGTCCGTAGACAATTCATACAGTACGGAGGATAATGTCTGAATCAGAACATCCCCGGCGGCGTGACCGTATTTATCATTGACATATTTTAAATTATTCGCATCCCAGAAAATAGCAGCCAGTCTGTGTACCTCCGGATAATACGTCTCGATCATTTCCTCATATTTGTTCTTATTGTACACATGCGTTCCCAGGTCAGTCTCTTTGCGATAAGTCAGATCCGCAATCTTCTGTGCATCCTCATGGCTGCTGATACTGATATAACACAGGATGACAGTGAACATCAAAAGAATCACTGCCCGGGGCAGCGCGCCGTAGAACAGGATCACGAACAACGGATCCGGCTCAACGCCAAACTGCAGTGTTCCAGCCTCCCACTGTTCCAGATACCAGTCTCTGGTGTGATTACTTCCCAAAAACAGGTTCAGATCACAGATTCCATGGTAGAATCCCGCCACCATGCTGATGGTCATGGTCACATCGTTCACTGCATAAGTGATCCAAAGCGTCTGTTTCTTCCGATACTGCACTGCCAAAAGTAAAGGCAATACATAGATAAGCACCGCATGAAAAGACAAAAAGGCGGCAAAGATCGCAGAAATCACGCAGATCAGTGTTAAAAACACATATTTTACCCAATGCTTCGACAGATCTACTTTTTTGTATATGTACAAAACAGGAATACCCATGACCATGGACAATCCCACCGCCATGGTAAAGATTCCGGCATCCACGATAAAAATACGCGTAAGCGTCAGCAGCCAAAGCACCAGCATGGTCACAACAATCCAAAAATATCCCTTTAATGTCCGCAAATTCGAGTTAATCTCCTGCTGATGTAATTCCTGATTATACTGTTCCTGATAATTTTCCATCATAATACCCTGTTTCTCTACCATTTATGATTCCTGTGCATGAACGTATGTCAATTATAGTATAACATATTCCGCGCTTTTTTACATTTATTATTTTCCTACACCAAAAAAACCCATGATTCTTACGAACCATGGGTTTTCTTATATTGTAATACCTTCTCTAATATTTCAATATAGTCGGATCCTACTTATCAGCAATTGCAGCCTGTGCAGCAGCCAGCCTTGCGATAGGTACACGGAAAGGTGAGCAGGATACATAATCCAGACCGATCTTGTGGCAGAACTCTACGGAAGAAGGATCTCCGCCGTGCTCACCACAGATACCAACGTGCAGCTTAGGATTTACAGGCTTACCAAGCTTGATAGCCATCTCCATCAGCTTGCCAACACCGGCCTGATCCAGCTTAGCGAACGGATCATTCTCGAAGATCTTGGTGTCATAGTAAGCGTTCAGGAACTTACCGGCATCATCACGGGAGAAGCCGAAGGTCATCTGGGTCAGGTCGTTGGTACCGAAGCAGAAGAAATCAGCTTCCTTAGCGATCTCATCGGCAGTCAGAGCTGCTCTGGGGATCTCGATCATGGTACCTACTTCGTACTTCATATCTACACCAGCAGCTGCGATCTCAGCATCAGCGGTCTCTACAACTACCTTCTTAACGAACTTAAGCTCTTTCACTTCACATACCAGAGGAATCATGATCTCGGGTTCTACATTCCAGTCGGGATGTGCCTTCTTAACCTCGATTGCCGCACGGATAACAGCCTTGGTCTGCATCTTGGCAATTTCAGGATAAGTAACAGCCAGACGGCATCCTCTGTGACCCATCATAGGGTTGAACTCATGCAGGGAAGCGATGATGGTCTTGATGGTCTCTACACTCTTGCCCTGTGCCTTAGCCAGCTTCTCAATGTCAGCTTCCTCGGTAGGAACGAACTCATGCAGAGGCGGATCCAGGAAACGGATGGTAACAGGGTTACCCTCCAGAGCCTCATACAGCTGCTTGAAGTCGTTCTGCTGATAAGGCAGGATCTTCTCCAGTGCTGCTTCTCTCTCCTCTACAGTATCGGAACAGATCATCTCACGGAATGCTGCGATTCTGTCCTCTTCGAAGAACATATGCTCAGTACGGCACAGACCGATTCCTTCAGCGCCCAGCTCACGAGCCTTCTTAGCATCTGCGGGAGTATCTGCATTGGTACGAACTTTTAACTTACGATATTTGTCAGCCCAAGCCATTACACGGCCGAACTCACCTGCGATGGTAGCGTCAACAGTCTTGATCTCGCCATCATAGATATTACCGGTAGTACCATCGATAGACAGCCAGTCACCTTCATGGAAGGTCTTGCCAGCCAGAGTGAACTTCTTGTTCTCCTCATCCATAGCGATGTCGCCACAACCGGATACACAGCAGGTACCCATACCACGAGCAACTACTGCTGCGTGAGAGGTCATACCACCACGAACGGTGAGGATACCCTGGGAAGCCTTCATACCGGTGATATCTTCGGGAGAGGTCTCCAAACGTACCAAAACAACTCTCTCTCCTCTTGCATGCCATTCTTCTGCATCTTCTGCGGTGAATACGATCTTACCACAAGCAGCTCCGGGAGAAGCACCAAGACCCTTGCCGATAGGAGTTGCAGCCTTCAGAGCAGCGGTGTCGAACTGAGGATGTAACAGAGTATCCAGGTTACGAGGATCGATCATTGCAACTGCCTCTTCCTCGGTTCTCATGCCCTCATCTACCAGATCACAAGCGATCTTCAGAGCTGCCTGAGCGGTTCTCTTACCGTTTCTGGTCTGTAACATGTACAGCTTACCATGCTCAACGGTGAACTCCATATCCTGCATATCTCTGTAGTGATCTTCCAGAGTCTTACATACTTCCTGGAACTGAGCAAATGCCTCAGGGAATTTGTCAGCCATCTCAGCGATCTTCATAGGTGTACGAACACCTGCTACTACGTCCTCGCCCTGTGCGTTGGTCAGGAACTCACCGAACAGTCCCTTAGCGCCGGTAGCCGGATCTCTGGTAAATGCAACACCGGTACCACAGTCATCACCCATGTTACCGAATGCCATAGACTGAACGTTAACAGCAGTACCCCAGGAATAAGGGATATCGTTGTCACGACGATAAACGTTTGCACGAGGGTTGTCCCAAGAACGGAATACAGCCTTGATAGCGCCCATCAGCTGTTCCTTAGGATCATCAGGGAAGTCTACACCGATCTTAGCCTTGTACTCAGCCTTGAACTGACCAGCCAGTTCCTTCAGATCGTCAGCGGTAAGCTCAACGTCCTGCTTAACACCCTTCTTCTCTTTCATTGCATCGATTAGCTGCTCGAAGTACTTCTTACCTACTTCCATAACAACGTCGGAATACATCTGGATAAATCTTCTATAGCAGTCCCAAGCCCAACGGGGGTTGCCGGACTTCTCAGCGATTACGTTAACAACGGTCTCATTCAGACCAAGGTTCAGAATGGTATCCATCATACCGGGCATGGATGCTCTCGCGCCGGAACGAACGGATACTAACAGAGGATTCTCGTGGTCGCCGAACTTTTTGCCGGTGATCTCTTCCATCTTAGTAATGTACTCGTTGATCTGACCCTGGATCTCTTCATTGATCTCGCGTCCATCTTCATAATACTGTGTACATGCCTCTGTTGTAATGGTGAAGCCCTGAGGAACCGGCAGACCAATGTTGGTCATCTCAGCCAGGTTCGCACCCTTACCACCAAGCAGTTCGCGCATGTTTGCATTACCTTCGGTAAACAAATATACCCATTTCTTCATACTTCTTTGTCTCCCTTTTTATAATATTTTTGACAAAACTTTGTAACCCAAACCACTACCGGAGCATTTCGGCTTCGGTTTTTAGTACTTTGATATTGTAACAATCTGCCAAAGGAATATCAAGACGAAATTGATAATTTTTTGACAGAGTACCGATTTTCGTGCACAATGTCGAAAACAGGCATAACATTTTTGTTTGTTTTGTCTAGTACTTTAGTATTATGTAAACGCTTACATTTGTTCAACTTTCTTCATATGATTTTTAAAAAAGCTTTTTGCATAAAAAAGAATCGCGCTGCGAGATTCTCCGCCTGCGGCGGGTCGCTTTTGCGACATATTTCATAACCGCCG